>MKWU01001097.1_pt1 | contig 48811 bp, 33 predicted proteins | sample 809101 | NCBI WGS metagenome assembly MKWU01 (sample SAMN05860141, study PRJNA318959) | sponge metagenome | host: Aplysina aerophoba | place: Slovenia: Piran, Adriatic Sea, Gulf of Piran | collected 2013-05-07 | reverse complement strand
GCCAGCTGCTCGGAGAGGGACGGCGCGGACATGGCCCCAGTGTCGCACAACCCGGCCGGCGGGCCAATCCCGAGCGGCCCGCGTCAGGCTGTCTAACAGCCCCAGGCTGGAGTACCTGAACAGTTACAACGGGGTTGAGCTCGTTGGCTATGGTCTCGAATCCAAGCCGGCCGGCCTCGAATGGGATACTGCCTCCCCCAGCGGTGAGATCAAGAACTTTGGAATTGGTGGTATTCGTAACGCTTTGAGCACCTTTGGCAATCTCGTCTTGCTGCTCCTGCGACAGGTTGTAGGTAAATGCTCGCCGGTTTTGGTACCCGATTCTCTCCTGTGTGCCCTGCGCTCGGGCATCAACCATGCGCTGTTGATCAAGGTGTACGCCACGGTATGTTCCCAAAACCTCCAACATGGCTTCATGGTCCCAATCCGATGGCAGTAAGGAACACGCGACTGCCGCCCGTGACGGAGCCAACGGGCGGCGAGCCCACCAGACATGAAGTTGGTGGGGTTCGGGGTTTGGTATCGCACCTGCCCGTTCGCGGATGGCTTCTGTACCAATTTCGTTGATAGGAAGCCAATGTTCAATGAGGCGAGTGTCTGTCATGATGTCTCTGCCTTTTTGCATAAAACACAAGGCAGGTTCCGCGAACCTGCCTCGGCAAGGGGTGAATTCGTCAGTGCGGAGCTACACGTACATCAGTTCGAGCGCATCCAGCACCCGGCGAGGACGGTGGCGATTCTCTAGGCAGGCATGCCACCAACCCGCTTCGCAGTCATGCATACCGCCAATCGCATCAGCGAGCCGCCGTGCCTTGTGCCTTGAATCAGCCCGTCGGACAGCTGTAATGAGCAATCGCAACTGGGTTGCCGTCGGCGCACCTATTGGGATGTAGGTCTCGGAAGGGAGATCGCGAGTGCTGGGAGGCAATTCCACTCCTTCATGCTCAGTCAGGACTGACCGCATGGCATCGTAGCTCAACCCCAAGTCTTCCGGAGGCAAACTGGCTTCGGCAATTCTTCGGCCTCCACCTGTGCGCCCCCTCCGGGCATGGGTCACGTGCACAGACAACCCTTCGCCGCGGGATGCTGTGAAGTAAACGCCGTGGGTTAGCTCACGCCTGGTTCTCACAGTGGGCATGGTTGGCTCCATTTCAGGACTTGGTGTCTACAGGGTGACAGTCAGGTTGATGTCGTTTCGGCTCAGCTGTTGAAAGGTACTTCCAAGTTGTCCGCTGTTGCCATTGGGTCGTATCACCGCCTTGGCATCCGTGGCTCCCGGTTTGCCGGCAAGGTGATGAACCCGATCGATGTCCCGCTTGTGTCCTTGCCACCAGTCCGGGGTCCGATCTCCGAGGTGGACGGAAACGGAACCATCATCGCTGTAGCAGTTCCATGACAGCGATACCGAGTCGTTTGTCCCCTGCCAAACTCCTGCGATGGCCGTCAGCACTCCGTGGTCCGAGTGGCGAATGGTAACTTCGCGGACATCTGCCATCGATTTGCCCTTCTGGTCCAGAAACGCCTCCAGTGCCTTTTTCACCACGGTCACCGGCCCTTCGCCACTGAATACGTTGGTGTCAGTCTCTGGAGCCGGATGCTCCCCATCGTCATTGGCCTCATCATTGTCGTCTTCATCAGCCGGCATGTCGTCAGGCAAGTAGAACCTGAAGTCGTCCCGAATCAACGCAGCATCGACGGGGTGGTCTTTGTCAAAGAGTTGCCCGGTAGCGGAGACGGCACCCAGATGGTCTTGCTTCACTCCATATGCAACCGCCTTTGTGAAGTCCTGTTTGGACAGGAACATCAGCATTGAAGGGCTGTCGATGAACTCCGCATGGAGGTCCAGAAGGCTGGGGCCAAGACTGTTTCTGAGACTGGAGCGCCTCGTCCACTCGGCAGGATTGAGGTGCGGGAGGCCGGGGTCCACAAGCTTGCCGACACCAATTAGCGCATTGACGATGGTCTGCGCCCCCTTGCCTTCCTGATCGGCCTGGCTGATCGTGAGACGTTGCAAATGGCTGCCAATCCACTCCTGCGACTTGCTGGCGGGATAGTACAGGTGGCACCAGTTGCGCTGCACGGAGTGGTGGATCGCCTTCTGGGCCAAGGCCGCCCGTTCCCTTGCCTCGTTCCGCTGGTGCTCCTTCAGCTTCGGTTCCTTGCTCAGCCGCTCATAGGCTTCGCGATTGACAATCGCTTCCTCCAAGTCGCTGGTGCTTTGACGGGATGCGATGAGAAACAGCGCGTTGTTCCTGTGCCTGCGTGGTGCATTGCCGCCGTTGGCAGGCGACTTGTGGAAGAGTTCGGTGAGCTCGGTCTCCAAGTCCGGGTGTTGCTCATGCAGGTGCTCCGGATTGAGAATGCCAAGGTGGACCCTGTCGGGTTCGTCAGGCAGGTTCTGGCCTTTGCTGGGCCACAGGAGAACCTTGAACGGCGCGGAGTGTCTGGGACTGAATGTGTCCCGTACCGCGTCGTCAACTCTGCTCCTGAGCCATTCATGGTCGGTGCGCAGAGCCACTTGGCTGTCTTCGGCCATCTTTCTCAGGCTGGGTTCGTTCGAGAAAAACAGGCCGCGTCCCTGCTCTTGGTTCACGTACAACGCCGTGTTGGCAATGTGTTTGATGGCGCTTTCGGCTAATCCTCTGTCGGGCCACCGGGGTGAAATCAGTGAATTGACTACTTCCTGCTCGGTCAGGCCGCGGTTGGCACTTTGTGCGACCGAACCCAGCATGATGGTCACGGCGGCTTCATGGGCGCCTTCAATGCCCTGGTTGCGGTCACCCGCGATGTCGGCGTTGATGCCGGCAGCGAGTTCCTTCCGTTCAAGTCGGTTGACGAACTGTTCGCGAATGCGGCTTTCCCTGGGGTCGACGTGGTACGGGTGCAGGATGGCGTCCCGCGAATGGTTTGTTTGCTGCAGGTCGATGGTGGCGCTCAGCAGGCGCAGGGTGCCGCGTACCTGTTGGAAGTTCGCGTTGTCGGACAGGCGGTTGTTGATGATGTCCATTAGGTCGGGATGGAACGGATAGCTGTCATGGAAGCGCTTCCGCAGTTCGAGCTTCGCGGAACTTCCAGCCTGGTTCACAACGTCGGCGTAGGCGTCGGCAACGATCCCCCGCTCCGCGTCGTCCCAGGATTCAAAGAGTCGCCGCCGCAGGATGTGAGGCACGTCGGCGGGATCGGACGGCGTTACCGGCTGGGTGATCCGAGCCATCAGGCTGCTGGTGTCACGCAGGATCCGGCCCACCTGTTGCGTTGCTTGTTGCAGGGCATCCGCGCCGGGTTCCGGGGTTGTGATGATCATCACGGCGCGTGGGCACTCGGTCACTGCCGCGGCCAGATCGCTCAGCGTTACGGCAACGGCGTCTCGCTCCGACTGCCGTTCGTCGGTATCCAGCTTGTTGAGAAGCTGAACCAGCTCATCAATCAAGATCAGCACCGGACGATCGCCAATTAGCATCGAAAAACCCGCCACGCCCGGATTGCCGGCAGCAGTCCGGGTTTTCTGGCCTGTAGCCAAGTGCGCTCTGACAGCGTCGGCAATGGACGGTGCATATTGGTCGTCCTTGATGTGGATGCGACCGTGTGCGTCGGCATCCTGACCGTTGATTGCGATGACCCGCGCCCGGTCCGTGGCATAGGCCGGATCGGCGGGGCAATCCTCCGGCGACAGGGAGCGCATGACATCCGGATGCATGGTCATGGCAGCTAGGACAATGGCGGTGTGCGTCTTCCCGCCGCCGAAGCCGGATTCAAAGGCATAGACTCCTTGGCGATTGCTTGCCCGCCCGTTGCATAGCCTGTCCATCACCTGATCGCAGACACTCCGCATGGCCTGCGTTGCATAGGTGCCTTTCAGAAAGGAACGTGCACCGATTGGGGTGTCTACTTCGTTCCGCAGGGCTTGTGACAAGTTGGCTGCGTACGCCTCGCTGGTCTCTTCGGGAGAACGGGGCGTGGCAGTGTCAAAGAGACGCCTCAGGTTGACCGGCATTGGAGCTCCTCGGTTTGGCAGTCAGGGGTTGGTTTGGATGATTTCATGACCTTTCGGCAGTTGGGTGCCATGCAACGCCGCGGAAGGGAATCTGACCGGAATCACGCGTAGTGAGGCTTGGCAGGTGATCTCCGATACAAGACCGGCACTGTTCAACGAGATATTCGGAGTGACTGGAATTTGGTCCATGTCCAGTCTATTGTCTGGCGGACCAGCCTCATTCAACGAACAGGGGTGCCATCTGGGCAGAGGCCATCAAATCCTCCATCTCGTCGTCACGTGGAGCACGTCGAAACGTGGAACCGGCCGCCAGTAGGCGGGACAGCAGATCCGGATCGCCCGCCGAGTTGAGGAACAACCCGTCCTGACCCAACACCCAGTGCACCGCACGGTTGATGTCCGCCTGATGCTCGAACGGCTGGTACCACGTGTTCCGCGACTGGGGCGTTTCGCCCCACGGACCGCGGGTAACCCCCTTGATGGTCTGGACGGCAACGCCGCGTTCCCGGCACACCGCGTTCAGTTGGTTGAAGTCGGATCGGTACTCTTCGTTGCACCAGAGCACATAGTTCCAGGGCAGCAGCACTGAGTCGAACGCAAAGGCTTCGAGGCTGCGCAGGTGCATGCGCGCCACGGTCAAGCCATGGCCGGTGACCCCGATGTACCGTACCTTGCCTTCCTTGCGTGCATCGCAGGCCGCTTCCAAGGCTCCGCCGGGAGCCATGGCCTGATCCCATTGCTCCTCGTCCACCAGGTTGTGCAGCTGGATTAAGTCCAGGCAGTCGGTCTGCAGCCGCACCAGCGAGTTCTCGATTTCCTCCTTGGCTTTGTCGTAGACGCGCCTGCCGGTCTTGGTGGCCAGGAAGAACTCGTCCCGGTGGTGGTTCATCCAAGGCCCCACACGAAGTTCCGAGTCCCCGTAGGACGCGGCCGTGTCGATGTGGTTGACTCCGTGGTCCATAAGCCGCATGAGAAGTTGGTCCGCCGTGGCCTGATCGCAACGGTTGACGGCGAAGGCCCCGAAAATGATGGCGGAACTGTCATGGCCGGTTTGGCCGAACGGCTGTCTGTGGATCATGGCTGGCCCCAACAGGTGGATTGGACGGGATTGTATTGATTGTATGCGGATCGATGCCGATCACGGCGTAGACCGATCGAACAACCCGGCACGACCCGTCATGTCAGGGCTGTGCGGAAGGTGTTGCAAGCCAAACATCCGGATCGACGGCCTTCCGCTATGCAACGGCACAGCATGGTCGTTCAAGGGGGGACACTGGTTCCAGAATGATCGCGGAACCCGACCGCCGAATTGTGAACCTCATCGCCGGGGCAGCGCACGGCCTGGGGGGTGTAAGTCTTACAGTCTGTTTCTACCGGGCAGGCAGCACTACACAGGGATACCCGGAGTCCGACTTGGACGGACATTCCGGGTGCTGAACAATGTGCGCCGGTGCCTTGACCTTTGCCTTCCGCCAAAGAGACATCCGGCAAGTCTGACAGTTATCGGGTCCTATCCCAGGTCCATCCGAGCACGAAGCTGCGCAGTAAATGCGTTGAACCTCAAGGTTTGGCGGCAGGCACACGGTCCCGCTGTCACAGATCAATGCAATGCGGCAACCGAGACAATGGTGTGGATGTGCATGGTGCCGGTGCCTTGGCGGCGCGGACCGTACCGCCTACTTGCCAGAATTCGCGCGACCGTTCTCCCACAGGTGGGGGAGCCGTCCTGCGGCCTGGTCCTGCATCAGGTCGGTGATTGTAGGGAATTGACTGCAGTCCGCGCTGTCCAGCTGCTGTGCGAACCGTGCCGCCTCGTCATTGCTCCAGAACTCGGCAACGAACTGCCGGAGGATCTCCTTCTTGCCGCGTTCCAAGCCGCGTGCCTCGCCTTCCTTTTCCTTGGCCGCAATGATGTTGCCGAATGTGTTCATGACCGCCTCCGCCAATCCAACGCAGGAGATGCTGCGCAACACGCCAAGCGGTTGGGGGTGGTCAACCAACAGGATGCCGGCCGCTGCCTCCCGGTCAAGAAGTCGTTGGGCTGTGACAATGTTCGGGAGGAGCGAAGGGAATTTGACGCGGGCGCGTACCACCTACTTGCGGGGATCGGTGTGACCGTTCTCCTGCAGGCGGGGGAGCCGTCCTGCGGCCTGGTCCCGCATCAGGTCGGCGATCGTGGGGAATTGACTGCGGTCCGCGCTGTCCAGTTGCTGTGCGAACCGTGCCGCCTCGTCATCGCTCCAGAACTCGGCAACGAACTGCAGGAGGATCTCCTTCTTGCCGCGTGCCTCGCCGCGTTCCAGGCCGCGTTCCAGGCCGCGTTCCAGGCCGCGCGCCTCGCCTTCCTTTTCCTTGGCCGCAATGATGTTACCGAATGTGTTCATGACCGCCTCCGCCTCTTCAATGTAGATGATTCTACGCAATTCCCGGCGCAGTTCGGGTTGGTCTTGGAGCAGTTCGTCGAACGCTGCCTTGAACCAGGCCCCGTAGGCCTCGCGCAGGGTTGCGGGTAACCGCAGGACCCGCGGGATGATCCATTCCCGCAGCAACGGCAGAATCTGCTCCGCGGCCTCGTTTGCGCCCCGCCGGATGGCGGCCTGGATGCGCGCCAGGGCGACGATGCCGGTCACCAGGCTCTGCGGGGGGAGCGGATAATCGTCCATCGGGAACACGGGCACCGCGTAGTCGTGGATGTCTAGGAGAGGGCCCTCCTGCAAGCCGTAGCCGTGGGAACCGGGTCTGGATTGCACGGGCTGTCGCCATGTGCCGAAGTGCCGACTGCCGGTACTGATCACCAGGCCGAACACCTCGAGTTCCGGTTGGCGTTGCAGCAGCCCTTCGGCGTATCCGAACATGCGTCGGGTCATGCGGGAGTCGCGCTGCGACTGAAACTCCAGGTGTAGGAGGACGCGGTCCCCGTCGTCACCTTTGCGCGCCAGGGTCCAGACGATGTCCCGGTGCGCCTCCTCGTGGTGCGGCGGGTTGGTCGCGTCGGCGGTCACGGTGGAGGCGCTGACCAGTTCCAGGGGTTCGAAGCCCTGCAGGTCGGGGAACAGGTCGGCGGCATGGAAGTCGAGCAGGTCCCGCACCACGTCCCTTTCGGCGAAGAGGGACTTCAGCGTCCGGTCGTAGGAAAACGGTGTACCGGTCGATTTGGGCGCAGACAATGTGGACCTCCCGCGTTCCTGTGGATGCTATTCCCACCGACCTGAATGTGCTCGGCGTTCCCCGGTTGATGGGTTGCCGCGTCGCCATGGTGGCACGGACTTGCCCCGGACAACGAACGGACTGCCGCCAACCGTGGGCACAGGTCAAGTATCCTCAGCCTGAACCGGCACCAAGGATTACCACCTGTACTCGCTGGTCCCGAAGTTGGCTTCGTAGAACAGCGACACGTGGGTTCCGGGTGGCATCAGGGCATCCACCACCTCCCGGTCCGAGTCGTCCAACGACACCTGCAAGGCGCCAAGGTTGTCTTCGAGCTGTTCCAGCGTACGGGGCCCAATGATGGGACTGGTGATGTTGGGCTGGTTCATCGCCCACGCCAGGGCAAACTGGGCCACCGTGCATCCCTTGCCGTCCGCCAGGGGCTGAAGACCCTCGATGACGTCATAGATGCCTTCGGTCATGCGGCGGGAGCGATCGGGCCGTGCGGCGTACCGGCTGCCCTCGGGCGCACCTTCGCCGCGCTTGTACTTCCCGGTCAACAGTCCACCGGCCAACGGACTCCAGGGGAGAATGCCGACGCCGTAGGTTTGGGCCATGGGCAGCAGCTCCCGCTCGATGCGCCGGTCCAGGATGTTGTAGGGCGGCTGTTCCGTCACAAAGCGGTTCAGGCCGTACTCCTTGGACACCCACAACGCCTCCACGAACTGCCAGGCAGCGTAGGTGCTGGTGCCGATGTACCGGACCTTGCCGTCGCGCACGAGGTCGTCCAACGCCCTGAGCGTCTCGTCGATCGGGATGTCTGTGCGGGGCCGATGCAGTTGGTACAGGTCGATGTAGTCGGTCTGCAGGCGCTTGAGACTGGCGTGGCACTGCTCGATCACGTGCCGGCGCGACGTACCGCCCATGTTGGGATCGTCGTCGGCCATGGTGCCGTGCACCTTGGTTGCCACTACGACCCGCGACCGCTGTCCCGTCCGCTTGAGGGCTTCTCCCAGAATCTCCTCGCTTTGGCCGCGGGAGTACACGTTCGCGGTGTCGATGAAGTTGATGCCGGCGTCGAAGGCAACCTGCAGCATGCGGGCCGCACCATCCACGTCGATGCCGCCTCCAAGGCGGCCGTGGCCGAACAGCATAACCCCCAGGCAGAGGGGAGAGACTTTCACGCCGGTCCTGCCCAACAGTCTGTAATCCATACAATGTCTCCGAGTTGTCTTGGTACGGAGGCCGGGTTTGGCTTGTCTTCCCACCGCGGCACACCTGTTCATCTTGAATCTTAACCGTTATGCCTCATGAATAAGAGCTTTGCCGGTTCCCTGCATCAGTTGACAGTAGCCTTCCGTTCCCTGGACCGGCACCTGAACCTGGTTGAAGAGCGTCGCGCGCGGGTTGGCAAGGCATCCAGGATGGAAAGCGACTCTTCGGCAGTGGTGGAACTCAGCCGGATGTATCTCGACTGCCTCCGGACCATCCCCGGTGCAGCCACGTCCCATTGCGCGGATTCCGAGCAATCGCCCACCGACCATATGATCCTCGCCTCTCGCCACACAGTCTTGACCGGCCTGTGCCAAACCTGGCTGGATCAGGGATCCATACCGGATTTATTTGACATAAAGTGGCTGCATCAACTGGTCGGGGCGATAGGGGATGCCGATCGTGCGATTCGGCCCCAATGGGAAGCGTATGCCGGGTGGGGCCGGTCGGCCCTGCGTGGATTTGTGGCGGACCAGTACGACTGCCTGTTGGACAGCGTCGGGGGTTTGACGGAGGAGGAACTTAACGAACCGGGAGTCGTGGGCGATTGGAGCGCCCGGGACACGTTGGCCCACGTGTTGGCGTGGGAAGAATATGGGTGGGCCATCCTGTCCCAGTGGCCCGAGCCCAAGACAGGGACTCTGACTCGGTGGGAGGTTGGCGATTCGGAGGAAGAGGCGAACGCATTGTTGTTGGACCGCTACGCGGAATCGAACCTGATCGACGTGCTCGGCGATCTCTATACGTTTCGGCGCCGTACACTGCGTTTCATTGATGACTGCGACGAATCCAAGTTCGATTCAGTCGGTTCCTATGGTCTGGGCGAAACCGGCAGCCTGACCCTATTCCTCCTGTCCATGGCGTGCCACTGTACCGAACACGCACTGCAAATCCTGGATGCCCGCGAACGGGGCCGCGCAGATGCGTAAGGACGCCGATTCCTGTGCATCGGCGATCAACGGATTGGATGCCATGACCCGCGGACCCGGGTCCGCTTTCCGACACCCCGCGGCAGCCGAGAGACGATCGTCCCGCAGCCTATCGGCGCAAGGTCAACTACCTTGTCCGCTCAGACTGCTGCGGAACTCTTCGGCCTCTTTGGCGGCACCCACGGGAATCTGGTCGGATACCAGTCCTCTTTCCTCGATGTTGGCAGCGGCCTGCTGCTCGACGAGCCAGTTGCCGAAGTATTCGTCAATGACACTCTCGAGGGCGTCGGCGCTGATGGGGGCGTTCGGATCCGAGTCGGTGACCTGGATGAGGTGGTAGCCGAATTCGGTCTCGACCGGTGTGCTGGTCTCGTTTACGGCCAGCGCAAAGGCGGCTTCCTCAAAGGCCGGCACCATCCGCCCCTTGGCAAACCAACCGAGATCACCCTGGTTGAATTCCGCAGTCGGATCGTCGCTGTACAGATCGACCAGGTAGTCGAAACTCTCGCCCAGTTCAAGTCTGGCTATCAGACTCTCCGCCAAGGCCAGGGCCTCTTCCGGGGTGCGCCCCGCCGAATCGGATTCATTCCCTCCGGGCTGGTCTTCGAACGCGATGAGAAGATGCCGGGCTCTGATGCGGAGTTCGGTGGTCTCGACATTGCCCTCGGTGACATGGCTCCTGACCATCTCGCGCAACAGGCCGTATTCCAGGATTTGCCGGTACTCGTCCAGCGTCAGGCCGTTGGTGTCGTCCAGTTCCTCGGCCAGTCCCGCGGTGCCCTGACTCAACTCCTCCTCGGAGATGATGTCAATCGCCTCCGCTTCGGGATCGGTGGCTGCCGCATCGTCTCCGGCATCCGCAGCCTGCTCCGAGGCGGCTGCCTCGCGGGCCGTGATTGTGGCCGTGGCTTGGGCGGGGGTGTACTTGGAATAACGGGAGGCCACTTCCGCCTCGAGCAGTCCGTCCAGTTCCGCACCGGAAACGCTCAGCCCCGCTTCCCTGGCGGCCTCGGCGATCAGCAGGTCCTCAATCATCGTGGACTTAACCCGCACCCCCATGGTGAATTCGTCCGACAGTGCGGTCTGCAGGACCTGAATCTCGTTCAGGAGATTGACCTGGCCGGCGAACTGCTGTTGCAGGAACCTCATGGACTCGTAGCGGTTCAGGGTCAACTGTCTTTCGTACCGGTAGCGGTTGCGGAAGTCCTGGATCGTGACGTCGGTTCCGTTGACCGACACCACCAGCCGGGCCGGTACCACGAGGAAGCTGTACACCGCGCCGATCACCACCAGCAGGAGGGCAATGCCGGTCGCGATCCCTCCCAGCAGCAGGAATTTCCGATCGCGTTCCCTCTGCCTGGTTGCGAGGAGGATTTCCTTTCGGGTTTGCCGGCGCGGAGCTTCTTCGGTTGTGCGTTTCTTCTTGGCCATGGAGGTCGCCCAAGCGCGGATGCCCGGGTCCGGTGGGATGGATCTGGTGCCGGGCTCGGCCGGCCGCTCGCTTAGCGGCGGCCCCGAATATGGCTCGGTGTGTATGGCAGCATGGCCAGGTGGCGCGCCTGCTTGATGGCGGTCTTCAGGCGTCGCTGCTTCTTGGCGGACACGCGGGTCTTGCGCCTGGACAGAATGCGCCCCTGACGATCCACGAACTGCGACAGGATCTCGATGTTCTTATAGTGGATTTGTTCCAGTGGAACATCGGTCGCGACGTGGCGGGGTCGGAAGCGCGATTGGCTGGGACCTTGGTTGGCCCTGTACACGGGTGGCACGCGCTTTCTCGGATCAAGGGTGGTTGGATCCGGTTCGGGCGGAGGTGCCGGCCGCGCTCTTGCAGACCGACCGTCTGAAGGGGCGGTCGCAGGTGCCGCAGCCTTCGTCTCGGTGGTGGCCGCAGGGGCTGGTTCGGGTTTCGCTTCGGGGGTGGCTTCCGCAGTCTGTTCGGCCTTGGGTTCCGGATCCGATTCCGGTTCCGGAGTGGCGGGAGCGGCCTCCGATGCGGAGGCGTCCGCGACTTCAGCTGCGGCGGCTGCAGGGGCATCGTCGGATCCAGCCGACGGTGGAACGGCGGTTGTTGGCTCCTCAACGTTGGCGGCTGTTGTTTCCTTGGTTTCCTGTTCGTCGCTCATGTGGGTTTCTCTGTGGTATGGGGTGTTGTCTGCCTGACATCCGCCTGGCTGCATCCGTTGCCAGAGGTCAGGCAACCGGGTCCCGGATGACTAGGTAGCGCATCACGTTCTCGCTCAAGTTGAGCAGGCGTTCGACTTCGGCGACCTTGGACGGATCAAGGTCGATGTGCAGCATGGTGTAGTGGCCTTCCGTCTTCTTGTCGATCGGATAGGCCAGCTTGCGTATGCCCCAGGAATTTTCGAATACGATTTTGCCGTCGTTGCGGTCGACGACCTGCAACACTTCCTGGTGGGCGTTTTCGAGCTCGAGGTCCCTCAGCTCAGGAGGCAGCACGTATACCAGTTCGTACGTGCGTGTATCAGCACTCATCAATCCACCGCTCCTTCCACGGGTTTGCACGCGCCCCGTGACGCGCACAGAAGAATCAGGCGCAACAGTCTAACACCCGCGCCCGGAGGAAAGGCACAATCGTAATGCGGTGCAACCGACAGGGAGCCGACTGTTGCCGGGGAGACCCGCCGGTTAGTGGGCGCGCGCCACGCAGAGCACGGTGTCGGCTTCATCATCCAATGGTTCCCGGTGGTAGCCACCCCACAGGTGGACGACGTCGAATCCGGCCGCGTCCAGCATCAGCTCCAATTCGTGGGGCCAGAGAAACCGCAGCCTGAAAGTCACGGTCGTTTCCAGGTGCCGTCCGGACAGACTCGCCTGCGACAGAAGGATGTCCGTGGTTTGGACCTGGCGCACCCAGTCGACGGTGCGGCCCATCCACTTGGTGGTTTCGATGCCGTCCGGTCCGTGCCACGCGTCCACCTGGATCAGGGCACCGTCGTCCGCAACGAGCTGTTCAACCGGCGGATTGAACAGGTCCAGTACAAGCAAGCCGTCGGCTCTAAGGTGACGACGCAGGCAGGACAGCGCGGATTGCTGCTGCTCCGGGCCGTCCAGGTGCATCAGGCTGTTCGAGGCACAGACGGCCAGGCCGAAGTCCGGATGCATCAGGCGAAAGTCGGCCATGTCCGCCTGCAGCAGGAGTGGTTGGTGCGCGGGCGGCACGGTGGCCAGGTTGTGCCTGGCCAGTTCCAGCATTTCGGGACAGATGTCGATCCCGGTGCAGCGGGCATCCATTGCCAGTTCCATCAGCACGCGCCCGGTGCCGCATCCTGCTTCAAGGACCGGGCCGCCCGTGTTCCGGGCCAGTTCCTTCAGGAGCGGGATGTCCGCCCTAAAGTTGCGGTAGTCCCAATCGTAGAAAGGGCTGAACCGGGCCAGGTTGGCAAGGAGATCCTCACGGTCGTCACATATGGCAAGAGGATTGTTGGCAGGCGGATGAGAGCGTGGATGGGCCCCGGAACCTTTGATAGTTTGTCGTTTTCGGACCATTGGGCAGGATGCGCAGGTGTGTTGCGGACAGGAAGTGGACTGGTGGGGATCCACTGTGACATCTGTGCACAGGGGGTCGTTTGGATTGGCTCGCGCCATGCTTTGGCAAGGGGCTTATATCGATGAGTTGACAACCGATACGCAATCCGGCCCTGGTGGACCGGACCGCACAGGCGTGGACGGACCCCGCCTGCCGTGTTCGCGGGTCGTCGAGGTCCCCAACGGGATCGCCTCTCGCCGCGCAGAAGCCCCTGCCCCGCGGGCCTGTCCGGTCAGGGGAAGTCCCCTGGCCAGAATGTTGATGGCGGCGTTGTGGTCTGCGTTCGCAGTGTGTCCACATGCCATGCACTGGAATTTTGGCTGTGTCCTGCGGTTCTCCTTGCTGATGTGTCCACACGCCGCACAGGTTTGCGATGTGTAGGCCGGATCCACCCTCACCACCAAGCCGGCCTTGTAGTCCAGGTTGCGTTCCAACCGCCCCCAGCCGGAGGCCAAAATCTCCCGGTTGAGTCCGGACTTGGCCTTCACGTTCGTGCCGGGCTTCTCCTCCGTGCCCTTGGCGCTTTGGGTCATGCCTTGCGTGTTCAGGTCCTCTATCACCACGACGTGCGCCGTGTCGGCCAGTTGGCGACTGTGCTGGTGGGCGGCATTCTCCCGTCGTCGCCTCTTCTTGCGGTGCAGCTTCCGCAGTTGGCCGCAGATGCGCCGGCCGCGGTTGGACAGGGGTTGCCCGGACTGCCTTGAACGCGCCCGCGCCTTGGCCGCCTTGCGTTCCTTGCGCCGGATGTTCGCGTCCGGTGTGGAGGTGTCGGGCATGGAGTACACCACACCCTCGCTGTCCGTGGCCTGCCGGACATTGCGGTCCACCCCCAACTCGCCGTCCTTGGCGGCCGGTTTCAAACGCGCTGTCGGCACCGCGTAGGCAACGGTTGCATACCACTTCGGATGCCGGTCCGTGCCTTCCTTCAACAGCCGCACGGTCTTGGGCGCGCACCCCCGGTACGGAAAATTGCGGCCGCGCTCCAGCCGCACCCACCCCATCCGGGGCAGGTGCAACCGATCGCCGTCCATCCTCACCTTGTCCGGAATGGTGAAGCCGTCGGGCTTGCGTCCCTGCCGGCCCTTCCGTCGCGGGAAATACTGGGGCTTGCCGTCGGACTTCCGCCGGGGCAGGAACCTGCCCTCCGCTTTGGCCTCGGCGTGCGCCTTGTGGAAACGCCGGTAGGCACCATCCAAATACTTCAGCACATGACGGACGGGACCGCTGGGCAGATCGCGCAGCCAGGACAAATCCTGGTCCGCGTATACGGTGCCTTCGGGCGATGCCAGGAAAGCCTGGAACTCGCGGTCGTACTTCCCGCTGCGGATCATGGCGAACCGCTTGTACATGGTCTGCCAAGTCCGGCTGGGGTCCACAAGCAGTGGCCGCTGCGCCTCCGGGAAGTCGGTCCACCGTCCGTAGCCCCGGGCCTTGCGGGCCATGCGGTATCTCCAGTCGTTGTAGGCCAGGAACAGATTCCACACAAAACGGTTGGCGCCCGCCGTCTGGGCACACAACTCCGCCTGCCCGCGATGGTCAAATCGCACCCGGTACCGCTCGCTGCGGATCGCCGTGGGTTTTGTTGCAGGAGCGGGTTCAGCCGTTTGGGTTGGCATTTTCAACCTGCCTGTCAGGGAGTCGTGAAGTGTTCCACCACTCACGGCTTCCGCTAGCCTACCATCCCAAAGGCAATCCTTCGGGATGGTCGCGTGGTGATGGCACTGTTTCAGTTTCGTTGATTTTGCTCAGGTCGCTGTATCGGCACCTTCCCGTGTTCCGTCCCCTGCCTACCCCCGCCTCAGCTGAGGCACATGACATGGCCTGAGACCGGCGAATCAAACCTGCTGCCCGCGCACGGAACATGCCGAGGACGGCCTGGAACCAATATCAACGAGATTGAAACAGTGCCCGTGGTGATACTGTATCAACGGGGTTGAAACAGTGCCCATGCCTGCCGCACGGTCTTGATCCCCTGTTGTCAACTCATCTATATAAGCCCCTTTGGCAACGTTCCTTTGGGCACCCCCTTTGAGTTCGGGGCCCCTGAATGGTACCGGCCTCGGAGACCACACCGATTCTGTTGGCGTGGATGTTCAGCCATGGTGGGGGCGACATGGGTCGGCTTTCTGTCGGGTCGATGCCGGAAAGGGTCGATCAATTCGTGGCGGCGCGGCTGTTCCCGCTTGGGGGAATCGTGCCAATTGCGAAATCGGCTTGAATGCGTTCATGGTGTGGGCTATCATGATCTTTTGCCTTCCGGCGCGCGGAGCGTGTCATCGAAACCTGCCGCGGGGGCTGTCTCCTTGTTCAAGCCGACGCGGTGCCGCGTCGGCGGTTCGAACCATTCCGATACCGGTAGTGACATCATGGCCATGCAGGACAAACCCCAAATTCCGATGACGCGCGCCGGCAAGGCCCGGCTCGAAAATGAGCTGGCGGAGTTGAAAGGGGCCCGCCGCATGGAAATTGCCGAGGAACTGAAAGAGGCAATCTCCCATGGCGACCTGCGGGAAAACGCCGGGTACGACGAGGCCAAGCGCTCCCAGGCCATGCTCGAGATTCGGGTCAAGGAAATCGAGACGGACCTGGCCAACAGCGTGCTGATTGAGGACATGGACGCGGCCGCCGGCAAGGTGACGGTGGGCGTGACCGTGGTGGTGCAGGAGACGGGCGGCACGCTTGAGGAGTCGTTCCGCATCGTTGGCAAGACCGAAGCCGATCCCGCACAGGGTCGCATCAGCAATGAAAGCCCGTTGGCGCAGGCGTTGCTCGGCAAGGCGGCGGGAGAGGTCGCCGACTTCACAACGCCCATGGGGCAAACCACTCGGTTCAACATCGTGAGGGTTGAGCCGTGACGGCCGCGGGCACGGCCTCGACCGGGGAGTCGGATCCGCCCCGCCCTTTCGACCCGGCCCGTCTCAACGACCAGGAGCAGGCGCGCCTACACAAGCTGGCGTTGCTGAGGGCGCAGGGGCTCGACCCCTACCCGGCCCGCGTCGAGCGCACCCACACGATCGCCGAGGCCCGTGCGCTGGAGCCGGGCACCGACGACGATGCTCCGCAGGTTGCCGTGGCCGGCCGCATCGTGCTGCTGCGCGATCTGGGCCGGATGTCGTTTGCCCAGCTGGACGACGGCACCGGTGCCATTCAGATCATGGTGCGCCGCAACCGGGTGGGGACCGACTGGTACGGCGAGGTCTGGAAGGCCTGTGTCGACCTGGGCGATTTCCTGTCGGTCCGCGGGAGCCTGGTGCTGACCCGAACCGGCGAGTTGACGGTGGACGCCCAGGCCTGCACGGTGGCCGGCAAGGCGCTCAAGCCCCTGCCCGACAAGTGGCACGGTTTGCAGGACCCCGAAGCGCGGTACCGGCGGCGCTATGTGGACCTGCTGGCCAACCCGGAAGTGCGGGAGGTCTTTCGTCTCCGTGCCCGGACCGTCCGTTCCATTCGGAACTTTCTGGACGCTCTCGGCTATCTCGAGGTGGAAACACCGGTTCTGCAGCCCATCTACGGTGGCGCGGCGGCGCGGCCCTTCACGACCCACCACAATCAACTGCACCAGGACCTGTACCTGAGGATCAGCTTTGAGCTGTATCTCAAGCGTCTGATTGTGGGTGGCCTGGACCGGGTGTACGAAATCGGCCGCGACTTCCGCAACGAAGGCGTCAGTTTCAAGCACAATCCCGAGTTCACGCAGTTGGAGTTCTACGAGGCCTGGTCGGACTATCAGGGCATCATGGAACGCCTCGAAGCCATGTTGGCCCAGGTGGCGGTTGACGTGTGCGGCACGACGGAGGTCGCGTATCAGGGCAGGACCGTCTCGTTCGCCCCGCCCTTTGAACGAATGACCCTGAGGGATGCCATCCTCGAGCACACGGGCCTGGACATCCATGAACTTGCCGCGGAGGCCGACCTGAGGGACGCCATGCGCGCCCGGGGCATGGACACCGGGGACGATCCCAACTGGGGCAAGTTGGTCGACTCCCTGCTGTCGCGATACGTGGAGCCGCGGGTGACCAACCCGATGTTCCTGTACGAATACCCCAAGGCCATTTCGCCGTTTGCCAAGGGCGTGCCGGGGGAACCGCGGCTGGTGGAACGCTTCGAGCTCTTCGCTGCCGGGATGGAAGTGTCGAATGCCTTCACCGAGATCAACGACCCGATGGATCAGCACCAGCGGTTCCTGGGCGAGAAGTTCCTGCGCGAGCACGGAGACGACGAGGCGCACCAGGTGGACGACGACTTCGTCGAGGCCCTGGCCTGGGGCATGCCGCCCACCGGCGGCTGCGGCGTCGGCATCGACCGCTTGACGATGCTGCTCGCAGATCGTCCCAACATCAGGGAAGTGATCCTCTTCCCCCATCTGCGGGACGCCGATCCGGGCTGACACGGCGCGCGGCCGTCGGTCCCGGTGCGGGCCATGCGGGCGGCGGCTGCCGAAACCGCCACGAAAAAGCCAGGCCCAAACGGCCTGGCTTCGTATGACTGCTGTCTACAGTCGGGGCGAGAGGATTTGAACCTCCGACCTCAGCGTCCCGAACACTGCGCGCTACCCACCTGCGCTACGCCCCGTGGAGGCACCATTGTGCGTTCGGCCGCAGGCGTTGTCAACTAATTCCATGGCCAACGCCCATGGCCGCGGGCGGGCCCGCGTCAGTTGGACAGGAACCTGGGAAGGCCCGAACTGGTGCGCTGGGACGTGCGGACGGTCTGGATGCGTTCCACCGTGCTGTCCCCGGGTGCCTTGGCGGTTGCGGACTTGGTGGGATTCAGCGGCTGGGTCCGCCTGGGGGACGGCACCGGGCGCTCCCGGCTGTCCACTGTGGCCGCGGGTTCGAGGGGGATCGGAATGCCCGTCGCCAGCAGCGTGACCTGCAAGTGGTCGTCCATGTCCGGATCCATGGCCCAGCCGGAGAAGATTTCGGCGCTGGGGGCCACCGCACTGGCAATGGCGTCGCCGATGTCCTCCAGTTCCTTCATCTGGGGCGAGTCCTTGGACTTGACGTTGTAGACCACGGCCGTGGCCCCGTCGATGGTGGTGTTGAGCAGTGTGCTCTGAACCACCGCCTGGACGGCTTCCTCCGCCCGGTTTTCGCCCTGTGCCATGCCGATGGCCATGAAGGCGCCGCCGCCGTGCTGAATCACGGAGCGGATGTCGGCAAAGTCGAGGTTGATTTCCCCGGGCACGGTGATCATGTCGCTGATGCCCAGAACCCCCTGCATGAGCATCTGGTCCGCAATGCGGAAACACTCGACCGCCGAGGCCTTCTTGTCGGAAATCTCGGTCAGCCGATCGTTTTCGACGACGATCAGGGCGTCCACCTGCTCCTGCAGCTGCTGGAGCGCGGTTTCGGCGGTTCTGCGCCGCTTGATGCCCTCGTGCTTGAATGGCATCGTGACGACGCCGACGGCCAGCGCCCCGGCATCGCGGGCGGCTTCCGCAACCAGCGGTGCGGCGCCCGAGCCGGTGCCGCCGCCCATGCCGGCCGTGATAAAGATGAGATCGGCGTCCTTGACGACTTCGTAAATCTCGGACAGGCTCTCCTCTGCGGCCTGCTTGCCCAGTTCCGCCTGGGCCCCGGCCCCGAGGCCCCTGGTCAAATCCTCCCCGATTTTGACCCTCTTGGGCGCGTTGGAGAGGTTGAGCGCCTGCTGATCCGTGTTGATGACCACGAATTCCACACCGTGGACCTCGCCCATCATGCGGTTGACGGCATTTTGACCGCCGCCTCCGACACCCACCACCTTAATATTGCAGAAGTTCTCGTGGAACTGGGGTTCGGGCAGATTGGTTTCGTGCAGGGAATCGGCTGTCGTGGCCATGCCGTACCTCGGGAGTTACTTGTTTTGCCGTCGAAGTATATGGGGATGCAAGCAAGGATGAACCGATGCTGGCGCAGGTACTAGTATGCCATGCATGGCCTGGCATCGGCTCCCCCGCGGCAGGGGAATCCTAAACGACCTCCGCAACTGCTCCAAACCGCTGCGCGGGCTGCGGCACGGGGCGGTGGTTGTCCATGACGGTCCGGCTAGCCGGGCAGGAAACCGGCAACGACCGTCCGCAGCGACCGGATCCACCCGCGGGCCGGTTCGGGTCTGGCCTGGCCTTCTGCGGGTTGCGCCGGACGGTGCGCCTCCAGGCCCCACAGGAGAAGGCCGGAAATGGTGGCGAATTCGGGCGAGCGCACTTCCGCGGCCAAATCCCTGACCGGTATCGAGGGCGGAACGGTGCCGGTGCGCACCGGCAACCGGAACCGGGCGCGGCAACTGTCGGCGATGCGCGGTAGAAGGCTGCCGCCGCCCGTCAACACCAGTCCGGCCGGAATCAGCCGGCGGCACTCCGCCTTGACCAAGTGCCGATCCAGCCGATCCCACAACTGGCCGACGCGCTGGTGCAGGACCTGGCACAGGTGCCGGGTCGACACGCTGATGTGCCGTTGGTCGCCGAAGACCTCCGCGGTCACCTCGCCGGCCAGGCTGGACGGGAGTTCCATGGCCGAACCGTGCGTGATCTTGAGCTGCTCGGCCACCCGGCTGGGACAGTGGAGACTGTGGGCCAGTTCGCGCGTCAGGTCGTTGCCGCCCAGGTTGAGGGCTCCCGCCACCTGAAAGCGGCCTCGGGCATAGACGGCGAAGTCGGTGGTGCCGGCGCCGATGTCCACCAGGACAACGCCCATGTCCATTTCCTCGCGCGTCAGCACGGCGCGGGCACTCGCCAAGGCCGAGGGCACCAGGTTCTCCACCTGCACGTCCAGGGCCGCAAGGCAGGCCAGCTGGTTGCTGATGGCGGCGGAACTTCCCGTGACCAGCCTCGCTTCCACCCCCAGGTAGCCGGCGTGCATGCCTTCCGGTTCACGGACCTGATACTCGTCGTCAATCATCCAGCTGCCGGGGAGTGCCTGGACAATTTGCTGATCGGGCCGCACCTTGATCTGCCGTGCCTTTCGCAGCACCTGTTCCATCAAGGCCTCGCCCACCGGTTCGTTGCGGCTGGCCGGAATCCGAGCCCGGCTCGAAAGCGTGGTCAGGTGGCTGCCACTCAGGGACACCAAGGCATTGCGCACCGTGGTCCCGCTCATTTGTTCGGCGGTGGCCAACGCCTCCGACAGGCTGGCCTCAACGGCGCGCATGTCGGTTACCGAGCCCTGTTGCAGGCCTTCCGTTTCGGACTGGCCCCAACCGTCAATGACCGTGTAGCCGCCGCGCGGCTCGTGCACCGCGATGGCGGCACAGGTCTTGGCATTGCCGATTTCGATGGCGCAGATGGTGGAGCGGTCGGCCATGGCTGGAAAGGAAAAAGCCTAGCGGTAGTATGGTTTGGAGAGCGGACGCACGTCGATCAGTTCCGCGTTCAACTCGCGGGACTCAAGCCAGTGCCAAATGCCCTGGAGGTTGGCCAGCTTGCGTTCCATGTGCAGGCTGTCGCCCCAGACCACGCGTGTGGAGCGTCCCGGCAGCACGAAGTTGAGGCCGTGTGCCTGGGTGAAGTGAAACGCTTGCAATTCGTCGGGCTGGCCGGGGGTCGCCAACAAACTGCCCCTGATGGCCAGAATGGTCGCGACCAGGTCGGGATCCAATCGGCTTTGGCGGCTGTCGACGGCGTACGGCCGTGCCAGTTGCGCATGGCCCTGCCAATCGAACAATGTCAGGAATCCGGTCGGCTCGTCCGGCACCAACGCCACCTGGCTGGCAATCCGGCGCGGGATTCCGGCCGCATTGACGACATACGTGCCGTATTGCGTAACCCAAGCCAGGGTTGGCATCGCCTCGTCCACCACGGCCTTCACCTGGTCCGGCAACTGGAGGTGGACTTCCGCCTTGGCCACGAAGGGATTGCCGAGGGCGGCTTGGCGCAGCGCACGCGGCTGGAGCGCGAAGATGCTGCGACCTACCACCTGGTCGAACTCCCCCGCGTCGGCGGGGGTCAGGTGCGCATCCAGCGTGGAGGAGGCATAGGGGCTGCGCACGTCCACCGACAAGGATGCCCGCGACACCTCAAAGCGGCCGTCCACCGCGAACCAGGTGAGCAGGGCCACGGCGGCGGCCGCCAGCATGGCACTGCCCCATTTGCTGGCATACCAGCCCGTGCCCAGCAGAAAGGGCCATGACCAGACGTCGAACAGACCTTCCAGATACTCCCTGATCTGGGCCGACACGGGAGCCGCAGTGCGGCGCCAGAAGGTTCTGACGGTGTGTTGCCAGGTGCTTTCGACCGGGCGGCGGCGGCGATGGGTTGACGGGGGAGAGCGACGCGGGAGCATGACGGAGAGTGTGACGAAGCGTCCCTACAGTGTGGTTTTCAGCCGCTGCTTGCGCTGATGCCTGGCCACCGCGATGTCCAGCAACCGATTCAGAAGATCCGGATAGGACAGCCCGGAGGCTTCCCACATTTTGGGGTACATGCTGATGGAGGTGAAGCCGGGAATCGTGTTCACCTCGTTTAGATGGATTGTATGGTCTATCGGGTCTACAAGAAAATCCACCCGCGCCATGCCGCAGCAGTCGAGGGCCTTGAACGCGCGGATGGACATGGCCTGCAAGGCGGCCGTCATCTCGGCCGGAACCGGTGCCGGCACCAGCAGCTCGGAACCTGCATCGGCATACTTGGCTTCATAGTCGTAGAAGTTGTTGCCCGGCCTGATCTCGCCCGGCAGGCTGGCTTTGGGGTTGCGGTCCCCAAGCACGCTGACCTCCAGCTCGCGTGCATTGGGCACGGCTGTTTCGACCAGGACCTTGTTGTCGAACTGACGGGCGTGGCGGAGCGCAGGGAACAGGCTGGCCAGTTCGTCGACGCGCGACACGCCCACGCTGCTCCCCATGTTGGCAGGCTTGACAAACAGGGGCAGACCCAGGTCCGCCGCCAACGCATCCGGATCCTGGCGGGCCACGTCCTCCGCCGTGTCGAGGCGCAGGGTCCGGTGGGCCACCATGGGCAGGCCGGCCGCCTGCAGGAGCGGTCGGGCGACCGCCTTGTCCATAGCCAGGGCACTGCCCAGGACCCCGCTGCCCACGTATGGCAGGCCGGCCAGTTCAAGCAGGCCCTGGACCGTGCCGTCCTCGCCGTGCGGTCCGTGCAGGATCGGAAAGACAACCTCCACTTCCGCCAGTGCCGTGCGCGTGTCGCGGTCGGGTAGGTGCAGGCCGTCGGGCGGCGGTGCGGGGCCTGCCGCCAACAGCATGCGGGCATCCGGCCCGTTCAGCCATCGGCCTTCGGCGGAAATGGCCATGTCCACAATGTCGTGTCCCGCCTTGGCCAGGGTTGTCCGCACGCTGGCGGCGCTCTGCAGCGACACTTCGTGCTCGCTGCTGCGGCCCCCGTAAATCAATGCAACTCTCATTTGGCACCCCGCCTTGCGGTTGTCATGCGGATGGATCGAGCAGCGCGGCGGTGTACCGGTCCGCCTCGCGTCCGGCCAGGCCGATTTCCGGTTTTAGCCAGATGCCGGTCTCGTTCCGGACCCGCACTTGCACCGTAGCCATCAGCTTCAGTACATCGGCTGCGCGCCCCGTGCCGGGTTCGCCCAGATTCACCAGGAAATTGGCATGGAGGGTGTCCACCCCCACGGTGCCGCAACGCAGGTTCTTGCAACCCGCCTGTTCGATCAGCGCGCCGGCAAATCCGTTGGGTGGATTGCGAAACGTGCTGCCCAGGCTGGGCAGCACCGGTTGGCTGCGGCGTCGGTGGTCGAGGTTGGCCTTGGCTGTGGCCCGGATCTGTTCGGGATTCCCGGGAATGAGCCGGAATTGGGCTCGTATCACGGGTGCCGTCGGCACCCGGCGGTTGGCGGCGGTCTGCTTGAGCACGCTGTCGCGATAGGCGAGGTCCAGTTCCCGCACCGGCAGCCACTCCGGTCCTTGTCCCGGCATGGCAACCTCCGCCGCGACCAGATGTTGGGCGGTGTCGCTGCCGTGGGCACCGGCGTTGCCGACCACGGCGCCACCCACGGTGCCGGGTACACTGACCGCCCACTCCAGACCGGTCAGGCCCTTTCGGATCGTCATGCGCGCCAATTGCGCAAGGGGCATGCCGCTGTCGGCCCGGACCAGCACACTGTCCGGCCGTGGTTCAAAGACAACCTCCCGGCAGAGGTTCAACACGGTCAGCCCCGGGATGCCGTCATCGAGAATCAGGGTGTTCGAGCCCCCTCCCAACACAAACGGAAACTGCCCTTCGGCCTGCGCGCAAGCCGCCAGGCGTGCCAGATCGGTCGCGCGCCGCACCGTGGCCAGCACCTCGGCCGGGCCTCCGATGCGCAGGGACGAGTAGGGGGCGAGACGGGTTTCCGTCCGCGGGTCCAGATTCAGTGTCCGGGCCATGTGCAGCGCAGCCGCGGGATTCCAGGAGCCGGCCATCTACTTCACCCCGCAGGCCGCAACGTTGCGGGACGGCGGTGGATTCTGCGCAAGGGCCGCCGTCAGTTTGTCGGTCAGCCGGGGAATGTCCCCGGCGCCCATCAGGATCACCGCATCCCCTGTGTGCAGCCGTTTCGCCAAGTGCACCGAGGCCTCGTCGAACGACCCGGCATGCAGCACGTGGGAGTGAACCACCTGTTTGCTCAGGGCTGCCCCGTCCATGCCGGCCGCAGGTGTCTCCCGGGCCGCGAAGGTCGGAAGGATCAGGACGCGGTCGGCTTGCGCGAAGGCGTTCCCGAATTCGGGCCGCAGGGCTGCGGTACGGCTGTAGGTGTGGGGTTGGAACACGGCCCAAAGCGTGCCGTGGGGAAACCGGTGTCTGGCCGCCGACAGGGTTGCCCGGATGGCCGACGGATGGTGGGCGTAGTCGTCGACCAGGACGATCCCGGCGGCCGTGCTCCGAATCTCGAATCGGCGGTCCAGGGCACGATAGGACGCCGCGGCCGCGGTGATGGCTTCGGGTCCTCCGCCCGATGCCCGTGCCGCCAGCCAGGCCGCCGCTGCGTTGGCACGGGCATGGGCGCCGGGTGCCTGCAGCCGCAGTTTGTGGGCTGCACCCGTTGCCCTTTCGCGCAACGTCATGGCACTGCCTTCGGGGCTGCCGGGTGCTTCTGTGATCCAGTCCGCGGAAGGATGGGTGCCGAAGCCGACCAGTTGGGCCGGGCCGACCAGGCCGCCGCCGACCCACTCCCGCAGGTTGCGGTCGTCCGCGTGGTAGATGAGGGTGCTGCCTGGTTGCATGCGGCCCGCGAACGCCGTGAATGCGGTGCGCAGTTCGCCAAACGACCGGTAGCAGTCCGGGTGGTCCCATTCCATCGAGGTGACGACGGCCACGGTTGGACGCAGGCCCAGAAACATGCGGTCGTATTCGTCGGCTTCGATTACGAACAACGGGCCTTGTCCGTCCCTGCCGCCCGGAAGGTCCGGATGACGGGCTCCGACGATGTGACCAGCCTTCACGCCTGAGGCCTGGAGCATCCAGGCGCACATGGCGGTCACCGTGCTCTTGCCGTGTGTTCCGGCAACGGCGGTCACCTGTTTTCCGGCCAGCATTGCCGGCAGGAACGCTTCCCTCGTCACGACCGGAAGTCCCAGGTCCCTGGCGGCCGCCCATTCGGCATTGCGCCAGGGAACCGCACTGGATCGCAGGATCACATGCGGTCGCGCCGCCTTGGAGAGGGTGCGCAGGAAGCGGCCGTCCTGGACGGTCAATACGGTGATGTCCCGTCGGGACAATTCGTTCGTGGCCGGTCCGGGGCTGGGCTCGCTGCCGGTGACAGTGCAGCCGCGCTCGAACAGCACCGCGGCGATCGCGGACAGACCGGCTCCACCGATGCCGATGATGTGGCAGCGGAAGTCCCGGGGACTGGCACGCAGCCGTTCCTGCCACGGGATGCCGCAGGGCAAGGCTTGTTCGCTCGTCATGTGCGGATGACCACTTCCGGTTCCGCCTGGCGCTGCCGCGGCCGGGATTTGCGGCTCATCAGGTATACGGCCACCGCGATCAACGCCGGTGTGGCGATGTTGATCCAGTTCTCCGCCAGCCGGCCAGGCAGGGCGGCGGTACGCCGGACGCCGTCTGGCGCCGTCCGCACGATGTCGACGACATCGGTCAGGGATGGCCAGACGTCCGGCACCGGCGGAGTCAGTTCGGCCACGGCTGGCAGCACCAGCCACCAGACCCCAAAACCGTTGGCTGTGGCCAGCAGCGCGCCGGCCAGACGCTCTTGTCGTCCCGGCCGCAAGCGCCGGCCCTTGCGGTGCCAGCGACCGGTAACCCAATAGGCGGTTCCAACCAGGGCGGTCCAGATCGCCAGCGCGGGTACCGAATTCGCAACCATCGCAACGAGGTTGTCACCGGCGACCGGCAGGCTGAACGGCAGCAGGACGGGTCTCCAGCCGCGCATGGCCGCCGGGTCCAGGGAAAGGCTTTCAAGGCCGGGCTGCGCGAGCCACCATGTGCCAATGACCAGGCCCAGCAGGCCCACAACGGTGACCGGGAGTTCGCGGCGTGCCCCGCGCCACCAACCGGAGGCGAACAGGACACAGGTGCTGACAATCAACGTGGCGAGAGTGACGGTCATGGCGACGCGGGGCGCGGGCGGTCAGGGCCGCTGCGGTTTCGGCCGGTCGGTTCCGGGTTCCGGGCGGCCGTTGGCGCAAACCGTGTGCTTGGACAGGGAGGCGATGGCCGTGGCTGCGGTTTCGGCCGCGTTCGACCGGCCCAGTGTTGCCATGCGGGCCGCCATGGTTGTTCGTCGATCCGCATCGCGCAACAGGGGCAGGAGAAGCGTCGGCAATTGGTCGCGTACGGTTGCATCCTCGGTCACCAGACAGGCGCCTGCCTGTTCCAGGGCGCGGGCATTGGACCATTGGTGGCCGCCGGCGATGGGCAGCGGCACCAGGACGGCCGGAGTCCGGGAGGCCGGAAGTTCGCCCAGGACGCTGGCACCGGCGCGCATGACGGCCACGTCGGCGGCTGCCAGGGCCTGGGGGGCCTCCCGGTCCAAATAGGGTCGCACCGCCAGTTTCCCCTGGAGTTCGGAGGCCAGCCCCATCCGCCGCACGGCTTCGGCAACGGCATCAAACTCCGCATGGCCGGTGACCAACAGCACCAATGCTTCCTGCAGCAAGGCCGGCAGATGGTGAAGTATCGCCTGGTTCAGCGATCGGGCTCCCTGGCTGCCGCCCATCACCACCAGCAGGGGGTCCCCCGGTTCGTCGGTCGGCATGTCCATTGCTGCGAGCAGCCTGCGACGGCTGGCGGCCGGATTGTTCATGGCCGCCAGCAGATCCCCGCGTACCGGGTACCCGCACAGCAGACTGTTATGCGGGAAGCACTCCGCGGCCGAGGTCGTTGTGACCAGGACGGTGCGGGCCAGCCGGCCAAGCCAGCGCGCTGTGATTCCGGGTGCCGAGTCGGGCAGCAGCAGGATGAGGGGTATGCCCAGCATGCGCGCTGCCAAGGCTCCGGGCGCGGCGGCATTGCCTCCCGTGGCCAGGCAGGCATCGGGCTGGAAGCGGAGCACATGCAGGCAGGCCTGCAGCGTGCCCAGGCAGACTTGGGCGAAACTGAGGATGCGCCGCCCCGGCCCGCGGTCCCGCAACGGGCCCGTTGCGACCGCACGGTATCGGATCCCGGCGCCCGCAACCAATTGCCGGGCCAGATCCCCGGTCCCCCCCAGCCAGAAGGTGTCAAGGGGTTCCGCCCGATCGGTACAGAGCGCTTCCAGACGCTCCAGGATTGCCAGGGCCGGGTATACGTGGCCGCCCGAACCGCCGCCGGCGCACAACAGTTTCATGGATTGGCCTGGGTGCGTGTCGTATGGTCGATGTTGACCAGCACCCCCATGGCTCCCAACCATGTGACCAGCGAGGATCCGCCGAAGCTGACGAAGGGCAGGGTCATGCCCGTGACAGGTGTGATGTTGAGCACCACGCACACGTGCAGCAGCGCCTGCGTCGTCAGCATGAAAATGAGTCCCACCGCGCTTAACTGGCGGAACAGGGTTGTGGCCCTGGCCGCAATGGAAAGCCCGCGCCACGCGACGACGGCGTACAGGCCGACCACGGCAATGGAGCCGGTGAATCCGGTTTCCTCGCCAATCACGGCAAAAACCGAGTCGGTCCAGGGCAGCACCACCCACAGCGTCTTCATTTCCCCCTGGCCCGGGCCGGCGCCGAACAGCCCCCCCCGCACCGCGGCCCGTGCCGTGTTGCGTTCCTGCCAGCTGGCGCTGTTGAGGGGATCCGCAAAGGACTCCTTGAAGTCGAGGATGCGTTCCGTCATGTAGGGGTAAAGGGTGGCCGTCGCCACAATCAGGATGGCAAAGAGGATGCCTACCCACAGCAACTGCCGGAGATTTCTGCTGGCCAGGAAGAAAAGGGCAAAGGCGGTCGTGGATATGAGGATCGCCATCGTGATGTCCGGTTGCAGCACGAGCAGGATCGCGACGAAGGCGGTGAACAGCGAAAAGGGATACAGGCCGGTGTTGTTGTCCCGCAGCTTCTCCCCCTTGCTGTCCAGCCAGTGGCTGGTGTAGAAGATCATCACAATCTTCATGATTTCGCTGGGCTGGAAGCTGGCGCCGAACAGCAGGCGCTGCGAGCCGAACGCGCGCGTGCCCACCGCCAGCACGGCGATCAGGCCGAGACAGGCCACGATGAACATTGCGGGACTCAGGCTTTGCCAGATCCTGTGCGGCACCGCGGCGGCCACAAGGAAGACCGCAAGGCCCACAATGAGCCACAGGAGCTGTCGCTTCAGGAAGTAGAACCCGTCCGGCACGGCGCGCAGCAGGCCTTCGTAGTAGCTGGCGCTGAACACCATGATGATGCCTACGGCCAGCAGTGATGCCAGGGCGCTTAGCAGCCACCAGTCGTATTGCTCCAGCCAGCGGATTCGCTCCGGCCGGGGCAACCCCGGGGCGGCCGCCAGCGTGTTGTGCGTCATGCTGCCTCGTCCCGCAGGCGGCCCGCCAGCAAGCGAAAGTGATCGCCGCGCGCCGCGAAGTCCGCATGGCTGTCAAAGCTGGTGCCTCCGGGGGACAGCAGCACGGTGCCGCCCGGCCGGACCCTCAGGCTCGCCTCGCATACGGCGGCCTCGAAACAGTCGACCTTGACGATCGACATCCCGTTCAGCCGTCGGCCGACCCCCTCCATGGCCCTGACGATGCCCGCCTGTGCTTCGCCGAACACAATTAGGGTCTGGACGCGTTTGCGCACCTCGGCGGCAAACGCGTCCCATGCCAGGTCCTTGTCCCTGCCCCCGGCCAGCAGAACGAGCGGGCCGTCGTCTGCCCGCATGCTGCGAATTCCGGCCACGGCCCGTTCCGGCGAGGTCGCGATGCTGTCGTTGATCCAGGTTGTGCCGGCCGGACCCGGTACTTCCTCCAGCCGGTGGGGAATGCCGGTGAAGGTGTCCAGGACGTGCTGGAGGGAAGCGGTGCTTCGGTGGTCCGCCAGCGCGGCGGCCACGGCCAGCAGGGCGTTGGTCCGGTTGTGCGCGCCGCGCAACCGGAACCGGTGCAACGACAACACGTCCTTGCCGTTGCACCGAATGCGGTTGCCCGCCAGTGAGATGCCGTCCGGGAGGGCATGCCTGCGGGAAACGGCGATCCTGCACACGGCCCTGCGCGACAGGCTGGCTTCCGTTTCCGCAAGCAACTCGTGGCAGGCATCGGCCTGGGGCAGGGGCGGGTCGACCGCTGTGAACCGCTGTCGCTTCGCCGGCAGGAGTCGCCGGCAGACGGGATCGTCGGCGTCCAGGATCAGGGTTGAATCGTCGTTGAGCAGATCCAGGAGGTTGAGCTTGGCCTGCAGGTAGTCCAACATGCCCGCGTGCCGATCCAGATGGTTCGGCGTGACGTTGGTGAGCACGGCGGTCCGAATCCTGCACGCGTCCCGTAAGGGCGTCCGCGTCCACTCCGTCCGGAACAACTCCAGCTGAAAGCTGCTTGCTTCCCAGACCAGGCGATCGCGGGGACCGAAGTCGCGGGCCTCGGTCAACAACGGGCGGCCGATGTTGCCGCCGACGTGGACTGTCCGTTCGGGATGGGCGGCCTGCATCAAGGCGCCGGCCAGGGCGGTCGTGGTGGTTTTGCCGTTGCTGCCGGTGACGACGGTGGTTGGCGCCCGCGACGTGGCGAACGTCAGCATCGTGTCGTTGACCACCGGAATGCGGCTCCTGCGGGCTGCCTGCACAACGTCGAGGGCGGTGGGTACACCTGCGGACAAGGCCACCAGGCCGCATTCGGCCAGCAGCGCGGCATCCTGGCGGCCGAAACGCAGCCGCAGATGGGTTCGACGTCCGTCGGCAGTCAATGTTGCCAGGTCGACGGCGGCGCGGTCACAGCCGGTCACGTACGCCCCCTCCCGGTGCAGGAAGCGGCAGAGTTCGGCACCCTGTCGGGCCAGGCCGAGCACGACGGCGTTCACGCCCGTCCAAGGCCCTGTCAATGGTGAAGCCGGATTCATGATGGACAAGTGGAGCTACACCAGGGCCAACGAAACGCCCAGCATGCCGCACAGCACGCTGACAATCCAGAACCGTTCCTTGACCTGCATTTCACTCCAGCCCAGGGCTTCGAAGTGGTGGTGAATGGGGGCCAGGCGGAACGGCCTGACATCCCTTCCCCAGAACCTGCGGGTAAACTTGGCACTGACGACCTGAATGATCGTGGACAGGGCCTCGGCCACGAAGATGAATCCGATGACCGGCAGGATGAGCCACTGCCGGGTCATCAAGGCTACCAGTGCCAGCGTGGCGCCCAACGCCAGGCTGCCGGTGTCGCCCATGAACAATTGGGCAGGGTGGGCATTGAACCACAGGAATGCGAAGAGGGATCCCACCACGATGAAGCAGAAGATGGAGATGTACGTGTATCCCTGCAGGAAGGCGATGATGCCGTAGGCGACGAAGGCCACGGTGGTCGTGCTGCCGGCCAGGCTGTCCAGGCCGTCCGCCAAGTTGACGGCGTTGCTGAAGCCGACGATGAGGAAAATGGCGACCGGCACGGTGAGCCAACCCACGTTGACCAGGGAGGGGATGCCGGGAACCCCCACGGAGTCGATGGCAGGGGGACCGTAATACAGGACCAGGGCAATGACGGTGGCCAGGACGAACTGCACCAGGCTCTTGACCTTGGCCGTGATGCCACCCTGCTGTTCCGAATTGCGAGTTAGGCTGCGCAGGTCGTCGTAGGTACCGAGCCCTGCAAACGTGCCCAGGCAGAAGAACAGCAGCAGCGTGCTGGCGCCGATGATGTTGAAGCCGATCAGGTTCGCGATGTTCAGGGTACCGGTGATGAAAAGGATGGGCAACACAAACAGCCAACCGCCCATGGTGGGCGTGCCGGTCTTGTCAAGGTGGTGGCCGGGCCCGTCCGCCCGGATTTTCTTGCCGATTCCATACCGGTGCAGGAGTGCAATCAGCGGTCTGCCCCACATGACGGCGATGAAGAAGCTGAGGGCGCCGAGAATCAGGGGAATCGACATGACCCTCAGAACCGCCTTGCGCTGAGTCCGGACACGATTTCCTCCATGCCCACGGCGCGGCTGCCCTTGATCAGGATCAGGTCGTCGGGACGCACCAGGTCGGACAGCAGGGACAGCGCTTCTTCGGCGTGGGCTATCTGGTACACGGATTCGCTGGTCATGCGGCTGGCGCGCGCGGCATCGCTGATTAGGCGACCCAGCTCGCCCACGGTAACCAGCAGGTCGGAGACGTTGGCGGCATGGCGTCCGACAATCAGGTGGCTGGTTTCCGTCGATGATCCCAGTTCGCGCATGTCCCCGAGCACGGCGATGCGCCGGCCGTGCCGTTCCGGCCTGAGGTCGGCCAGCAAGTTCAGGGCGGCCAAGGCACTGGCTTCGCTGGCGTTGTACGTGTCGTCAATCAGCGTGCTGTTGTTGACGCCGTCGACCAGCATTAGACGGATCTGATTGTTGGGATCGCGCAGGCCGGCCAGGATCTTCTGCAGCGGAATGCCTTCGACCAGCCCGGCCGCGGTGGCCAGCAGCGTGTTGTGCACGCTGTGGCGACCCAGCAGGGGCGACTTGACGTGGATGGTCCGGCCGGACGGGTACAGGAACTGTGGCAGGTGGAGGCGGAACCGGCAGCCCTTGAATCCGGCGCTTTGGATCTGGTCCGCCCACACATCGCAGTCCGGGGTCAGTCCGACCCTGACGACCTGGGCCTCGGTCAGGGCCCCCATCCTTTGCACCATGGGATCGTCCCAGTTGAGGATGGCGACGCCTCCCGATTCCGCGGGCGGCAGCGCCCGCACCAGCTCCGACTTGGCCCGAAAGATGTTCTCGATGGTCCCCAGGCGCTCCAAGTGGCTGGGGCCGACGTTGGTCACGATGCCTATTTGGGGCAGGGTCAGCCCGCACATCTCGTCGATTTCGCCCAGCCGGTACATGCCCAATTCCGTCACAAACCGCTCATGAATGTGACTGAGGCCCATGAGCACCAGCGGCAGGACATGCTCGCCGTTGAGGTTGCCGGGATTGCAGTAGGTTTCGAAGTGCTGGCTGAAGACGGACCGGACCAGTTCCTTGGTGCTGCTCTTGCCGACGCTGCCGGTGATCCCGACCACGCGCAGGCTCCTGCGCGTACGGTGCAGGCGCTGGAACAGGCCAACATCCCGGATGGCCTGCATTGAATCGGGCACGATATACAGGACACAGTGTTCGGAGGTTGGGTTTGCCGGTTCGTTTGGATCGGGCGACTCCAGACTTCGGGTTCGGCAATTCGCAATCACGACCGGGTGGCTGGCCGGATCCAGGCCTTGCAAAGCCTGGGGTTCGCAAATGACGGCCCGGGCTTGCCGCGCCAAGGCATCGCCCACAAAGTCGTTGCCGTCCGTCCGGTCCCCGGGCAGGGCTGCGAACAGATCGCCGGGTGTGGCCAGTCGACTGTCGGCCACGGCGCGGCCGATGGGAATGGGCGGCAGATGGCGCGGCGGAGCCGAACCCGTCAGGGCCTGCCACAGCGTGTGGTGGGTGACTTGGGTGGCCACCGCGGGGATGGGGTCGGCCATGGGGTTAGGCTCGGTGCCGATTCACGCGTCGGTCTCGTTGCCGGACGGCAGGAGCGAAGGCAGGGCGGGGGCGGTGGTACTGAGCACGCCCGAGGATCCGTAGCAGGAGGGGTGGCAGTCGGGCGGAACGTTAAGGTAGGCCAGACTGCGCCTTGCGATGCGGCTGAACAGGGGGGCGGCATTGTTGGAGCCCCACGGCCCGAGTACCGTGTCGGGGTTGGGGTCGTACAGCAGCACCAGGACCGTGATGCGCGGCTCTTCGGCCGGTACGAAGCCGACAAAGCTGGCGATCACCTCATCCTCCGAATACAGGCCGATCCGGTCGGGATCGGGAACCTGGGCCGTGCCCGTCTTGCCGGCCACCTTGAATCCCGGCACTTGGGCCGCCGTGACCTCCTTCTCCACGGTTTGCACCATCATCTCCACGATGATCGCGGCGGTTTCCGGCTTCACCACTCCGGGCCGCAGGACCGTGGGGACAAACGAGTTGACGTAGTCTCCGTTAATTCTATGTTGGACAACGTAGGGCTGCATCAGGTCGCCCTGGTTGGCCAGGACGTTCACCGCGTTGATCATCTGGATTGGAGTCAGGTTGATGCCCTGGCCGAAGCTGTTGGCGCCCAGGTCGGCGATGTTCCAGTTGGGCAGGCCCGGATGCTTGTCCTTGAGACTGCCGTTGAATTCGTGTGCCAGGTCGATGCCGGTCACCTCGCCCAGGCCGAAGTCGAACAGGTAGTCGTAGAACGTGTCGGCCCCGATGTGTTCCACCGCGATTTCCGCCATGATCGTGTTGAGCGACAGGCCCAGGGCTTCGGCGGCCGTGACGCTGCCCGCGACGCGGTCGTCGCTGTTGCGGAATACCACCCGTTCGCCGATCCTGTACACCCCGTCGTCGAAAAAGACATCGCCCGGCCGCACCGCCTCCGCATCGATGGCGGCGGCCATGGTCAGCACCTTGAAGGTGGAGCCCGGTTCGTAGACGGCCGTCACGGCCAGGTTGGTGAGGTTGGTGGCACTATCGTCCAGGGACTCCGGCACGCCGGGTTCGAAATCCGGCAGGTTGGCCATGGCCAGGATGGCGCCCGTCCGGGTGTCCATCACAATCACCGTGCCGCCCTTGCGGATTTCGTATCGGCTGATTGCATCCCGCAGTTCCTGTTCCACGATGTGCTGCAGGGAACGATCGATCGTGAGCACCAGGTCGCCCCCCATGTAGGACGGGATGTATCGCCGGGCGTCGGATGCGATGACCGAGATCGGTTCCGTGCTGCGGGGCAGGTTGACTTCGCCTCGGAGGAATTTCTGATAGTAGCGTTCGATGCCGTTGGCGCCTATCCGATCGGCGTTGACCAGGCCCAGGACGTGACTGGCCAGGGCCCCCTGCGCATAGTGCCGGTCGGGCTGCAGTTCCAGCTGGAAATGCCTGAAGAAGTCAAAGTCCGGGCTCGTGCCGTCAAGGGCGCTGCGCAGGCCCAAACTGTCCATCACCTCCTTGAGCCCCGGTCCGCTGTCCGCCAGGCTGGCATCCAGGGGGCCCGAATCCTCGAGTAGGGCCTCCAGGCGCCGCAGGGCGCCGTCGTCGCCCGTGAGGTGAAGGTCCCACAAGTCGGCGGCGTGGGCTCCGCGTTGCTGCAGGGCGCGCAGGTACTGGCCGGTGGCCAGCGGCAGGTCGTCGATCAGCAGCACCCAGGCGTACACGGGTTGCGGTTCGCGGTCCGAGTTGCGCGCGGCATCGATTTCGGCCTGGCGGCGCGCGGCAAGTTCGTCCAGCTCCAGGCGGAGGCGCGCGTTCAATTCGTTCCGCCGGGTCCGGTCGGTTCCGGCCACCAAGTGGGTTACAACATCACGATAGGCGGGCGGCATGGCCCCCAGGCGGGGAATCACGAAGCCGAACGACCAGACATCGCTGGCCAGCAAACCGCCGTGGATGTCCGTGATCACGCCCCGCGTGTCGAGTTCGGGCAGGTTGCGATCCGTGTAGCTGTCGATGTCCTGCGTGTTGTGCAGGACCAACTGGAACTGCACCAGGCGCAGGACCACCAGGATTGCCAGCAGCGCCGGTACGGCAAACACCAGGACGATGCGGAGGTGGTTGCCGGCAAAGAGATCGTCGCCGAGCGGGGATTGCGAAGTCGGATCCGAAGCGGCCATGGGGTTACTTGCCTGCTGTCTGCCGTGTGCGCAGGTTGTCGAACAGGCGATCCAGCCAAACCTGGACCGTGCTGGTGTGAGCGGGGATCTCCTCCTCAGCCTCGACGGCCGGGGGCAGGAGCGTAATGCTCGCCAGCACGCGATGGGCACCCTTGAGGAACTGTCGTCCCAGTTCGTCGAAGCTCCGCCAACCGGCCGCGAGCGAATCCCGGCGGCGGGTGGGCGCGTCCGGCTGGCCGGGCCCTGCGGAGGCCGCGGCGGCATCGGCCAGGATCGGTTCCGTGGCAATCATCCAGATGGGCTCGACGTCTGGCTGCAGGTCTTGGCCGATGGCCCACAGGCCAATCTGATTCAAGTCCTCCTCATCGCCGATGCGGCGCAGCAGCTCGGCGTTGATCTGTTCCTGGAGTGCGCTGGCCTGTTCCAGCTGGGCCAGCTGCAGGCGGGTCTGGTCGATGCGGAAGGACATGTAGACATTGGCCATAGCCCCGAAGGTCACCACCACGATGAACATTCCCCACCAACCGGCGACCGGAACCCGATCGCTGAAGGCGACCGAACTGCGCCAGGCCTGAACGGCGCCCCCCAACAGCGCATGGGAGGGGTGCTCATCGGCCAGCGCAGCCGACGGCAGGGATTCAACGGGAGGATTCAGCCGGGCCATGTCAGCGTGTTCCGGCCCGTTCGTTCCCGGCGGGGCCCCGGTGGGTCGCAACCTCCGTCCCGGTGTCCTCCCGGAAGACCTTCTCGGCGACTCGCAGCCGTGCGGAGCGGCACCGCGGATTGTCCGACAGCTCCCGATGGCCTGGACGCACGGCCCGCTTGGTCAGGATGGACAGGGCGGGCATGTCCGCATCCCCGTGGCGGGCATATTTGTTGCGGGCCGGCCTGTGGCCCTGGGTTCTTAGGAAGCGCTTGACCATCCCGTCCTCCAGACTGTGGAACGAAAGTACTAGGAGGCGGCCCCCGGGGGCCAGGAGTGAAACGGCTTGTGGCAGCACGGCCTTCAGCTGGCCCAACTCGTCGTTGACGGCGATGCGCAGAGCCTGAAACGTGCGGGTGGCCGGATGCCGGTGGCGACGTGCCCGGTGCGGCACGGCTGCGGCCACCACCGCGGCGAGATCGCCCGTGGTCCCGAAGGGTCGCCGTTCCGCCACCGCCGCGGCAATGCGCCTGGCGTGGGGCTCCTCGCCCAGGGTCCAGAGCAGTTCCCGGAGTTGGCCTTCCGGCCAGCCGTTGACGATGTCGGCCGCGGTCAGTGTCTGGCTCCGATCCATCCGCATGTCCAGCGGTCCGGTCTTGGCGAGTGCGAAACCCCTCGCCGGATCGTCGATTTGTGGGGAGCTGAAGCCCAGGTCCAACAGGATGTTGTCGCAGGCGGACACGTTCCACGCCGCCGCGAGATCCCGGAGATTCCCGAATCCGCCGTGGACCAGGCGGCATCGCGCGTCCAGGTTGCAAGCCTTCAGGCGGCGTTGCGCCCTGGCCAGCCCTTCTGCGTCCCGATCCAGTCCCCACACCCGCGCGCCGGACCCGGCGCGCGTCAAGAAGGCGACACTATGGCCGGCATCCCCGATGGTGCAGTCAATCAGCCGCGCACCCGGCCGCAGGACCATCAGGCCCAGGACTTCCTCCAACAGCACCGGCAGGTGCCACCCTGGGGCCGACCCGGCTTCGCCGCGCATCGCCGCAGCGGCATCGGCCGCCGCTTCCCGGCCGCCGGAGTCCAAAGAACGTGTCAACAACAATGTAGCTCCCGCCCGTGACTGTGAAGAAGGTGGCAATGTTGGCGGTGCAGCGCGCGTGTTGAACCGTGCCCTGCAACAGGAATTATATGGGGATGGGATTGCGCGGGCACGGATCTGGATACGGAAACCAGTGGGAATGTGCCTCCGCCGGAGGATTCCGTGCGGTTGCAGCCAGAGTGTGGTACACTTGTTTCCCCTGCCTTTCCGCGGGGAGCGGGGCCCTTGCCCTGGGTGCCTGTGCATGCGCGGAAAGTCTAGGCGCGTCGCAACCAATTCAGGGAGTCCCGATGCACGTCCGCAATCTGACACACACGATCCTGTTCTCGATTTCGTGCGGTTCAGAAGCACCGGCAGGCAGGCACCGGAACCTCCGATTGAAAACACCACCGGACCATTTTGCAACGGCGCCATCCCCGCGGTAGCCGCCGGTCCCGGTTCTGTTTGCACTTTCCCCTTCAAAATTGAGATCCGGTTGTCCGCCGTCGGGCGACCGTCCCCCAAGGGGGTGCCCAGGCCGCCGCCAATGGAGCCGCGGCTGCGCGCCTTCCGCCAGTCCAAGGAGCTGCACCCATGACAACCACACTTCCCGTCCAGGCGGGTTTCGGGTCGCGCAAGTCCTATGCCCGTACGCCGGTGGCCATGGCGCTACCCAACCTGATCGAAGTGCAGAAGAAGAGTTTCGAGTGGTTCCTGGAGGATGGCCTGCGTGAAATCCTGGAGGAATTTCCGCCTATCCTCAGCTACGGCAAGGCGTATCAGTTGACACTGGGGAAGCACGCCTTCGAGGAGCCCAAGTTTACGGAGGAGGAGTGCCGCAACAACGACAAGACCTATGCGGCGCCGCTCAAGATCGATGTCAGTCTGCTCAACATGAGCACCGGCGAGATCGTGGACCAGGAGGTTTACCTAGGGGACTTCCCGATGATGACTCGCACGGGCACGTTCATCATGAATGGGGCCGAACGGGTGGTGGTCTCCCAGCTGATCCGATCACCCGGCGTCTACTTTTCGGAGGTGGTGGACCGCTCGACGGGTAGGCCTCTGGCGACGGCCAAGGTGATCCCGAGCCGGGGTGCCTGGCTGGAATTCGAGACTTCGAAGCGCGACGAAATCACGGTCAAGGTGGATCGCAAGCGCAAGCAGTCGGTGACGATCCTGATACGCGCCCTGGGCTACGGCACGGACGAGGAAATACGCGCGCTGTTCAAGGACGTGGACACGGACGAGCAGCACCGCTTCATCGAGGCAACGCTGGAGAAGGACCCGCTGGCGCCGGTGGTCAACGGCGAGGAGGGGGTCAAGGATGCCCAGATTCGCTTCTACCGCACGCAGCGGCCCAGTGATCCGGCCAAGGCGGAGGCGGCCCGGCGGTTCATCGAGGAGCAGTTCTTCGACACGCGCCGGTACGACCTGGGCAAGGTCGGGCGTTACAAGCTGGACCAGCGCCTCGAGCGGACGGAGCGCATGGAACAGCGGATCCTGACCCGCGAGGATCTCCTGGACATCGTGCGGCGCATGATCCGGATCAACAACCGCGAGGTCGATACGGACGTGATGGATCATCTGGGCAACCGCCGCGTGAACACGGTCGGCGAGTTGCTGCAGGGGCAGGTCCGGGTGGGGCTGGCGCGGATGGAAAAGGGCGTGCGCGACCGGATGGCGGTGCGCGATCCCGAACAGATGGTGCCGACCCAGCTGATGAACGCCAAGCTGGTGCTGGGGGCCGTGCGCGAGTTCATGGGCGGCAGTCAGCTGAGCCAGTTCATGGATCAGATCAATCCCCTTTCGGAGTTGACCCACAAGCGGCGCCTGAGCGCGTTGGGCCCGGGCGGCCTGAAGCGGGAGCGGGCCGGGGTGGAAGTGCGCGATGTGCACTTCAGCCACTACGGCCGCATCTGTCCCATCGAGACGCCGGAGGGGCCGAACATCGGTTTGATCGGCTACATGAGTTCCTTCGCCCGGATCAACGGCCTCGGCTTCATCGAGACGCCCTACCGCCCGGTCCTGCATGAGGTGCCGGGGCGCATCAAGGAGCTGCAGGGCCGGACGCTCAACGAGGATGTGTTGGACGGCCAGGGTGGCCTGCTGGGAGCGGCCGGGACCGTCGTCGACGAGGAGCTGGCCCGGCGCCTCACGCGGTCCAAGTCGGGCCGGTCGGTGGCGGTGAAGCCGTTCGTGGCGGACGAGATTGTCTACATGCCGGCGGACGTGGACGAGCGCATGACGATTGCGCAGGCGAGCACCCCGCTGAACGAGCGCATGGAACTCCTAAACGAATATCCGTCGACGCGGCGCGCGTCCGACTTCCCCCACGTGCCGGTGGACCAGGTCGAGTACATCGACGTGTCCCCGCAGCAGATTGTGGGCATCAGCGCCTCCCTGATTCCGTTCCTGGAACACGACGACGCCAACCGCGCCCTGATGGGCTCGAACATGCAGCGGCAGGCCGTGCCCCTGATCCGGGCGGAGGCGCCGACGATCGGCACGGGCATCGAGGGGCAGGTGGCCATCGACTCCGGCCAGGTGCTGGTGGCCGAGGAGGCCGGTCTGGTGACGGCTGCCTGCGGCAACCACATCCAGGTGTTGAACGACAAGCAGAAGGTCCGCACCTACAAGTTGCGCAAGTACAACCGCAGCAACCAGAGCACCTGCATCGACCAGTGGCCGGTCGTGCGGCAGGGCCAACGGGTGGAGGCCGGTGAGGTGATCGCCGACAGCGCCAGTACCGAGCGGGGCGAACTGGCGCTCGGCCAGAACGTGCTGGTGGCCTACATGAGTTGGGAGGGCGGCAACTACGAGGACGCCATTCTGGTGAGCGAACGCCTGATCCAGCAGGACAGGTTCACCTCCATCCACATCGAGCGGCATGAGGTGTCCGCGCGCGAGACCAAGCTGGGCCTGGAGGAAATCACGGACGACATTCCCAACGTCGGCCCCGAGGCCCGGCAGCATTTGGACGGCAACGGCATCATCCGCATCGGCGCCGACGTGACCGGCGGCGACATCCTGGTGGGCAAGATTTCCCCGAAGGGTGAGACCGTGCTGTCGCCGGAGGAAAAGCTGTTGCGCGCCATCTTCGGCGAGAAGGTGCGGGACGTGAAGGACACGTCGATGCGGCTGCCCAACGGCCAGCGGGGCAAGGTGGTGGACGTCAAGGTCTTCACGCGCGACGAGCACGACCTGCCCGCCGGCACGGAGCGCGAGGTCCACATCAATGTGGCCCAGCGGCGCAAGCTGACCGAAGGCGACAAGATGTCCGGGCGGCACGGCAACAAGGGCGTGATTTCGAAGGTGATCCCGGTCGAGGACATGCCGCACCTGGCGGACGGGACCCCCGTGGACATCATCCTGAACCCAATCGGGGTCCAGGGCCGCATCAACCTGGGCCAGATCCTGGAGAACCACCTGGGCTGGGCCGCCCACCGGATTGGCTTCCGTGTGGCGACGCCGGTCTTCGACGGTGCCCGGCAGGGCCAAATCGATGCCGAGCTCGCGCGGGCCTGGCTGACGGACCGGGCCTGGGACATCATGTCGGAACGCGCATGGCGGCTGGGTGCCGAACTGGACGCCGACCCCGAAGTCGACTTCAGCCTGGAGAATCTCGACGATGACGGGGCCATGCAGTTCGTCTATCTCCACGAGTGGCTGCCGGCGGACCACTACGACATAGCGCGCGTGGACAGCGACTACGCCTTTGCCCGGCGCGCGGTGGCGCGGGAGTGGTTGAAGGAGAAGGGATACAGCCCGGAGACCATCCTTCCCCAGGACTACACCCACAGGGAGACGACGGTGGCGGACGATCAGTTGGCGGTGGATGTCGCCTACCGGGAATGGATCCAGCAGCAGATGGAGGACAGCGAGGACACGGGTGCGTGGACGGACGTCGGCAGTGCGGAACTGGCGGCGGTCTCGGCCCAGGTGGCCGCCAGGAGTGGACAGCCCCTGCCCCTGTCGGGCAAGCAGGTGCTCTACGACGGCAAGAGCGGTGAGCCCTTCAACGAGCCGGTGACCGTCGGCGTTTCGTTCATGCTGAAGCTCCTGCATCTGGTCGAGGACAAGGTGCACGCCCGCAGCACGGGCCCGTACAGCCTCGTGACGCAGCAGCCGCTCGGCGGCAAGGCCCAGAACGGCGGCCAGCGCTTCGGGGAAATGGAGGTGTGGGCCCTGGAGGCCTACGGCGCCGCCCACAGCCTGCAGGAGATGCTCACGATCAAGTCGGACGACACGATTGGCCGCGTCGCGACCTATCAGGCGATTGTCAAGGGCGAGGACATCCAGAAGCCGGAGCGGCCCGAGAGCCTCAAGGTCCTGATTAAGGAATTGCGCAGCCTGGGCTTGGCCATGGACATCACCGACGACAAGGGCGAGTCGGTGGCCGTAGGCCGGGAGGATGCCACCCCCGCGATGCCGATCTTCCATGGTGGCCTGCCCACCGCGTTGTAGTCCGGATTCTCATTTAGGCGAACACCTCAGACAGCAGTTTTTGACGGCCGGTTCCAGGCGGACCGGCCGGAGCTGCGAACACCAAGGAGCAGAGCATGGATACAGGCAAGTTCGGGCTGGCACGGATTTCGCTGGCTTCCCCCGAGCAGATTCTCCAGTGGAGCAAGGGCGAAGTGCTGAAGCCGGAGACGATCAACTACCGGACCCTCAAGCCCGAGCGCGACGGCCTCTTCAGCGAGCGCATCTTCGGGCCCGAAAAGGACTGGGAGTGCAGCTGCGGCAAGTACAAGCGCGAGCGTTACAAGGGGATCATCTGCGACAAATGCGGCGTGGAAGTCCTGCCGAACCGGGTGCGCCGGGAACGCATGGGACACATTTCGCTGGCGTCCCCTGTGAGCCACATCTGGTATGCCAAGGGCATGCCCTGCCGCCTGGGCCTGCTGCTGGACATTTCGCCCCGGGAGCTGGAAAAGGTTCTCTACTACGCCCAGTACATCACCATTCGGGTCAACGAGGACGCGCGCAAGCGGCTGATTGTCCGGCGCGAAAAGGAACTGGCGCTGAAGCTGACCAAGATTCAGGCTTCCACGCAGAACCAGCGCAACAAGGCCGAAGCCGCGTTCGAGGAGGCGCGCGACCGCGTGCTGGTCGAGCGGGACCGCCAAATCGAGGATGTGGACGAGGACATCTCCACGCGTTCCAGTTCCGCCATCGCCGAGGTCCAGGCGCTGATCCAGTGGGCCAACGAGCACGCGGGCAAGCCGGCCCCGGAGTCGCAGCGGTTGAGCTGGGTCAAACGGGTCGTGGTGGCCAAGGGACGTCGGGTGGCGGCCGACCTCGAGACCGTCGTCAACGGCCACTTCGAGGATTTCGCGGACCAGCTGGGCCGGGAGTCCGAAGAGAAGAAGGCCGAGATTGTTCAGGATGCGGCCGCTCAGGTGGACGACCGGCGCGAACAGGTCGAGCGGGAGTTGGCGGAACTGGACGCGACCGAGGAGCAGAGCCGCGAAAAGCTGATCGAGACGATGGAGGAGTCCCTGAAGGGCCTCAAGGACATCCACACCGGGATGCTGATTTCGGATCATGACTACCGGAACATGGTCAAGCAGTACGGCAACACATTCGAGGCCCGCATGGGGGCCGAGGGCATCCTGGAGCTTCTCCGCAAGATTGACCTGGACGACCTGATCGACGAGATGCGGGAGATCATCCGGACCTCCCGCAGCGAACAGAAGCGGACCAAGGCCGCCAAGCGGCTGCGGGTGTTCGTGGACCTGAAGAAGTCCGGCAACCGTCCGGAGTGGATGATCCTGACCGAACTGCCCGTCATTCCGCCGGAGCTGCGGCCCATGGTGCAGCTGGACGGCGGCCGCTTCGCCACCAGCGACCTGAACGACCTCTACCGGCGGGTCATCAACCGCAACAACCGCCTCAAGCGGCTGCTGGAGCTCAACGCGCCCGACGTCATCGTGCGCAACGAAAAGCGCATGCTGCAGGAGGCGGTCGACAGCCTGATCGACAACCGCAAGCGCAACCGCAACACGGCCAACCGCAACCAGCGGCATCCCCTCAAGAGCCTGACCGACATGCTCAAGGGCAAGCAGGGACGCTTCCGGCGCAACCTGCTGGGCAAGCGGGTGGACTATTCCGGCCGCTCCGTGATCGTTGTCGGTCCCGACCTCAAGCTGCAGCAGGCCGGCATTCCCAAGAGCATGGCCCTCGAGCTGTTCAAGCCGTTTGTCATCGAAAACCTGGTGCGCAACGGGACCGCCACCAACGTGCGGCACGCCAAGCGGATGGTGGACACGGCGGAGGAGGAGGTTTGGGACGTCCTGGAGACGATCACCCGGGAGCGCCCCGTCCTGCTCAACCGCGCCCCGACCCTGCACCGGCTGGGCATCCAGGCCTTCGAGGTGAAGTTGATCGAGGGCAGTGCCATTCAGCTGCATCCGCTGGTGTGCACGGCCTTCAACGCCGATTTCGACGGTGATCAGATGGCGGTGCACGTGCCGCTCAGCAACCAGGCGGTCCGGGAGGCCCGCGACCTGATGCTGGCCTCGCGCAACCTGCTCAAGCCGAGCAGCGGCGAACCGATCATCAGCCCGACCAAGGACATGGTGATGGGTGTGTTCTACCTGACCTTGATGGAGGACCGCGACCCGCCGGTGCCGGATGCCGACTTGCGCCACTATCCGAACGCGGACCAGGCCGTATATGCCCACGGGCAGGGCAAGGTCGGCCTGCGCGAGCCCGTGATGGTGCGCCTGCGACCGTACGTTGAGCAGCAGAAGGTGACCAGCCTGGACCTCAATCCGCGCTGGGTCAAGGCCCTGGATGTCGGCGGCCTGGAAACGGTGGCACAGTTGCGCAGCGCGATCGCCGATGCCGGCAGCCACGAGGAGTTCCAGGATCGGGTCCACGACTTCGGCGAAGCGGCCATGGCCGAGACGCTCGAGGCGCTGGCCGCGGTCGCCGAGGAAGAAAAGCCGGTGGAACCGCCGACGTTCAAGCGGACCACGGTGGGACGCATCATCTTCAACCGCGTGCTGCCGCCCCAGATGCCGTTCGTCAACGAGCGGCTGGACAAGGCAGGGGTCAGCGAGGTGGTGCACTACACCTACCAGTTCCTGGGCATGGAGGAGACCGCCGAAGTGGCGGACCGCATCAAGGCCCTGGGCTTCCGGTACGCAACCCTGTCGGGCATCACGATGGCCGTCAGCGACCTGGAGGTGCCGGCGGACAAGGAGAACATCATCGAGGAGGCCCGGCAACAGGAGCTGCAGCTGGAGGCCCAGTACAACCGGGGGTTGATGACCACCAGTGAAATGGAGCGGGGCCGCATCGAAGCCTGGAACGGCGCCACGAACCAGGTTTCGACGCGCATCCGGGAAATGCTCAACCCCACCAACAGCGTGGGAGCCATGTCGATTTCCGGCGCCGCCAAGGGCGGCCACACCACCATCAACCAGCTGGCGGGCATGCGGGGTCTGATGTACGACCCCAACGGCCGCATTATTCCCATGCCGATCCGCTCGAACTTCCGCGACGGCCTCACCACGATGGAATACTTCATCTCCACCCATGGTTCGCGCAAGGGGCTGGCCGACACGGCACTGCGGACCGCGGACGCGGGCTACCTGACCCGGCGTCTGGTGGATGTGGCCCAGGACGTGATCATTTCCCACGAGGATTGCGGCACGCCCAACGGCATCGTGCTGGACGTACATGCCGACAAGGCGCACCGGACCTTGAGCGATCTCGAGGGCCCGCGCGAGATTTGGCTCGGTCCCCAAGTGGAAAAGATCCTGGCGCGCTGCCTGGCGCAGAACGTGGTCGACCCGACCACCGGCGAAGTGCTGTTCCTCCGCAACCATCTCATCACGGATGTCGAGGTGTCCACGCTGGTGGAACGGGGCATCGAACAGATCGAGGTCCGCACCCCCCTGACCTGCGACAGCCGCTTCGGCCTCTGCCGCTACTGCTACGGGTCCAACCTGGCCTCCCGCGAAATGGTGGAGCTCGGCGACGCGGTGGGCATCATCGCCGCCCAGTCCATCGGGGAGCCCGGAACCCAGCTGACTCTGCGCACCTTCCACAGCGGTGGTGTGGCCTCGTCCCAGGACATCACCCGCGGCCTGCCCCGCGTGGAGGAGCTGTTCGAGGCGCGCATTCCCAAGGGCGAAGCAGTGATCAGCGAGCTGGACGGGACCGTCTCGACCTACTTCGACGGCGATGTGCGCATGGTCAAGGTGAGTCGGGAGGACGAACTGCACCGGCCGGTGCTGGTGCCAATGGAAGGCTGGGACATTTTGATCGCCATCGGCGATTCGGTTCAGGCCGACATGCCGGTCGCGATTGCCAAGGAGGCGGCGGAACTGCCGCAACCTCCGGACAGCCATATGATCCGGGCCGGCATGGAAGGCGTTGTCGACCAGGTCGAGGCGGTTGGTGACGGCGGCACCATTCACGTGCGCAGGACGGTTCCCCACACGTGGGAAGCGGAAATCCCGGCCTACACGGAACCGCTGGTCAACGACGGCGACCGTGTGACCGCCGGCACCCAGCTGACCCCCGGGGCGCTGGATCCCAAGCGGATTCTCGAAATCTCCGGGCGCGAGGCGTGTCAGCTGTACATCCGGGACGAAGTCCAGAAGGTGTACGTGGAACAGGGCGTGGCCATCCACGACAAGCACATCGAGGTGATTCTGCGCCAGCTCCTGAGGCGGGTGCAGGTGCAGGCCACCGGCGACACCGAATTCCTGCTGGGCGAGTACGTGGACCGCTACCGCTTCGAGGACGTGAACGACCGCATGGTGGACGAAGGGCTGAAGCCGGCCCAGGGCGCCCTGAAGCTGCTGGGCATGACCCGGGCGGCGCTGATGACCGACAGCTTCCTGGCGGCTGCCAGCTTCCAGGAGACCACCCGCGTGCTGACGGATGCAGCCATCAAGGGTCAGGAGGATCGCCTGCGCGGCCTCAAGGAGAACGTCATCCTCGGCAATCTGATCCCGGTGGGCACCGGTTTCCACCAGCGACTGACGGAGGAGGCCCGCATCGGTGCCGGCAGCCGGGATACCGAGGTCGGCAAGGGCCTGGGCGACATGGCGTCGGATCTGGAGTTCCTGCAGGAGCTTGCGGACAGTGATGACATCCTGGGCGCGGCCTTGGCCGTGGGCGAGCTGGACTCTCTCCAGAACGTCGGTTTGGGCGACGATGCCGACGACCTGGAAGAGGAAGAGGAAGTGGTGGAGCCGGAGTAGATGCAACGCCGGCTGCGGACCGCTTGTGCGGACGCAGCCGGCACACCGGTTTTTGACCGGAGCGCCGTTCTGGCTCATACTTTCCGCTTGCCAGTCAGGTAATGCGGGTTCCCGGACGTGTGGAATCCGCCCACACGCGCGGCGGAGGATCTTTTGCCGACCATCAACCAGCTCGTCCGCAAAGGGCGCAAGTCCAAACCCAAGAAGATGAATGCGCCGGCCCTGCGGGTGACACACAACACGCTGACCGGCCGCACCCGCACCAGCAAGACCGGTAATCCGCAGAAGCGCGGCGTGTGCACGCAGGTGCGGACCACCACGCCCCGCAAGCCGAATTCGGCGCTGCGCAAGGTGGCCCGGGTGCGCCTGACCAACGGCATGGAGGTCACGGCCTACATTCCGGGCGAGGGTCATACCCTCCAGGAACACAGCGTGGTGTTGATTAGGGGCGGCGGGGTGCGCGATTTGCCGGGCGTGCGCTACCAGGTTGTGCGCGGGGCCCTCGATGCAACCGGAGTCGAGAACCGACGGCGCGGCCGCAGCCGCTACGGCACCAAGAAGAGTTGATCCGTTGGGAACAGCAGCGTGTTGACGCGGTAACAGGACAAGCACATGCCCAGAAGAAACAGACCGCCCATCCGGGAGATTGAACCCGATCCCCGCTACGGGTCGATGGACCTCGCCAAGTTCATCAACAACCTGATGCTCCACGGCAAGAAGTCGACTGCAACGCGGATTGTCTACGGGGCCCTGGACATTGCCGAGCAGCGTCTCGGCCAGCCAGGGATTGAGATTTTCAACACTGCCCTGGAACGGGCCATGCCGCGTGTCGAAGTCAGGCCGCGGCGTGTGGGCGGAGCCACCTACCAGGTGCCGATGGAGGTGCGCTTCGAGCGCAAGCAGGCCCTTGGCATGCGCTGGCTCATCAACCATGCCCGCCAGCGGGGCGGCCGCGACATGGCCAGTCGCCTGGCCCAGGAATTTATCGAAACCATCAATGGGGAGAGCGCCACCATCAAGCGGCGCGACGACACCCATCGCATGGCCGACGCCAACCGGGCTTTCACGCACTTCCGATAGGGCGCGTCGCCGGACCGTCTTCCCCCCGCCAACTCAATATTTCTCCGCCGAACGCCGGTCGGAGCGATGCCCCCGTGCCTTGGGGCACCGTTTCGGGCTCGGCGACTGCGCGCGAATCCCGTCGACCAGGTAAATCTCCATGAGTGCCAAACATCCCCTCGAGCACATACGCAATATCGGCATCATTGCCCACATTGACGCGGGCAAGACGACCACCACCGAACGGATTCTCTTCTACTCGGGGCGCACCCACCGTATGGGCGAGGTCCACGAGGGCACGGCCGTCACGGATTGGATGGAGCAGGAGCGCGAGCGGGGCATAACGATCACGGCGGCTGCCATCACGACCAACTGGTGCCACTCCGTCACCGGTGTCGAGTGCCGGATCAACATCATTGACACTCCGGGCCATATCGACTTTACGGCCGAGGTACAGCGCTGCCTGAGGGTCTTGGACGGCGGCGTGGTGGTGTTCGATGCGGTGGCCGGGGTGGAGCCGCAGACGGAAACGGTGTGGCGTCAGGCGGACAACTACAGCGTGCCGCGCATCTGCTTCATCAACAAGATGGATCGGTTGGGGGCCAATCTGGATCGCACAGTGGCCATGATTGAGGAGCAGCTGGGGGCCAACCCGGTGCTGGTTCAGATACCGATTGGCTTCGAGGAAAGTTTTGCCGGTGTGGTCGACCTGATGGAGATGAAGGCCCAAATCTTCACCGACCAGTTGGGAGCCCAACCCGAAACGATCGATATCCCGGCGGAGCTCATGGCGGCCGCGCGGGCGGCGCGCGAGGCCATGGTGGAGAAGATCGTCGAGTCGAACGACGAGCTGATGTCCGCCTTCCTGGAGGACGAGGAGTTGGTCACCGAGGATCTCAGACAGGCCCTCCGCGCCGCGATCCTGCGCGGCGATCTGGTGCCGGTGCTGTGCGGGACGGCCCTCAAAAACAAGGGCATCCAGCCCCTGCTCGATGCCATCACCGTCTACCTGCCCAGCCCGGCCGACGTGCCTCCCGTGGAAGCCAGGCACCCCGACACGGGCGACGCGATGGAGGTCCGCCCGGATCCCGGCGAACCGTTCGCCGGCCTGGTGTTCAAGGTCGTGACGGATCCCTATGTGGGCCGGCTGTCCTACGTGCGGGCCTACGGCGGGACCCTCAGTGTGGGCGAGACGATCTACAACAGCCGTGGCGGGCGGCGCGAACGCATCGGCCGCCTGATGCAGATGTATGCGGACAAGCGGGAGGAGATCGAGGCGTGCCGTGCCGGGGACATTGCGGCCATCGTGGGCCTCAAGGGCAGCTTTACCGGCGAGACCCTGTTCGCCCGCCAGCGCCCGGTGCGGCTGGAGGCGATTGAGTTCCCGGAGCCGGTGGTGCGCATCGCGGTGGAACCCCGGACCACGGCAGACCAGGACAAGATGGGCATTGCGCTCAACAAACTGGCCGAGGAGGACCCGACGTTCCAGGTCGGCTACGACGAGAACACCGGCCAGACCCTGATCAGCGGCATGGGCGAGCTTCACCTTGACATCATCGTGGATCGCATGATGCGGGAATTCCAGGTTGGCTGCAATGTGGGCGAACCGCAGGTGGCCTACCGGGAAACGATTACGCGGACGGTGCGGGCCGAGGGCAGGTTTGTGCGCCAAACCGGAGGCCGCGGCATGTTCGGACACGTGGAATTGATCCTGGAACCGAACGCCGCAGGTGCGGGGTTCGAGTTTGAAACCAAGATCGTCGGCGGCGCGGTGCCCCTGCAGTTCTTTGCACCCATCGAGCGCGGGATTGCGGACGCGATGCTGAACGGAACGATGGAAGGCTACCCGGTGGTCGATGTCAAGGTGACGCTGGTGGACGGCTCCTTTCATCCCGTGGATTCCAACGAACGCGCCTTTCACATTGCCGCCAGCATGGGATTCCGCGACGGTATGGCGCGCGCCCATCCCATCCTGCTGGAACCCATGATGTCGATCGAAGTGCTTACTCCCGAGGTGTATACCGGCGATGTGATGGGGGACCTGAACGGACGCCTGGGACGGGTTTCCAACATGGAGCCGCACGGGCAGGGCATGAACCAGATCCAGGCGTCGGTGCCCCTGCGCGGCATGTTCGGCTATGCCACCACGCTGCGGTCCATCACCAGCGGCCGGGGCAACTTCTCCATGCAGTTCGATCGGTATGCCCCCGCCAAGCTGGACGACGATGTCCGCTCCCGTTGACGCGCGGCCGTCGCGGCGATCAGCTTGGGGCTGTTTTTGCATGGGGCGCAACCGTATGGCTATACTGCCCCTTCGTGACTCCGGATTCGGGGTTGCTCATCGGGCGCGGCTAGGTTCCCCTGGGAAACGCTCTCCGCAGGTCGGGGTCGGCAGACCTCCAGGCGGGTTGCGGTCTTTGCTGTCGCGTTGAATCGGTGTCCATTGATTGGTCCAAGTCAATTCCAGTTGTAACAGGAAACGGAAGATGGCCAAGGCGGTATTTGAGCGGACGAAGCCCCATGTGAACGTGGGCACGATCGGGCATGTGGATCACGGCAAGACGACGCTGACGGCGGCGATCACGAAGGTGCTGTCGCTGCGGGGTCTGGCGGACTTCGAGGCCTTCGACCAGATCGACAATGCGCCGGAGGAGCGGGACCGGGGGATCACGATTGCGATTTCGCACGTGGAGTACGAGTCGGATGCGCGGCACTATGCGCACGTGGACTGTCCGGGGCATGCGGACTACATCAAGAACATGATTACGGGTGCGGCGCAGATGGACGGGGCCATGCTGGTGG
>MKWU01001096.1_pt1 | contig 48870 bp, 49 predicted proteins | sample 809101 | NCBI WGS metagenome assembly MKWU01 (sample SAMN05860141, study PRJNA318959) | sponge metagenome | host: Aplysina aerophoba | place: Slovenia: Piran, Adriatic Sea, Gulf of Piran | collected 2013-05-07 | reverse complement strand
GCTAAGTGGCCAGTCGCCGGTCGTCAGTCGGCGACCCCGAGGTGATCGGGTTGCGTTAGGCCCCTGAGCCTGTTGGGTGGTGTGCCCTCCCGTGCTTCACTGACCACCGGAACGCCGCGAACTCATGAACGCCTGGGCCCAATACTCCGCCGCGGCCCGGTTCGCACCCTTGGCTGGTAGATCAGCATCGGCCCCTCCTGATCCTCAACACCCACAGGGTCGGTCACCGTTCGCGGTGGTTGGCGGGTCATGCTGCGCGGACACCAGTAGGAAGTATTGGTGGTCGGGTAGTCCACCAGTACGTAGACGGAACTGCGATTGCGGTGCTGGTCGAGGTTGGTGTAGGCTATTCGTGGGTGGGTATGTGTTGTCCTGCTTCGATCTGGAAGGTGAACCTTCCGGATTCCGTCGTGAGGGTGCCGAGGCCGAGGATGATACGCCCGATGATCAAATCGTAGTTTCCGGGGAGCGTCTGGCATGTGGCCTTGACGGGCTCGACCACTGCCCGGCTTCCCTGGTTGTCCTCGAGGCTGACGCCTAGCGTGTAGCAGTCGACCTCAGCTAGGTTGCCGATTGTGTGGAACTGGTGCAGACCGGCATGGGGTAGGGGGAGCTGGTTGAGGACGGTTGGTGATATGACACAAACACTTGCTCCGGTGTCCAGCATTCCGTCGACTTGCTTGCCGGGGACTTCGGGACGAAAGGGTATTTTGACAGTAGCCTTAACGATGGCTGGTCGTGAGTAGCCAAACCGCCCTTCAACGGTTAGCAAGCGTTCCGGCCTCTGCTGTCCCTGCTGTCATCGGTGTGGGCTTGCACACCTGTTCGAGGATGACTTCGCCGTAGGGTCGTGTGTACGCGACGGCGAAGGCCTTGGGGGCTGGGTTGACGCAGAGGAGGTCGCCGCTGGTGGCGTCGAGCACTGCCCATTCCCCGTGGTGGTTTTCGAGGAGGTCGGGTAGTTGGTGGTCGATGAAGGACTGTAGGTGGTTCATTGCCTGTGGCCGTAATGCCGGCACGGGTTGATCTGGCACCGTCTCGCTCCTTCCCGAAAGGCTGACCCCTATGAGCCTAATGCCAGAATTACATGGATGTAAAAGGCATTCGGCGCGCCCCTCCAGTTGGCAGCCCGCTGCTCAGAGGGGGTTAGAGAGGCCCGACCCACCCCCCAGCCCCCACTGCCCACTGGTACGCTTGCGGTCGCGTTTTTGCACCTGAAGGGATCACTTGGTAATGGGAACGAGAATCGCGGTGGACATCGGTGGTACGTTCACCGATCTGGTCATGGAGTCGGATGCCGGAACCGAGGTTTCCAAGGTTCTGAGCACCCCCGAGGATCTGGTCGCGGGTGTCCTGGATGCTGTGGGGCAGGCCGGCGCCGACCTTAGGGAAGTAACGCTCTTCATCCACGGAACCACCGTGGGGCTGAACACCTTCCTGGAGCGCTCCGGCGGCAAGGTGGCCCTGGTCACCACCAGGGGTTACCGCGACGCCTACATCATCGGGCGCGGCCATCGGCCGGACATGTACGACCTGAAGTATCACAAGCCCGCCCCGTTGGTCGAGCGGGACTCCATCCTCGAAGTCGACGAGCGGATCAGCGCATCCGGTGAGGAACTGCTCCCGCTCGACGCTAATTCGGTCGAGGTAGCGGCCAAGGCCATCGCCGAGGCGGAGTACGAAGCGGTTGCCGTTTCCCTGATCCATTCCTACGTGGACCCCCTGCACGAGCTCGAGGTGAGGGAGATCCTCCGCAAGACCCTCCCCGACATTCCCATCGTGCTGAGCCACGAGGTGGCGCCCGAGTGGCGGGAGTACGAACGCACCTCCTCCACCGTCACCTCCGTGTACATCACCCCGCGGGTTCGTGACTACCTGTCCCGGCTGTCCGAGGCCCTTCGCGACAAGGGCCTGTCGGTCCCGCTCCATATCACCCAGTCCAACGGCGGGGCGATGATCGCCGACTCGGCGGCCGACCGGGCGGTGCTCACCCTCTACTCCGGACCGGTGGGTGGCGTGATCGGAGGTCGGGAGGTGGGCCGGCGGACCGACCAACCCGATCTCATCTGCATCGACATGGGTGGCACCTCGTTCGATGTCTCGATCGTGCGCGGCGGTCAGGTGGGTATGCAGTCCGAGTTCGAGCTCCAGGGCCTGCCGATACTGGCGCCCGCGGTGGAGTTGGTCAGCATCGGCGCGGGCGGGGGGAGCCTGATCTACGAACGCCACGGCGGACTCCGGGTGGGTCCCGAGTCTGCGGGTTCGTTCCCCGGCCCTGCCAGCTACGGGCGGGGCGGCGTCCGCCCCACCGTTTCGGATGCCAACGTGGTGCTGGGCCGCATTCCGCGAGCCCAGAAGCTGGCCGGTTCCTTCACACTGGATCACCAGGCCGCCGAGGAGGCCCTGGACTCCGTGGCCGAGTTCTTCGACCTGACGGCGACGGAGTTGGCCGAGCAGGCGCTCGACGTCACCCATTTCGTCATGGCCGAGGCGATCCGCGAACTGACGGTGGAGCGGGGCTTGCATCCCAAGGACTTCGCCATCGTGGCCTTTGGGGGGGCCGGTCCCCTCCACGCCGCCTTCCTGGCCGAGGAACTCGAGGTCGAACGGGTGCTGATACCCGCCAATCCGGGCGTCTTCTCGGCTTGGGGGATGCTCCAGGGCGACGTTCGTAACGACGCTGTCACCACCCACTACCGGAGGCTGGATCAGCCCATCGTCGACCTGACCGAGCCGATCGAACGGCTCAAGGACAAGGTTTGCCGCGAGATGGAGGTGGATGACGTTCAGCGGGCCGGGATGCGCTTCGAGACCCACATCGAGTTGCGCTACGTGGGCCAGGAGTACTCCCTGCCCATCCCACTGCCGGGCGCGGAGGCCGACGAAGAGTTCATGGCGAGCTTCCACGCCCGCTACGAGGAGCGTTACGGCCATGCCAACCCGGAGGCGCCCATCGAGATGGTGGCGATCCGCTTGACGGGCATCCGCGAGTTCGAGCGCGGCCCGTCCGGCAACGGCAACGGGCAGACGGGCGGGGCGGACAGTACCAACGAGCAGGTCATCTTCGACGGGCGGTCCCTGGATGTCCCGATCGTGGATCGAGGCAACCTGTCCGGCCGTCTGGTGGGCCCGGCCATCGTCATGGAGCCCTCCACCACCACGGTGGTTCCTCCAGGCTGGGAGTTGCGGGTGGGATCTCAGGGCCATCTGATCATGGAAAGGGGAGGCTGATCATGACCGACACCACCGCCAACGGCGAGAACCGGAACATGCCCACCCCGGCCACGGTCGAGGTGGTCCGCCATGCCTTCATCTCCGGGGCCGAGCAGATGCGGAGGAACCTGTATCGCAGTGCTCACAGCCCGGTTATCTACGAGATGAAGGATTGCTCGGTGGGGATCTTCGACTCGGAGGGTCGCCTGCTCGGCCAAGCGCCGGGCCTCCCCTTCTTCCTGGGAAGTCTGGGCGGCACTATCCGCGCCGTCATCGGGATCAAGGGTTACGAGGTCTTCCGGGAAGGAGATGTCTGGATAGTCAACGATTCGACTATCGCCGGGAGCCATCTCAACGATGTGACCGTATACGCTCCGGTCTTCGTGGACGGAATCCTTCGGGGGTTCACGGCGGCCAAGGCCCATTGGAACGACATCGGGGCCAAGGACGCAGGCTTCGCCGGTGACACCACGGACATCTTCCAGGAGGGTTTGCGCATCGGACCGACCTGCATCTTCCGGGACGGCCGCATCGATCAGCAGATCGTGGACCTGATCGCTCTGAACTCCCGTTTCCCCACCGCGCTGGTGGGTGACCTGATGGCCGAGATCAGTGCCTGCCGGACCGGCGTGGAGCGGTTCCGTTCCATCGTGCAGCGGTTCGGATGGGATCAGGTGGAGAAGTCCATTCAAGCCGTGTTCGAGCAGGCCGAGGCCGAGGACCGGCGCTCGGTGGCAGATATCCCGGACGGCGTGTACGTCGAGGACGCCTACCTCGACAACGATGGCGTGACGGAGGATCCCGTCTACGTGAAGGTCACCGTCACCGTAGAGGGTGACAGCATGACCGTCGACCTGACCGGCTCCAACCCCCAGAATGTGGGAAGCGTGAACAGCGGGGTCGTGCAGACCCGTTCGGGCATCGAACAGGGTTTCAAGTTCCTGGTGAACCCGCACTCCCCGGTGTCAGGCGGGAACTTCCGGAACCTCGAGGTGATCGCGCCGGAGGGCACCTGCTTCAACCCGAGCGAGACCGCCGCCTGCCTCAAGTACGGACCCCATCTGATGCTGGCGCTGGATCTGATGATCAAGGCCCTGAGCCGGGTCGTACCGGAGCGGGCCGCAGCCGGCCATGTGGGCGACTCGTGGAACGTGATCATCGTGGGGGAGGACGAGTTCGGCCTGTTCCTGTCGGGTGAGGCGTTGACCGGCGGATGGGGCGCCTTCGAGGGGGGCGACGGCGAGTCGGCCCTGATCCACTCGGCGGCGGGCGATTTCAAGAACTTCCCGATCGAGACCATGGAGCACCGCTACCCGCTGATCATGAGGCGCCACAGCCTGCGCGAGGGTTCGGGCGGCGACGGGAAGTGGCGGGGCGGCATGGGCATCGTCCGGGAGTACGAGATCCTGGCGCCGGTGACGATCCAGCTCTGGTTCGAGCGGGCCGTCCAGCAGCCTTCATGGGGGCTGTTCGGCGGTCACGACGGCGCGTCTCCCGAGGTGTGGGTGTACCGTCCCGGCGAGGAGCCCGAAAAGATGTACAAGGCCAACGATCTGAAGGTCGAGCCCGGTACCCGGTTGGTGGTGAAGACCGGGGGAGGGGGAGGCTGGGGCGACCCCGCGGAGCGTGACGAGGAGGCCCGGGCACGGGACCGCCACCTCGAGTTGGTCACCTGACCGCCTGATCCCGACTCGGGACTCGCCGGTGGTCCGGATACCCGGGTCGTCTCGTAGACCCGGGTCGTCTCGTAGACCCCACGGTGTTGCCGAGGCCACGAGGTGTTCGCCGAGTCCAGCGCCGTCTGGTCGTGGATGGAAGGTAGGTAGTTGACCATGAGGGCTGCGATCGAAGCACCGGACCCGTCCGCTCCGTCGCCGGCGACGGTCGAGGTGGTGCGGAACGCGTTCATCTCCGGGGCGGAACAGATGCGGAGGAACCTGTACCGGAGCGCCTACAGCCCGGTCATCTACGAGGCGAAGGACTGCTCGGTGGGGATCTTCGACGCCGAGGGTCAGCTGCTCGGCCAGGCGCCCGGCCTTCCCTTCTTCCTGGGTAGTTTGGGTGGGACCCTCCAGGCTGTGATCGGGATCAAGGGGTACGAGGCCTTCCGGGAAGGCGACGTCTGGATCGTCAACGACTCGAGCATCGCCGGTAGCCACCTGAACGACGTGACGGTTTTCGCACCGTTTGTCGTTGACGGGTCGCTGCGAGGGTTCTCGGCGGCCAAGGCCCACTGGAACGATATCGGCGCCAAGCGGGCCGGCTACGTGGGGGACAGTACGGACATCTTCCAGGAAGGTCTACGGATCGGCCCCACGTGCATCTTCCGGGATGGCCGGCTTGACCGCCAGATCGTGGATCTGATCGCGCTCAATTCCCGGTTCCCGACGGCGCTGGTGGGCGATTTGATGGCCGAGGTCAGCGCCTGCCGTACCGGCGTCGAGCGGTTCCGGTCGATAGTGCGCCGTTTCGGGTGGGATCAGGTCGAGACATCCCTTCAACTGGTCTTCGACCAGGCGGAGGTCGAGGACCGTGCCTCGGTGGCGGAGATTCCCGATGGTGTCTACGTGGCTGACGGCTACCTCGACGACGACGGCGTCACCGACGAACCCGTTTACGTGAAGGTCACGGTCACCGTGGACGGTGACAGCATGACGGTGGACCTCTCCGGCTCCAACCGCCAGTGCGTGGGCAGCATTAACAGCGGCCTGGTACAGACCCGCTCTGCCATCGAGCAGGGCTTCAAGTTTCTCGTCAATCCCCACGCTCCGGTGTCGGGAGGCAACTTCCGCAACCTCGAGGTAATAGCCCCCAGGGGTACGTGTTTCAACCCGGGTGAGACCGCCCCCTGCCTCCACTACGGACCCCATCTGATGCTGGCCATCGATCTTATGATCAAGGCCCTGAGCCCTGTGATTCCCGAACGTACCGCTGCGGGGCACGTTGGCGACTCCTGGAATGTCAGCATCGTGGGGGAGAACGAGTTCGGTCTCTTCCTGTCGGGCGAGTCGCTGACCGGAGGTTGGGGCGCCTACGAGGGAGGGGACGGAGAATCCGCTCTGATCCACTCGGCGGCCGGGGCATACAGGAACCAACCGATCGAGAGTTTGGAGAACCGGTATCCGTTCCTAATGCGCCGTCACGCCCTGCGGGACGGGTCGGGTGGCGATGGCAAGTGGCGCGGTGGTCTGGGAATCATCCGGGAGTACGAGCTCCTGGCTCCCTGCACCGTCAACCTCTGGTTCGAGCGTTCGAGGCAGCCGTCGTGGGGTCTCTTCGGCGGCCAGGACGGCGCGCCGCCGGAGGTGTGGGTCCATCGACCCGGGCAGGCTCCCACTCGCATGCTCAAGGCCAACGGCCTCAAGGTAGAGGCCGGAACGAGGCTCCTGGTGAAGACCGGCGGGGGAGGCGGATGGGGAGACCCGGAGGCGCGCACTGCAGCGCATCGTGAACGCGACCGCCGCCTGGAGATGGTCATCTGACTGGTGTGCTGAGCCGAGCGTGGTCCGTGAAAGGGTTCCCCTGTTTGAACTGACCGCTCGTTTTACCAGGGCTCCAACCGGATGGAACCCTAGTAGACTATGATGGCAATGTAATCACAGCATAATTCTGTGCAGTTGCTAGCAGGAGCTTGTCATGGCGAGTATCACCGTGCGGAACCTGGAGGACGGACTGAAACGTCGGCTACGCATCCGGGCGGCCGAGAACGGCAAGTCTATGGAACAGGAAGCTCGGGACATCCTGAGAGCAGCTCTGTACGTGCAGCCTTCGACGGGCGAGGACCTTGTCCGCGCCATCCGTAGCCGGTTTGCGCCCCTTGGTGGTGTCGAATTGGAGCTGCCGCCGCGCGAACCCATGAGGGATCCACCCGACTTCACCGACAATGGTCGATGATCGTCCTGGACACGAACGTCGTTTCGGAGTTGATACGCCCGCGTCCTGCCCTCCGGGTGGTCGATTGGGTTCGTGGACAGGCGGCCCTCCGCCTCTATCTATCGAGCATCAGCGAAGCCGAGCTGAGGTACGGCGTTGAGATTCTGCCGGACGGGTCTCGGCGGATGGAGCTCCGAGATGCGGTCGAAGGGCTTCTACGAGAGGACTTTGCAGGGCGTATTCTCCCTTTCGGGAGTGATGCCGCCCGCGCCTACGCTTTGATAGCAGCCTCACGACGCGCCGTGGGCCGTCCCATCAGCCGGGGTGACTGCCAGATAGCTGCGATCGCACGTTCGGTAGGCGCCTCGGTGGCCACACGGGATACCGGTGGCTTCGAAGGATGCGGTATCGACGTCGTCAATCCGTGGTCTGACTAAGGAGAGGACTCCAAATGAGTGACATGAACCAGGCGGTGCAGGATCTGGGGGCCGAGTTCTGGGACTGGAGGGTCGTCACCGGCTACCGGAGCCCTGATGATGTTCCCCGCTTGGAGTTGGTGCCCGACTGGATCCCGCAGTTCGACGAGGACTCGGCTCGCCACCGGCTGGAAAAGGCCGCCGACTTCCGGCAGCGATGGGAGGCCCTTGACGTGTCGGGCGAGCCGGTGCCCACCCAGGTCGACTACCGGCTGATCGGTTCCGCCATCTCCCGCGTGGAGTGGGAGACCAGGATCCTGCGCTCCTGGGAGCGGGACGCGGTCATGCAGATCCACCAGGCGCTCGGCACCTATTACGACTCGCTGCTCTGCCCGCCGCCGTTCGACGGGGATCGCCAGGACGGCATCATCCACAAGCTCCACATGGTGGGTTCCCAGCTCGAAGTCGCCCTGGAGAACCTGGCCCGAGCGGGCACCTCGGCTCTGGCCGGGTCGGCCATTCGCCTGCTCCGGGACATCGAGTCCGCCCTGCCCAGATCGGTCGAAGAACTGAGCGGATTCTTCGATGACGCCCGGCGGAGTGCGCTCACCGAGGCGGGCGCCGAGGCCACCGCCCATCTGGTGTCCTTCCGGGAGTGGCTGCGGGAGCATGAGGCCGGGATGCCTGCGCCCGAGCCGGTGGGACGTGACAACTTCATGTGGTACCTCCGGAACGTGCCGCTGCTCCCCCTCCAGCCCGAGGAGATGGTGCTGCTGGCCGAGCGGGAGCTCTACCGCAACTACGCCTGGGAGGAGGTGGAGCGCAACCGCTACGGCGCCACGCCGGTGCCGGACCGCTTCCCGACCGCCGAGGCCCAATGCGAGAGGCAAGCCCGGGATGAGCAAGCGGTCCGGGAGTTCTACGAGAACGAGAACCTTCTCACCCAGCCCGACTCCCTCCGCCGCTACCTCACGGCGCCCCTACCCGAGTACGTGCAGCCTCTCAACTGGCTGGGGGTTGCCAACGACCTGACCTCCGACCAGCGCCTCGACCAGGATGCGTACACCTACGTGTGGGATCCCAACCGGCCCCTGTCCTACTTCTACGAGGCCAACGCACGGGACCCCCGCCTGGGAATCATGCACGAAGGTGTCCACTACAAGCAGTTGGCTCTGTCCTGGGCCAATCCCAACCCGCTACGGAGGCGCTACTACGACTCGATCAGCAACGAGGGCCTGGCCCACTACAACGAGGCTTTGATGCTCCAGGCCGGCCTGTTCGACGACGCTCCCTGGTCCAGGCTGGTGACCCAGAACTTCAAGCGGCTCCGTAGCCTGCGGACGGTGGTGGACGTGAGTCTGGCAACCGGGGCCATCACCCTCGAAGAGGGGATGAAGATGTTCGAGGAGCTGATCCCGGTCGATCCCCAGACCGCTCTCGAGGAGACGTCGATGTACGTGTCCAACCCCGGTCTGGCGATGGCCTACATGGTTGGCAAGCTCGAGATAATCCGCCTGCTAGGCGACGCGAAGAAGAAGCTGGGGGCCGAGTTCAGCCTCCGATGGTTCCACGACCATCTGTGGAGCAACGGCAACGTCCCCATATCGCTGCTCCGCTGGGAGATGCTGGACGATCCGAGCGACATCGAGACTATCGACCAGGCAGGTTGACGGAATCCGACCCGCTCGGACCGACCGCCGGTTGCGCGGTAAGTCCGCTCCAGATCCTCAGGCCGGGGGTTCCCAGAGCACGGTGTCGGGATAGAACTGGCTCCACGCGAACCAGAAGGCCTCGTGAGAGGGTATCTCCTGGCCGTCCGGTCCGACGGCTCGCAGGCCGCCGCCGTCCCGGATTACGGTGATCCCCTCGTGTCCCACCGATCCACCCCCATCCAGGATCCGGCGGGCGGTCACCACCGGAAACGCCACCGCCATGGGGTTGGATGCATCCTGCCGGACGACCCCGAGGACCTTTTCATGGACCGGTAAGGCGTCATCGGCGTTGCCGATGGGGAAGATGGGGCCTTGGTCGTCCCGACCGCGGAGCAGGTCTTCCGGGTACGAGCGACCCAGCCCGCCGTCCTCGACCACGATGTAGGTGTGGGGGTTGGCCTCCTTCCATTCGCCCCAGCCGGAGGCGATGACGGTGGTCTGTTGCAGATGGACGCCGGCCTCTCGGAGGGGTCCGCTCACGGCCTGGCCGGTGAAGGTATCGATCATCGAGCGGGTATGGAACTCGTACATCATCTTGTTGGACCGGGTCAGGAGTCCGGATGTCCGAAGCTCGAAGGCTGAAGCGTCGCCCATCTGGGCCCGCACCGATTCGGGTACTTGGTCGGTGAAATACGCCTGCGCGGAGCCGCAGAGGGTGCAGTATGGGATGCCGAGGCGGCGTCCCCCGACGGTTATGTTGACCATCTCGTGGATTTCCATCATGTTCTTGGGGAAGGCCACGGCCTCGCCGTTGACGACCACTGCGAACACGGGCTTGTCGTCCGGGTAGTAGTCGTTTTCCGAGGCGGGTTCCAAAGGCGGATCGTTTAGTGCCGGGATGCATCCGCGCGGGCAGGGTCGGTCCGTCTCCGAAATCGGGCGGTCATCGATCCTCACCCCTCCCCATGTCACGTACCGCCAGTCGATCAGGGACTCCTGGTCCGAGAAAAAGGGCGCCCACCCGGGCTCGATGATCGTGTAGAGCCGCCCCTTCCATTCTGCGAAGCCCATAGGTGCCGGGATGTCTTGCCGGATCAGCGTCTCGGTCGCCTCCTTCCATGGGTTGCCGCTCAGCTCCAAACCCGTGAGATCGGTGAACGCGGTGCTGAGGCCGGACCCATCGGGGGGGAAGAAGCGCATCAGGTCGGCCAGTACCCAGGCGGCGCGTTGATCGCCGGAACCGGCCAGGCGGGCGACCGCCTCCATGTCCAGGCGGGCGGCCCCCTCCGTTTCCAGGCCTGTGGTGACCGACTGCAGGATCGCTTCGAGGTCAGCCGCGATCCCGTCTGGAGCGAGTTCCGAGGTCTCGATCGCCGGCGTTCCCCCGGCCTCCACGACCGGATTCTCCGGGCTTGGCGCAGGAGGAACCGGGTCGGCGCCCCGTCGCAAGGAGAGCACAACGACCATCGCCACCGATGCCACGACCACAACCAGAATGACCACCAACATCCGGTGGCGCAGCCGTGTGGACGGGTTGGAAACCTCTGGCGGGTCGGTCATGCCAGAGTCAGTGCCGGTTATCCGGACACCGGTCCGTCGTTTACAGGCGGAGCTGCGATCGACGATGCCCGGGCGTGACTGCAGGCAAGGTGGTGGTCCATGGCATTCCCTCCCGCGCAGCGTCTTCCTTGCTGAACGGCCCCCGGATCCCTACCGGGGTCCACCCCGGAGATGGTAACCACCGCGGGCGGCCGGACCTCACCTCCGGTCAACGCCGGGCAGCGGTGTGGTTTCGAACGGCATCCGATGTCCGGCTGCGAGCGCACTCGGCGGCTCGGGGGAGGAGTCCTATTCCGAACTCGCCGCCCGGATGTCAACCCTGGGTGGGTGGGTCCCATACGGTATAGGTCGGTCGAAGTAGGTACTGTGGATCGCCGCCACCGGAGGAGCCTCATGACAGATAGCATCCGTGAGCAGGTACGGCAGAGCTATGCCAACGCCGCCCGGGCCACCATGACCCGCGTAGCCGAGATCGAGCCGGAGTTCGAGCTCGCGTCCAACCTCTACGAGTCGTCCGACATCGACGAGCTTCCGGCGGCCGCGGCCGAAGGGTCCCTCGGCTGCGGCAACCCGGTTGCGGTGGCCGAGCTACGCCCTGGCGAGATCGTGCTGGACCTCGGCTCGGGCGGGGGCATCGACGTGTTGCTGTCGGCTCGGAGGGTAGGTCCCACCGGATTCGCCTACGGATTGGATATGACCGATGAGATGCTGGACCTGGCTCGAGCCAACACCGCCGAAGCGGAGGTGAGCAACGTCGAATTTCTCAAGGGCTACATGGAGGACATCCCGCTGCCCGACGCCTCGGTGGATGTGGTCATCTCCAACTGCGTGATCAACCTGTCGGAGGACAAGAAAGCCGTCTTCGCAGAGATCGCCCGGGTGCTCCGGCCCGGCGGGCGGGTAGGTGTGACCGATGTGGTGGCCGACAATGCCCTCACTCCCGAGCAGCGTAAGGAGCGGGGCTCCTGGGTCGGTTGTATCGCCGGGGCGCCTTCCTTTACCGAGTACCGGCAGGGGTTGGAGTCGGCGGGCCTGGTCGACGTGGAGATCACTCCCACTCACCAGATGGTGGAAACGGCCAACTCCGTACCCGTCATAGGGGTCCACTCCGCCATCATCCGGGCGCGCCGTCCCTGAACCGCAGACTTCCCCAACACAGGTCTCTTCCGCCTCGACCATAGACGTGGCACCGCGACAAGGGCGCTGATCCGGCGGTAGGCCGGCCTAGGAGGGTGCTGAAAAAGACGAGGATGGGTTGGCCCGTGATGCTCTGACCGGGGGTTGCGTTGTCGAGAACCGGGCCAACGGGACATTTTTCAGTACCCTCCTAACAGCAGGCGGTGCCTGTCTTCCAGGTTCGCCGGGCCTCGACGGCTATCAGCGCGGCCAGCCCGAGGGCAGCCACCGGGTCGGCCCACCACCAACCGAGAACAGCGTTGGCAACCAGCCCGACGAGCGTGACCACCGAGAGCTTCCAGCAGAAGTCGGTCTGCGCCGCGTCAGCCTCCATGGCATGGCTGTGCAGGGCGAGCGCAACGGCCCGCTTGGCATTGGCCAACCACTTCATCACGGCTATCGACAACACCAGCAATGCCATACCGACCGCCGAGGAGGAGGGCCGCTCTCCGTTGGCCAGGGCAACGGTGGCGTCCGCAGCCACGTAGATCGCCAGCAACCAGAGGCTGAGGGCCACCCCTCTGCGAGCGATGTCCTCGACCCGCTCGATGCGTTCCGCATCCTTGGCGCGCCGCTCCGCGCCGATGCGCCAGAGGATCACGGTGCCGGACACAGTCTCGACGAAGCTGTCGATCCCGAACCCGAGGAGAGCCACGCTGTTGGCGGCCAGAGCAGCGACCACGGCGATGACCCCTTCCACGGCGTTCCAGCCCACCGTCAGCCATTCGAGCCGCAGGGCGCGCCGGAGGAGGCTGGCGCGACCGCTGCCCACCCGCTCGTGGGTCATGCCCTTCCCCCTGTTCGCGATCGAAGACTCCAAGTTATCACGACGGCTACGCGACGCCGGATCCGCTGCCGGGCGTCCAGGCTGCCGCAGCTAGCATCGGTGTCCGCCGTAAGAGAAACCGGGAGTGGATTACCTCCAACCTCGCACCTGGCAGGATGCAGTAGCGCTGAAGACGGAGAACCCCGCCGCGGTTCCGATCAACGGCGGCACGGATCTGATGGTCGAGATCAATTTTGCCCGCCGCCGTCCGGTGTCCTTGCTCGATCTTTCCCGTCTCGACGGACTCAGACGATGGGAGAAGAGCAACGGTACGGTCGAACTCGGGGCCGGCGTCACCTACACGGATGTCTTGGAGCACCTGGGTAGCGACCTTCCTGCGCTGGCGCTCGCCTCCCGGACGGTCGGGTCGCCCCAGATCCGCAACCGGGGAACCATCGCCGGGAACCTGGGAACTGCTTCTCCCGCCGGGGACGCTCACCCGCCGCTGCTCGCCACCGGTGCGACGGTCCGGGTCGAGTCGATGCGAGGGATTAGGGATGTACCGGTCGGGCGGTTCTTCACCGGTCCCAAGCGAAACGTGCTGGAGCCGGACGAGCTGATCAGATCGGTCCTGGTCCCGAGTGCCCGAGGCCCTCAGCAGTTCTCCAAGGTGGGTACCCGCAACGCGATGGTGATCGCGGTGGTTTCCTTCGCGCTCGCCTTCGACGTGCCTAGCCGCCATATCGGGACCGGGATCGGTTCCGCGGCCCCCACCCCGATCGAGGCTGCCGACGCCGCGGCCTACCTGGACCGGGAACTCGCCCGTGGGGCGTATTGGGAGGACCATCGAGAGCTTCCCGCCGGGGTTGTGGATGGATTTGCCGAGCGGGTGGCGGCCGCATCCCGGCCGATCGACGACGTGCGCGGGCCGGCCGGCTACAGGGTCCATGCGCTTCGCGTCATGGCCCGCAGGACGCTCCGTTGGGCATGGTCAGCCCTGGCGACGGATGGAATCCATGTTCATTGAGGTGACGGTGAACGGCAGGCGCCGCACGGCGGAGAACGTTTGGGCCGGTGAGAGCCTGCTGTATGTCCTGAGGGAGCGGTTAGGTCTGAGAGGATCGAAGGACGCTTGCGAGCAGGGAGAGTGCGGATCATGTTCCGTGTACCTGGACGGTGACCTCGTCTGCGCGTGCCTGGTGTCGGCCGGCCAGGCCGATGGCGCGGAGGTGGTGACGGTGGAGGGTCTGGCGGACGGGGAGTCGCTCCATCCGATCCAGCAGGCGTACGTGTCCGAGGGAGCGGTCCAGTGCGGGTTCTGCACGCCCGGCCTCATCCTCGCCACCCACTGCCTGCTCGAGGCCAATCCCGATCCCTCGGATGATGAGATACGCGAGGCCCTGGCAGGGAACCTCTGCCGTTGCACCGGCTACGAGAAGATCGTGTCCGCGGTCCGGCTGGCCGCGATGGACACGGCGGTCGGATGAGATCGGTGTCCATCCAATCAGGGACCGGACCGAGCGTCACCGTCCTGACAGGCTTTCTGGGTGCCGGCAAGACCACCCTCGTAAACCACATCCTCTCGACGGACCACGGTCGCCGCATCGCGGTAATAGTGAACGAGATGGGCGAGATCGGGATCGACGGCGATCTCATCGTCTCCTCCGACGAGGAGATAATCGAGATGGCCAACGGATGTGTCTGCTGCACGCTGTCGGTCCGCAACGACCTGGCCGCCACGATCCGCAAGCTGCTGGCCCGCCCTGAGCCGCCCGACTACGTGGTCATCGAGACCAGCGGGGTTGCCGACCCCGTGCCTGTCACCCAGGCGCTCTTCGTCGATGGGTTGGCCGATCGCATCGCGGTTGACGGGATCGTGACCATGGTCGACGCCAATCACGTCAACTCCCATCTGGACGCGTTCGGCCCGGAGCGGCCCGCCAGCAGGGTGGTGGACCAGATCCTGTGCGCCGACCGGATCGTGCTCAACAAGACCGACCTGGTGGATGCAGACGCCCTGCGGAGCACAGAGGCTCGGATCAGCGGATTCAACAACACTGCCCCCGTTATCAGATCGTGCTACTCGAGGGTGGATCCGGATGAGATTCTCGGAATCGAGGCGTTCGGTGGATCGCCCGCGTCGGCTGACGGCGGGTTCCTCGAAGAAACCTACGTCCACTCCTCTGATCCGGGTGTGGAAGCTATCAGCATCGAGGTCGACGGCGAGTTGGACGAGGCGAGGCTCAGGGAGTGGCTAGAGGCCCTCACCGAGGCGCGATCTGCCGATATCAACCGGATCAAGGGCATCCTTGCCGTTGCAGGGCAACCCCGCCAGACCATCCTCCAAGGGGTCCATCAACTGTTCGAGATCTATCCGGGCGGACGTTGGTCGGGCCGCAGGAGCAGCCGGATGGTCTTCATCGGTCGTGACCTCGATAGCCGCACGCTGCGGTCCGGTGTGGAAGGCTGCCGCGCGTGAAGGGACCTCGCCAGCAACTGGACACGAAGATCCGTGACCGCACCACCCACGCGCGCGGTGTCGGCACGTCACCCCCGCGTCCCGACGCGCCACTCAAGGTCCTGGGCCGATTCGCCTACGCCTCGGACCTCGAAATCGACGGCATGCTGTGGGGCGCCACGGTGAGGAGTCCGCACCCGAGGGCACGCATCTCGGGTATCGACATCTCGCAGGCCCTGGCGATCCGGGGGGTTGCCACCGTGCTGACCGCCGAGGACGTACCCGGACACCGTTTCTACGGCATCAAGGTGGCGGACCAGCCCGTCCTGGCCACCCACGAAGTCCGGTACGTGGGCGAGCCGGTGGCGATCGTGGCGGCCGACCATCCCGAAACGGCCCGCAGAGCGGTCGAGGCAGTCCGCGTCGACTACAAGGTGCGGGCGCCCATGACCGACCCGGAGGAGGCCCTTTCCGGGACCGGGGATCCGATCGACCCGGGCGGGAACGTGGCCCGTCATGTCCGCATCCGCCACGGGGACGTTTCCTCGGCAAGGTCACGGGCGGAGGTGGTGGTGCGAGGGGAGTACGCCTCCGGGGTCCAGGATCCGGCCTTCCTGGGCCCGGAAGCCGGTCTAGCGGTGCCGGACGGGAGTGGCGGTGTCGACCTGTACGTGGCGGCGCAGTGGATCCACGACGACCGGCGCCAGGTGGCAGCCGCTCTCGGGCTGGATCCGAGCCGGGTGCGCCTGACCCTGAGCGGAGTCGGCGGTGCGTTCGGAGGCCGGGAGGATCTGTCGGTTCACATCCATGCCTGCATGCTGGCGCTGCGGATGGGCCGTCCCGTCAAGATGTCCTACAACCGCGAGGAGTCCTTCGTCGGCCATGTCCACCGGCACCCCTCCCGGATCCGGGTCGAGTTGGGTGCGCGCCGGGACGGAACCCTGCTCTACTCCAAGGTGAGGCTCCTGCTGGACGGTGGCGCCTACACGTCTACGTCGCAGATCGTCATCGCCAACGCCTCCTACTTCGCCGCCGGCGCCTACAAGGTCGACCACGTCGAGATAGACGGTTATGCCGTCTACACCAACAACCCTCCACGCGGGGCCATGCGTGGCTTCGGGGCAGTACAGGCCTGCTACGCCATCGAGTCCGCCATGGATAGCCTCGCCGGGGAACTGGATATGGATCCGGTCGAACTGAGGATCTGCAATGCGATACAGGGGGGTGACCTCCTACCCACCGGGCAGGGGGTTGACGGTCCCACCCCCACTCGCGAACTTCTGGAGCATCTGCGCCGCCTTCCCCTGCCTTCCGACCGCCCTGTGGCGGGAGAGGACCTGAGGCGCCTGCCCGGCGGCGTGGGCAACACCACTCACGGAGAAGCGGTCATCAGGGGGGTCGGCTATGCCCTCGGGATGAAGGCGATCGGCTTCTCGGGAGGGGTGGACGACATCTCCACCGCCCGGGTGTCGGTCTCGGTCGCTGGCGGCCGGCCCGTGGCGGAGGTCTACAGCGCCGCCTCGGAGTGCGGGCAGGGCATCGTGGCGGTCCAGGCCCAGATCGTGCGGACCGAGTTGGGGATCGACTCGGTAACCGTCCGGCCCGCCGACACGGACATCGGGGACGCCGGCTCGTCGGCAGCGTCCCGCCAGACCTGGATGACGGGCGGAGCGGTCGAAGGCGCCTGTCACGGGGTGCGCGAGCTAATAATTGAACGGGCCGCTCGACGGCTCGGTCGCTCTCCCGGAGACCTCGTGCTCACTCCCCACGGGATCACGGTTCCCGGAACGAGAGAAACCCTCCTTCATCTTGCCGACCTCCTGGGCGATGACACGATCGAGCACACCTTCGTGTACCACCACCGGCCCACCGAGCCCATCGATGATGTGAGGGGCCAGGGCAACGCCCACATCGCCTTCGCCTACGCGGCCCACCGGGCGGTCGTCGATGTGGACACCGAGTTGGGTCTGGTCCGGGTGGTCGAGTTGGCCACCGCCCAGGATGTGGGGAAGGCCATGAACCCCCAGGCCGTCGAGGGTCAGATCGAAGGCGGTTCCGCCCAGGGTCTCGGCCTCGCCCTGCTGGAGGAGGTTCAGGTCGAGGACGGCTTCGTGAAGAACGCCTCCTTCACCGACTACCTGATTCCCACCATCCTCGACATGCCTCCCATGGACGTCCGGCTCTTCGAGTTCCCCCATCCCGACTCCCCGTACGGGCTCAACGGGGTAGGGGAGCCGCCCACGCTGTCATCCACCCCGGCCATCGTCAACGCCCTCCGCAACGCCACCGGCCTCGAACTGCCACGAGTCCCGGTCCGGCCGACCGATCTGATCGCGTCCCTCCACGGCGACGGATCACCGGGAGGCTAGGTCAACGCGACCACATTGATCCGGACGCCGGCTCACCGGCTGCGACTAGGGATGCGCTAGTCGGGTACAGGAGTTCATTGGGACCAACCATCCCCGTCTGTATTAGCACCCTGCTAAGCGTGGACGGTGAAGGCTTTCCGGCGGTCGCGGCCGAACCGGTAGATCAGGTAGTCACGGTCGAAGGAGATTGCCTCCTGCACGCCGAGACGCTGCATGATCGACCAGCTCGTGCGATCGACGATCGAGAATTCCTGGTCTGCAAACACATCGTGAATCTGCGCGGCAATTTCCAGATCGGCGATTGTGGCGGCTTCGACGCGTGCTCCACCGGCGCGGATGGTGTTGACCAACGTCTCGGCGACATCGGCGCCGAGACGGTTAGCGGCCAGAAACCACGTCTCCACCAGCACATGATCGCTGGTCAGCAGATCGCGGGAGAACTCGCCGAGCCGCTCGACGGCCCGACGGTGATGGACATCGCCGAGGTCGGCTGCCGCGTACCAAGCCGACGTGTCTACGAAGACGCTCATCGCCGTGCGGCTCGGGCGGCGATCGCCTCGGCGGTGGCCACTTTGCGGTCGACGGCGATATCGCTTCCGCCGGAGTCTCCGATGCCGAAGATGGCGGAGATGTCGGTGCTGGTGCCCGCCTGCTGCAGGTCGCGCTCGACGAGACGGCGGATGTACTCGGCCATGCTGATGCCCAAGTCGGCGGCCTTGCGCTTGACGAGCGCGTGCTGTTCGGTCTCGAGGGCTATCTGTGTACGCATGACGCTACATCATAACATCATCCATCACCCGGAGTGCCCGTTCTCTCAGGGGGCTTTCTTGTTGATCGCCTCTAGCGGCGGAGCAGTTGCTTGATCCGCCAGATGGCTGGCGTCCACAGCCACTCCGGTTCGGTGTACCGGCGGTGGTCCTCGCCGGGTAGCCCCATGGGGTCGTAGTAGCTCTTGTCGGAGTTCTTGCGCAGGTAGTTCGTCCGCTTCAGCACCTTCAAGGTGGCGTAGAGGGTTCCCTTGTGGGTCCAGCCCTGCCGCAGGTAGTTCCAGTTGTCGGGCGCCAAGCGCGCCGCCGCGGTGAAGTGCCGCCATGCACCCTCGCTGTCGCCCACCGTCTCGAAGTGCAACGCCAGCTTGAACGTGGCTTCTGCCAGGCGCGTGTCGTCATCGACGGGCTTCAGCCGCTCGGCTAGTTGCTCGTGAGACCAGACGTGCTCGCTGTCGGCTCCCCGCTCGATCCAGTCGCGAGTCGCCCGGGCAAACGCGCTATCGCCGACCCGAACCTTGCCGAGCCCGAACCTGATGGTCGTCGGAGCGGGAAACGTCCCTTCGTTGCTGCGAACGATGCGGCCGTCCTCGTCAATCCACGCGGCCGACGGCACGCTCACCCAGCCGAACAGCGAGCTGATCTGGTGTGTCGGGTCGACTACGCACCGGTAGGTCGGCGAGGCCCGGTCGAACCATTTGTCCGTAGCTTCGGGGCCTCCCGAGTCCTGTGCCACGCTGATCAACTCGAACCGGCCCGGACCGATGGATTCGTAAAGATCCTGCCAGTCCGGCAGGCTGAAGCGGCATCCTCACCACGATGACCAGGTGAACAGCACCACCTTGTGGCCGCGCAAGTCTGAAAGCCGCAACGTGTTGCCGTTCCGCTCGGTGACCTCGAAGTCGGGGGCGATCGCGGATTCCAGCCCGACGCTGCGGACTCCGGGCACCGGGCCGAGGCTCCACACGTCGCCGTCGCGCACGTACTTCTGGCCGATCACGTCAGCGAAGTCCGAGTAGCAGAACCAGACCCAGTCGTCGGCGTCGGCGATCCACTCCTCACGCTTGTTTGCCGGCAGTGGCACGCACAAGTTGCCCAGGCATGCACCTTCGGGCTTCATCTGCCATCCGGTGGCGCGGGGTAGCTCGTCCATTCGCACCCACAGAGCCCCGGTGGCATCGCCCCGCCGGGAGACCTCGTTCGTCATGCCGTTTGCCAGGATGATCATGCTTGCTCCGCGAGAGCCGAACCGCCCGGCTGGGTGAGCGCCTCGCCGTGCGTCGGGTCCGATTAATACCTGACCGTAGTGGTCCCGGCGGCGAAGGCCAGCATGTGGGGTGTTTCGTCGGCGCGCTCCGGAAGCGTCGTCAACCCGGCAGTCCGGTGAACACGCGGCCCGAGGTGCCGTAGGTGGTGATCATCTCCCTTTGACCTAGCCGCGTTTCGGACGGTGAAGAGTCCATCTCCGTCCGAAACGTTGGCGCGCTGTCGCGCTCGAGGTATGACCGATCGAAGGAGGTCGCTCTTGGTACCGAAGTCCAAAGGCCCCCACCACTTCACCCGCCGCCAGGTGCTTGGTGGAGGCTCTGCGCTCATGGCCTTCGCCGCCATGGGAGGCCTCTCCGCGTTGGTAGCCGCCTGCGGGGAGGGTGATCCGATCGAAGAGGGCGCCGAGCCCGGTACCGACTCACCGGCTCTCTGGGCGTTCTGATCGGAACCCACATGGACCCGGTCAAGGCTCTCCTCGAGCAGCATCAGGCATCGGTGGGGTTCGCTCCCACCATCGAGGAAGTCACCACACCCGACCTCCGGAGCAAGCTGACCACCTCCTTCCTGGCGCAGAGCTCCCCGTGGGATGCGGTCTTCGTCACCGCCGAGCTCGGGGCCGAGCTGGGCACCCGGGGCTGGCTCACCAACGCCAGCACCTTCATGGACCAGAACGTTCGGACCGAGGCCGACCTTCTCACCCGGGGTCTCGGAGCGGTCGAGTTGGATGACAACACTCTGGCGGCGCCTTGGACCATGGGAAGCCAACTGCTCCATTGGAACAAGCGGATGATGGAGCAGGCGGTCTCGATCCGGATGCTCCGACCAACTGGCACGCCACGCCGAATTCCTGGGATACCTTCGTCGAGTACGCCAAGGCCATGACCGGCGAGCGGGACGGCACCCAGTACTACGGCTATACCGACGCCTGGGCCGGCGCCCATGTGCTCTGGACGTGGGGCGGCATGCTCAACATGCATGGCGGCAGCTTCCTGGATGCCGAGCAACAGCCCAGCTGGAACTCCGAGGAAGGCGTGGAAGCTCTGCAGAAGCTTTACGACCTGCTGCATACCCACCAGGTGGTCGATCCGGCGGTCACCACCTATACCTGGGTGTTCGACGCCACTCCGGGGTTCTTCGAGGGCACTCGGGGCATGTTCATCTCCTGGCCGTTCGTGGCGGGAGTGGCGGCCATTCCGGACGCCTCCCAGATCGCAGGTCATAGCGCGTTCGCTCCCAACCCGGCGGTGGTCACCAGCGGCTCCGTGGACGGATCGGAGTTCTTCGGCGTCCCGGTGTACGCCGAGAACAAGGACGAGGCATGGCGCCTGCTCGAGCTCATCACCTCCCGTGAAGGTCAGCGCGTGGTGGCCATGGGCGGATGGGGTTCCATCTACTCGGGCGTCCTGCAAGAGCCCGACATCGTGGAGGCCTTCCCGTTCTACCCGGCCCTCGCCAAGGCTTACGAGTATCCGGTGGACGGCGGGTGGTCCGAGGATCGTCCGCGCTGGACCCAGATGCTGGCCGACGAGATCCACGAAGTATTGGCCGGCAACAAGGCTCCCAAGCAGGCGCTGGACGACGCGGCGGCGGCCGCGACTTCGGCCCGGAGGCAGGACGAGGAGTAACTCTCCCCGCCTCCTAACGATATGACTGGAGAAGTCCGGGCGGAGGAAACAATCCGGACAGGGAACCGCCGGGGTCGCCGGGCAGCAATTGCCCTGGTGGCCCCGGCGGTGCTGATCGTGGCCGGCGTGTACGCCTACCCGGCCATCACCACGGTCGCATACAGCCTGTCGGACATCGACCTGTCTCCCCGGTTCCGTATCGTTCGGTTTGTCGGCCTCGACAACTTCATCAACCAGATCACCAGCGGCGCGTTCTGGGAGGCCACTTGGACAACCCTCTACTTCGGGTTGATGCTCTGCCTGGCCACGGTGGTCCTGTCGTTCGGCATCGCCCTCCTGCTCAACAAAACCTTCCTGGGACGGGGGCTGCTCCGCGTGACGGTGCTCCTGCCGTGGGCGGTTCCACCGGTGGCCTCTGGGGTGCTCTGGGTGCAGATGTTCCACGCCGAGTTCGGTTTCCTCAACGGGTTGATCAGGGCGTTCGGCGGCGAGGGCGGCATCATCTGGCTGGGAGGACAGACCATCGCGCTCCATTCGGTGTTGATCGCCGAGGTCTGGCGCTGGATTCCCTTCGCCACCATCTTCCTGCTGGCCGGGCTCCAGATCGTTCCCCGAACCGTCAAGGAGGCTGCAGCCATCGATGGGGCGGGATCGTGGCGGACGCTGCGACATATAACGCTGCCGCTCATGTTGCCGGTGGTCATACCGGTGGTGATCTTCCTGTTCGTCTGGGCGATGAAGGTGTTCGACACCATATTCGTCCTCACCAGGGGAGGACCCAGCCGGGCCACCACCACCCTCAACTTTCTGGTTTACCGTCAAGGCTTCGAGCAGTTCGACTTCGGGAGCGCAGCGGCGACGGCCTATCTTCTCTCGGCGTTCACGGTGCTGGCCATCGCCGGACTGGGCTGGATGCTGGTCCGCGCCCGCAGGCTGGCGGGGGCCTGACCATGCTTGCCACCATTCCGACCCGAGCCGTCCGCCGGGCCGCAACGTATGTCGGGGCGGCGGTGGTGCTCATCGTGATGGCATTCCCGCTCTACGGGATAATCCTGACCAGCACCCAGACCGAGCGGGACATCCGCTCCGCCGACGTGGCGTTCGTGCCGACCTACATCACCACCGAGCACTACACCCGGATCTTCTCGGCCTCCTCCGGCGTCCCGGTCGCCGAGTCGATGGCCAACAGCTTGGTCGTGGCCATCGCGACCGCCGTGGTGACGGTGGCTGTCGCAGTGCCCGCCGCCTACGCCCTCAACCGCATGCGGGTGCCGGGCCGCCGCCTGATTCTGGGCGGTTTCGCGGCCATCTACGTGTTGCCCACCCTTCTGTTCATCATGCCGCTCTTCATCACGGTGGTGCAGCTGGGCCTGCGCGACACCTACGTCGGCCTGATCCTGCCCTATGTCGCCTTTACCCTCCCGTTCATGGTCTGGATCATGGGATCGTTCGTCCGTGCCATTCCGGTCTCGGTGGAGGAGATGGCCCTGATCGACGGCGCAGGCCTGCCCCAGCTGATCTTCCGCATCGTCCTGCCCCTGCTCAGGCCCGGTATCCTCGCCGGATTGCTCCTGGGGTTCGTCCTGGCCTGGGTGGAGTTCCTGACCCCGCTGCTCTTCACGTCCCACCTCTCGATGCTCACCGTCACGCTGGGCCTGTTCCGCTCTACGATGGATATCGAGATCGGCCAGCTGGCGGCGGCCACCGTGATAACCGCGCTGCCGGTGATCCTCATCACGGCCTTCTTCCAGAAGAACATCACCGAGGTCATCACGGCGGGAGTGGAACGATGAGCCGCCGGTCCGGCCGGTCCGATCCGAACGAAGGGAGACACGGTAGATGCCCAACCAGATAGACGTGGTCATACAGCCGGTGGTGCTGAGGTTCAGCCTGCTGGACGACGAGGTGGTCTACCACTTCGCCGCCGACACCGACGCGGTGCTGGACCGCATGGAGCGGATGATGGGTATCGATCCGGCCGAATCCAGCCTGTTCGACTCCAACCTGGGCTTCCTGCCGGTGTCCACCACCGTGCTGATCCGGGGCCCGAAGAACGTCCTGGTGGACCCGGGTAACCATCACACCGGTTTCTACGGTCAGCTCGGGATCGGCCTGGCCCGCTTCGGGGTCACTCCCGCCGATATCGACTACGTGGTGTGCACCCACTGCCATCACGACCATATGGGCAGCGCATTCCGGATTCCCGGCGCAGATCTGGTGATGGGACAGGGTGAGGTCGACTTCTGCGAGGAGATCTACGGGCCGGAGGAGACGGAGCGGCGGCTGGCGGTCATGGGCGATCTGATCGAGGTGCCGCGGGGCGGCGATCTGGAGATCATGCCCGGCCTGGTGGCTATCTCCACCCCGGGCCACATCAGCGTGATAGCCGAGTCGGAGTCGGGTGAGCGGGTGCTCGTGGCGGGTGACACGGTCATGACCCGCCGCGAGTACTCCGAACGCGCCTTCTCGCACTGGTACACCGATGACCAGCTCCGGGGGCTGAACGCCAGCCTCGACCGGATCCAGTCGTTGGCGCCCACCCGGGTGATGCCCGGCCACGACCGGGTCTTCGCTCCTGCCGAGGTTCCTTCGTGAAGCGGTTACGCACCGCCGTGGTCGGGACCGGGATGATCGGCTCGCTCCACGCCCGGATCTACGCCGAGCATCCGCTGGCCGATCTGGTGGGGGTGGTCGATGCCAACCCGGAGGCCGCCCGCACGGTGGGGGAGCAGCTCGGCGTGCCCTGGTTCACCGAGGTCACCGACCTGCTGGAGGGATGCGATCTTGCCGCCGCCTCGGTCTCCGTGCCGGAGCACCATCGTTATCCGGTCGCCATGCAGCTGGCGAGGGCCGGAAAACACCTCTTGCTGGAGAAGCCCCTGGCGCCCTCGCTGGCCGGCGCCGACCGCCTGATCGAGGACATCGAGGAGACCGGGGTGCTGACCATGGTCAACTTCATCCTGCGCTTCGACCCCCGCTACTCGGAGGCGAAGGTTGCGGTCGCCTCCGGGCGCATGGGCGATGTCCACACCATCTTCGTGCGCCGCCGCGGTTCATCCCTGGGCGCCGACATCTACGGTGTCTGGACCGATCTGCTGATCTCCACCGGTATCCACGATCTGGACGTGATGGCCTGGCTGGCGGACTCCCCGGTCACCAGGGTGTATGCGGAGACCATCTCCCGCCGGTCGGCCCCCTACGGCCATGATGATGCGGCCATGGTGCTGGTGCGGTTCGAGAACGGGGTCATCGGTTCGCTCGAGACCAGCTGGGTGCTGCCGCCCACCGTCCCGGCGCTACTGGACGCGTCCCTCCAGCTGGTCGGGACCGGGGGAGGCGTATTCGTGGACGGGTCCAATCACGGACTGGCGGTGGCGGACCGAGAGGGGTTCACCCATCCCGACCTGACCCACTGGCCGGTGAGCCGCGACCGGGTGCGCGGTGACCTGGCAGGCGCGCTGGATCATTTCATCCGGGCTGTGCTGGATGATCGCCCTCCAGAGGTGACCCTCGAAATGGCCCGTAACGCCCACGCCATCGTGGACGCGGCCAAGCGCTCTGCCGAGGCGAACCTGCCGGTGTCGCTCACGCCACCGGGTTGATACCGGGATAGACAGGTGGCGGGTCCTCGCATCGGGGTGGCATCCCTGGTCCAGGAGACCAACACCTTCAGCCCCAAGCCGACCGTCCGTGAGGACTACACCGTCCTGCTGGGGGAGGACGCGTCCCGGTCCCTGGCCGGAACGAACACCGAGTTCGCCGGGGTGGTGTTTCGGCTCGAAGAGTTGGGCGCCGAGGTGGTCCCGCTGCTGGCCGCGTGGGCGCTACCTTCGGGCCGGGTCACGGACGACACGTTCGAGTACTTGGCCGGGCTGCTCGACGGCCAGTTAGCCGGATCCCTGCCCCTCGACGGGCTGGTGCTGTCACTCCACGGCGCGATGGTGGCCGGATCGATCTTCGACGCCGACGCAGCCCTGATCGAGGTGGCGCGCCGCCGGATCGGGTCCGTCCCGCTCGGGGTCTGCCTGGATCTCCACGCCAACGTGACGGAGCGGATGGTCGAGCTCGCCGACGCCATGGTCGGGTACCACACGGAGCCGCACATCGACATGGCCTCGACAGGTGAGCGGATCGCCCGCCTGGTGGTCCGGACAATCCGGGGCGAGGTGGCGCCGGCTATGGGCCTGGCCAAGCGGCCCATGCTGGTCCCGGCGGAGGGTATGCGGACCGACATCGGGCCCATGGCCGAGGTTCGAAGTCTGGCCGACTCCCGGACTGCGGGTCCTGTCCTGGACGTGTCGTTGTTCCCGGTCCAGCCCTGGCTCGACGTTCCCGAGCTCGGTCTCAGCGTGCTGGTGTTGACCGATGGTGATCCGACGGGCGCCGGCTCGCTGGCCGAGCAACTCGCCGACGAGGTGTGGCGCAGGCGCGACCGGATGACCACGCCCCGCCTGATGACGCCTGGAGAGGCCTTCCGGGCGGCCCGTGAGTCGGATTGCCGGCCCTTCGTCATGGCCCACACCGCCGACTGCCCGACTGCCGGAGCGCCGGGAGACGATCCTGTGATGGTGGCCGAGGCGGCCCGCCACGCCCCCGATCTGGTCGTGCTCCATTCGGTCCTCGATCCCGAGGCCTCTCTCCGGTGCCGTGGCCAGGTGGGCGAGCGGGTTCGGCTGGCGGTCGGAGGTGTCTTCGGGGAATCTGCTGTTCCGGTGGAAGTCGAAGGCGTGGTCACCGCGGCCGGTTCGGGCGCCTACCGGCTCACCGGCCGATCCTTCACGGGTCGGCAGGTCTCGATGGGCGAGTGGGCGGTGATCACCTCCGGCAACCATCACCTGCTCGTCAGCTCGGCGCCTTCGATCACCGCCGATCCAGCCACCTGGCGACATGCCGGGCTCGAGCCCGATCGGGCGGATGTGCTGATCGTGCGGTCGTGCAGCGACTACCGGGCCAACTTCCCGGAATCGGCGCCGGAGGCCGTCAACCTCGACCTCCCCGGCCCGAGCACTCCCAGGCTGGAGCACCTGGAGTTCAGGCACGCTCCGAAGCCCCTGTACCCGCACGACCGGGAGGCGATGTGACGAAGAGGCGCCGATCCCGGCCTTGACCAGCTTCGATGCGGTCCGGCGCCCCGGCTTCGGACGGCCCGGGAAGGCATGAGCACGAACCGCCGCATCACAAGGGGGTTGACCCTTATGTCTAGCCACGTTATAACATGTTGTACAAGGGAGGCAGGCGAACCAAACAGGAGCTACGGTGACCACTATCAGCGAATCTCTCGTGGACGCGAAGGACGAGGCCCGCCAGGCAGAGGTCCGTGCGGAGATCGGCGCATCCGTTTCTTCCGCGATGCTCACGCTCCTTGAGGGTCAGCGGGCATCAGACCGGGCCAACTTTCGGCTGGGCATGTGGATGATTGCGTCGGTGTTCACCGCCGCTGCCGCCGTCGTGGGGATCATGATCGCGCTCCAAACGTGAAACTCCGGGCGCAGTACGAGAACGTACAGTGAGCCCGGCTACCCAAACACCCAGACCCAACTCTTGTCGCGTGTCCAAAGACTCTCCGGCCGAGGGCAGCGCGGCCCTTGCGGCGGCTGAGCAGGAGGTGCTCTCTTTCCTCAAGGCCACCACCGACGATCAGCTGGCCTTCGCCCGCCGCCTCATCGCCACCCCCAGCCCAACACCGCCGGGCGACGAACGAGCGGTCGCCCTGGTGGTCCAGGAGAAGCTTGAGGAGCTCGGGGTTCGGGACATCACAGTGTTGAGCGCCGAGCCCTCCCGTCCCAACCTGTTGGTCCGCGTTCCCGGTCACGGTCCGGGCAAGACCCTGATCCTGTCCGGCCATCTCGACACCAAGCCGCCCGGCGACCTGTCCCGCTGGCAGGTGTATCCGTACGACGGGGCCGTCTTCGGCGGGGTCCTCCACGGCCTGGGATCGGGAGACATGAAGGCTGCCATCGCCGCGATGGTCTACACCGGGGCGGCTCTGTCGCGGGTCGGTGGTTGGGCCGGAGTGCTGGACTTGGTCTTGACCGCTGATGAGGAGGGAGGTTCGACTCTCGGGTCGAAATGGCTCGCGGAGGAGGGCCATCTACAGGCTGATGCAGCCATCATCGGAGAGCCGTGTGGGGTGACCAGGGAATGGGAGAGCATCGGGGTGGTCTCCCGAGGGTCGGCGCTGTTCGACATCGAGGTGGTGGGAACCCAGATGCACTCCAGCGTGTCCGACCGCTTCGACCCTGTCAACGCCACGGTGGAGATGGCCTGGCTGATCGCCAAGATGCATGACGAACTCCTCGACCACCTCACCTACGAGCCCCACCACCTGGATGGCACCCGGCCGACCGTGAACATCGGGGTGATGGTCGAAGGAGGGGTCTTCTACGGGGTATACCCGGGCAATGCCCGGTTCTCCTCGGACATTCGTCTGGTGCCGGGCATGACCTGCCAGAGCATCACGGCCGACTTGCAGGGCTTCCTGGATCGGGCCATGGCCGAGAATCCTCTCCTCGACGCCACCCTGAAGATGGTGGGCTGCAGCGAAGCCACCGAGATTCCGTCCGATCACCCGGTTGTGACCGCCCTCCAGCATGCCTCCCACTAGGTGCTCGGCAAGCGTGTGGCGCCGGCTGTCTTCCCGGGCGCCACCGATGCGCTCAGCTTCCAGGGCATCGTCGGCATCCCCACGGTGGCCGCATTCGGACCCGGTCTGGTGCCACGGGCGCACGCCCCCAACGAACGCCTGGCCATGTACGGTGTCAACCAGGCCGCCCGCATCTACGCCCTCGCCTCCCTGCGCTACCTGACCCCTTAGCCACACGGTGGATGACCTTGTGCCTGGCTGATCTACCGGTTAGTCATATACTTGACTAAGGAGGGAGTCGAGTAAATGACACCGCGGGTTTCAACCGCCCAATGAGCAACGGTTGTCGACCAACTCGGACTTAACAAGGAGTATCCGAATGGCAACGGTGAACATTCACGAAGCTAAGACTCATCTCTCACGCCTCCTGGCGCAGGTAGAGGCAGGAGAGGAGGTCATCATCGCCCGTAACGGTAAGCCGGTGGCGCGGCTGGTGTCATGCACACGGCGTGGCAGACCGCAGTTCGGGTCCTGGAAGGGACGGATCACGATTGGTGACAGCTTCTTCGAGCCGCTACCGGACGAGGTGTTGGACGACTGGGAGACATCACGCGTGTGAGGTTGCTGCTGGATACCCACGCGTTTCTCTGGTGGCTAGTAGGTAGCACCCGGATGCCGGCGGCCGTCCGGCGCGCTATCGGGGAGCGATCGAACCGCAAGCTGATCAGCGCCGCATCGGCCTGGGAGATCACGACCAAGTACCGTCTAGGTAGGTTGCCGGGCGCTGCAGTCCTGGCGGACAACATTGCGGGCGCCATCGCAGGTGAGGGGTTCGAGCCGCTACCCGTGACGGTCGAGGACGCCGCACGGGCTGGGCTTCTTCCGGGCCCGCATCGGGATCCTTTCGACCGTATGCTCATCGCCCAGGCGATGTCACGCGATCTGGTACTCGTATCCGTAGAGTCGCTCTTCGACAGTTACGGGGTGCGCCGCCTCTGGTGATCACTGAGTCCATCCCAGTTGCCACAAGATGTCGCGCAGAGCCTCGGAAGTCTCGCTTGTCGCTTCGACGGTTTGAGCAGTCTTGTCCGGTGGTGTTACGGTGCCGCGGGTGTTGGGCGAGCAAGAGGTCTCGGGTATGTATCGGGTAGCTGTGATTCCGGCGGATGGTGTGGGTCCGGAGGTGTCGGAGGAGGCGGAGAGGTCTCTCCGGGCGGCGGCGCGGTCCCATGGCTTCGAGGTGGAGACGGAGTGGTTCGACTGGGGTTGTGACCGCTACCTGACCGACGGGAAGATGATGCCCGACGACTATCTGGACACGTTGTCGGAGTTCGACGCGATCTTCTTGGGGTCGGTGGGTGACGTGTCCAAGGTGGCGGATCACCTGTCGCTGGAGTTGATATTGGGGATACGACGGGGGTTCGATCAGTACGTGAACCTGCGTCCGATCCGGCTGTACCCGGGGGTCAGCACCCCGATCCGGACCGCCACGCCTGAGACGCTGGACATGGTGGTGGTGCGGGAGAACGCCGAGGGCGAGTATGCAGCGCAGGGCGGCATTTTCAAGGCGGGCACCCCCGACGCGGTGGCGTTACAGACGGCGGTCTTCACCCACAAGGGATGCGAGCGGGTCATGCGCTACTCGTTCGATCTGGCCCGCCGGCGGTCCAAGCTGGGAGCCGGGGCACCGGTCGGGCGGGTCACGAACTGCACCAAGTCCAATGCCCTCAACTACTCGATGGTGTTCTGGGACACGGTGTTCGACGAGGTGGCGGCCAGCTATCCGGACGTAGAGACGGACATGGCGCTGGTGGACGCCCTGTCGATGTGGATGGTGAAGAACCCGGAGTGGTTCGACGTGGTGGTGGCTTCCAACCTGTTCGGCGACATCATCACCGACCTCGGGGCGATGCTCCAGGGGGGCATGGGTTTCGCGGCAGGCGGCAACATCGACCCCGAACACCGGTTCCCATCGATGTTCGAACCGATCCACGGCTCGGCGCCCAAGTACACCGGTCAGCGGAGGGTGAACCCCATCGCGTCGATCGAAGCAGTGCGCATGATGCTGGACCACCTGGGCGAGCACGACGCGGCCGATGCCGTTGGCGCGGCGATCACCGAGGTCCTGGCCGAGGGTGACGTGGGAACCCGGGACATGGGCGGCACCAACAGCACCGACGAGGTCGGAGCAGCCATCGCCGACCGCATCCGGTGAGATCCGCATCCGCCGGCACGGCCGGACATCGAGCCCTGAAGTACGCGTGACGACGTCAATGCAGCGCCATGCAACCCGCTCCGAGCTCGCCGCTGTGCGCCGCCGGCTGGTCTACGTGCTGTTCTCGGGGTCGGTTCTGGCGTGGCTCGCCTTCGTGGCCACCCTCACAGTGGCGACCGTGGCGGCCCGTTCCCTGAGCGGATCCACCATGATGGCGGGAATCCCGCTGGCGGCCGGCGCCTTGGGCCAAGCGCTGGGAACCAACGTGTTCGGACGGCTCAGCACCCGTTACGGGCGGCGGTTCATCATGGTCACGGGCCCACCGGTCTCCGCCTGCGGCGCGGCCGTGGAGCTCCTCGGCGTGACAGCCGGTCGGTACTGGTTGCTGGTGGGAGGGGCGATCCTGATGGGCGGAGGTGTCGGCGCCATTCACCTGGCCCGCTACGCGGCCGCCGAGTTGGCCGAGGAATCCGAGCGAGGCAAGGCGATGGGCGTTGTGGTGTGGTCGGCGACCATCGGGTCCGTGGTCGGCGCCAACCTGGTGGACTGGGTCGGTCGGTTGACGGAGGAGAGGTTGGGTACCCCGTACGGCGGGGCCTTCCTGCTGGCCACCGTGGCCTTCGTCCTGGCCTGGATGGTCTTCTGGGTCGGGCTGCGCCCCGATCCTTCCCGGGTGGCGGTCACTTCCGGAATCCGTACCGAGCAAAGCGGAACGGTGGGTGCCGCCCTGCGCCTCCCGGCCGTCCAGATCTCCGTCCTGGCACTGCTGTCGGCCCAGGGCGCCATGGTCCTGGTGATGACCGCGACCCCGCTTCGCATCGAGGACGGCGGCTTCGGCCTCGACGCGGTGGGCATGGTGCTCTCGGTCCACGCGGTGGGGATGTTCGCCTTCGCCCCACTCGTGGGCAAGCTGGCTGACCGCCTGGGACGCCTTCCCCTGCTGGGGATGGGCATGAGCCTCACCGTGGTTTCGCTTCTCCTGTCCGGCACCGCACCACCAGACGGCCTCTTCGCCCTGGCCACGGGCTTGTTCGTGCTCGGACTGGGTTGGAGTTGCTCCTTCATAGCCGCTAGCTCGATGCTCTTCGCCTCCGCTCCTCCCGATGTCCGTCAGGTGGTCGAGGGGTGGGCCGACTCGGCCGTGTGGACGATGGTCATGGTGGGAAGCGTCGGCTCGGGCGTGCTGATGGGCGCCGTTGGATTCGGTTGGTTGAGCCTGGTCGCCGCCCTTCCGATGTTGCTCATCCTTGTCCTTGCCCTTGCCGTTCCGCGGCTGCGTACCGCGCTCACAGCCTGAGTCGTTGTCCCGACGCCCCCGTCGGTCCCAGAATCCTCCGTCTCGCCGGTCAGCCCGCCGACCCGTGATCAGTCCTCAATAAGAGTCCAGACCTGCTTCAGCCGGAGCTCAGCCTGTAGCTCCTCGTCGAACTTGTCGTAGTTGCGGAACACAGCGTCCATCAGGTCTTCGGCGTCCCATACCCGCACGCGGAAGAATTGGTCGCGCTGCTCGCGTCGGGTGGTTCTGGTGACCCCTCCCCAGGCGACCAGCAGTCCTTGATCGGCGCCCTGGGTGCTCAGCACACCATTGAGCTCCCGGAGCACCGGCGCGCCGACGGGAGTTGTGCCTGACTTGACCTGCACAACTATGCGCGGAGTGTCCAGGCCCAGCGGGCCGCGTCCGGCAAGAACGTCGATGCCGCCGTCCGGGCCCGGTGGCGAGGTCTCGGTGATGAAACCCTCGGCCTCGAGGACTCTCGCCACTAATCGGCTGAGATCATGTCCGGTGAACTTCTGTCCGATGAACGCTCGGATACGATCTCGGGCGAATGCTTCCAAGTCGACAGCATCGGTGGCTTCAGGCGTATCGTCTTCCAAGGCCCGGTCACGGCGTTCTGTGGCAAGGTCGGGGTTGGAGCGCCTACCAGGATCTCGGCCCCCGAGCATGAGTTGTTGAAGCCGCCAGGCTCCATCATTGCGAGTGATGGAACAGATTGTGAGAAGCGAACCAAGTGAGTAGAGGAGGTCTTGTTCGACATCGGAGCGGGGTAGGTCGGTGCGTTTCCATTCCACGGACACCACATGGCGGTTATACGAGTCCTCGACGTTCCGGTACCAGTACTCGCGCGTTACTGTGCCCAGAGCGATCTGACCGGTCGTCTTGAGAGGCAATACCACCAGATCGCCCACATGTACCTCTGTCTTGAACCGCCAGAGTTGGTTGGCCTGAGCCGAGACCGACCTCTTCTTGTCGTCCGGGTTCGTGTCACGGATAAGCTTCCTCAACCCGTCGCGGTTTGCTACCCCTCTGAGGTCGGGGATATCTGTCCAGCCGAGTCCGGCTAGACCGTTATCGAGGTTGAAGTCTTCGTGTTCGCCGTGCCTCCCGGCTCTGATTAGCCAGGCCGTAGGCGCGTTGTCTCCGTCCGTGTCTGCCATCCGCTCCCCTTCCGCGCCGGAATCGTAGCGACACCCTGAGGCAGGAACCCGACCACTAGTCTGATCGGGCTGTCGCATGCCGAAGCGAGCCGGAGGAACCCCAACGTGATAATCGACACCCATCTCCATCCCACCAACGTTGTCGACCAGGCGTGGCGCCACACAGGGGAGCCGTTCAACGGGGAGCGCATGCTCGAGATGATGGACGGTCCCTACTGGATCAACGGCAAGCCTCGCCGGATCGACATGGGATTCATCCAGCCGCCCCCGGGCAACACGGTATGGAATGAGGGCGGCCGGGGAGGCCGCGAGGGTATCCGGGACTACATGGCCTACATCGCGGAACTCACCCAGAAGTACCCGGATCGCTTCATCGGGAACTTCAACTACAACCCCCGGTTCGGGCCCGAGAACGGCGCCGCCGAACTCGAGTTCCACGTGAAGGAGTACGGCTTCAAGATGATGAAGCTGCACGCCAACATGCACGCCTACCGCCCCGACCGGGCCCTCGACTGGCTCCGCCCGGCGCTCCGCAAATGCGACGAACTCGGTGTGGTGGTCCTGCTCCACACCGGTGACGGTCCCTACTCCATCCCTACCCAGTTCTATCCCATCATCCGCGAGTTTCCCAACGTGGACTTCATCATCGGCCACTTCGGCGTACAGACGGGGGGCGTGTATTGCTTCGAGGCCTTCTGGATGATCATGGATTCGCCCAACGTCTACGGCGAGTCGGGATGGCTGCTGCAGTCCCGGATCGTCGAGTTCGCCAAGGAGATGCCCAGGGATCGCCTCGTGTTCGGGACGGACTCGCCTCCCAACGACCCGGGCATGTGGCTCACCCACCTGGAGGTGCTGTGCCACGAGCCTCCGCAGGGTCTCGGTATCGACGAGGATCAACTCGAGGACTACATGGGCAACAACATCGCCCGGCTCGTGGGTGTCCGGCCCACCGCGCCGCCCGAGTCGGTAGAGGCGGCGAAGGCACAACTGGCGGCCGGTAGCCACGGTCGACCGATCGATTAGTGGCCGCTGGAAACTGGCCACTGATCACTGACCGATGAGCATCCCCGACCTCGCCTCGAGCCAGGATCTCCACGATTTCGTCTCGGCATACGAGCGGTCGTTTCCCGGAGACGTCCTTGACATCACCGAGCCGGTTCCCGACTCCCAGGACGTGACCAGCGTTGTGTGGGAGTTGGCCGCAGCGGGCCGGCATCCGATGCTCCGCTTCGGGAACATCCACGGCATTCCTTACGAGGTCGTCACCAACGTGTTCGCCTGCCGCCGCCGGATCTCCCGGATGCTGGGGACTGATCCGCAGAACCTGCACGACGCCTACCAGGCCAGGGCGAAGAACCTGCGCGAACCCGTCGAGGTGGGTGACGCCCCGGTGCTGGATCGGGTCACCGAAGGCGAGGCGATCGACCTGCGCACCTTTCCCCTCCTCACCCACTTCGCCACCGACAGGGCGCCGTACATCACCAGCGGGATCATCGTGGCCGAGGGGACCGACGGGACCGGCAACCTCAGTTACCACCGCGCCATGGTCCACTCGCCGACCGAACTGGCCACCAGCCTCCACTCCCGCGGGGACTTGTGGCGGATGCAGGAAGCCGCCGCCGAGCGGGGAAAGCCGCTCCGGGTGGCGATGGTGCTCGGAGGGCACCCCTTGTTCATGCTGGCCGCTTCCGCCCGGGTGCCGATGACCGTGGATGAGCGCCATGTGGCGGGGGGTCTGTTCGGGGCGCCTCTCGAGGTTGTTCGATCACCCCGTTACGGGATCCGGGTTCCCGCCACAGTGGACTTCCTTTTCGAGGGGGTGATCGACCCCGATGCCCGTGTCGAGGAGGGTCCCTTCGGGGAGTTCACGGGTTACTCATCCGACCGGTCCACCAACAGCCTCCTCCGCGTGGAGACCATGTCCTCCCGCCGCGACCCCCTTCTTCTCGACGTGGTGGGCGGCAACTCGAACGAGCACCTGAACCTGTCCCGGGTCCCCCGGGAGTCCGAGATGGCGGAGAAGCTCAAAGCAAGGTTCCCCGGCGTTACAGCCGTCCACTACCCGAACTCAGGCAGCCATTTCCACTGCTACGTCAAGCTCCGGCAACGGCGGGCCGGCGAGGCGCGCCAGGTGATGCTAGGCCTCCTGGGCTGGGACCCCTACCTGAAGACCGTCATCGCGGTAGATGACGACATCGACGTCACCAACGACTCCGAGGTGCTCTGGGCGTTGGCCACCCACTTCCAGCCGGCGGAGGACCTCTTCGTGGTCGATGGGCTTCCCGGAAGCCCCCTTGACCCCTCGTCCTCCCTGGAGGGCACCACCTCCCGCCTCGCCCTGGACGCCACTCGCGGCCCTGACTTCGCCGGTACCAGGATCGGCTTCTCCCAAGAATCCCTCGACCGAGCCGCCCACCTGCTGTCGAACCACGCTGCGCCTTCGTTGCGGTGATTGCCTGGTATAATCACCGCACAATATGCGGCGGTTATACATCCATGAACAGCCCGGGTGGCCTCAGCTTTGCTGGCAGGCAGACAGCCTGGCGGACGCGCTGGCGGTTGTCCGCTACAAGCAGGGGCTCCTTGTCGGTCGTATGGAGTCCTTGGGGTTCGACCTCCGCCAGGAGGCGGTTCTCGAGACTCTGACCCAGGATGTTCATAAGACCAGCGACATCGAAGGAGAAAAACTCGACCTCGAGCAGATCCGCTCTTCTATCGGGCGTCGTCTCGGTATGGACATCGGCGGTCTCCACCATACGGAAGAGAGAGTCGATGGTGTGGTTGAGATGACGCTGGACGCCACCGGTAACCATCACCTGCCTCTGACAAGGGAGCGCCTCTACGGTTGGCACTCCGCTCTGTTCCCGGCCGGCCGTAGCCGTATGCGCCGGATCACGGTTGGCGGCTGGCGCGACGACCGCACCGGACCCATGCAGGTTATCTCCGGACCGATCGGTGAGGAACGGGTGCATTTCGAAGCACCGGCGGCACAGCGAATCGACAACGAGATGGAAGCTTTCCTGGAGTGGTTCAACGGTCCTTCCGGCACCGATGGGGTGCTACGGGCAGGATTGGCTCATCTGTGGTTCGTGATCATCCATCCCTTCGACGACGGTAACGGTCGCATAGCCCGAGCGATTGCCGACATGTCCCTGGCTCGATCGGAGGGCAGTTCGCAGCGTTTCTACAGTATGTCGTCGCAGATCCGGGCAGAGCGCCGTTCCTACTACAACATTCTGGAACGAACCCAGAAAGGACCAACTGACATCTCAGGTTGGATGAAGTGGTTCCTGGAATGCCTGGGACGAGCCATCGACCAGGCTCAGATCACTCTGGCGGCCGTACTCACCAGAGCTCGATTCTGGGAGCGGATCGAGGGCATCCCGCTCAACCCGAGGCAGCGCAAGGTCCTCATCCGCCTCCTGGATGGTTTCGAGGGCAAGCTCACTACCTCGAAGTGGGCCAAGCTGGCCAAGTGTTCCCAGGACACGGCCCTGCGCGACATAACAGGCCTGGTCAACCACGGCATCCTGGCCCGCAGTTCGGCCGGCGGTCGCAGCACCAGTTACCGCCTGGAATTCTAGTCGTAGGCTCGGATCTGTGGGTCTGTGCTGCGGCGGCGCGCGTGGGGGCTTGAGGGCCTATCCTTCCCCCTTGCGAGCGATCGGTGATCAGTCGGTACCGAACTCGGGTAACCGGGTCACCGTAGGAGGTAGAACCGTATGACGACTTTGATCAGATCTTTGATCCGGCGCTCCTGGCCGGTCGGGCTGGTGGTCCTGGCCCTGGCCGTGTCGGCCTGTGCCGACGAGGAGGACGGCGGCCGTTCAGCCGACGATCCGATCAGGATCGCGATGGTCGGGCCCAGCGCGTCGAACGATCTGGCGTTCACCCAGAGCATGGTCGACTCGTTGAACCGTCTCGGTGAGAGCTATAACATCGAGGTCGATGTCACCGACGGCACCTTCGTCATCGAGGACGCCGCCGTTGCTATACGCGGGTATGCGGACGATGGCTTCGACATTGTCCTGGCCCATGGCTCCCAGTTCGGAGGTTCGCTCTCGGAGATCGCACCGGACTACCCGGATACCTACTTCGCGTGGGGTACCAGCCGGGACACCTTCGGGCTGTCGAACGTGTACTCCTACAGCGTCAAGTCGGACCAGGGTGGATACATCAACGGCGTCATGGCCGCCCACCTGACCGAATCGGGGACCATCGGTGTGGTGGGTCCGATCGAGGTGGGCGACATCAAGGCCTACATCGACGGGTTCGTGATTGGCGTGGCTTCGGTTGACCCGTCGCTCACCGTCAACGTCAACTACATCGACTCTTTCAGCGATGTGGCCTTGGCGGCGGAAGCAGCACAGGCCCACATCGAGGCCGGCGCCGATGTCCTGACCGGCGTTTCCCAGATGACCGTGGGCGCGACCGGAGTAGCCAGGGAGCACGGTGTCCTGTGGTTCGGCTCGCAGTCCGATCAGACGCCCCTAGGGGAGGAGATCGTCGTGGCCTCCCAGATCTACAACTGGGACTTCCAGCTTGGCCAGATCGTGGAGGACCTGCTGGCGGGAGAGATGAACGGGAGGGTTATCACCGCCGACTTCAGTAACGGTGGTCTGACCATGGCCTACAACTCCAACTTCTCGCTGGACGCTGACGTCCGCGCCGCCGCGGATGCTGCGGAAGCGGGAATCAGAGACGGATCCATCTCGACCGGTATCGAGTAGACGGAGAGTGGAGAAGCGACACCACCGGCACGGCACGGTGGAGGTCGTTGCCCGGCGGAGCCCCCGGCGCAGTCCGTGGGTTCCTCCGGGCGGGTTTCATCCGTTACGGAGGCGCTTCTGAAACCGAACCGTAGGCTCCTGCTGGCGCGGCTCGCCGGGCCCGGTGTCCTCGTGGGGGCGGTGCTTGCCGCTGCCCTGATCGGGGCGGTCATGTTGCTGGTTCTCGGAGCGAATCCTCTGAGCGGATACGCGGCGTTGATCGATGGCGCGTTCGGCGGCACGAAGAACCTGGCCAACAGCGCGCTCAAGGCAATGCCGTTGCTACTGGTGGGCGTGGGGATAAGCGTGGCGTTCCGGACCGGTGTCATCAACATCGGCGGTGAGGGCCAGATCATCGCCGGCGCCATCCTTTCCACGCTGCTGGTCCTGGCCATCCCCGACGTGCCGCGCTTTGTGTTGCTGCCGCTGGCGTTCCTGGCCGGAGCGATAGGGGGCGCCATCTGGGGCGGGATGGCGGGTGCCCTCAAGTCGTACGCCGGGGTGAACGAGATCCTGAGCACCATCATGCTCAACATCATCGCCGTCCAGATTCTGAACCTCCTGCTCAGGGGGCCGATGATGGATCCGGGCGAGATCGAGAAGGGGTCCCGGATTCCGCACACCGAGCGGTTAAGCACCAACGCCGACCTTCCGATTCTCCCCGGTGGAACCCGGCTGCACCTCGGTGTGGTCGTCGCCGTGTTGATGGCGGTGGTCTGTTATGTGATGCTGTTCCGCACCACCCAGGGTCTTCGTCTCCGAGCCTCAGGACACAATCCCTTCGCATCGCTCTATGCGGGGATGTCGGTGAAGCGCAACGTGGTGCTGGCCTTCGTGTACAGCGGCGCCATGTGCGGGCTGGCCGGGGTCACGTTGGTGTTCGGCAGCGAGGGGCACCGGCTGGCTACCGATGGCGGCGCCACCACCTTCACGGGCGCGGCCGGGTTCAACGGGATAGTGGCGGCGCTCTTCGGCGGTCTGCATCCCCTGTGGACGATCCCCGCCTCGTTCCTGTTCGGGGCGTTGCTGGTTGGCGCCAACGCCCTGCAAAGAGCCGTGCAGGTCCCCGCCGCATTGATCCTGGCCCTGAACGGTTTGGTGGTGGTCTTCGTCGTAGGAAGCATCCAAGCCCGGGTCCGTTTGGCACAAGCAGCTGCCCGGATATCCGAGCGGGCGGATGAGTCCGGTGCCGCGGCGGCGGAGAGTGACTCAGCGCTCAAAAGGGCAGCTCCTCCGTGACCGACTTCCTGACCGTCTCGGTCCTGCTGGCGACCGTTGCCTCCGCGATCCGGCTGGCCACGCCGTTCCTGCTGGCAGCCTTGGGCGAGACCCTCGGCCAGCGCAGCGGAGTGCTCAACCTGGGGGTGGAGGGAGTCATGCTCCTCGGCGCCTACGGCGCCTACTACGCAACCCTTCGCACGGACAGCGTCGTGCTCGGGATCCTGGTCAGCCTGGTAGTGGGCGGGGTGATGGGGATCGTATACGGGGTGGTGACGATTGCCCTCAAAGCGGAGCAGGGCATCAGCGGCATCGGCATCTTCATCTTCGGTCTGGGTCTGAGCGACCTCCTGTTCCAGAAGCAGGTCGGAACACCCACGCCCATCGACGGTCTCGGGGATGTGGCCGTGCCTCTACTGGGAGGTCTTCCGTTGGTGGGGGAGGTCCTTTTCCATCAGAACATCCTCGTCTACACGGCCTTCCTGTTGGTTCCGGCGCTCTGGTTCGTCATGAACCGGACCCCGTTCGGACTGAATGTCAGGGCAGTGGGGGAGACCCCGGAGGCTGCCGACAGCCTGGGGGTCAGCGTCGACCGGACCCGCTACATCACGATCTTGGTGGGCAACGCCATGGCAGGTCTCGCCGGCGGCGCCCTGGCCCTCGAGTTGGGGATCTTCCAGCAGAACCTCACCAACGGGCATGGGTTCATCGCCATCGCACTGGTCTACTTCGGCGCATGGCGGCCCGTTGGCGTGATGGCCGGCGCGATGGTGTTCGGCCTGGTATCTGCCACCGTCCTGCAGTGGAAGACGCTCGGAATCGTGGTAGGCACCACCGCGAGCATCGTCGGAATGTTCCCGGCGGTGCTCACCATTCTGGTTCTGGTGCTGGTCTCTCGCCGTACCGGACAGCCGTCTGCTCTCACGCGTCCCTTCCAAAGGGGCCATTAGGCCTGATTATTCATGTTCCCAGCACACCGATCCGCATCAGGCCACTTCAACCGCGTCATTGCCAAGCGTGCACTCCTCACCTTGGCAGTGAAGCCGTCTCAGGAAGAAAGGGGGGCTCTCCAATGGTTATGACCCCGGGCCGGGCGACTCGAAGCGCCGTGCCTAATCCCCTTCAAACCCCGACCATGAATGATCGGGGCTAGGCATGGAACCGACCGCACCTGTAGCGCCGCTCCTCGAGATGGAGGGAATCACCAAGCGCTTCCCGGGCGTGGTCGCCAACGACCGGGTCGACTTCGATGTGCGTCCGGGTGAGGTCCACACACTGCTGGGCGAGAACGGTGCCGGCAAGAGCACCCTGATGAATGTGCTGTATGGCCTCTACCAGGCCGACGAAGGGGAGGTACGCCTGCAAGGGAAGCCGGTGGCCATCGGTTCCCCCTCGGACGCCATCGACCACGGGATCGGCATGATCCACCAGCACTTCATGCTGGTACCCACGCTTACGGTCGCCGAGAACGTGGCCTTAGGCCTCCCGTCCGCACGGCGTCTCCTGCAGGATCTCGGTCCGGTCCACCAACGGATCCGGGAGCTGTCCGAGACGTACGGGCTCCAGATCGACCCGGAGGCCTATATCTGGCAGCTCGCGGTGGGGGAACGTCAGCGGGTGGAGATCATGAAGGCCATCTACCGGGACGTCTCGCTGCTGATCCTCGACGAGCCGACTTCGGTGCTCACACCCTCCGAGGTCGAGGACCTGTTCTCGACGTTGCGCCAGATGACCAAGGGCGGTCGTGGCCTGGTGTTCATCTCCCACAAGCTGCACGAGGTCATGAGCCTCTCGGACCGGATAACGGTCCTGCGCGGCGGTCAGGTGACCGGACGGACCGTTCCCTCCAGCACGAGCCGGGAACAGCTGGCCCATATGATGGTCGGACGGGAGGTCCGGTTGGCTCCGGCGCGGGGCGAATCGGAGGCCGGCCATCCCCGCATCTCCATCAGCGGCCTGGAGGTGCTCGGCGACCGCGGCGCGCCTGCGGTCAGGGACTTCGATCTTGAGGTCCGCAGCGGCGAGGTGGTCGGGATCGCCGGCGTATCCGGCAACGGTCAGCGCGAGTTGGCTGAAGCCATGGCCGGTCTGCGTCCGGTGGTTTCGGGCAACATCGTGATGAACGGCGCCGACACCACTCGCAAGACCGCGAAGGAGATACGCCGCCTGGGGGTCGCCTACATCCCCGAGGAGCGCATGAGGGACGGCACCATCGGAGAGTTCAGCGTGGCCGAGAACCTCATCCTTACCAACCACGACACCCCGCCGACCAGCCGGCGAGGCTTCCTGAACTTCAAGGCGATCGAGTCCAGTTGTTCGGATCTGGTGCGGCGCTTCACCGTCAAGACCCCATCCCTGGACGAGCCCACCGCCAACCTGTCGGGCGGCAACATCCAGAAGCTGATCATCGCCCGGGAACTCTCCGGAGATCCTGACGTTCTGATCGCTTCCCAGCCCACGAGAGGGGTCGACATCGGGGCAGCCGAGTACATCCACTCGGTCCTGATGGACCAGCGCGCCGACGGGACCGCCATCCTGCTGATCTCGGAGGATCTGGACGAGGTGATCGGCCTCTCGGACCGGATAGCCGTGATGTTCGAGGGCCGGATCATGGGAACCCTGGATCAGGAGGAAGCGACGGTCCAGCGTCTGGGCCTTCTGATGGCCGGCGTATCGGAGGATTAACCCTCCGGAGTCATTCCTCCCGCGCTGCCCAGGAACGCCTATGCGGTGGGTAGAGGACTCCGCTCCCGGGGCACGAGAACTCCGGGGTTGAGGATTCCATTCGGGTCCAAATGTGTCTTGGCGCGGGCCAGCACGTCGCCGAACAGGGGAGGTCGCTGCTGCTCGTACCACGGCTGGTGATCCCGGCCGATGGCGTGGTGGTGGGTGATGGTGCCGCCGTTGTCGATCACCGCGTCGGAGACGGCGCGTTTGATCTCCCACCACTGCTCCAGCATCGAACCCGGGTCGGCGGCGCAGTGGAAGGCGAAGTAGGGGGCGGGACCGTCCGGATAGGCGTGGCTGAACCGGCACGACACGGCGCCCTCCCGGCCGGTCGCCGCGCGGATGGCATCGTGAGTAGCCCTCCGGACGTTCTGGTAGAATGCCTCGAAGCAATCCCAGGTGATGGCCGACTCGAAGGTGTCCGAGATGATGCCCAGCGGCGTGAGTACCTCCCGGTTGTAGGGCATTCTGATGAAGGCCTCACGCCAGGCGCCCGCCGCGCCCATCAGGTGGGCGTTCGGGTTGGTGCGCCAATCGGCATCCGGAACGCCACCGTGGCTCAGGGCGCATTCCTCGGCTAGGTCCATCCACGTGTCGACGGGACGGTCGGCCGACTCGAAGGAGACCACCATCAGGGTGAACGAACCGTCCCCGGCCCCGTTCACAGCCAGTTCCACCCCGTCCACGATCCTCACGTTGGCGGGGAACAGGCCGGCCTGAGCGATCGCCCGCACCGCCCCTGCGGCTTGGACGAATTCGGGGAAGCGGAAGCCGGCCGTCACCTTGAACCTCACCCGCCCCTGGACCCTCACCCAGGCTTCGGTGATTATCCCGAGCGACCCCTCGGATCCGATTAGCAGCCGGTCGGGGCTCGGACCGGCCCCCGACCCGGGCAGCCGCCGCGACTCCATCCGCCCTGCAGGTGTGACCATGCTGACGTTCTCGACCAGGTCGTCGATGTGGGTGTACAGGGTTGCGAAGTGGCCTCCCGACCGGGTGGCGATCCAACCTCCCAAGGTGGAGTGCTGGAAGGACTGGGGGAAGTGCCGGAGCGTCACCCCGTGCGGTTTGAGGGCGGCCTCGAGTTCGGGTCCGCGCGCCCCACCCTGGATGCGGGCCGCTCGTGACAGCGTGTCCACCTCGAGAACCCGGTTCATACGGCTCATGTCCAGCGTGACGACTCCGGCGAAACCGTCGGCCACGTCCGGTGTCACCCCGCCCACCACAGACGAACCACCTCCGAACGGGATGAGAGCAGCCCCCTCCGACTCCGCCCAGTCCAGCAAGGCCGCCACGTCGGCCTCGTTCCGAGGGTATGCGACCACATCGGGAGCATGGGCGAAGTCCCGGGAGAAGATCCTGATCGAGTCGGGCTGGGACTGCCCGAAGCTATGCAGCGCCCGCTCGTACGGTTCCTGCGTGCAAAGTGGAGCGAGGCCGGCGGGCGGCGCCAGGCGGGGCGAGGGGAACGATATGTGGTCGAGTCGTGGAATCCGGGCTGTTCCGGATCCGTTGATCCCGTACTCGACGGCAAGCGTGGCGAGCAGTGCATCCCGATCGGACGCCGAGAGCCCATCCCCCTCGTGTCCCCATCCCCAGTACTTGAGCCGTTTCGCCATCCCAACCCACGGAGTCCCTGGCTTGTATGCGCCGCACATCACACTACCCAGCGGCTACCGGAACCCCCCCCATCCTTCGGATGAGCAACGGTCGTGCGAAAATCCGGGCCTCCTGGATTGACGAATGGGGCTGGCTCGCGGGATGTGTCACACGGTCTGCGTAAGTTCTATCGCGGAGGAGAGCGCATCGATCAAGAGACACGTAGGGGTACGAAGGATGCAGGAACATCGCGGCGTCATGAGCGAGATGTGTTTGGCGGGCCATGACCGCCGGACCGCAGACGAGACGGTCCGATGAGGACCCTCGGAGCGTTGATCATTGTCTACGGCCTGGTCCTGGCCGGCATCGGAGCGAACCCGGCTGCGGGGTTCACCTTCGCCTTCGTCGGCTGGGTCATCCACCGGTACAGCAGGTAGGACGGAGACGCAGTTCCGGCGCGGATGGAAGCGCGCGCCGCAGTGGGGCAACCAGCAGGGAGTGATTCAAGGTGAAGGCAACAAAGTTGACCGAACTCATCCACCGTGCGACGTGGAGGGAGGCGGTCACCTACCGGGACACCTGGCCTCACGAGTACGTGCTTTCCGAGAAGGACGGGCAGCAGGAGCTACTGGAGGCGGTCTGCGAGCGGTTCCGGGCGGGGGAGGGCGTGCCCGGCCGGTTCTTCCGCATGAAGAACACGTATCTGTTCATCGGTGACCACAAGTACTGGCTGATGACCCACTGGGACGCCATCCAACCGGGAGTCAACTACGTGCTGAACCGTGCCCGCCTCTACCGCGATCGTCGGGACTTCGCGATCCAGCCGGGAGACACGGGGAAACCCGAGGACTATCCCGCAAGCCCCGCGTTTCGAGGCTGAGGAGTCCTAGTCCCGCCCTCCTAGGTCGATAGGCGCGGGGCCCGCTCCGGATCCGGTAGCTGCACCACCGTGCAGGGGATCCGGGAAGCCGGAGCGGGTCCGCCGCGACGATCGTCTCTCAGGCCAGTTCGATGTTCAGCGGTACCGGGTTGCTGAGCGTGTGACCGACAGGCGAGCTGCTGACGACCTTGTCGTGGAGGTCTGCAAGTTGCTCCTCCGTGGCGTCGGAGTCCAAGTGGACCTTCACCGACAGGCCTCCGTAACCGGCGTGGCCGGGCTTGAGGCCCAGGAAGGTCTGCAAGTCCAGATCCCCGCTGAGTTCGATCTTGAGATCCTCGATCTCGACTCCTGCGGCGCTGGCGTTGGCGGCGTACCCCACCGCCAAGCAGTTGCCCAGCGCTCCGAGCACCTGCTCCACCGGGTTGGGGGCGGTGTCGGAGCCGCCGAGCCCTGCCGGCTCATCGGACGGTATCGGGTCGAAGTCCCGGATCGAGACCTCTGAACGGAAGGCGCCGTTCCAGGTCACGGTGGCCTGCCATTCGGTCTGGCCCTGCTCCGGGTCGTCCGCCACGGCGGCGACGAGGGCGCCGACCGCCTCGAGGTTCACGTCATTGAGTCGCTGTTCGGTCTTGGTAGTCATTCGATGACCCTTTCGTTGTCGGTCTGCCCGGGATCCGCGTAGCGGTTCCTGATCGGGCTGGTTGCTGACGCCGCTCTTCGCTCCCGGGCGGTGGCGATCAGCGAGACAAGCCGGGTCGTCTCGCGCTACTCACCCGAGAGCACGGACACACCGGAGCGATGGGAATACGGAAGGCGCCGACCGCCGAGGCGGCGCAGTGGGCTCCATACAGGGTCATGATGGCGTTCTCCTTTGCCGGTACGCGCTCCAAGTGAGCGCCGACAGCGGAGTTCCGCCGCAGGCTGCCTCATCGATCAGGCATTGGCACCGAACAAATCGGTTGCCGCGGTTTCGCAGGGCCTGTCCCTCCACCGCTCTTGATAAGCGCGTTGTTGACGGGAATGCTTGCAGCCACCCCTATTGATGTCAAGGTGGGAGCCGAGTCTGTTCCGGCATCGGTGTGATGGCCGGGGTAGTAATCAGGCGCTGAGACAGCAGCACTGCCCAGGAGACCGGTCGTCACACCTTCAACTCGCGACGAAGCACGAATATCCATGTGAGGAGTCCCGACAGCAGGATGAGGACCAGCGACGTGATGCCCACCTCGGCGAAGAACCCGTCTTCAGCTGCATTCCATATCCTCGTGGCCAGCGTCTCGAACCCGATCGGGGCGAGTAGGAGTGTGGCCGGCAGTTCTTTGAGGGTGGACAGCAGGACCAAGCCTCCTCCGGTTACCAGACCGGGCGTTACCAGCGGGAGGTCGATGGTGAGGAAACGGCGGCGGGCGGTCACTCCGAGAGTGCGAGCGGCGTCTTCGTAGCGCTGGGGGACGTCGCTGATCGCGGCCTGGGAAGCCCTCATTGACTGGGCGCCGAAGTGGAGCACGTAGGCCAGCACGAGCAGGGGGAACGTCTGGTACACGGCCGCGAGCGGGCCAGGCGCCTGGATGGCCCAGAAGACGACCGCCAGCGCGACCACCAACCCTGGTAGAGCGAACACGGAGGTCACCGAGGCGGCGGCTGAACTCGACAACCAGTTCCGCCGTCTCGCAGCCGCATATGCCACGGGTAGCGTGACGGCCACCGCGCACACACCGGCGACGACCGACGCGACGGCCGAGTTGAGGATGGGCCGGATGAGAAAACCGAGCCCGTCCCCGATGCCCGAGTAGCCGACTCCGACGGTGGTCGACCCCCGGATCACCCAGAGCATGAACACCGCTACGGGGGCTACCAGGGCCAGCCCGACCACCCCGCCTGCGAGCACTGTGGCCGGGGCCGACGACATCCGTAACTGATACCGCACCTGCTCCCTCCCGATTCCCTTCCCGGGCCGGCGGTCCGGTGTGGCTGCCCGCTCGATCAGCGCCACGATCAGTGCCAGCAGGGCCAGTACCAGCCCGAGCGTCAGGGAGGTGGCGCGGTCGAACAGTCGAGAGGAGAAGATCGCCCGGGTGATGGTGTCGTAGCGCATCAGCGCCACCGCACCGAAGTCGCTCAGTCCGTAGAGGAACACCAGGATGGTTCCGGCGGCCACCGTGTCGCGTATGTGCGGTAGGACCACCCGGGTCAGAGTACGTCCGGGTCGGCTGCCCAGGAGCCGCGCGGCTTCTTCCAGCGTAGGGACCGTGGTGGAGAGCCGTGCCAGAACGGGGAGGTAGACGTAGGGATAGCTGAGCACGGTCAGGACGATGAATGCTCCCCAGAACCCTTCGATCCTGGGGAGGAAAGGCACCAGTCCGCCCCGGCCGAAGGCCGACAGCAAAGCGGTGGCGCCTACGAATGAGGGAATGACCAGTGGAAGCGGCAGCACCACGCGCCAGAACCGTCGTCCAGGCAGGTCGGTCCGGGCCACGAGCCAGGCGAGAGTGGTTCCGAGGAACATGCACGATACGGCGGTAGCGGAGGCGATCAGCAGCGAGTTACGCAGCGGCCGCAGGGTGCGTGAGCTGGTGACCGTCGCCCAGAAGTCCCCTCCGAGGCTCAGGGTTCCCCAGGCCAGGTAACCGATCGGGAAGAGAAAGAGAAGGCCTAGTAGGGCCACCGCCACAACAAGACCGGGGTGGTGGCGCCGGCGCTGCGCTATGGCCGGAGCCGTTACGTCACGAGGACTCGAGCCCGCTTTCATCGATCAGTTCCTTGGTCCGCTCCAGCCCGCCTCCGAGCCGATCGAAATCGTAGGTGGCGACACCAATGCTCGAGAGGGCGGGCAGTACGGAGGATGGTGCCACACCGGCTGCCAAGGGGTACTCGAAGGTCTGCTCGCCGTAGAAACGTTGCGCCTCCTCGCCGAGCATGAACTCGACAAGTCGATCAGCCAGTTCGGAGGCGTCGCTGGTTGAGAGTACCCCGATAGCCGTGACGATCAGCAGGGAGCCGATGTCGCGGTCGGGGAAGTAGTAGTTCTCCGAGGCGACCTCAGGATCCTCGGCCTTGGCGCGCAGGTTGTAGTAGTGGTTCACGAGGCCCATCGGGACATCACCACGGCCGACGGCCTGCACGATGGCCGTGTTATTGGCGTAGGTGCGGGCGTCGTTGGCCGCCAACCCCTCGAGCCACTCCAGCGCCACCTCGTCGCCGTGGACCTCCCGCATCGCGGTTACGAAGTCCTGGAACGAACTGTTGGTGGGTGCCACCCCGACTCTTCCCCGGAACCGCTCGTCGGTCAGTTCGAAGACCGAGGATGGGAGTTCGGCGGGATCCACGAGATCGCGGTTGTAGACGATGACGCGGACCCGGCCCGACATCCCCACCCAGAGACCCCCGGCATTTCGGAACTGCTCGGGGACCGCTTGGAGCACATCCTCGTCGATGGGCCGGAGGTGGCCCTCTCCGGCCAGGAAGCCCACCGCGCCCGGGCTCTGGGAGATGAACAGGTCTGCCGGGCTCCGATCCCCCTCCTCGTCGATGAGCAGCGCCAGGTCGGCCGACTTGCCGTAGCGGACCTCCACCTCGATTCCGGTGGCTTCGGTGAAGTCCTCGAGGATCGGCCCGATCAGGTTCTCGGTGCGACCCGAGTACACCGTTACCGTCTCGTCCCCTCCCGCGCAGGAGACCGCCACCAGGCCAAGTACCACTGCCATTGCCGCGACTGCAGATCGTCTCACGTCCGTCCCTTCTGTCCTTTCCCGGGGCACTCGAGAGCAGGTGACTTACCGGCCATACGAGAGAGTAGGCGAGCTATAGGACTATTGTCAAGCAGCCCGACTATAGAAGGTTAGGGTACCCTAATACACCAACGGTATGCAGGTGGAAGGTGCCGACCAGCGCCATCAGCTCACACATCCGTGTAACGCCCGGCATCGAGGGACCGCTTTGCGGGACTCGGAAACGGTCTGATCCAGGTCCCCGGCGAATTCCCACACCTGTCGATCTCGGGCATGACGCCACGGCGAATCCTTAGCATCGGGCCTCGGACACGCAGTCTCGCTGGGATACCGGCGGATCAGGTATTTCGGTGACTGCGAACCCGGTGGCTGGTCGTGGCGATACCTGACAGTTGCTTGATCCCGGTCCGGCCTAGAGTGATCTGACGTGGATACCCGTCTCCGGTCAGCTTCCCGTAGCGCATCGTCGCCTTCGCGAGAAGCGCCGGTATCCGCGCGCCGGTTGCTGGCGGGCTTGTTAGCGCTTCTTGTGGCTGCTTCGGGTTCCGGGTTGGGTGTACCTGCTGCGAGGGCCGACGATGTGGCGGTGCCGCCGTGCTCAGACGTCACGGTCGTGTTCGCCCGCGGATCCGATCAGAAACTAGCCGCCGGCACCGGTCACGGGAGTATGGCCCAGGCCTACTTCGATCATGTCAAGACCCGTCTCACGGGCTATTCGATAAACGAATACGAGCTGGGAGCTCAAGACCATGGAGGTTACCGTTATCGGGCCGTTGGGATCGCAGCGATCCTCGATCTGTACCGCTCCAACATCATCGGAATAATGATGTCGTTGATCAGGCGGATCTCCGGTCAAGATGCGAGCAGTCCGCCTTCGGGAAGCGATGCTGATCTGCTTGGAATCAACGGTCTGGGGGCATCCGAATACAGGGACTCGGTCATCGAGGGCATCGGCGAGCTCACTGTATTCCTCGAGGACCGAGGAACCGAGTGTCCTGACGAGATTTTTCTGGTCGGTGGATTCTCGCAGGGTGCCCAAGTCATCAGACGGAGTCTGTTCCTACTCGGAAAGGGAAAACGGGATCGTATCGCCCACGTCGCCCTATTCAGCGATCCGACCCTCTATCTTCCGGAGGGGGAAAGTCCAGGTTCGATTGCGAGCTGCGAGCAGGGGATTGGGGGACCGCTGTCACCTTGGAGACGCGGAACCGTCAGATGCTCGACCAGCAACGGAATCCTGAACATCGATGGGTTGACGTTTCTCAGGATAGGTCCTCATACCCCTTATGTACCGTCTGACATCGAGTCCCGGGTCGGGTCGTGGTGCGAGGGGACCGACGGAGTATGTACAGGTAGCGTCCTGGACCTGATCCTGGGCATACACTTCGACGTGGACACTCGACGCTTCCACGTACCTATACATAGCGTGTATTCGGGCAAGTACTTCGACGAGGCAGCGAGGGAAGCCGTAGCCCGCGTGGTGGAGGCGGCCCAATAGAAGCTGAGATCAACCCACACCAAGGGTCATCAGGGTTGTGACCGGGGACTGTCGGACTGCGCTCGGGATACTG
>MKWU01001094.1_pt1 | contig 48880 bp, 41 predicted proteins | sample 809101 | NCBI WGS metagenome assembly MKWU01 (sample SAMN05860141, study PRJNA318959) | sponge metagenome | host: Aplysina aerophoba | place: Slovenia: Piran, Adriatic Sea, Gulf of Piran | collected 2013-05-07 | reverse complement strand
TCCGGGGCGGAAGACCCCGACACCGCGGCTCTGCAAACCTTCAACGACCACGTGGCCGCCGACGAACGAGTCGAAACCGTGCTGCTCACCATCGGCGACGGAGTCACACTGATCCGCCACCGCTGAGCGCTGGGAGATTGCCGCTCACCCACGGCCATGTCGGACCCGACGGCATTGCCGAACTTCTGCGTATTGCCCGCCCCGGCGCCTGCTGCGTGATCGGCGTGAACGCCTCGATCTTCGAGCCGGACGGCCACCAGAGCTTGCCGACCCCTGTACGGCGGGTTCAATCCCCTCAAACACCACAAAACAAAAGGGTGCCGCGCGTACGTTGCCACGCTTCTTCATCTGAGCGGGGCATTTGACCCGTCAATGCGGTGATGTCTGGGAGCGACAGACCCGAAAACGACGAAGCTGTCATTGGTGACATCACTCCGTCGAGAACCGCAGCGCGCAGCATTCTAAGGAAAGGCCGAGGGAAGCGGCGCGCACGCCACCGCTTAGGATCCTGCCTCAACTCGTCGGCATCAATGGTGTAGCCGAGTGATCGGGCGAAACTCAACGGTCTCACCGACTCTTCGAATCTGCGGGATGTCGTCTGCGTGATGGCGTTCATCTCTTCCCCAAGGATTCGAGTGAGTTCGGCGTACCGGTCTAGGAACTGGCCGAACTCGCGTATCCCTGATACCGCTGCCGGGGCGATCCCGTCATCGGCCCTGAGCACGAATGCCCGCCCACCACGAACCCGAACGCACCGTCTCCAGAATGAAAAACTAGGGTCAGCAGAAATGCAAGGACACCGACTGTGTGATGTCCAGAAAGATGCAGTCACAGCGCGCGTGTAGGTTCCGAACTGAAGAGGGGTCTATCAGGTTAGGGCACCAATGAGTTGTGCGGTCTCGTCTGCAAGGTCGCTCGCCACCTTCACGTACTCGTCTTCAGGTATGCCCCAGTCGGGGTCGATCTCAATTTGAAAGTGACCTCGCTACAGGTAACGTGCAATCATGAAATCCACGACAGATTCCGGCGGCAGGACCGTTGTCCACCTAGAACGCGATACCGAGACGGGAGTTGCAGTTATTCGGCTTGACCGACCCAAAGTCAACGCCGTCAACGCAACAATGCTCAAAGAGATTCAAGATATCTGCACAAAGGTTGCAAGCGACCAAGCAATCCGCGCGGTGGTGTTGACCGGCGGTTCACGGCACTTTGCTGCCGGTGCCGACATTGCAGAATTCCCCGACCTAGACAAAAACCGCGCACTCAGCCTTTCTCAAAACTTCAACAACACAGCTCTCGCCATAGAAAACCTCCCGCAAATAACCATCAGCGCGATCAACGGCTTCGCACTCGGCGGCGGCCTAGAGTTGGCTCTAGCAACTGACTTCCGCATCGCCGCCAACGACACCAAACTCGGTAACCCCGAAGTGTTGCTGGGCATCATCCCCGGCGGCGGAGCAACCCAACGCTTAACTAGGCTCGCCGGGGTGACCATCGCAAAAGACCTAATCTACACAGGACGCACCATAGATGCCAAAGAAGCATTGGCTTGTAACTTGATCTCAGCCATCTTTGACCCAACCGAAGTGCAAACTGAGGCTGTGAAGATGGCCGAGGGTTACGCTTCTGGCCCAGCGTCGCTGCAACTAGCCAAACAAGCAATACTCAAAGGTCTGCATCTACCGTTAGAGGAAGCCGTGGCGATAGAAGCCGAAATGTTTGCTGCGGCGTTCGACACCGAAGACAGCGCTATCGGTGTGCAAAGTTTCCTCGCCAACGGCCCAGGCAAAGCCACATTCACTGGGCGTTAATCAACATTCAACGAACGCAACCTCAAAGTAGACAAAACCAGCGCAACCGCAAACGGCTTGAGCCTGCACCAACTTGAACTTTCGTCTGGCGTATAACCGTTTGGCGCTTGATTTCGTTGCCTGGGGTTGTCGTCGGGGCTGCATGTTGTTGCAGGAGATGCCCGGCTCGGACGGAACGCACCGCCATCCAACCGGCACCTATCATGCTACCGACAACGCAGTCCACGCGATTCCGTCGATGTGCTCAAAGTGGCCGTCGGCTGATACGAGGTCGGCACCGGTCTCCATGGCGTGGGCTGCGATCCAAACATCGTTCGTCGGAAGCGGACGGCCCTTGGTTCGGAGGGATGCTGCGATGAGGGAGTAGCGGTCGGCGGTAACCGAGGTCACTTCCACAAGCGTCGAATAAGGGTTGTTGAGCACGGCGCGCAGATCGGTGGCGTTGCGCTCGAAGCGCGTCCCATGGCGGAAACCGTAAAGCAGCTCCCCTACGACAACAACAGAGAACAACAATTCCTCTGCGCCTCGAACGATCTCTGCGACCTGATCGTGTCCCCGCATGAGCAAAGAGTATGCGTTGGTGTCCAATAGAGCCCTCACGCCCAGGCATCCTCGTCAATGGTTTCGAGAGCTGCGATAGCGGATTCAAACTCGTTGGCTTCTTGCACAGTCCAACTGCCGATCAGGTCGTCGAGCGACGTTCCGACCGTCCAAGACTGCTCAACGTCGTCGCTCAAACCCGCGCCACGCCGAAGCAACTTCAGCGCAGCTCTATTGAGCGAGATCTTCTCTCGAGCAGCGAGTTGGCGAACTGCTGCTACCAACTCATCCCCGAAACCCCACACCGTTAACTGTTCCATGCTGGCCTCCCGTCATGCAGTTCCCTGATGACTCACTGACTAGTCAATCTACCTCAGGTTATGCGCTCTTCGCGTTTGAGGTCGGAGTCAACGGTGGGATTGGAACTGCCACCGAAGACAGCGCTATCGGTGTGCAAAGTTTCCTCGCCAACGGCCCAGGCAAAGCCACATTCACTGGGCGTTAATCAACATTCAACGAACGCAACCTCAAAGTAGACAAAACCAGCGCAACCAGCACCATTGAGGCCGGCACTAGAATCGATATCACAAGCGAGGGCTGACCATTAACCAAATTCACATCGGTTATAACTTGCATTGTTGAGCGGGCATAACCACGAATCGCGATACGTCCACCCAATTCGCTTATTTGAGACACAAAACCTTCCCAAATCAGAATGTAACCAATACCCCAAACAACTGCGTTTTTGGTCAAAAGACCCAAGAACAAAAACACCGCACAATACGCAAGATTTACAATCAAAACCGCCAAAAGCGTGCTCGTCACCAGAGAGCCATCCACATACGAAAACAGCGTAGACAAAAGCAAAGGAAGCAAAATCAGAGGCAAACTAACTGTAACCGCCGCGAACCACGCACCCAAGACAACGGGCATTCGATCCATAGGACGCAACCAAATATACACCAATGTTGAATCCTCATTGAGGTCACCAAAAGCAGCAGACGCAAATACCAACGAAACAATCGGCACGACCAAAGTGAAACCCAAATTCGCCATCAATTCAACGGCGACCCTCAACAATTCTTGATCGGTGCTAGTAGACGCATTCGAGCGCACAACTAAAGTCGCAAAGGCCAAATAGGCAAAACCAACCGCAAGCAAAGCAACAAGTCGACCCTTCGTCAACAACTGACGCACCAACAACCGATGCATGATCTGAACAGCTTTAAACCACGAAACGTGCCTGCTAACCGTATTCATCGGCGCTCCACTAAGTATCTGAACACGGCTTCCAAATCGTCATCTGTGGGAACCACCTCAAGCAAACGAACGCCCAACTCGGCCGCAACAACCGCGATGTTGCGCCCGAAACTATCAATATCAAGCGTGTCGATCAAAGCAGTATCGCCCCGCACCGACACACCATCAACAAGCGCCCGCGAAACCAACACAGCAACAAGCCGGCGCGTGTCATCTGCAAGAACCCTAACGCGGTGCGGGCGATCATCCATTAATTCACGCAAACGCCGATAATCACCCGACGCAACCAAACGACCCTGAGCGATCACCAAAACCTTGGAACCCATCCGTGCCACCTCATCAAGCACATGGCTCGAAACCAACAAACACTTTCCCCGGTTACCAAGATCATGAAAAAGGCGAATCATGCGGTTTCGTTGAAGCGGATCCAGACCCGTAAGCGGTTCATCAAGTATCAACAAATCTGGATCATTAACCAAAGCAGCAGCCAATTTGACGCGCTGCCTCATCCCTTTAGAATACGCCCCAACTCTTTTCGAATCATGCGCATCAAGCCCCACATATTCAAGACACTGAGAAGCCCGAAGCAAAGGTTCAGCAATGCCATGAGACTCGCCAGCCAGCGCAACAAACTCAAGAGCGGTAAGGCGGTCTAACAAGGCATCCTGTTGCGGTGCAAGACCAATACGTCCCCGCACATCACGATTAGTTCGGGCGTTTTCTCCAAGCACCCGAACCGTACCCAATGACGGCGCAGTCAATCCACACAACATCCGAAACAAAGTTGACTTGCCGGCACCGTTAGGGCCCAACAAAGCCGTCACCCCCGAACCAACCGAAAAAGTCACTTTAGAAACCGCTACCACATCGCCAAACGTCTTCGTTACATCCTCAACTTGAACGAATGGCAACACTGCACTAGCCGCATCCGGCGTGCGCGGTGCTGGCGGCGGCAAAGAACTCTCAACCACAGACACTAGATGGCCTCAAGTTTACGGTACTTAAACACCACCACGGCTGCTCCAACAGCAAACCAAGCCAAAGTCCCAAGAACCACAACCTGAGAATCAACTGAGGCCAACAACGGCGGCGAGTCTAAGTTTTCCGTCGATTCACCAAGGACCAAAGTGGCTGTTTGTGTTGCAGTGCCTATTGGATCAAGCAATCCATACACATTAGAAAAATCCGCATCCCCCACCAAAACATTGCTTGATATAATACCACCAAAAATAGCTAATATCACTGCAATACTAGCAAACGCCCGGCGATTAGTCAAACTAGAACAAGCCAAAGCAATAGAAGACAAAACCGCAGAAATAATCAAACTCCCAAAAAACAACCTGACAAATGCTAACATCCAGTTGAAAAAACCATCAGGACCCGAACCCACAAACGTCCAACCAAGCAACGCAAGCAACACCGGCCCGAAAACAATCGTCATCATCACAATAAGCACAGCAGATACTTTGGCACTGAGATAAGAAACGCGTGTCAGCGGCGTAGACAGATACATCGTAAACATGGCATCACGGCGGTCACGAACCAACGCCTCGGGCGCAACCATCGCCGCAAACAAAACGGCAGCCGTGAACGAGAAAGCAAACAATTCAGAATAAGTCAGCGTCGCTCCTTCTCCAAAGTTGCCCAACACAATAGCCACTCCCAAAAACACCACCGCCGGCAAAGCCGCAACCACCCCCACAATGATCGGAAAAACCTTATGACGACCTTTACGACCCAAACCCAATATACTACGAATCGTCTGCCAAGAAAGCGAACGTACCGCACCAACCAACCCAGAACGTTCGCCTTCGAATTTGCGATAACCCAGATCATGGATTTCTGCACCATCGTCACTCGCGCTGGCGCTCAAAGTGTCTTGCTCCAGCATCTCGGAGTTCATCTCAACGTTCATTGTCCACCAACCGAAAACACATCTTCAAGACGGCGTCTACGAGTTTCAATACGCACAACCCGAGCGTTAGCATCCACAATCGCGTCTCGTACCACATCGGCGACCATACCAACATCGGCACCAACCACCTCCATCCGCGGTGCAGCATCACCATGAGAAACTGTGAGGCCAGAATCGCGCAACTGGCTCACCACATCAGCAAAAGCGTGCGGATAATCAGCAATCTCAGCCAACTCCACCACCACTCCCTGCTGATCACCGATGAGATCAACAAGCCTACCTTGTGCCACCAAGCTGCCCGAATCCAAAGCCACAATATGGTCACAAATCCTTTCCACCTCTTCAAGCAAATGAGACGAAAGCAGCACATCAATACCAAACTCGCGATTGATCTTGCGGATAAGCGACAACATCTCATCACGTTGCACCGGGTCAAGGCCATCAGTTGGTTCATCCAAAAGCAACATCGAAGGGTCAGAAGCCATCGCCTGAGCAAGTTTCACCCGCTGACGTTGACCCGTAGACATCGTGCCAAGCGCACGCGCACGCTCCTCACCCAAACCCACTAACCACAAAGCATCGCTAGCACGACCCTTAGCTTCACTACGAGGCATCCCCCGCAACTCAGACATATGCTTCACGAAATCCACCGCGGGCATATCCGCCGGCAAAATATTCCGTTCGGGGCCATAACCAATAAGCGCGCGCAACTCCGCGCCACGAACCTGCGGATCAAACCCAAACACCAAAACCTGCCCAGAAGTAGGTGACCGTAAACCCAACAACAAACTCATGAAAGTCGTTTTGCCGGCACCATTAGCCCCGACCAGCCCAGTCACCCCACTTGGCACATCAACAGTCAGCGAATCTAGAGCACGCTGCTCACCAAACTGCATCGTCAAATTTGAGGTAGCGATAACGCTCATAGCCGTTGCACTATAACAAACAAATCACGTTTCGCTCAACGCCACCCTCGTCAGACCAATACTCAACGCCACCCTCGTCAGACCAATAACGGGTCGGTGATCACTTCAACTAGCGCCGGACCAGCGTAAGCCAAAGCCGTTGCCAACACCTCAGGTAAATCTTCAAATCCGACTCGTTAATGAACCAACTCGCCACTGGCGCTCCCGACCGACCCAAAACCCCAGCGGCCAAGCGATGCTGATCGGAGACCAAACCCTTCGCCTTGAAAGTAGAGGCAAGCGGCGCATCAATAACCTCAGCGAAAGCAACAATTTCTTCAATACCTGCGCGTGCGCCGCCACCCACAACCACCAAAGGTCGTTCGGCCGCAGCAATCGCAGCAACCCCCGCATGCAAAGAATCCAGTGCTGGAGCAATCTCCCGCGACCCACTGCGGCCTCGTGGAGAACCCGCAACCGCAGAAGCCGAAACGCGCAACACCTGCACCTCATCGGGCACCACCAAATGAGCCAAATCACGTTAACGTCACGTTCGGATACAACACGAGGCAAAGAGTCTGGCAAAGCCACGTAAACTCCGCCATTGCGAATCTCAGTGCGGTACGCCGCGTCGGCTGCAATCCGCTGCAATCCCTTTAGTGTTCATTTCGCGATTTGTCTAGTATCGTTGCAAGCCTTACGTATCAAGAACCCCGAAGATCCCTGGAGCGATAATGGCTGCAAATACTACAAGCATCGAAACCGCGGCTATAGCCGTTGGTGCCACCAAGATTTACGGTGCAGGAGACACCGCAGTTCGAGCACTCGACGGCATCGACGCGGCGTTCGCCCAAGGTCGCTTCACAGCAATTATGGGGCCTTCGGGTTCAGGGAAGTCCACCCTAATGCATTGCTTGGCCGGCCTCGACACATTGAGCAGTGGCCAAGTATTCATTGGAGAAACTGATCTTTCCACCCTTAGCGAACGACAACTCACTTTGCTGCGCCGCGACAAAGTAGGGTTCATATTTCAAGCGTTCAACCTAGTGCCAACGCTTACCGCTTTAGAAAACATCACCTTGCCCACCGACCTCGCTGGTTCCGAACCCGACCAACGCTGGCTTGATGAGGTGATCAACACCGTAGGAATGGCCGACCGTATGACCCACCTCCCAAGCGAACTTTCTGGTGGCCAACAGCAGCGTGTGGCCGTTAGTCGAGCCTTAGCGAGTCGGCCAGAGATTATTTTTGCTGACGAACCCACCGGCAACCTAGATTCCACTTCTGGAACAGAGATCTTACAATTCATGCGCGATGCTGTCGACAAGCACCACCAGACCATCGTGATGGTTACCCATGATCCAGTCGCCGCTGCTTTCGCCGACCGGGTTATCTTTTTGGCCGACGGCAAAGTAGTAGACGAACTCCTTGACCCCACCGCCGAGCGGGTACTTGACGAGATGAAGAAGTTGCACTGATGATTCTCAAATTAATCCGCCGCAATATTTCCGGGAAACCCTTTCGTTTCCTGTTGACATGCTCCGCGGTAACGCTTGGGGTTATGTTTACCGTTGGTGTTTTCGTACTGACTGATGGGCTCAAAGCGACTTTTGGTGACCTCGCCCAAGACATAGGTGGCAACACAGAATATCTCGTTCGCGCCGAAGTGGATTTCGGTGAAAGAACCCTGGTTGGCACTCCGCTTGGTGAAGATGTAGTTGAAGCGATCAGCAGCGTGGACGGCGTGACGGGCGTGCAACCGCAGATATTCAAGTTCGGGTCAATCCCGATTGATGGAGACGGCAACCAACAAAGCGCTAATCCAGCGCCCAACTTTGGGATCAACTGGCCTGATCAAAGCCAGAGTGCGATTTCGCAGTTATATGTCCAACAAGGCCGGCCACCGCAAGGGCCCAACGAGTTCACAGTAGATGCCGACACATTCGCGGCCGGCAATTTTGTGCTCGGCGAGACTTACCGGGTTGTCAACCCAGCGGGTCCTAGCGATTTTGAACTTGTTGGTACGTTCTTTTTTGCTTCTCCTGATGAGAATGCACTCGTTGGCGCAAAGCTTGTCGCTTTTGATACGGCTACCGCTCTTGAAGTGATTAATCGCGGAGCTGGTTACGATACTGTCACTTTTGAAACGACTGCTAGAGATACTCAAGATGCAGCAGCCATTGCCGCGGCGGTAGCTGCTGCGATACCTGCCGGGTTTGAACTTCTCACTGGCGAAGCACTTGTTGAAGAACAATCCGCCGAGTTCAACGACTTTATCGGCGATTTCCAAACCTTTTTGTTGGTATTTGCCTTCGTGATCTTGGCTGTTTCCGCTTTCGTGATTTTCAACGTGTTCACGATTCTTATAGGGCAACGCATTCGTGAACTGGGATTGTTGCGCGCGGTCGGCGCGAGTGGTTCCCAAGTGACGAGTGCATTGCTCGGCGAAGCTCTGATGGTCGGTTTGTTCGCAACCGTAGTGGGCACCGTGCTTGGTGTCGGATTCGGTTGGGGTTTGCGTTGGGTGCTTGCTCAAATCAACTTTGGGCCTAGTGGCAACGAATTGCTGGTCGGGCCTTGGACATACGTTTGGGCTATCGCCGTGGGCATTGGAGTTACCATGGCTAGTGCGATCGCACCCGCGTGGCGTGCCCGCCGGGTTAGCCCCATGGCGGCATTGCGTGAAGATGCCCGCTTGTCACGCCATGTTCCCGAAGCTCAAGCTCTTCTTGGCGCGGTTCTGGTGCTGACCTCTTGGGGTTTGTTTTTCTTTGCTATCGGACGCGGTGGTTGGCAAAACATTTTAGGGTTGGGGGCTCTAGCGGCGGTCGGTAACGCATTCGGCTTGCGCCGGCTCGTTCCAAAGTTCGGGCGCTATGGCACACTCGGTTTTGGCTTATTGGCGTTGCTGATCGCGTTGGTTTCGAACTTAGCAACCACTGATGTGTTAGCGCTAGTTGGGTTAGCCGCAATCACCATATTTTTGGGCGTAAATGCCACCAGCCCGGTGTTAGCCCGCCCGCTCAGTAGTTTCATTGGCCGTTGGCCGTTAGCGATTTTGTTGGGCATTGTTGGTTTCGCCACAGCCGTGGTTGGCGTTTTGGCAACCTTGGGAACGATATTTCTGTTTGGATGGTCAGCGTTTAATCTTGTCACTGATTTCAACGGTGCAGCAATCGCTCAACTACTCGGTTCGTTAGCGCTAATACCGCTCGCACTGTTGATCGTTCTGGTGGGAGTGCGAGGGATTGATGCCGCGTTCATCATGGGTTGGAAGTTGCGTTGGGTGGTTGCTGGGGTCGCATTGTTTCTTGTGGGTGCATTAGGTGCAGTGTTCCTCTTGAGCGGCTTAGTCGGGTTAATCACCGCAGACTGGCCCGCGGTTGCGGCAGCGCCAATCGGTGTTCTGATTTTGGGTTTGGCGACATTTGTACGCCGCTGGCTACCCAAAACGCTGAAGTCCAACGCGCGTATGGCTCGAGAAAACGCAGGACGCAACCCCAAACGCACCGCTTCAGCTGCGGCTGCGTTAATGATCGGTTTGGCTTTAGTTAGCACCGCTTCAGTGGTTGCAGCGAGTTTCAAAGCCACGGTTGCCGATGTGCTGCGACAATCTGTTACTTCTGATTGGTTTGTTTCTCCGAGTAACGGTGGCGGACCGGATTCAAGATTTAGTCCAGCTCTAGCTGATGATCTGGAACGCATCAGTCAAGTAGAAACGGTGCTGCGCATACGTTTCGCAACCGAAGCATACCGCACCCGCTTCAATGGCGATGACCTAGTGCGTGACTCCACAGCCACCGACCTGGAGATCGCGGCTCAACACATCGACCCCAACTTTGTGACCCTCGATGAAACGCAATCAAACCGCAACAGCATCTGGATACATCAAGACATGGCTAACGACAACGGGTTTGGTTTGGGTTCCGCATTTGATATTGAGTTTCCTGATTTGAGTACTGAAACCGTTACCATCGCGGGCATATACACCGATTCGAGTATTTTTGGTAATCGGGTCATTTCTCTGGAATTGTGGAACGATAAGTTTCCCTCCGCCCAAGACCAATTTGTTTCGGTCAACATCATCGATGGTGTTGAAGTTGAGCAGGCTCGAACTGCGTTGCAAACGGTTACCACCAACTACCCCACAGTCAACCTCGAAACCCAAGCTGAGTTTCAAACCCGTCAATCCAACCAGATAGATCAGTTCCTTCTCGTGATCAACGTGCTACTAGGTGTCTCGATCGCCATCGCATTGTTGGGCATTGCCATAACTTTGGCGTTGTCTATTTTTGAGCGCACCCGCGAACTCGGGTTGGTGCGCGCGGTTGGCATGACATCCCAACAAATGCTGCGCATGGTGCTATTTGAGGGCGCGATCATCGCGGTGTTTGGTGGTGTGCTCGGCATCTTGCTAGGAACCGCGTTTGGGGCAGCGACCGTCACAGTGGTTCCCGACGCATTTATTTCTGCACTTGATATTCCGCTCAATGATCTATTGACTTACCTCGTGGCAGCCGCCATCGCCGGTATCGCCGCAGCAATCATCCCGGCAAGACGCGCCGCCCGCCTCAACGTGTTGGAAGCCATCGCGCAAGGCTAACGCAACTAAGTGGCCCAGTCCAACTAAGTGGCCCAGTCGTCGCGCACCACAGCCACATCATGGGGATGACTTTCTCTCAACCCCGCACCAGTCACACGAACTAACCGAGCGCGGTGTTGAAGATCAGCTAGAGTTGCAGCACCCGCGTAACCCATCCCCGAACGCAAACCACCCGTTAACTGACCCACAAACTCAGCTAGCGACCCAGAGTAACGCACCCGTGCTTCCACCCCTTCAGCCACATGCTTACCTGAGCTTTGCCCGCTGCCGTATCTATCGCTCGCCCGCCCACGCATAGCGCCAGCCGAACCCATGCCACGATAGGTCTTCCACATGGCACCTTCAACAAGTTCGAGTTCCCCTGGGGCTTCATCCACCCCAGCCAAAAGGTTGCCAAGCATCACAGCCGCCGCCCCGGCCACAAACGCCTTCACAATATCGCCCGAAGCCACAATCCCACCGTCAGCAATAAGCGGTACACCCAATTCCCGAGCCGCCCGAGCACAGTCAAAAATGGCAGTCATCTGCGGCATCCCGGCACCGGCCACAACACGCGTCGTGCAAATACTCCCGGCACCCACACCGACCTTCACCACATCCGCACCAGCAGAAACCAACATCTCAACACCATCGGCGGTTACCACATTACCGGCAATCAGCACTGGTTCAGGGAATCGCATCTTGATGGCCTCAAGCGCGCTAACCACACCGGCGCTGTGCCCATGAGCAGTGTCGACAACTAACATGTCAACTCCAGCGGCTACCAAAGCTTCGGCCCGTTCAATAGTGTCGGTCACGCCGATCGCGGCTGCCACTCGCAGCCTCCCGGCATCATCAACAGTACTATTTGGGTATTCGATTCGTTTAGCGATGTCTTTAACCGTTATCAAACCCGCTAACACCCCGTGCTCGTCAACCAACGGCAATTTCTCAATGCGATGACGATGCAAAATCGCTATCGCCTCATCTAGGTCAGTACCGAGCGGGGCAGTCACCAAAGGCTCAGACGTCATAAAATCGGTCACTGGTTTCGCATACTCATCAAGGGTGCAAAAGCGCACGTCTCGATTAGTCAAAATGCCCACCAAACGACCATCGCTTTCACAAATTGGAACGCCACTAATCTTGTGTGTCGCCATCAACACTTCGGCTTCGCTGAGCGAGGCTTGCGGTGACAAACTAATTGGTGCCGCGATCATCCCCGCTTGAGCGAGCTTGACTCGTTCAACCTCAGCGGTTTGATCAACGATGCTAAGGTTTCGATGCAACACACCGATTCCGCCAACTCGAGCGATCGCAATTGCTAGCGGGGCTTCCGTTACCGTGTCCATAGCTGCCGACATCAGCGGCGTTTGCAGCTCAATCCCAGCTAAGTCAGTAGACAAATCCACATCAGCCGGCAACACTTCGCTCCAATCGGGCACGACCAACAAGTCGTCAAAGGTGAGCGCCTCGTGACCCGCAAAAACATCTTCGTTCATTACCTAACCATAGACACCGCAACAACACACCACACACGCACCCCCGTATCCGCTAAGATCAACCCCTACCTATATGGCCGCAGCTACGATTACAGCACCCAACCGCCGAACCTTGCTCGGCGTTGCAGTGACACTGTTGTTAGCCGCGAGCGTCGCCTGCACAAACAACAACAATGCTAGTAGCGGGACCTCCCCGTCAGCTAGCGACACATCGTTGGGTACAGTGACGGTAGACCCTGATGATGCCATACAAATCAGGTCACTGAACACTATCACTGGCGACGTTGCCTACTTGGGAATACCTAATCAACGCGGCGTTGAGTTAGCAATCGCCGACTTCGGCCAAATTCATGGGTTTGATGTCAACCTAGGAGCTGGACTTGATGAGTTCTGTTCGGCCGACGGCGGACAAGCAGCCGCGCAGGTGATCGCCGCAGACGAAGACGTGGTCGGTGTGATTGGCACAAGCTGTTCAGCAGCCGCCACCGCCGCAGCCCCGCTAATCACCCAAGCCGGCATCACCATGATCGCCCCATCCAACACATCCCCACTACTCACCTCAGACCTCGCCGGCAACCCCGGCCCCGACCACAACCCCGGCTACTACCGCACCTCAAACAATGGGCTCTACGTAGGCGAAGCGATGGCGCAAATGGTCTACCACCAACTCGGGTTACGATCGGCTGCGGCCATACACGACGGAGACCCGTACTCCCAGTCCATAGCCCAAGCCTTCGCAGACAGTTTCACGAACCTCGGCGGAGAAGTCAGCGGATTCAGTGCCGTCAACAAAGAAGACACAGATATGGTTCCGGTGCTAACCGAACTCGCAGCAGGCAATCCTGATGCCCTGTTCTTCCCCGTTTTCCAACCCGTGGGCGACTTCATAGCCGACCAAACGAGTTGGGTCGTGGGTCTCGAAAACACCACCTTGTTGACCGATGCCGGTTTACTCATTGATGGCTTTATGTCACTACCCCAATCCGAAGGCATCTATATCTCAGGCCCCGACACGAGGTTCGGCGTTGAAGCCAACCAAAGCACCCAGAAAACCGCTGCGGAAGTTTTAGGAGACTACCAACACATCTACGGGGAACTCCCAAGTGGCGCATACTGGGCACATGCATATGATGCCACCACGTTGCTGCTTGAAGCCGTCCGTGCCGCCTCAACGGTTCAAGACACAGAATTAGTGATTGACCGCGCCGCGATACGTGAATACTTGAATAATCTGCGCGATTATCAAGGGCTGATCGGAGCTATCAACTGTGACGATTTCGGTGATTGCGGCGTACAAAAGATAACCGTCATTCATCACCTAGATCACACCGACATTGAAGCCAGCAGGAACAACATAGTTTTTGAATTCGCTCCGTCAACCAACCAATGAAGACCACAAATCCTACTTCTTCGCGATTGGACTGGCATAGACAGATGGATTGTTCTATAGTGTGAGAATGGAAGAATACGAGTCTCCTGAATGGCATCCCGCATTCGAAGAATACTGCGAAACAATATACGAACTAGACGAAGACGACCTTGACGTGATCCAAGCACGAATCGCAGACCGCCTTGAGGTGTCACGGCCATCGGTATCGGAAATGGTCAAACGCCTACAAGCCGAAAACCTCATTGAAATCACCGACCAGATCACGCTCACCCCCAAAGGTCTACATTTGGCTGAAACCGTAGTGCGCCGTCATCGCTTAGCAGAACGGTTCCTTACCGACATGCTTGGTTTGAACTGGGCGCAAGCTCATCAAGAAGCCGGCAAGTGGGAACACATTATCTCACCGATCGTTGAGAAAGCGATGATGGCGTTGCTTGACGAACCAACCACCTGCCCACACGGTAACCCCATCCCCGGCTCCGCTTACGAAACCCCAGACCTAGTTGCACTCAACGCGATTGAAGTAGGCGAACAACTAACCATTCATCGAATCACCGAAGAACTCGAATTCACCGAGGGAATGCTTGACTTTTTAGAAGAAGCTTCAATAATCCCTGGGTCAACAGGTCAATTGAGCGCCAAAGCGCCAGACGGCACATCCACGGTGATTATCAACGGCAACCCCGTCAAAGTCGGAGGCTTCGCCTCAGCCCGAATACTCGTAAGCGCCTGCTAAACGTTGCACAAACCCTTGTCTCCTGCGACACACCTTAGCTCCGCAATCGATGCCGCTACGGTGGTGGTGTTGCGAAACTCCGTACACGGTTTAGAAACCTTGATGTTGCGCAAGAATTCAAAAATCTCTTTCGGGGGAATGTGGGTATTTCCCGGCGGACGGGTTGACCATCCCGACCGCCAAGATAGCAACGGTACGCACCTCGACGAGGTTACCGCGGCTCGCCACGCCGCAGCCCGCGAAGCTCTCGAAGAAGCCGCAATCACCGTCGACCCGCAATCGATGATCTTGTTCGCCTACTGGTATCCCCCAGAAATGCTAACGAAACGTTATTCCACCTGGTTTTTCGCCGCACAAGTTCAAGACCGAAGCACTCGCAACAGTGCAGTCCAAATAGATCAAGGCGAGATAGTTGAAGGCGAATGGATGACCCCTCAAGACTGCCTGCAACGTCACAAAGACGGCGCTATTGAACTCGCTGCGCCGACCTGGGTGACTTTGGCGCGACTAGGCGGTCACCGAAGCGCCCAAGAGGCGTTGCAATACCTAAAATCCAGTCCACCTCGCTACCACGTTACACGATTGGTGTACTCCGAGCGGGGCCCGATTGCTTTATGGTCGGGCGATGCCGGTTACGAAAACAAAGACGCTGCAGCAAGTGGCGCGCGGCATCGTTTGGAAATGTTTAGCGGTGGATACCGTTATTTAGACACTCTCAACCAACCATCTCAAAGTGATTAGCGGACTCAACACAGCTCAAGTTGCAGAACGGGTCGCGCAGGGACGCATCAACGATGTACCCAATGCGCCGGTGCGTTCCATGACACAAATCATCAAAGCCAACGTCTTGACACCCGTTAACGGCATCATCGCCACACTCTTTGCCCTGATTCTGATCGCTGGTTATCCAGCCGATGCTCTCTTCGCGGGTGTGGTCGTGAGCAACAGCGTTATCGGGATCGCCCAAGAGTTGCAAGCTCGACGCACGCTGAATGCACTAGCTTTGCTTTCGGCTCCCAAAGCGCATGTGCGCCGCGACGGGGCAACGATCGAACTTCCCGTTAGTGGCGTGGTGGCTGATGACGTTTTAGAGCTAGCACCAGGAGACCAAGTGGTGGTTGATGGTGAGGTGTTGACTGCCTTAGGGCTCGAAATAGACGAATCGCTGCTTACCGGAGAATCTGATCCAGTCGAAAAAGGCATTGGTAGTGAAGTCCTATCGGGTTCTTTCGTGTCTGCGGGTTCGGGACTATACCGAGCAACGCGTGTGGGTGCTGAGGCCTACGCTGCCAAGTTGGCTGAAGATGCCCGCCGTTTCCAGCTTGCACATAGCGAACTGCGGCGTGGGGTCAACATCATTTTGCGGTGGTTGTCGTTCATAATTCCTCCTACAGCTTTTTTGTTGCTGCTCCGTCAGTTGGCTGAGCTTGATGCTTGGCGGGATGCCTTACAAGCCACAGTAGCTGCAGCTGTGGCCATGGTTCCCGATGGTTTGGTGTTGCTCACCTCTTTGAGTTTCGTTGCTGGTGTGATCGCTTTGGCACGCCGCAAAGCCCTCGCTAAAGAACTCGCTTCGGTTGAGCTATTGGCACGAGTAGACACACTTTGCCTCGACAAGACCGGCACCATAACCACTGGTGAGATTTCTTTGGAGTCAGTTGACCCGTGTGGTTCTTTTAGTGAGGCTGAAGTGGCCGAAGCCCTCGGAGCACTCGCCGCTGCCGACCCCGCGCCAAACGCCACACTAGCCGCCATCGCCGCACACCACCCTGTACCCGCAGATTGGGATTTGCTTTCAAGCCTGCCATTTTCGTCAGCACGCAAGTGGGCTGCGGCTTCTTTTCGGGGCCGTGGAAGTTATTTTTTGGGGGCACCGGAGATCATTTTTGGCACTGGTCACACTGCGGTTCTAGCCGAGGCCGCGCGGTTGGCGGCGGGTGGATCGCGGGTGCTTGGGGTTGTTCACAGCGCCGACTCGTGGGACGACGAACACTTGCCAACATCAATGGAAGCGGTAGCTTTGCTGCAACTCGGCGACACTGTGCGCAGCGACGCCCCCGAGATTCTGGCCTTTTTTCGTGACCAGGGCGTGACCCTAAAGGTCATTTCGGGCGACAACCCTGCAACCGTGGCCGCGGTCGCTCGCCGTGCTGGTATTGACGGCGCTGAAGCTTACGTTGATGCTCGAACCTTGCCGTCTGACCCTGAGGCATTCGCTGATGCTTTAGAGATGGGGACGGTGTTTGGTCGGGTGACTCCGCATCAAAAAAGAGCCATGGTGCATGCGCTGCAAGACCGCGGTCGCACGGTGGCGATGACCGGCGATGGGGTTAACGATGTATTGGCACTCAAAGATGCCGACATGGGTATCGCCATGGGTGCGGGGGCCTCGTCAACACGCGCAGTGGCTCAGTTGGTTTTATTGGACAACAAATTTTCCACCTTGCCGCGGGTGCTTGCCGAGGGCCGGCGCGTTATCAATAACATTGAGCGGGTAGCCAACCTGTTTATTTCTAAGGCTGCTTATGCGGTTTTGTTGACAGCGTTAGCGAGCCTGGTCGGAGCGCCTTTCCCGTTTCTGCCTCGCCAACTCACCTTAATAGGAACCTTTTCGATCGGTGTTCCAGGGTTTTTCTTGGCTCTTGGCTCTAATGACGCGCTGGTGCGACCGGGGTTTTTGCGGCGGGTACTGCGCTTTTCCTTGCCCGCCGGGTTCATCGCCGGTGCCGTTACTTACGCTGCGTATGAGATTGTGAGGCGTTTAGACGGCGTATCACTAGCTGAGGCTCGCACAGTTTCCACGGCAACATTGTTGGCGATAGTGCTGGTGATTCTGTTGTTGGTTAGCCGACCGCTCAATCTGGTCAAATTGGGATTGGTGCTAGCAATGACGGGTGTCTATTTGCTGACCATGATTTGGTCGTTTTCTCGCACGTATTTCCAACTGCATCTTCCGCCAAACGCAGCCTGGCTCGTGGTTGCGCTCGCAGCAATAGTCGGTGGCGCTCTAGTAGCGATAGTCACTCACCTAACCGACACCTGACAGTCTCAGATGCGTCACCAGCACAGTCACCGTGAGGGCTCGCCAACACAAACTTCCCGTCGGGGGGAGTTGGTGTGGTGAATCACTCCGACCCGAAACGCGACGAGCCCCTTTTGTCTAGTTGGTAAGGTAGGCGCGGATGATCTTTTGCAGTTCTTCTCGGCTGAGGTTGCCTTCCTTGTAGGCTTTAGCAGCTTGCAGAACTTCGGTGAGGGTGACACCGTCATCTCCGGTTTCTACTTCATTGTCAGCGGGTTCGGCTTGTGTAGTGGTATCACTTTGTTGAGGCGGATAATACGTGGGATAATACGTGGCTGTCGTTGTTGGTGTCGTGGTTGTTGTAGGTGTCGTGGTTGTTGTAGGCGATTTCGTTTGCGGTTGTTGCTGCTGCGGTTGTTGCTTCAACGGTTCGCCGACAAACTCATTGGGCTCCAGAGGCTGCACATCTATCACTGTGGTTCGCGCATCTTGCACTGTCACGTATTGCGTCACGTCCAATGGACAACGCCTCGAGTTGCCGTTGTCGTCGGTCCACGAGGCTTCGGGTGAGTCGACCCACCGATTGTTGGAGACCTTTATCGAGAACGTGACAGGGAAGGCTATACTCAGGTTGGCCCGCGCATTTGTTGCGCGTTCCACCGCCGCTTGACCCTCGGTTATCTCAGCGGCCGTGGCTGCACGGGTCGTAAAACCTTTGCCTTGCTTTGTTGCATACCAGACCTCCTTCGACATGTAACGGACCGTCTGGTTCACATGGTTGTAATGCTTCACCAACTCGTTGTCGCCTCCTGAAGGTATCTGAAGGAATAGCGGAATCTCCCGCATTTTCGCGGTGGAGGCAGCGATATCGAACGTGAAACTCCCCGAGTTGTCGAGCCTGCCCAGGTATTCGCGATAGTTCCCGGTGTCCAGATTCGCGTTTACGTAACGAACTTCGCTGTCGGTGAACGACACGTTCACCGTGAAAGAATCGGCACTCACAGATCCTGTGTATGTATCACCTGCCAACACCGCCGCGGTGCCATCAACTGTGACCGCGTTGAGACCGCAGTTGGGTACCGTTTGGGCTTCGGAGGGTCTGGCCGGGCCAACCAACGCCATCGTCACCGCCAGCGTTACGACCGCGGCACAGAGCACCCGCAGCGAAAACCGAGGCCAGACCGAGCTAGCAAATTCTTCTCGGGGGGGGGTGTGATGGTGTGTGTCATGTAGAATCCTCCGATTCAATAGTGTGATGGTCGTGCAAGGCTACCAGCATAACAGTTGCTTTAAACCGTGTGTATCCAATTGGGGTGGCGTTTCTCTATAAAAGCTCTGGGCCATTCGGCGCCGTCACCGCTAGCGGCAGCCGTAGCCATAACCCGAATAGCCAACTCGTAGGCATCGGCGGTAGGCATCTCCATCTGTGCATAAAGTGTTTGCTTGCCAATACCTTTGGAGTAACGGCTGCCACGGGTGGCCTTCGTGAGCAGATCTAAAGTCGCCGACTCGAGTTCATCGGTTGGCACCACACGGTTCACGAGACCCCATTGCAACGCTGTGGCCGCGTTGATCGAGTCTCCAGTTAGCGCCATTTCCAAAGCTCGTTTCTGACCCAACGCACGGCTCACCGCCACCATCGGAGTGTGACAAAACAGCCCGCCCTTACCGCCCGGTGTGGCAAACGCGGCCTGCTCACTAGCCACAACTAGATCGGCACTCGCTGCCAATTGTGCGCCCGCTGCCGTTGCTAACGCATGCACTTGAGCAACCACCACCTGTGGCATCTCCCCGATTGCGGTCATCACCGAGGTACACAACTCAAACAACTCCCTGAGTTCATTTTCGTTCATACGTGCCATTTCGGCTAGGTCATGACCCGACGAAAAAACCGGCCCCGCAGCCGCAAGCACAACACCAGCAACCTCACCGTCCGAAGCAATAGCTCGGAAGGCATCAGCCAACTCAGCCAACATCTCAGTAGACAGACAATTGCGCCGTTCGGGGCGGTTCAAGGTGAGCGTTACATAGCCATTCTCACGTGCATAAACAAGGTTCTGATAATCCATGCGCCCCAACCTAGCGGGTATACGGTTGCCGCGCATAGCGACATTCGCGCTAGCTGCTCCAAATTCGCAGAGCGTGGCGAAATTTGTCAGGAGATTTAGTCACCAGATTTAGTCGGCCATCGTATCCTAGCGAATACAGTTCAGCAGGTGCAGCATACTGAATCAGCCGACGGGAGCGATCAACTAATGACCATCGACAAACCTAATGTCGGGAAGCCACTTCACCAAGCAACGCTGCTATTGGTGTTGACGCTTCTTGCTGTCGGTTGCGCCAGTAACGACTCAAGCAACCCGTCCACCAGCAGCAACACCGAAACCAGCGAAATCGTGCAGACCTTTGACAGCAACAACGACAACACCATCACTATCGGTGTCGCAGCAGCGGGCCCACGAGACGACAACGGCTACTACCAGTCGCTAGTAAAATTCGCCGAAGAGTTCTCGGCCGACAACGGTTTCGCACCACCGATCGTGGCAGACAATATTGACGCAGCCGGCGCGGCACAAGCACTTGCCGATTTGGCACAACAAGGTGTGGACATCATCATGGTCGGTGCCTCTGAGATTGCCGAACCGCTCACCGACCTGACCGAACAATACCCCAATATTTTCTGGTACTGCAACTGCGGCGCAGGGTTCGCGGAGTTGCCAGGCTTGGCTCAAGCAACCGACTGGGGCTCACCTATCCACTACACGGCTGGCGTAGCAATGGGTGCAATACTGCAAGAACAAGGCGGGAACAAAGCCGTGTTTCTCGGATGTTGCGACATCAATTTTGAACGCGAAGCGTTCGCAGCAACCGTCTACGGTCTACGCTCTGTGGACCCGAGTTTCACTATGCAATACGTGAGCACGGGCGATTTCCCATTCGACTTCGACAATTCCGCGAACGCCACCGCGGCACTCAATAATGCGATCGCTGATGGCGTGACTTTAGCTTACGCCTATCTGAGCGATGCACTTGAACCGGTTGGCGAACTCGCGACCGCGGAAAAGATAGCTGTGTTCGCTGCGGGGCCGGCCGACCTATGCGAACGCAACGACGGCATCGACTGGACTGGAAGCGTGGTGTTCGACGGTGGCGTATACGCCAGACAAGTGCTTCGCTTGATCATTGCTGGCGATTTAGCCGAAGGGGCAACTTTTCAATTCCCAACCGAACCCAGTGTCAACGGGGCACTGCTATGTGACGGATCAACGCAAGCCCAAAAGCTAGTTGATCAAGCGTTCGCTGCCATCACGTCTGATGCGGCGTTACTCGATGATCTTGGAGCGATTACAGGCGAGGCCTACTCGGGAGGGTGAGCAACCTCGACTCACGCGACACCGGGATCGGCGCACCAGCCAATCCGCCTGTCCCAGCGGTTGCACTCAATGGGATCACTAAACGTTTTGGCAACGTTGTGGCTTGCGAAAGCGTTGATTTGGAGCTTTGGCCTGGCCAGATCCATGCCCTTCTCGGTGAAAATGGAGCTGGCAAGTCAACCTTGATGAAGATCCTGTTCGGGTTGGTGCAGCCCGAGCGGGGCACAATCAAGATAGACGGTCACCGAGTGCAGATATTGGATCCCGCAAAGGCCGCGTTGCTCGGCATCGGGATGGTGCATCAACATTTCAGCCTGGTTGATGCACTAACCGTTTGGGAGAACGTCACCCTCGGTGAAACTGGCCGACTTGATGCCAACGCGACCCGCGCACGCATCGCTGGGATCGCTGAACGTTACGGTTTGGAGATTGACCCGGATCTGCGTGTAGGTGAACTCAGTGTGGGCCTTCGGCAGCGTGTTGAGATCATCAAGTGCTTGCGCCGAGACCCGCACATTATCATTCTGGACGAACCAACTGCGATACTTTCACCCGAAGAGTCTGAGCAGTTATTCGGCGCGTTACGGCAAATGATAGTTACGGAAAATCGGACAGTGATTCTGGTGAGCCACAAACTTGATGAAGTGTTGCGGGCGTCCGATGAAATTACTGTTATGCGTCAAGGGAAATTCGTTGATCGGTTTACTTCAGCTACAGCCGATACGCCCACCTTAGCTAGAGCGATGGTTGGCCGCGACGTTGAAATGCCTAGCGGGGGTGGCGCGCTCAGGATTCGCATTCCCGACAAGGAGAGTGCAAAAAATAGCGATAATCTCACGTCATCTTCTTCTCCAACGGGTTCGGTTTCAAGCGAAAACTCACCGGTGTTATGCATTAAAGATGCGCTTGCTTCAGGTACCGCAAACGCTCCCTCACTCAACGGATTCTCACTCAAATTATATTCACACGAAATCGTAGGTGTTGCTGGGGCCGAAGGTAACGGACAAACAGCGCTTGTCGACCTGCTCAGCAGTTTATTGACGCTCGTGTCGGGAACTGTGACCGTCAACGACACTGTGATACCAACAGGCAAAGCCGGTGCGATGGCTCAAGCGGGCATACACGTGATCCCCGAAGACCGCCAAGGCAGTGGCTTAGTGACCGACATGACCGTGGCTGAAAACCTCATGCTCAACAATCCACTCGGTGTCACAAAATGGGGAGTAATCAACCGCAAGCAACGCTCTTCGCTCGCCCAACAGATAATCGCAAAATACAACATCGTGTGTTCCGGACCTAATGCCTTGCTCTGGACGATATCAGGTGGCAACCAACAGCGTGTAGTCTTAGCCCGTGAACTGGCTTCGCAACCCAAGATTCTGGTTGCCGCTCATCCGCTAAGCGGGTTAGACATTAGCGCCGCCGAATACATCAAGAACCACTTGATTGATGCAGCTTCTAACGGCGCTGCGGTTTTGTTTATCTCAAGCGCACTTGAAGAAATATTCGACATATCACAGCGGATTGCAGTCATCCACAGTGGACGAATCATCACCGAAACACCACGAGAGGAAACCAATTTAGAGTCGCTCGGTTTGCTCATGGGTGGGTCACCAACATGAACACACGCGTCAGTTCACGATTAGGCGAGTGGCTAGTCCTGTATTCCTTGAGCTTGTTCACTGCTTTGCTGTTATCAACTTTGTTGGTTGAAGCGACTGGAGGTGATTGGCGTGCTGTGCTAAACGCGTTACTAGACGGCAGTATTCGCAAACCCGGGCGTTGGGGTGAAACCATCTCTACCGCTGCCCCAATATTGCTAGTAGCGCTAGGGACGGTGATCGCCACTAGAGCCGGATTAGTCAACATCGGCCAAGAAGGCCAACTCTATATCGGCGCTGCGGTAGGAACCTTTATCGGTTTTCTCGTTGGTGGACCAGGCGCTCTCAATGTGGTCTTGATACTCGGTTGCGGAGCTCTTGGCGGAGGTATCTGGGCGGGGTTCGCAGCAGCGCTAAAATACTGGCGAGGTGTGCCAGAGGTATTATCAACGCTACTTTTGGTGAGTGTTGCAAGCCACGCCGTTGCCTACGGATTTCGTTGGGATTGGTTGCTATTGGCCCCCGAAGCCGACCGTGGCAACCGTAACCAAGTAAGCGAACAACTCCCTCTTGACAACCGCCTTCCCCGACCTAATATCTTCGGCAACGAAATACCCTTGACTGTCCCCATTTCGGTTGTGATCACGCTAGGTGTTACTCTTGTCCTGACGCGGACCATTTGGGGATTTCGTCTCAAGATCCTCGGCCGCAACAAACGAACCGCCCAACGCGTCGGGGTCGCTGAAGGAAAATACGGTGCCACAGCTCTGCTTCTAAGCGGCGCGTTCGCTGGATTGGCTGGTGCATTTATGCTGACTGGTGGAGGGTACACTTTCGGCAATTATCAGTTTGTTCCGGGGTTTGCTGCGAACATCGGCTGGACTGGATTGTTGGTTGCACTTGTAGCGAACGAAAAACCGTTAGCAGCCGTTCCAGTGGCTGTGTTATTTGCCGGTTTACGCACAGGCTCAGGCTTCGTTAGCAGCACCGGAGTTGAATCACGCATCACCGATGTTATTGCAGGTCTATTAGTATTGTCTTTACTGATTCCAACGGCGCTAATGCTACTTCGAGACCAAAGGCGTTTTCGCACCAATATGTCTGAACGCGTGTAACTGATGTCTAACTTGCTAAACCCAATCGCAGACATCCTTACTAGCGAAACCACTTACCTAAACGGAGCATTATTCGCGGCATTTTTGGCTTTTGCAGCAACCGGTGAATGGGTAGCCGAACGCGCCGGCACGATCAACATTTCGATAGAAGCAATGCTGTTAAACGGCGCGTTCGCAGCACTACTAGGATACAACTACAGTGGATCAATAATCATTGGCTTGATAACCGCGGTACTAGGCGCAATGTTGGTTGCAGGTATCCAAGCCGAGATGAGCCATCGGCTATTCGCTGATCAGTTCGTAGTCGGTTTGACGCTAAACATTTTGGTGCTCGGCCTCAGCGGATTTCTCAACAACCAAATATCACCAAGAGCGACATTGGCGGGACGCTGGGACGTTCCATTGTTGAGCGAGATACCACTAGTTGGCACAGCCTTATTTGCACAACGATGGCCCTTTTATCTTTTGTATCCGCTAATCCCATTTTCTTGGTGGCTGGTGCACCGTTCACGATGGGGTTTAGAAGCGCGTTCTGTGGGCGAAAACCCGCACGCCGCAGACCTCACAGGGATCAACGTGAACAAACGTCGGCGCCAATCAATATATTACGCTGGGTTTACCTGCGGATTAGGAGGCGCGTTTATTCTCTTTGCACACGTCGGCAGGTTCGAAAACACGATCATTGGCGGACGAGGTTTTATCGCTCTTGCCGCGGTCATTTTCGGGGGGTGGACGTTACGGGGCAGCATCCTCGGCTGCACAATTTTTGCTGCTGCGCTGTCCTTCAGACTTTCGATTCAAGGGCTTGGATACAACCTCAACAGCGAACTATTACAGTCACTACCTTTCCTACTCACTATTGTGGTGATGGCCGTATTCGCCAAACGCGTTCGCGCACCCGCAGGGCTAGCCCGACCCTTTATTCGTCACACCAAGTGAACAAAAACCTGAGACGGCTGATAGAACCTACCGATGACCGTTACCACAATATGCGAAAAATGGCGACAAGACCGCACAACTCTTGGTGCTTGGTTGACGATACCTAGCACGGTCACCGCTGAAGCCACGGCACGCTGCGGCTTCGATTACGCCTGTGTTGATACGCAACATGGGCCACTTGACTACACCCACTCGGTAGGGATGATCGGGGCTATTTTGCTTGCCGGGGTCAGCCCGATTGTGCGAGTACCACGCAACGAAGTAGGCATCATCGGTAAATCATTCGATGCCGGTGCTCACGGCGTGATTATTCCGATGGTCAACACCGCCGCAGAGGCCGAAGCAGCTGCTAGCGCTTGCCGTTACGCACCTCGTGGCACCCGCAGTTGGGGGCCGATAGTTGCTAGTCTGCGCCACGACTATTTCGCTTGGGAACCCGGCAACGTGGCTTGCATCCCGATGATCGAAACTGCCGAAGCGTTAGCCAACCTTGACGCAATTTTAGAAGTCCCCGATATCGATGCGATCTATGTCGGACCTGCTGATTTGTCGATCACCTTAGGATTACCACCTGGGAACAATGATGGCGAACCCGCCTTCGACGAAGCACTGAACTTTATTTTGGAACGTTGCGCGGCGCACAATGTGATCGCCGGCATCCAATCAACTGGTGCTTTGACCCCCAAGAGAATCGCTGCGGGTTTCCGCATGGTCACCGTGACCAGCGACTTGCGAGCAACACGCAAAGGCATCGATGCTGAACTGGCTTTAGCTCGCAGTTCAACATCAACCGATGCCTCCACAAGCATGTATTGATTTATTGCAGATGTCTTGAGTGGATTAGTGGTTGGCAGACACCAAGGCGATAACCTCAACCTTGGAAGGTTGCCAGAGCGGACGAATGGGGCGGCCTCGAAAGCCGTTGTGGCCTACGGGTCACCATGGGTTCAAATCCCATACCTTCCGCCACCCCCACCAGCCTAAATAGATATCGTGATGTGGGAACTAACCGGAGCGTTATGTCGTCTAAGTTGCTAGTCAGGTCGGTTAGCGAGTTGGCTAACTAGTTGAGGAGTTCTATTGAAATGACTGCTTTTGTGAGATGCTTTGTTTGGGTGGTGGTTGCGTTGCTTGGGGGTTTACTGCTTTTAGGCGCTTGCAGCAATGATGACACCACAGCGAATTCCACCGTCTTGAGCGCAGACGAACCTGCTGATGGGTATGCGGAAACAATGTCGGACTCCAGTGAAGAATTCGTGTCGGATGCCAGTGCAGATACCGAGATGGGCAATGTCGTGGCTTTTTCGTCCGCGACTATCGCACCCACGAGTGACGATTCGATGAGTGACGATTCGATGAGTGACGATTCGATGAGTGAAGATTCCGCGCTGGTGCTGTCCGCAACGAGTGCTGCACAGGAAACGTCGCTTCCTGAGACAACCCCAATCGATGTCGGACGCCAGATAATTTACACCGCGGAGATAGTTATCCAGGTGATTGATGTGCCAGCAGCCACCCTCGCAGCGAACCAAGCGATCGCTGAGCTGGGAGGTTTTTTGTTCGGCCAAGACACCCGTATGAATGTGCGACCACGCACCGTCCTTACCTACAAAGTTGACCCAAGCGTCTTTGATCAGGCGATGCGTGCTCTAGAGGGTGTGGGTGAGTTGCAGCGCCAAACCACCCAAACCGATGACGTAACCGAACGTGTTGTTGACCTGCAGAGCCGTATCACGACTGCGGAATTGAGCGTTGAGCGCGTGCGGACGCTCATAGCAAACGCCACAGAAATCGAAGGCTTGGTTGAGCTAGAACAACAACTACTTGAGCGTGAAACCCTTTTGGAACAACTCAAAGGCCGCCTCAGAACGCTCCAAAATCAGGTGAGCCTGGCCACCATAACCGTGACCATCAACGAGTTGCGTGAAGAAGACCCAGACGCGTCCATCAACATGGTTGTGTGGCTTGGTGATAACGAAGAAGATGCCTGCCCTGGTTTGACAGATTTGACTATCGAAGCCAACGACAATGCGGTCTTGTGTGTTGAGGTGCGTAACACTGGGGATGATGTGTTAACCAGTATTGACATTAATGTGCCGACGCTGCGGATGCGGGTTGACGACCTCACGCTGCGAAGTGGCAATCTCAACGCTTTAGAACCGGGCGGGGTTGTGGTTGCAGTGGCTGAACTCGAATCGGTCGACGGGTTCGTGCGTCGCGTCAACGTTAACCAAGTGGAACAAATCGAGGTGAACGCCACGGCTGTGCCTGCCGCATCGTTGTTGCCACACAACGATGAGCAGGAACTAAGGGTCTCTGGTTTCGTGTATTTAGAAGCCAGCGTTACCGAACCGCTACCCGGCTTCTTCGATTCGGTGTCATCGGGTTGGTCTGCAATCACTAGGTTAGGTTCAGCATTGTTGATCATCATCGGCACCGCCTTACCGTTTGTACCGTTCGCGGCGCTGGCAACAGGATTGTTCTGGTATCTAGCACGCAAACGCAAAGCCAAGAATTACGATCAATCTGCGGCAAAAAACTAGAACCCTATACCGCCCAAGAAAAACCCAGCGCCTCATGAGGGCGAGTTGGAGGCTTGTTTCAAAAGGCGCACGGTGAATCGATGTTCTTCCTCAATGAACTCCGGATCTGTTCCGTTGTGTTCATTCATCAGCGGAATGACCTTGTTGCGGATCCCCATGCCTCGGGCGTCGACGTAACCGTAGTCTCGCAGAATGTTGACGAGCGTCTGGTTCCGGGCATAGCGCATTCCTGACCGTAAGCCGTCGACGGTCACAGTGTTCGGTAAGCGGCCCGGGCTCTGTACCTCTAAACGGTCAGAGAATATGGACAGCATCACGTCGGTCCCCGCGATGCTGTAGTCGCGGTGGGCCAGTGCGTTCACCAGAACCTCGCGGAGCACCTCCTGCGGATACTCCCAGCGTTCTTGCCGCCGCGCTCCCTCCAGCCGTGCTGTAGAGACTGTGTTGCGCCGCACGAAATCCCACGCTCTGTCCACGATCCCAGGTTCGAAACCTGGCTCGCCACCGGCACCCAATGGAGTCAGCGGACCCTTTATGACCTGGTCTTCGCGAACCGCATAACCTGGTTCGGTTCCCTGATAGCAAACTGCCCTCACACCTGATTGGGGCAGGAAACGCTCAGGTTTCTTGCCAAAGAGCAACAACCCGTCCACAGTTGCCGAAGTGTGTCCGTCTAAGGTCGCCACCGTTGCCAATTCTAGGTTGATTAGCAACTGTTTGAGTTCGTCTGAGTCGTCTTCAGGAAAGCTCTTCGTGCCTAGGACTCGAACGAAATAGTCACGAAGACGCCGAAGGTCCAGATCCTGTGTGCTCGTTCCCGGCACGGGTTTCATCCCATACCTCAACCTGCCTGACTGCTGGTAAAGACGCTCTTCCTCTTCTCTGGTTGCATCCCGAGTCGTCGTGCCCACACGGATTCGGGTTACCCACGAACTGCCGCACTTGACCTTGTATGGTTTGTCTGGGGCATCCGCGGAAAGCGTGACAACCCCGACAACTGCGCCGTCGTCCACCTCAAGGGTTTCCCAGTACGGGATCACCGCTGGCTGGACGTTGTCTCTTGCAGTCTGCATGACCCATTCTTCGGCTTGTTTCGGGTCTCGCGTCAGACCAGAAACGGTTCCGTCTTCTTCGACGCCGAGCAGTATGTGTCCACCTTGCAGGTTGAGTAACGCGGCGATCTCTCCAGCGAGTTTCCGGGGTTGCGTGTCGTCGCGTTTGAATTCCAACCCGGAGTTCTCACCGTGAAGTAGCAACTGCGAGAGTTCTAAGCGGTTCATACTGGCCACCTAGAAACCATACTTCAGCCTTCTCGTCTCAAAGGCATTCTTGCCCCCTTCGAGTATTTCTTCGACCAGTTCGCGCACTCCCGAGACATCAATGGAACCCGTGTGCTCGGGTCTGATAACCGCTTTGCCTTTGTTGTCGGCATCACCAGATGCGGTCAGTCCAAGAATCAGCTCAGCATCCCCGAGCACCGGTATGTTGGCGTTATGAGTGGAGAAAAGAAATTGTCTACGCCGCTTTTCCTCGCGCATTCGTGGTACTACGACTTCAGTGATGAAACGGTTGTCAAGGTCGTCCTCAGGCTGGTCAACAATCAATGGCGCGTCAGACTCCAAAAGCAGAAGCAAAAGCACGGCCGTCGCCTTCTGCCCTGTAGAGAGGTCTTCAAGAGCCTGCCAGTACGGGGGGTCGTCGGCCGCAGCCGTGTTCAACTCTAGGTCTGTTGTGGGCGGGAGTTCCAACTCTTCTACCCGCATCAAGGTGTCCGCCGTAGCCTCTGTCAGGCTTATTGCTTGTGCCGCAGGGATCGAGTAAGCGCGTTGCAGCGCGTCCGAGCCGTCCCTGCAACACTTGACGAAATTGGTCAATGAGAAATCTGGGGCCTGTTCGAGTTTGTCGATTGCTTCGGAGAGGCGCCCGCCGATCTCCTCTCTGAGCAGTCTGGACAGAGGCTCCCGATTGCCTGAGGCGGTCACGCTGACCTGCACTCGGTCCCGCAAGTCACTGCTCACGCTCTTGGCCGCCCGGTCCAGGCCGCGGAACTCACGAGCCTTGAGATCCTCCCATTCGGCCAGCAGCGCACGTCTCTGCTCGGAGCAGTCCGTCTCGAGCCGATCCAGTGAGGTCCTGCGATCCCGTAAGGGGCGGAGAGCCTCGATCTCGCGTTGGAGGCGGATGAACTCGGCCCCGTCCACAGCTGATTTCTGGAGTTCACGGAGTATCTGCTGATACTCGGACTCGACTTCGCCCTTTCTGACGGACCAGCGGCGAATGACACCGGTCACGCCGTCGTGCGCCTGCTCGAGCGCTTTCTCAATCAGCGTTGCCGACGCTTCGATTTCGCGGCTCAGTTGTTCGAGGACGGGATCGGCACTTGCGAGGATCTCCTTTCCAGGAAGTTCTTCGAGTGCCTTCTCGGACAGGAAGGCTCGATCGATCGGCAACTCCTGTCGGAGCGCGTCCAAGCACTCGCGAAAAACCGAGATTCGCTCGGGAATCGAGTCGAGCAGGCGTTCTTCGCGAACCAGAAGGCTCCGTTCGCGCAGTCGATTTTCGAGTCCGGCTTCCTTGTACCTTTCCAAGGTTTCTTCCAGGCCGGGCAGCTTGGCCAATTGTTCGTCAATCTGCTCGATCTCGGCGCGCGCATCGACGATTGACTTTCTGGTCTGTTGCAAACTGCGAATCACGCTCGTCTTCTGCCGATTCAACGACTCATCGCGCGGGACGAATCTGTCGATCAACACGGTGCGCTTCTCGGGGCTCTTCGCAAGCTCCGATATTTCATGCTGTCCGTAGATGTCAACGTTAGGAAGAATGTCGCGAGGGGACAGATTGGAGATCTGCCCGTTCGATTCGCGCACTATCGCCGGATTCGGGACGGTCCGTTCGATCAGGTATTCACGTTCCGCGGGGCGGAAGACCCGCGTGCGGAGGGTGATCTTTGTGCCACTGCGAATTACTTGACGCACCATTCCCGTGTGTGCCTTGAGGGCATCTTCGCCGGTGGGTTCGAGGTTGAGCACATGCCGCAGACTCTCAATGACCGTGGATTTACCGGCACCGCGTCCACCGATGAGCACGTTCAGGTTCGGGTTGAAGTGGACGGCGGCCCCGTCGAGGAATCCTCCATTCCATTCGAGGGTCACCAGTTCTGCGTGCTCTTCGGGTTCAGGGTCGCTGTTGAGCCTTATTCTCGAGTCTGGGTCCAGGAATGCCTGGCGCAAGCCCTCAATGCTGACTTCAGACATCTTGATCCAAGACGTTGCGGACGGGTCGTGCAAGTCCTCGGGTTTCCTGATGTCCTTGGCATTGACTGTAGCCACAGCTCGCTCTACGCCAACCGCATGGGAGCGACGGTAATCGTGATTCTTGTTATTCACGATTTGGCGCACCTTGTCTGGCAGGGCGCTGACTGGTCCTGGGATCTGGATCGCAAGCAGATCCTCGTTGCGCCAAGCGCGAATGCAGGCCTGGCCCTCAAGTACCTCAAACAATCCCTTGCTGCCGGTTACGTGTGCAGCGACAGTGACACCACCTTGTGCTCTTACTTTCTGGAGAATCTGCGCGAACGGGTCGCTGGACAGATCGGAGGAGGGTTCGGTACTGCGTATCCCCAACTCGCCGAGAAATCGTTCGAGTGTCTCCGCGGCGGTGTCCGGCGGGTAGAAGCAGAGAATGTGGATACCTTCAGACGAGGCGATCTCGAATCCGGGAAAGATCGTGATTTGGTGACCTTCCGCGGCGGCTCGGAACTCGTGGATCGAACTGACGCTGTTGTGGTCGGTGATGGCAAGTACCGACACTTCGAGCGCTACGGCTTCAGCGATGATTGCCTGCGCGTACTCGAGCGAACTGCCTCCACTCGCCTGCCCCCGGAACGTCCCGGAGTAGTGATGGGGGTTCACTTGGAGCGCGCACTTGTAAAAATGCGCGCCCGATGACGGCCTCTGAGCGGTGGCGAACCAGTCTTGTCCAGTCACGTGTTGAGTTTACATCCCATCGGCGTAGCGTAACCGCAAACATCTGTTCAAGCCTTAAAGCAAAGCCACCGCGCAACCCCCGATATAGCTCGCCGACCCCAAAGGCCCATTTGTCTACCTAATAATCCGTTGCTACGCCACCTTCTGCGACACGGCGATCGGCGAACGCATTCAATTCCTCTATTCTCGTTTCATCAAGTTGAGGAGGTTGATATGCCTCAAGGTGTTGTGCAACTAAACGCTCGGCATGGTCAAGCGAAGTCGGCGACCCTGCCTCTTCCCACGATTCATAATTGCGCCAATCTGAAACCGCTGGTTTAAAAAAAGCGTCGCGATACCGATCTTGAGTGTGTTGAGTACCAAAAAAATGCCCACCCGGGCCAACATCAGCGATAGCTTCAAGCGCCATAGAAGCAACATCAACCACAACGGGCGACAAGAAAGCCGCAACGCTTTGCAACAAGTCGTTATCAATCACCATCTTTTCAAAACTTGCGTGCAAACCGCCTTCCATCCACCCCGCTCCGTGGTACACAAGATTGGCACCACCCATAATCGCACCCCACAAAGAAAACACCGACTCATAACCAGCTTGAGCATCCACCGCATTAGCTGCACACACACCCGAAGAACGGTAAGGAAGTTTGTAACGGCGCGCAAGTTGCCCCCCAAGCATCGCCGATTGCATATATTCCGGGGTGCCAAAAGCCGGCGCACCCGATTGCATATCAACATTGGATGTGAACCCCCCATACATCACCGGCGCACCGGGGCGAACCAACTGCGTGAACGCAATACCCGCTAACGCTTCAGCGTTTTGTTGCACCACCGCACCAGCCACCGTCACCGGTGCCATAGCACCCGCAAGCGTGAACGGTGTCACGATAATCACTTGATTACGTGACGAAAACTCAAAAATCCCTTCAATCATCGGTGCATCAAGACGCAGCGGTGAACTAACATTAATCACCGAGTGGATAGACGGTTGTGCATCAAGTTCGTTCGCACTCACACCTCGCACGATTCGCACCATCTCCAAACAATCTCGGTTGCGTTGCGCCCCAAGTGAATAGGCGTTCACTACCTTATCAGACAGCGTCAACAAATCACGAAACGCTTCAAGGTGACGCACCGAAGGGTGAATATCGGTTGGTTCAACCGGGTAACCACCATGCGTTTGAACCGAATTCAAACACTGCGCCAAACGCACGAGATTACGGAAATCTGTGCGGTTCCCAGTGCGGCGACCACGTTTACGATCCACCACATTAGGCGCACTCGCAACCGAACCAAACACCACACTGTCGCCACCAACAACTAAATCATGTGCCGGATTGGGAGCATGCAAAACAAACTTAGGGGGTGCTGCACTAACCAACTCAGTAACCATCGCCGGGTCGAAACGTACCCTCTCGCCATGCACTTCCGCACCCGCAGCAGCGAGCATTTTCGTGGCTCGCGGGTGCAAGAAGTCCATACCAATATCTCGCAACACCAACAGCGAAGACTGGTGGATAGCCTCAAGTTCGTCATCAGAAATCACTGCTGTGGGCGCAAACCTGCGTTCATGCAAATGCCACGGCGGTTGCGACGGCGGTATCGGGCCAGTTGGCCGCGCTCGACGACCACGCCGACGCACAGAAGACGCTACGTTCATATCAAGCGTCACTCTACTAGAACAACAAGATAGAAATACGAATGTTCAACCGCAGTCGTGGCACTCAACCGAAACGACTTCTCGCGCAGGTATCAGTCACGAGGCGAAACGGTTGGGGGTTGCACATATTGCCAACCGAAACGGCCTTTGATGCACAGGTGCCCATGGGTTACCGAATGATCTGCGGGTGAGGTAACCTTCACGATTTTGTTGTCTTGCGTATGCAGTTCTAAGTTGCAACCGACACCGCAAAACGAACACACCGTGGTGGTAACGTCTTGTGATTCAGGCCGCCAATCCCCCACGGCGCGCATATCAAACTCCGTTTTGAACTGGATAGCACCCGTTGGGCACACACCAATACAGTTACCGCAATACACGCAAGCGGAGTCGGGTAGCACAGTGTCGAACTCGGTAGAAATCCGCGAGTTGAAACCACGTCCACTCACCGCGATGGCATAAGTGTGTTGTGCATCATCACCGCAAGCTTCCACGCACTTGTAACACAACACGCACTTGTCGTAGTCACGCACATACAAGTCGTCTTGAACTTTTGGTTCCTCAACAATACGTTCGGCTGGCACATCGGTTTGGCCATAACGGTTCGGGTCGGCCTGATAATGACGCATCCAAACGGCCAAATCAGATGCCTGGCTCAAATCGGTGCTAGAACCGAGAAACTCGAGCACCATCTTACGGCTATGGCGCACCCGAGGGGATTCGGTATGCACCACCATGTTTTCCTCGGCGGCCCTCGCACACGAGGGAACCAAAGCCCTTGAACCCTCAACTTCCACCACACACACCCGACAAACATTCACCGGGGTAAGGTTCTCAGCCCAACACAAGGTCGGCGTTTCGATACCAATCGACTCGCAAGCCGCAAGGAGCGAAGTGCCTTGCGGCACTGACACCGCTCGGCCATTGATAGTTAGACTAACGCTCACTTCAGTTATCGTCATTACGTCCCCCGGGCAACAAACCTAGATCAAACGCGGAATTAATCGCCGATGCGGCGGTATGACCGAGCCCACAAATGGACGCATCAACCATCACCTGCGAGATGTCTTCAATCAACTTACGGCGCTTTGCACCTAAACCACCTGCGGTTTGCAGTTGAAGCATCGTTTCGTGCTGACGCACAGTCCCCACCCGGCACGGCACGCACTGCCCACAAGATTCGTTGCGGAAAAACTCGGCAATCCGCAGCGCCACCGCGGTCATATCAATCTCATCGGTAAAAGCCATAATCACGCCCGAACCAAGGGTAGTGCCCCGCTCCCGAGTGTCTTCAAGGGTCAACGGTAGATCCAGCGCATCGGGGCCCACGAAAGAGCCAGCTGCCCCTCCCATCAGCACCGCGGCCAAACGACCGCTACCCGTCAACGGGCCAGCAAGTGCCAGCACTTCGCCTAAACTGACACCGAACTCCACTTCATACACACCAGGTTTGGTAACCCGGCCACTAACGCACAGCAGTTTCGTGCCCGGCGATCGTTCGGTACCTCGGCGGCGATATTGTTCGGCACCGTACAACACAATATCCAGCGTGTTGATCAGTGTTTCAGGATTGTTGATAGCCGTAGGCTCAGAGAACAAACCGTGCGTCGTGGGGAAAGGAGGTTTGCTGCGAGGTTCGCCTCGAAAACCTTCAAGAGAAGCAAAAAGGGCGGTTTCTTCACCGCAAATATAAGCACCCGCGCCGCGCCTGATTTCGATATCGAAACGCTGGCCTGAGCCCGCCGCGTTGGAACCGAGCAAACCGGCGTCTTGAGCTTGGTTGACAGCATTTTGGAGACGTGCGGTGGCTAGCGGGTACTCACCTCGAATATATATCCATCCGTTTTCGGCACCCGTGGCGAACCCCGCGAGGGTCAGCGATTCAATCACCGCGAAAGGATCGTTTTCCATCACCACACGATCCTTGAAAGTACCTGGTTCGGATTCATCGCAGTTGGCTACCACATGCTTAGGTCGTCCTTGTTCGGCAGCAACAGCCCGCCATTTGATACCAGTCGGGAACGCCGCACCGCCACGGCCGGAGAGCCCCGAGCCGGCTACCGCGCTGCACACGGCGTCTGCTCCCATGGCGATCGCACGATCCAAGGCTTGGTAACCGCCGTTGGCTCGATATGCCTCAAGCGAGGTGGGATCGACCACACCGACATTGCGAAGTAGGCGCAACGATGGGTCGCCTTGCTGAGGGATTTTTTCAGTAGGCGAGCCCCCCAAACCAGCACCGCCCGCAGCAAAGTCTGCTGGTACCAGATCGGGTCGGCCAATACCCTGATGGAACTGCGCGGGTGGCCGCTCACATTGCCCGAGGCAAGGAGAACGATGCACCTGGGCTCCACTTGCCTCAAGTTCGGCGATCAGTTCGCGGCTGCCGGCGATCTGGCAAGCCGCGTCCACACAAACGTGGGTAACATGGCTCACGCCTGGCCCGTAGTCGGGTTCGTCAAGGCGAAACATTTCGTAAAAGGTTGCCACCCCGTACGCTTCCGCCGGCGGCACCTGCAAAAGCGTGCATACATGGTTCAACCCGCCCGGGCTAATCCAGCCTTTAGCGTTTTGCAGCGCATGCAGGGCGGGAAGCAAAAGGTGGCGATGGTCGCGCCGCCGTTGAGTGCCACCATAAACGAGGCGCTCACCCGCATGCACAACGGTATTGGTTGCCCCTACCGCAGCAGCCACGGCCGCGATTTCTATGTCGTCGGCTAAGTCATCGCCGATAAAGAGGTCAGCCATTAGCGGGTTCGGTTGTCCGCTCCAGGTCAAGTGCCGGGTCGTCTGTCATCGGTTTCGCACCGTTTGAGTGAAGATGTTCTATCCGAATCGCCGCTGCTTTGAACTCTGCGGTTCCTGAGCGCCGATCCCATTCGGGGTTGGTGAGTTGGTTGACATCTATCAACTCTGGAAAGTGGAATGTGGTGAACGTTAGCCCCACGGGAATGTCGGGTTGGATACGCACTTTCGTTTCAATAGAACCACGAGGCGAACAAACCCTTACCCGTTGGCCATCCGCGAGACCCAAAGCGTGTGCATCAGTAGGGTTTATGTCAATGCTATCTCCGTAGCGGATAGGCGACGCGAACCCCCCTGATTGCACACCGGTGTTGTAGCTGTCTAGCGCCCGTCCGGTGGTTAACCGCAGTGGGAACTCTGCGCTGAGTTTTTCTTTGGGGCCTTCATGTTGGCAGACACTAAAAGGCGCGGGTTCGCGGCCTTCAAGGTCTTCGGCCCACAGCCAACCGTGAAGAAACGGGCTGCCTGGGTCTTCCAAGTCTCGGCAGGGCCATTGCAGCCCGCCTGCGGATTCCAAACGTTCCCAACTCATGCCGGCATGCATTGGTGACAGCGAGCGGAGTTCGTCCCACAACTCTTGTGGAGTGGGGTTGCCCCAATCCACGCCGAGGCGGTTGGCCAAATCGCCGATGATGTCTGTGTCTTGACGGGCTAGGCCAGGGGGCGACACCGCCGGGCGTACCCGTTGTACCCTCCGTTCCGACGACGTAACCGTTCCTTCCGATTCAGCCCAACCAACAGCCGCTGGCAGAACCACATCGGCGGACCGCGCGGTGCGGGTCATCAAGATGTCTTGCACTACCAAGATGTCTAGGCCGCTGAGCACTTTGCGGGCATGAGCGACATCGGCTTCTGAATCTGCTGGGTTTTCGCCGATGACATATAGACCTTTGATCTCCCCTCGTTCCATCGCTTCAAACATCAGAGTTAGGTGCAATCCCGGTTTGGCTGGCAGGCGCATGCCGTAGGTGGCCTCAAACTTTGCTTGAGCTGTTGGGTCGCCGATGTCTTGGAAGCCGGGGAACTTGTTGGGCAGCGAACCCATATCTCCGCCGCCTTGCACATTGTTTTGGCCTCGCAGGGGCACCAATCCAGAGCCCCAGCGCCCTACATGGCCAGTCAACAAAGCCAAGTTGCACAACGACAACACGTTTTCCACGGCGTTGTGGTGTTCCGTGATGCCTAATGTCCAGAGTATCTGTGCGGTTCCGGCGGCGGCATAGACGTGAGCCATTTCACGAATCGCTTCAGCGGGTACCCCAGTTATCGTTTCGGTGTTTTCCAAAGTGTATTCTTCCACGGCAGCTTGGTATTGCTCGAAGCCTTGCGTGGCGTGAGCAATGAACTCTTTGTTGTGCAGGTCGGCAGCGATGATTTCGCGCCCGACTGCGTTGGCTAGAGCGATGTCGGTGCCCACATTAAGGCCGAGCCAAGCATCAGCGAACTTTGTTGAACTGGTGCGCCGTGGGTCTACCGCATACATTTTGGTGCCATTGTCTAGGCCCTTGAGTACATGATGGAAGTAAATCGGATGCGCTTCACGGGCGTTGGAACCCCACAACAAGACCACATCGGTGCTCTCAACTTCTTTGTATGAGGACGTACCGCCGCCTGCTCCGAATACTGTCGCCAGACCGACGACCGAAGGTGCGTGTCAAGTTCGATTACAGGAATCGATGTTGTTCGACCCCATGGCGGTGCGGATGAACTTTTGTGCTGCGTAGTTCATCTCGTTGGTTGACTTGGAACAACTAAACATGCCGAAAGCTTCACCGCCGTATTGGTCTCGGATACGAGCGAAACCCTCGGCCGCGCGGTTCAATGCTTCGTCCCAAGTAGCAGCACGCAACTCGCCGTTTTCTCTGACCATCGGCGTGGTGATGCGCTCCAGAGGTTTCATGTAGCGGTGACGACGGTTGCCACGATTTAACCCTTGACGGGTCGGCCCTTTGGCCTCATGTTGGGTTTTGTTGTCGCGTGCATTTACGCCAACATTGTCCACGCCGTCACCATACCGCCGCGTCACGCGTTTAGCGCAACTTTTCCATGCGTTTCACTCGCAACCTTGCCATCGATGCTTCTAGTTGGCGGTTTGTCGGGTATGGTCACGCCATGCGTTGGTCACAATTGTTCATTCCTACGTTGCGTGAAGCTCCCGCCGATGCTCAAGCAACGAACCACACCCTGCTGATTCGTGGCGGTTTCATTCGTCAACTGCACTCGGGGCATTATTCTTTGCTGCCTCTTGGGTTACGCGTTCATGAGAAGGTCGCCGCGATCGTGCGGCGCGAGATGGAGGCAATAGGCGCGCAGGAGTTTCTGTTGCCGGCGATGCATCCGGCTGAGATTTGGAAGAAGTCCGGGCGTTGGCAGGCCGTTGGTGAAGAATTGTTTCGGTTAGTGGATCGCAAGGGTGCCGACAACGTCTTGGGGATGACCCATGAAGAGGTTTTTGCTGAGGTCGCCAAAGAGATCACTTCTTACAAGGCGTTGCCACAAATCTGGTTTCAGATTCAATGGAAGTTCCGTGATGAACCTCGCCCCAAGGGTGGGCTGTTGCGCGTTCGAGAGTTCGCCATGAAGGATTCCTATTCTTTTGATGTAGACGAGGCCGGGCTTGACAGCAGTTTCGACGCACATCGGCGTGCGTATGAACGCATTTTTGCTGCTTTGGGTCTGCCGACTATCGCTGTGCAAGCATCTTCTGGCGCGATGGGTGGTTCCGGGTCTACCGAGTTTATGGTTCCGTCACCCGCTGGCGAGGACGACATTGCGCTTTGTCGCGAGTGCGGTTATGCATCCAATCTTGAACGCGCTCAAGCTCAAATAGCGGAACTCGTGGATCGTGACCTGCCCGATTTGATGCGCTTCCCTACCCCCGGTGTGCGTACGATTGCTGCTTTGGAAACGGTCGCGGGGGGTGCGACTGCGGTACATCAAATCAAGACCATGGTGATGGTGCTTGACGGCGAGGTGACATTGGCATTGCTGCGTGGTGACCATGAACTCGAGTTGCAAAAACTCGCCGATTACACGGGGGCCGCAGATGTTCGGCCAGCTACGCCAGACGAGGCGTTGAAATGGTTGGGGGCGCATCCCGGTTCGCTCGGCGCGGTGCATGTTGAAGATTTACGAATCATTTGCGATCCGGCTCTTAGGGGACGGCGAGGTTTGACCACAGGTGCCAACGAAGACGATTGGCACTTCTCAGGCGTGGATGTCGCGCGTGACATCGCCGTTGATGATTGGGCCGATTTGCGGAGGGTGAAAGCGGCTGAGCCGTGCGTTGTTTGCGGTATGCCACTCGAGGTGCTTCGTTGCATCGAAGCGGGCCACATTTTCAAGTTGGGGACCAAGTACTCTAGTGCGCTTGGTGCGTTCGTGCTCGACCGGAACGGTAAGCAAACGCCCTTGGTGATGGGGAGTTACGGAATCGGCATCGGTCGCAATTTGGCTGCCGTTGCCGAGGTGTACCATGATGACAAGGGCCTTGTCTGGCCGTTGGCCGTTGCCCCCTTTGATGTGGTGATAACGATTCTGAACCTCAAGGACGCAGTTTCTAGGCGCGCTAGCGAAACGCTTTATCAAGACCTGCTCAATCAAGGTATTGATGTGTTGTTGGACGACCGTGGTGTGCGCGCTGGTGTGAAATTCGCTGACGCAGAGTTGATTGGTGTGCCCTATCGGGTCACGATTGGCCCTAGAGCGTTAGCTGAAGGGGAAGTGGAAATCACCACTAGATCAACGAACGAAACCTTACGTTGCCCTATCGGGTTGGTGGTGGAGCACCTTAACGAGATAGTCAACAAACAGAAACGTTGACCGTTGTGCTATCGTGTCAAGTGGCACATGTAACTACCTAAAGGAGCACGCCATGTCAGACACACCGCCGCCACCGCCGCCACCTAGCGATCCGCACCCGCAAGCACATGAAGGCTACGTTCCGCCATCAAGTGCAACCGGTTGGGCAAGCCTCGGCAACGGTCATGTAGTAGAACTCGCGAGCACTCTCCAACGGTTCGGCGCAAGGGTATTGGATTTTTTCATTGTTTTTGGGGCTTCGGTGGTTTTTCTGTTAATCGCTTTCGCTGTAATCGTTAGCAGTTCGGGCAGTGGCGGTCTCGTGTTTATTCTCTTCGTCGCAATACTGATCATAATCTTTGGCCTTGCCTACGAGGTGACCATGATCGCACTGAAAGGTCAAACGCTAGGTAAGATGGCCGCGGGGATAAAGGTAGTGCGAGCAGACAACGGCGAGATTGTTGGGTGGTCGAAATCTATCGCGCGTTGGATTGTCCCCGCCGTGTTATCTTTGATTCCGACTATCGGGCCAATATTGTCGCTAATCGTTTATATTTCGTTTTTGTGGGATTCAACTCGGCAGGGTTGGCACGACAAACTAGCCGGCACTCTCGTAATCAAGGTCTAACGAACAACGCCAAATCTTTTTCCGCACGGATAATCAGAACGCGCCTATAGTCAACTAGGTTATGTCTGTGCAATCGATTGAGCGAGCCTTCGCGTTGCTACGAGCTTTGGCGGTTGGGCCAGTTGGCGTTACCGAATTGGCGGAGCGTGTGGAACTCCCCAAGTCGACCGTGGCCCGCCTCTTGGCGGCACTAGAAAACGAAGGTGCCGTCGCCCAAGCCGGTATCGGCGGAGAATACCGTCTTGGTGACGGGCTGTTAGACATCGCCGGCGCTACCCAACCAGGCAGCGGGTTAGTAGCCACCGCCCGTCCTTACCTGATAGAGCTTTGCAACGAAGCTAGCGAAGCCGCCGGTGTCTCAATTCTCAACGGACGCTCGGTCTATTACCTAGACCATGTAGAAGCAGAGAGCGACGTGCAAGTGAGGAGTTGGACTGGCGAACTCGCTCCGCTTCACGCGGTGCCATCTGGATTGGTTCTACTGGCTCACTTCGGCGAAACCGAACTTGAGAATTATCTGCAAGGCCCGCTCACCGCTTCTACTCCTTGGACAGTTACCGACCCCGACGAAATTCGTGAACGGCTAAGCACCATTCGCAGTTTGGGGTACGCCTGGGTATACGAAGAATTTGCCGAAGGGATCAACTCAATCGCCGCGCCCATCGTTGAAGCAGACGGTACAGTGCAGTCCGCGCTGCATATTCACGGCCCGGCATACCGTTTCCCAAATCCCGAACGCACCCACGATCTCGGCAACCTAGTCATCAACGCCGCCACAAGCCTCGCCGATAACCTCACCTACGACTAACCACACGCCACCAAACAAGCTCAACGGTGTAACCAGCACGCAGCGCTTAGACGGCTGAAGTTTCAACCGCGGCATCAATCTTGGCCACCACCTGTGGCGTTTCCCCTAGCGCAGCGCAAATCTGCTGGTAAGCCAAAATATCGTCGAAACTGAGCGTTCGGCCTGTGCGGTCTTCAAGCCATTTCTTAGCTGGTTGGTATCCGCCGATGACGAACTGCCACGCCTCCGGTGACACACCATCAAAATGCTGGTCTTGATTGAACCAGACGCGACCCCGAGTGTCGCTAGACGGTTCAACATAGCGAACTGTTTCCACTACGCCTGACCCTCCCACGCCGAACACAGGCATTTCTTCACCATCGGCTGTTAGAAGATGCAGCGCAGCAAGCCGAGACCCGTGTTGCGCGAGGATCGAGAACTGGGCAGGGTATGCCGGCAACGGAATTCGCGGAAAATCCGACCGTAAGAAATCTGCGAATCTGAACCGAAACCAAGAACTGTGGAGCATCGCGTAGATGTAATGCAACACATCTTCAGGGCCGAAAGTCAATACTAGGTCTCCCGCCCCATTGACCACAAACTCGAGCCCAGATGCTGCTGAGATAGCCGCAATGAATTCTGGGGCGAGATTCGGCACCCGACTGGCAACACCCAAATTCAAGGCATCATCCCCAGAAGGGTAGAGGTATAACGGGAAGAGGTAATTGATTTGTTTAGTCTTGTTTGAGATCGCAGCCGATTCGATCATGCCGTCTGTAATACCCGTTAGGTTCCAAACTCCTTGCTGAGATTGTTGTCGGCAGCTAATCAAACCAATATTGGGGCCGGCAAGCATATGGTGCATGACCTCGGCTCGTGGCCGGCAGATAAACCCACCTGCCATACCCGTGAAATACGTGGTGCGTTTGTCGAAAGGTCGATAGAGGACTGTTTTGATGTGTGCTTTCGCGTCCGGGTGCGTGCGGAGATCGTCTTGAGCGGCAGCAACCGTCCAATCCGAAGAATCCTCTCCAAGACCATACTTCTCACGGGCATCAGTTTCAGAAAGACCCACGAATTCATTGGCAACCCGCCTCATCTCTTCATCAGAGAACTGGATGGCAAGTTTGTCTCGTGCCGTGACCATTCCCACTGAATGAATCGGCGCGATGTCGGTCAGCTTCCAGCCAGATTCGTATTCAACTTGCAGTGCATCATCGCGTGGCACGAAAAAATAATCGGGTGCTTTAGCCGCAAGCTCATACCATCGTGTGGATTTTACATCGTGTTCGGCAAGCCAAGCATATTTCCCTGACTCAGTATCGTCTCGTTCACCCCAAAGGTCGGCGTGATACACCTTCGCTAAGCCCTCGCCAGAAGACCCGTCCTTAACAAAAATACTGATCGCCACGCCCTGCTGAATATCAAACACATTCTGGTCTCGACCACCACCTGGTGCTTTCTCCTGCTTCTTCGCACTGCCATGCAAATCAAGCAACCAAATCTCATCAAAGGTTTCCATCAAGGACCGCCGCATCCCTCTGAAAGTAGGGTTATCCAGATAACTGTGATTAGTTACGAAACCCACAATACCCTCACCGGTCTGGCTGATCCGCCATTGCGCGAAACGGATGAACTTCACATAATCGTCATTTATCCACTTTGGATTGCGTTCATCTAAGGGTTCGCCATCCACGCTGAAATAGCTCTGCGGATCGTCAAGGATCCGCCCCCGCATCAAATCGGTAATCCATTTCCCTTTGTTAGCCGAATGCCCCGAATAGGGAGGGTTGCCAATCACCACCATTACCGGATGCTCACGCTTGACTGCATCAGCCTCGCGAGCTTCCCGCACAATCTCAGGGGCAAACATCGGACCGCCCGTTGCTTCGTGGGCATCACTAAGCGTGTTTGTTAGAAAAACACCCAAACGCGTCCCCTCGCTCAGAGTGTACTTCTCACCCGCTTCACCGAGTTCCAAAGTGAGTTTCAGGTGACAAATCGTGTAGGCGGCCATCAAAAGTTCAAAACCAAACAATTGGGGAAGCAAATATTTCGGCGCATACACTCCCCACGAACCACCTACGCCTCGTTTGGCTAAGTCACGGCGAACTTGGGCCATCACTTCACGCAAAAATGTGCCCGTACCTGCCGCTGGATCAAGAATCACCACTCGCGGCAGCGCACGCTCCGAACCGTCTTTGTCGACAACATTCACAGTAGTTCTATCGGCGAGGCCATCGCGCACCGCAAACCTGTCTCGCAACAGCAAATCAACGCTACGCACGATGTAGGACACCACGGGCTCAGGCGTGTAATACACGCCTCGAAGCTCACGCAGTTTGGGGTCGTAAGCGGCGAGGAAATCTTCGTAAAAGTGGACTATCGGATCTTCTTTGCGTGTCGCACTTCCGAACCCTTCTAACACCGAAGCCATGTCTGCGTTAGCGAGTAGCAAGGCCAAGTCATCAATGATCCAAACGATGCGACTATCGGCGCTTGGCCCAGCGATATGACCGAAAACGTCACGCAGAAACGGCGTGGTGTCGGCGAACACCGCCGATTGCCTGCTGAACTCGGCGGGTGGCCCCGAGTGCAGACACCTCGCCGCAAAAAGACCGTACGCCGCTGTTTGCGCTTGCAGATCGGCGAAATCGGCAACACTGAGATCGTTGATTAGCACTTTGCGATAGCTCTCGAGTAACCCCGTAAGCGCAGGGGCGTTTTCGCCATCTTCGTCTAGGATTTTTTCAATAGCCACACGCAACATCTTTGCCATGGCTGCCATTCGTTCGGCGAGTTCACCGGCCTGCCCCACCGATGGCTCTTCGGCGGCAAAAAAACTGCTTAGCAGTTGGTGCAGGTCGGAATCATATTTGGGACTAAAATCCAGTTGGCCGGCATTATTGAGTTGCCCCAATCGCGCCACGCCGCGCCGTTCACCCCGCACAAACCAGCGGAACTCCAGATAATCGGTGAGCAGCAAATTCGGAAGCGCTGCAAGATAACGCGCAAGTTGTTCGCTCCTCTCAACGGCATCAAGGTTGGTGCCAACATCTTTGCACTCGATGTGACCGATAGGCACCCCTCGGCGTTGCAAAACAAAATCTGGTGCACCGTAGGATTGTTGGCTTGGCTCGTTGAGCGCATCTACAGCATCGCTGCCAACACCAACGAGCAGGGTAGCAAGAGCAGCACGATAACTATGCTCTGTTGCTTGACCAGTGCTGTGCGCGGCACCAATGCTTTGGCGGTATTCATTGAATGTCATTGTCGACCCTCCGTACAAAGATGCTACAAGCCGACTGTGACATCGGTGTGGTCGGTTGTTTTGCGATTTTCTCGGTTCGTCAGGTTATTCGTGGTCTTGCCTTGAAAGCGCTGAAGCCAAAAGCCCCGAAGGCACGGCGACCACCCCCAGACCGATCATCACTAGCACGATCGTCAATAATTTCCCTGCTACCGTCACCGGTGCTATCCCCTCAGCGCCCGCGGTTAATGAGGCGATTGACCAATAAACGCATTCAAAAAGGTTGTTGTAGTGTTCGTTTTCTTCGTGTTCAAATACGTAGATGCCGTATGATGCGATGAAGGTCAGTATCCCGGTTGCGCAAAGATATATCGCTAATTCGTCTTTGATGTCATCAAAGGCTCTGGAGAATCGGCCGAGAGCATCGCTGTAGCGAACGAGTTTGAAAATTCGGAACGCTCGAAACACTCGCAAGATTTTGGCAGCTCCTAAGCCAGGCAAGAGCACTAGCGACGAAAGCGCTGCGAGCAAGTCAACAACACCGTAGAACGAAAATATGTAGCGCCTGCGTTTATCGCTGGTAACGATTCGCAAAAGATACTCAAGGCCGAAGATTGCGCCAAAGACGATCTCAAGCCTGATTATCCAGGTGGCGAGGCTTCCTTCGTCAACGAGCGTTTCGGCAATCAAGGTGCTCACCGCGAGCACCACAAGCGCGGACAATGCCCCTTCAATCCGCCGTCCGAGCGCAGTGTTGATGTCGAACAATGAGTTCATTACCGCTCCTTAGATTCGGCGAGTTCAGCCACAATTTGTAAGCAATGGCCAATATCGGTCACGACGTAGCTTGGCGCTCGTGTGTGGTCGATCTTCATCGTTTGCCTCCCGTTGAGTTAAGCGAGATTCACTTTAGCGAAGGTGTGTGACAGCGACCGAGGCAGACCTAGTGGTTTTATTGGGGGACCAGTAGCTGCGTCAGGCCTGTTGCTGGGTTTGTTGGGTTTTGTAGGTAGCTACGTAGGTTCAGCGATAGCTCGTGTGGCGCGCGATGAGTTACTAGTGATGCGAATTTGGCATCGATTTCGTGTTGGTTGAGGGGGTTGTGCATTGAACCTTTTTGGCCATGCACTGTGCGTTCAAGAACTTCTCCACTTTCGAGGCAAATCCTTACGGTCCCACCGATTTTGTGAGCGTAAGTAGCGTCAAATCGTTTCGCAACGCGTAGCAGCACCTTGGCTTGCAGATCAGCAAGTGTCTGGCTCGCGATTCGTTCAGGTGCATAGGTTGTCGGGTCACTGGGGTTGGCGAGGATTGCGGCTGCGATGTTGAACGGCGCTGAATACTGCGCGGCCATTACCGATGATGTTCCATCCAGGTTGTTTTGGGTGACGGCTTTTGTGGGAGCTTCTGCTTCGATGTGTGTAATCTGTTCTGGACGAAGTTGATGCTCGGTTCGTAGCTCGGTTGCGGCTTGGATTAGCGGGTGTATGTCGCTGCAAGCGGCGTAGGGTTTGACGGTGATTTCGTCTATCATCCAGCGACTGCCGAGTTTTGCGGTTAACAGGTCGATTTCGGGGTTAGTGCCAAATACGTGACAAAAACCGTACCTACCGGCTAATCCGTCGGAGGCCCCTTCAAACCCGTGAGCTACTAGTTGTACGGCCATTATCCCGGCTTCGGCGGCGCGCCCGGCGTGTATACGTTTGGCCATTCCACCTGAAGAAGCGAACTCCATGGTTCCTGAAGCCAACGACACCGCCACCCCGAAGGCGTGGTTCAAGCGTTCCCCAGTAAACCCAAAAAGTCGTGCGGCAGCCGCCACCGACCCGAAAACTCCCGACATTGAAGTTGGATGAAATCCCGCAAGCATATGGCTCGTTGGCCCCACCGCTAATCCGGCACGCCCCATGGCTTCATAGCCGATGACCACGGCTTCTTGGAGGTCAAGTACGGTTGCTTGGGTTTGCTCGGCGAGCGCTATGGCTACGGGAATGACCACCGCACCGGGATGACTGATCGCTTCTTCATGCACATCATCTAATTCGAAAGCGTGGGCTGCGGCCCCGTTTGCGAAGGCGGCCATTGGTGCCGTGGTTGTGGTGGCTTGCCCGATTATTGTGGCTGCGCCGGTACCTCCCGTCGCTAGTGCATAAGCGGCGGCGGCTTTTGACCATGGTAGGGTTGCGCCAAAGGTGATGCATCCTAAGGTGTCGATGAGGACGTTGGTTGACTTGTGAAGTAGGCGTTCTTCAACGTTTCCTTGCCAGCCGACAAGATGCTCCGCAAGTTCTCGAGATGGCGATGCGGCGTTGCTCACGCGTCTTTGCTTAGCGTTGTGAGTAGCAGGTTGTTTAGGTGAGCCACGGCGTTTTCGGCATGCACGTCGGCGGTTCCACTTGGGTCGACAATCAAGGGACCGGGTTGATATCCGCGGCTAGCCACACCCCTTTGAACCGAGTCCATGATGTCGAAGTCTTCGCATACGGTGGTGTTCCAGTCGAGTTCAATCACCTGGAGTTGTTCTGTTGTGGGTTCCGGCCGGTCGAACCACCACTCACGGATCAGCAGTGTTTCGTTAACGGTCAATGGAACCCAACGAAAAGTGTTGAGCACCTGTCCGGGGTAACATTGAATTGAGGAGACTGGCCAGGTGTAGAAGGCACCATATTCGTTGCTGTCGATTTGGCGAGCGTAGGCTGACCGTTCTGCCGGCGCGGCTGTTGCGGTGTGGTGGATCGTGTATCCCCTAGGGGTGATGCGATAACTTGCGGGAGCGATGATACCTGCGGTAAAGGTCTTATGCACGTTCGGACAGTGATAGCACTCGTTGTAGTTTTCGACTGCTATTTTCCAGTTGGCCTTGATGAGGTGTTTGCGCCGCCAAGTCAGCACACGTTTGGTTGCGTCGGGCGCGATCGCGGCTAGTTCCGCATCAATCCCCGGCACGGTGTTTAACAACGAGGGAGCATCCGAATCAAGGTTGACATACAAGAAACCAGCCATCGATTCAACTTGCACCCTTGGCACACACAGTTCGCCGACATCTTGGCCGCGCGCATTCAATAAAGTGCCACCGAGGCTGTATGCCCAAGCGTGGTAGGGGCATGTGATGCGTGACACTTTGGCACCATCGGCATCGACCAATTGATGCCCTCGATGTTGACAAACGTTGAAAAAGCCTCGTAGTAATCCATTATCGTTGACCACGATTACATTCTCGTCGCCGACTTGGGCGGTTAGTAAGCACCCCGGTTCCGACACTTGGGATACGTGTCCAACAAGTTGCCAAGTGCGTGCGAAGATACGTTCAAGTTCAAGTGCGAAAATTTCTGGGTCAGTATAATACTGGGCATCTAGCGCCCTATGGTTGGTCGCTGCCATAGTCACCTTTCTTGTTGGTTTGGTGGTCTGCGTCGGTGTGGAAAATTCTGCACTGGGTTATTCCAAGTCTGCTAGAGCGTCAACAAGTTGATCCATCAAATGCCTATGGTTCACGTCGCAACGTAGGAATCGGTCGCTGAGCCCTCGCCAAGAATCCATCCCATCCTTCACGATCACACCCCGCTCAAGCAGGCCGTTGAACACTTCTGTCGAGTTTGTGTCTGGATCAAGGATCTCAACTAAGAAAAAGTTGGAACGGCTTTCGGGAACCATGCGAAACCTGTCCAACTCGCGAAAACGGGTAGACACGTACTGTTTGGAATCAAGAATCGTGGATACAGTCCAAGCCACATGTTCGTGGTCGTCAAGGGCTGCGACACCTCCAGCAATCTGCATTTGTCCGAGGTTCCAAGTCGGTTTCACCGCCAAAAGCGCATTGATGACAGTGCGTTCAGCAACGCCAAATCCGATACGTAACCCGGCCAATCCAAATGCTTTAGAAAAGGTTCTGAGCACCATTAGGTGCGGGTATTCTTGGGGTAGATGAAGGTATCCAACAGTGTTGGAATAGTGAACATAAGCCTCGTCCAACACCACCAACGCATGCGGTGCCGCCTCGGTTATACGGCGCAAATCGGATTCGTTGAGCCAAGTGCCTGATGGGCTGTGCGGATTTGTTACAAACACGATACGTGTGTTGTCGTCAATCGCCGCGATATAGGTGTCTACGTCAAGGGCCATTGAGGCGCGATCGGTCGCTTCGTGCGCTAGAACCGCCACTCGCCCTTCCGCTTCAGCGAACAGGTGGTAGATCGGGAAGCACGGGCCAGGCATTAGTATTTTTCCGCCTGGTTCGCTGAAAGCACGAATGATCAATGAGATGAGTTCGGTTTCACCTGCTCCACAGATTATCTGTTCAGGTTGGTAGTTGTAGGTTGCCGCTATTTTCTCGCGTAATGGTTCGGCGGTCCATGAGGGGTAAAGGTGTAATCGGTCGATTGTTGCGCTTACCGCGGCGCGCGCTTTCGGTGAAGCGCCATGCGGGTTCTCTGCCGATCCTAGTTTTGCAATGTCGGCTACTGCGATTCCATAGCGTTGTGCCACGTATTCGCTAGACATCCCTGGAACGTAATAGTTGTGGTTTGTGTTGGTTGCTTGGTTGAGCACATTATGTCCTTGTGGTTTGTGTCCTTGTGGTTTGTGTCCTCGTGGTTTGTGTCCTCGTGGGTTGTGTCCTTGTGGTTTATTGACGGCATTCGGTGTAGACATTGGCGGATCGGCGATTCGAGTGAAAGGCATCGATTTTGTTGGCGACATCGGTAGGCGAGTCAGCCATCATGAACGCAAGCA
>MKWU01001093.1_pt1 | contig 49002 bp, 51 predicted proteins | sample 809101 | NCBI WGS metagenome assembly MKWU01 (sample SAMN05860141, study PRJNA318959) | sponge metagenome | host: Aplysina aerophoba | place: Slovenia: Piran, Adriatic Sea, Gulf of Piran | collected 2013-05-07 | reverse complement strand
CACCGGCCTGTTTTTTTCCTTTAGCGTGGGTTGGCTGCGGCAGGAAGAGAATCAGTATTTGGCCGTCCCGGTCGAGCGGGCCAAAGAACTGCCGGAACGCTTGCAGCAGTTGCTCGGCTATCAGGCCCACGGCACCTTCCTCGGCTGGGTCGATGGCCGGGAGAGCGAACTGCAAACCCGCGAGACCCCGCTCGAAATGTTTGAAGATGTCGAAGGGGTGGGATATTGAGGAGTGACTCCCATGCCAGAGTTTAACCACTCAGCGTTTTTTCGCCGGATTCAGGACCTCAAGCAGTTACAGATCAGGGCGGAAGATGTCTCCTGGGTCGAGAAATATCACACGCCCGACCGCGCCTACGAGACCGTGCTGTATCTGGGCTGCAATATTTTACGCACTCCCCATATCGCCAGGCAGGTCATTGACGTGTTCACTCACCTGGGGATCGATTTTATTCCCGTCGGCGGGGTGCAGTTCTGCTGCGGCATTGTCTGGGACAAATTTGACGGTCCGAAGAAAGGAAGTCAGGTTTCTGATCGAACGGTTGGGCGCTTGGAATCTTATCAGCCCAAACGAGTAGTCATGTGGTGCCCGTCCTGCAACGTCCATTTCAAGGACGTCATCATTGGCCGCGACAGCCGCCAGCCGCAGTTCGAGATCACCCACACCACCCAGTTCCTGGCCGATATGGCCCAGCGCGGCGAGATTGCCTGGGACCGAGCGGTTGCTGGCAAGGTCGCCCTCCATACCCATGTGGGTCGCACCGGGCATGAAGAGGGTCAGAGACGGGCCAAGCGGGACCGAGAGTCCGCTGCTACCCTTCTGCATTCGATTCCTGGGATCGAACTGCTTGACGAGCTTCAGTCTCCGCCGGAGCTGGACTACGACTGCGGGGCGGCTGGCCTGCGTCTGCCGCCGCAACGCTTTCAGGCCATCCGGACCGAATTGGTCCATTCGCTCAAGAAGACGAGCCAGGCGGACACCCTGGCAACCATCTCACACGCCTGTCATCGCGAGTGGTGCGACATCAGCGACTCCCGTCTCAGCGTCCGCAATTACATCTCCATCGTTGCCGAAGCCTTAGGGCTTGAGACCGAGCACGACCAACTCGGTGATTTCAAGAAGACCACCGACCTCGAAGACATCCTGGATCGTTCGCGTGACGCCTGGGAGTCGCACGGCCTCAGCCGCGAGCAGGCCAGAGACCTGGCCGCCAGGTATTTCGCAGACGGCGCTATGGCTCCGTAGTCCACGGCTCCATAGTTCATGAAACGCGGCGCAGGTCTGAGGGCCTGTCTTTTCCTACAGCTCGACCTTGAACGTATCCGCTAGGCCGTTGGCGTAAGAGATACGCTTAGGGGCGAGACGCATCATGCGTAAGCTGTCATAGCCGAAGAACGGCTCTTCAAACGGATTCTTGGTCAGGAAACGTTCTTTCAACTCGTCCCATTCGGCACTGTCCCGAGCGACCTCTGTGGCCAGGCCCTGTATCGTTGCGCGCGCCACTTGCAGGGTCGAAACATCGGCCGTGTCTCTATTATCAATCGCAACTGTCGCCTGGGGGCGCGTGAGCAGATTGGAATACTTCTCCGCGTCGGCCAGCATAATGAAGATCAAATCCAGCTCGTCGGTCTGCCCAAATGCCTGTAGGTGGGCCGTCGGCCAGGCCTCCCCCTGGGTTGTGAGGACGGCCACGTGCTGCTGGGCGCACAGGTCCGCGAGTTTTTGTTTCTGCTCGGCATCCATGAATGTCTCCCTTCCTTCCTTATTCCATGCAAGTCGGGTGAAGAGTCGGCACCCTGCTATGCCGGCTCCCGCTCGTTAAACGTCACGATCTTCCGAAACCTGTTGAGCACGTCTTCCCCGTAGTCGGCACGAATCTGTTCGGTGATCTTCGGCGGTACCCCGACGTCATCACGCGCGTCGACCTCCCCGGTAATAACGGTCAGCAAGACGCTGTCCTTGTCCGCTACATTGCGAAAGCCGCGATACACACCCGGCGGACAGGAGAACACATCCCATTTATTGAGCCTGACCGTCTCCTGTCCCTCCTCACCCACGGCAAACTCGAACGCGCCGTCGAGAACCATGAAGGTCTCATAGGTACTGTTGTGGGCGTGCAAACACGGTCCCTGGCCGGGCGGGCAGACAGACACGTTCATCGTTGTTCCCGCCGCACCGAATATGGCGGCCGTCTCACCAAACGGGTTCTTGGTCTTCTCCAAGATGACCGGCATCAGGCGGCGCGCAAAGATGACATCCATCGCGGCCGGCGGCACGTCCGCCATATCCTTGGCCGTGGACATGGGCTGGAGATGATCGAACCGGGCGACCCGCTGGGAAATTTCCTCTTTGGTCATATTGCGGTTTTCCTCTTTGGTCATATTGCTGCCCTCCTTCAGACTCGTAATCTTACCACAAACGCTCGGATGCTAAGGCCGCGCCCTGGCTCAGCACCTGCAATTTCGCCCATACCACGTCCTCAGCCACCATGGTATAGCCGGCGAATGTCGAAAACCCACAGTCCGTGCTGGCAATGATGCGCTCCCGCTCGCCAACCACATCGACAATACGTGCCAGGCGTTCGGCAACAACCTCGGGGTGTTCGAGATAATTCGTGGTCACATCCACCACGCCGGGAAAGAGCAGCATGTCGTTCGGGAGCGGGTAGGACACAAACAGCTCGCCTTCATGCTGATGACGTGGGTTGGCAAAGGGGATGCTTAGCCCGCCCACATTGGCTTGATACAGGAGCGGCAACAGGGGTTCCAGATCCATATCGTCGATATGCGGGCCGTCCCAATTCCCCCAGCATACGTGCAGGCGTACGCGGTCTTTGGGAATGTTGATCAGAGCGGCGTTGAGCGCCTCAACATGTAGCTCGACCCGTTTGAGGAAGGCATCAAGCGGTTTGTCCACATACAGAATCTGGCGCTCAAGGGCCAGATCGGGTCCATCGACCTGAAGAATATGGCCGTGCTCAACAATGAGTTCATATTCGCTACGGAGTTCCTCGGCCAAGGCCATCACATAGTCTCTGTCGGTGGCGTAGTCCGGGTTATTCGGATTGCGCAACAGGGTTGTCGAGACAATGCCCGGCGTTGCGGCGGTCACAAAAGTCGCTGTCGCCTGGTTCCCGACCCCGGTTCGCTCCAGGGATTCTGTGAAGAGACGCAACTCTTGCTGCGCGGCGCGTTTCTCCGTGTCGTATTGCACGGCGCATTGGCATTCCGGCATGGCGTACAGGGTTGCGCTCTTGGAAATCTCGTCTCCCTTGGCCGCCTGCTGTTGCTTGAGTTTGGCGTAGCCTGGAAATTTTGCAAAATCAGTCACCGTACCGCGGGGCGAGTGGCCCCCAAAGCCCGACATACGGTCCTTGACATAAAAAGAGAATCCGAGCCGGGGCAGCTCGCCATCGCCGATAATATCCACCCCCACTTCGGTCTGTTTTTGCAGCACATAATCGAGATCGTGCTTGACCTGTTTTTCAAACGCGGCCTCATCAATCGCTGTACCGGCTTCTCGATCGACCAGCATCTGAAGAAGTCTTTCACCGCGCGGTAGACTGCCAACATGCGTGGTGAGCATACGCTCGGCGCTGTAGTGCATATAAATTTCCCCCCCTCCTCCATTCGAGCCCCGGAATCCAGAAGTAGTCAATATCAATAATAAATTGCAACGCGGCGAACAAGATTACCTTTCTCCCGACCATACGCTATACTCACGCTGCAGCGTTCTGCATAAGCGTCTTGCAATATCAAGGAGGACTGGATGTCTACCGAGACCCTGACTATTCGTGCCCTGCGCGCCCGCGCGGTCAGCTTACCCATGAATCGCCCGATCTATACCGGGGGTGGCTCGGTCACAAAGTTCCCCATGGTTCTGGTCGATCTTGAGACCGAGGAAGGCATCTGCGGCTGTAGCTATATCTTCTGCTATGCCCCGTTTGTCATGTTGCCGCTAGTACAACTGATCGGAAATCTGGGCGAGCTCATTGGTGGCGATCAGGTTATTCCGCTCGCCCTGGAAGAAAAGCTCCACAAAGCGTTCCGGCTGCTCGGCCCGCAGGGTTTTACGGCTATGGCCGCAGCCGGGATCGACATGGCGGCCTGGGACGTCTGCGCCAAGGCCGCAGGACAGCCCCTGGTCCAACTCTTAGGCGGGCAATCCCAACCCATTCCAGCCTATAACAGCACCGGCCTGAGCATTACGGACGTGGACCGGGTGCGGAGTGAAGCCCGTGAGCTGGTCGAGCCGGGATTCAGCGCCATAAAAGTGCGCCTGGGCTATGCAGACGCCCGCGCCGATGTCGAGATCGTGCGGGCCATCCGCAACGCCGTGCCGGACGAGATGACCCTCATGTCGGACTACAATCAGTCCTTGACCGTGCCGGAGGCCATACGGCGTGCTCATGCCCTCGACGGCGAGGGGCTGTGTTGGATCGAAGAGCCGACGCGGGCGGACGATTACGCCGGCTATGCCCAGATTCGCCGGGCCACCCATACGCCCATTCAGCTCGGAGAGAACTTCTGGGGGCCGCATGACATGGCCAAGGCGATCGCGGCCGGGTCTGGAGATTTTCTCATGCCCGATGTCAATAAAATCGGCGGCGTGTCCGGCTGGCTGCGGGCCGCCGCCCTGGCCGAGCCGGGCGGGATTCCCGTCTCTTCTCATTTGTACCCGGAAATCAGTGTCCACCTGCTGGCCGCGACCCCGACGCGCCACTGGCTGGAGTATGTAGACTGGGCCGAGCCGGTGCTCCAGGAACCAACCCTGATTGAAGACGGCCATGCCTTTCCCGCCTCAGCCCCAGGAACCGGCATCTCCTGGAACGAAGATGCAGTCGCCCGGTACCTAGTGTAACATCGGCCCGAGACAGGAGGTTTCCATGAAATTCATGCTGCACTTCACCCCGGTGGTTCCCGCCACCCCAGAGGAACGAGCACGTCTGGCTCCCATTGCCCACCGCACGGATAAAACGCAGGAAATGCTTGAAGAGATGGTTGACCTGGCCCAGTTTGCCGAAGAGATGGCGTTCGACGCCCTGAGCTATTCAGAACATCATTTCTATACCGAGGGCCTTGAGGCCGGAGCCACACCGATTCCGCATATGCTCAACCTGATACACCACACCAAACGCATTCAGGTTGGACCGGTCGGTTTTGTCTTACCCACCTGGGACCCCATTCGCCTGGCCGAGGATATTGCCTGGGTGGACCATATGTCGAAGGGTCGCATCTTTGTTGGTCTCGCGCGCGGATTTTTTCCGCGCTGGGTGAATGTGTTGGGACAAAAATATGGGGTTGAACCGGGGACCTCAGGTCCCGACGCCGAACTCCGTAACCGTGAGGTTTTTCAGGAGCTTTTCGAGGTCATGAAACTCGCCTGGAAAGACGAGCCGTTCTCTTTTAACGGCAAATACTATCAGGTCCCCTTTCCTGCCGGCGGACACGACTGGCCGGCCCACGAGGCAACCCGACGTTACGGCGCACCGGGCGAGGTGGATGCCAAGGGCTGGCTGCATAAGATTTCCCCAGTGCCCAAGCCGTATCAGAAGCCGCATCCGCCCTTGTTCCAGGCCCTAACCACCAACGAAGAAACCATCCGCTGGACTGCGCGCGAAGGGATTGTGCCGATGATGTTCCTGCCCTTCCCGGATCTGGCTATCAAGGGCGCGTCGTTCTACACCGAAGCCGCGAATACAGCCGGACACGATCTACAGCTCGGTCAGAACGTCGGTCTGGCCAGACTCCTGTATGTCGCCAAGACGCGCGAAGAAGCCCTGCGGCGGGCGCACGACGGGGCGATTTTCCTGTTCAGCCAGTTCCACGCCAAGTTTGCCCAAGAGATTCCAACCACGATTGAGCCAATGATCGAGGCCGGCATTGCCTTTGTCGGGACGGTCGATGATATCCGGCGACAACTGGAAGCGGTCAGAGAGAAACTCAACCCGGACTGGTTCATGATTCTTTCTGACCAGGGATTCCTACCTCGGGATGAGATGAAAGAACAGTTGGATATTCTGGGGGCAAAGATTATTCCCGAGTTTGCTCAGTAAGTGAGCGGTCGCGTTTTGCTCCACTGCGAGTACCCTCTCCCGATAGGAGAGGGCCAGGGTGAGGCTTCCTTTTTCAGAGACCTAGCGGCTACGGGCGCTGCTTGCGCATCGAGTTCTTGATCAGAATCTTGCCGCTCCTAAAGGTCAGCACATCACAACCGCGCGCCCTCACTTTGGTACCATCCGCTACCCTGGTCCCCGTAAAGATCCACTCACACACCCCCCGATTGCCCGCAATAAAATCTTTACCCACCGGCTCAAAGTGGGCATCGGGATAGCCTTCCCACAGACTGGCAAAACCCTTGCGGACTTCTTCTCTCCCCTCCCATTTGGTCCCCTCGGTTTCGGTACCGACGGAGGCCATGAACACACAATTATCGGCCATATGCTCCATCAGTTTATCGAGGTCCTTGTCGTTCCAGGCCTGGGTGAAATTCGCCAGAAATTCGGGGGTGACTTCGTTTGTGTCAGACATACGCTCGTCCTCCATTCGATGTTGATTACCATTCTGGGCCGTAGCAGCCCGAGAACCAGGACTGATACTATCACCGCATCCTTCATCACGTATATGGGGCACGGGCATGGGTATTACACGACCAAGCGCACAGGAAATACAACGCATAGGCGAGCGCGTCTTTATGGACATTGAGGCTGCCGAAGCCCAGGAGTTCGCGGAGTTGATCGACGGCAATCTCCGCATCTATGAAGCCCTGGATGCACTGCCGGACGATCTTCCGCCGGTAAAGTATCCCCGGACTCCCGGCCACCGTCCCAGCCCGGCGGATAATCCGTATAACGCCTGGTATTGGCAAACGCATATCTCGGGAGCCGCCCAGGGGCCGCTAAGCGGGCGGCGAGTCGTCTTTAAGGACAACATCATGGTAGCCGGGGTGCCCATGATGAACGGCTCCTCCACGCTTGAGGGCTATATTCCTGATGTCGATGCCACAGTGGTCAGCCGCGTCCTTGATGCTGGCGGGGTTATCGCCGGCAAGGCCCACAGCGAATATTTTTGCACCTCGGGTGGGAGTCATACCAACGCCACCGGGCCAATCCATAACCCGCATAAGCCCGGTCATACCGCCGGTGGTTCCTCTTCAGGCTGTGGCGCGCTGGTGGCTGCCGGTGAGGTAGAGCTGGCAGTCGGGACAGACCACGGTGGCTCGTGCCGTATACCGGCGTCGTTCTGCGGTATTGTTGGTATGAAGGCCACCTTTGGCCTCGTGCCGTATACCGGGGCCATGCCGATCGACATGACCATCGATTATGTCGGTCCCATGACGAAAGATGTCGCCACGAATGCCACCCTCCTCGAAGTGTTGGCCGGCTCCGACGGACTCGACCCGGCGCAACCTGACTGCACGGCCGAGCGATACACTAGTGCGCTCGGAGAATCCGTCGCAGGCTTGAAAATTGCGCTCGTACAAGAGGGTTTCGGCCATGCTAATTCTGATCCACAGGTAGATGAAAAAGTCCGGGCCGCAGCCAAGACATACGAGACGCTGGGCGCAGAGGTCTCCGCCGTGTCGATTCCCCTGCATCGGATGAGTACGGCGATCTGGACGCCGATTTACCTGGAAGGTCTGGTTGTGTCGATGATGCACGACAACGGCTATGGCAAAAACCGGTCAGGCGGCTATGTGCCCAGCCTGATGCGTTACCACACGCAGTGGCGCGACCATACCCATAAATTCGGCCCCCAAACGAAACTGGTGCTGCTCACCGGAGAATACATGACACAAGCCTATGGAGGCCTGTACTACGCCAAGGCCCAGAATCTCCGTCCCCGCCTGACGGCAGCCTACGACGCTGTACTCAAGGATCACGACCTTCTGCTCATGCCAACGCTGCCCATGACCGCTCCTGCGATTCCGACACCGGACGCTCCCGTCTCTGAAATTGTCGCCCGCTCCCTTGAAATGGTGCCCAACACCCCGGCCTTTGACCTCACCGGCCATCCGGCCCTCTCGCTCCCATGCGGAACGGTCAACGAGCTGCCGGTGGGGCTGATGCTGGTGGGTCGGCATTTCGATGAGATGACGGTCTACCGCGCCGCCCATGCCTTTGAGCGGACTGGCGACTGGAAGCAGATGTGAGCTATATCCAGGCATACCACGCAGGAGGTCAGCGCTTATGATTATTGGCCACAAACTGTACGGCGGCGGCCCGGAAGGCGTTATTGTCATGCACGACTTCTACGGCTGCCGGGATACCTGGGCGTTTGCCCGTAATTTTTTTGACACCAGGAATTTCACTTTTGCGTTCGTTGAGGTGCGCGGTTACGGCGCGTCGCGTCATATTCCCGGCGAGTACACGCCGGTTGAAGCCGCGTCCGACATCCTGGCTCTGGCCGATAATCTGGGCTGGAAACAATTTCATATTGTCGGCCATTCCATGAGCGGCATGCTGGCGCAAAGGGTCGTCCTCGACGGCGGCGAGCGCGTCAAGTCGGCGATCCTCAATACGCCGGTTGCCGCGACCGGCTTGGCTTTTTCGCCCGAGGGACTGGCCGTCATTACCGATTCGATTACCGACAACGACGCCCTGGCCCAAGCCTTTGACGTTCTGACCGGCAACCGGCTGTGCCGGGAATGGCTCGACTTCAAAATCCGGCAGACCCGCTCGACCCGCAGCAAAGAAGCCCAGGCCGGCTATCTGAAGAGCCTGGCCAGCCAGGGCTTTCTCGACCAGATGAAAGGCAATACCACCCCCATGCTCATCATTATTGGTGAGTTCGACATGGAGCCCTTCACCGAGGCGATCACCAAGGAGACCTTTCTCACCTGGTATCCCAACGCCGAAATGGCCGTCTGCCGTAACGCCGGTCACTACCCGCAACAAGAAGCGCCCGTCTACGTCGCCACGGTCATCAATCGATTCTTGCAGAAGCAGCTTTGAGGGGGAAAGTAAGGCAATCGTATTTCCACTCCCCTCCTCGGAGGGGTGGCCCTGAGCTTGTCGAAGGGCCGGGGTGGGTTTCCCCGTACCCGACCGGACTGCACAACCCACCCCGCCGCTGACGCGGCACCCCTCCCAAGAGGGGATTTTCCTGACCTTCTTTGTCCGTCTCTACCCATTTTTTCCTATGTCCCGTATGCTCCACAGAAAAGAGGAGCCCAGTATGAACATCGTCGATGGTGACAGCCACTTGATCGAACCCCTGGATTTATACCTCCAGTATATTGAACCAGCTTACCGCGAGCGGGCCATGCACGTGGAGCAGGACAGCGCCAGCGGCAAGCTTCGCATGGTAGTGGATAATAAATCCATGCGGCTGGGGAGCGAAATCGACGAGATGCTCAGCATCGTCGTCGGCTATGGACAGAAGGAAGACGGGAGCGCGCTCAACGAATTTGACCAGTCCCTATACAAGGGCGGCGACTGGCAAAACATGGACAAGCGCATGCAGTTTCTGGACGCCGAGGGCATTGATTATCAGGTCCTCTACCCCACCCTGGGCCTCTTATGGGAAGGCGAAGTCCAGGACCCCCAACTCGCCGCGGCACTCTGTCGGGCCTATAACACCTGGGCGTTTGAGGTCAGCGCCGGCCATGGTGACCGCCTCTTTCCGTCCGCCCATATCTCGCTCCGTGAGCCAACGCTAGCCGTGCAGGAGATCCAACGCGTGGCCAAACTCGGCGCGCGTTCCATCATGATCGGCTCCGCGCCCATCAACGGGAGAAGCTTCGGCCACCCGGATTACGATCCGCTCTGGGCAGCCGCTCAGGATTGTAATATCGCCGTCAGCATTCACCCGGCCGGCAACAAGGAGTACCTCGGCAGCGCCTGGTACAAAAACCGTAATCCCGGCTTCATGTTTATCTCCATGAACGTGATCCAGGACCCCCGCATGTCGCTGAGCACCATGGTGTATGACGGTGTGTTCGAGCGCTTTCCCCAATTGCGCGCGGCAACCGTGGAATCCATGGGCAGTTGGGTTGGGGAGTGGATTGAGCGTTTCGACTACCGCTACCAATACATGCGCCACACCTCGCAGATGAAGCGCCCGGTCCGGGAGTATCTGGCCCGCAATATCTGGATCAACGCCGACCCGAGCGAAAAGCTGCTGCCGTATATCGTCCAGTTTGCCGGGGACGAAAAATTCTTTGTGGGCTCGGACTACCCGCACGCCGAGGGCTTTACCAAGCCGGTGGAGACTATGCGCGAGTTGCTCTCCGCGCTGCCAACGCAATCGGTCGATAAAATCCTGGGGGCGAATGCCGCCGCGTTTTATGGGATTTAGAGGGCGGCCGCCGACTGCTCCTGGGCCGTGGCGTCATCCGCCCGGATGGCCGGCATCACTTGTGACGCAAACAACTCGGTGCTGCGCACTGCCAAGTCGTTGGGCAGGCTGCCGTACTTGAACACACCGACAAACTGACTGGGGTTCATGGCTTGGCGCAGCTCCCGGATGGCGGCAACACACTGCTCCGGGGTGCCAAATATCTGCGTTTTGGCGAACTCCTGCTGAAAGGCGTTGGCCTGCTGCTGGCTGGCTTGGGCCAACTCGACATAGGCCTCATAGCCTTTGGCGGCTCGAAAATGTTCGGGTTCGTCAAAAGCGTAATGCTGTACGGCGGTGTCGGCATAGTCCATGATCCACTTCCGCCCGTCTTCCTGGGCCGACTCGTCTTCGGCGCAATAGATCCAAGCAGTAATAATGGGCCGCCGCACCGCGGTTCCAAATCTGGCGCACGCCGCCTGATATGCCTCATAGTCCTTCAGGTGGTCGGCCCAACTCTTCTGGGGGATGATCAGCATGCCCAAGCCGGCCCGCGCCATGATCTCGCCGGTCTCAGGACTAATAATGGCACCGTACATCCGCTCGGTCAGGTCTGAACTGACCGGACGAGGGCGAATGCGCATGTCCGGGATATTGAAATATTTACCAGCAAAGGAAAAACGGTCCTGTCCCAGGCCACGCTTCACGACCTCAATGCTCTCGATCAGGCGCTCGCGCGCCTCGCTCATCGAGACCCGAAAGCCGTCGTATTCCACCTGGGCGGCGCCGCGCCCAAAGCCCAGCAGCAATTCGCGGCCGCGCGCAAAATTATCCAGCATGGCAATCTGTTCGGCGACCCGCACCGGGTCGTGCCAGGGCAGCACAATCACAAACGTGCCGAGCCCGATCTTCTTCGTTCGTCCGCACACATAGCTCAACATCTGCACGGGGTCGGGAATGAGTTCGTAGTCCGTGAAGTGATGTTCCACCGACCAGACCATATCGAACCCAAGGTCTTCGTACATTTCGGCCAGAGCCAGGTCTTCGGCGTAAATTTCGTGGTCCGGTCGAGGCGACCGGAAATAGTTCTGACAAATCAGCGAACCTCCAAATTTCATGGCATATCCTTCCTCTGTCTTTCCGTAGTCTTGGCTCAGTCGGGATGTATTCTATCGGAAAAAGCGCTATGCAAACAGTCGTCTCGACAGGGCGACAGGAGGAGCAGCATGCCAGTGAGCAGACTAGCTGGAATGTCCGGGATTGGGGTTGACCGCATGGGCAATCTGGCGGACCAGTCCCAGGACGGAGCGGTACTACGTTTGGAGAATCTCGATACCGATTTGCGGCCGCCGCCCGGAGTGGAAGAAGCGACCCGGCAGGCGGTAGGGGAGGATGACGCCAATAGCTATCTGCCGTTTCTGGGTGCCGATGCCCTGCGGCAGGCAGCGGCAGCTCTCGTCAGTCGCCTCTCCGATGTAGAGTACGACTGGCGCAATTCCACCGTTGTCAGCGCCGGCGGCCTGAACGGCATTCTCAACGTGCTGCTGGCCCTGCTTGAGCCTGGAGACGAAGTCATCCTGACTGATCCCATCTACATTGGTTTGGTGAACCGCGTGCGGCTGGTCGGCGGGGTACCGGTTTTCGCTCCATATCAGATTGAAGACGGCGTCTGGCGTTTGGACCGCGGGCGGTTGCGGCAGGCCATAACAGCCAAAACAAAAGTCCTGCTGATGATGAGCCCCTCCATGCCGACCGGCGCTGTCTTTACGCGCCAGGCTTGGGAAAGCATCTGCTCGACCTGCCACGAAGCCGACGCCTGGCTGCTGTATGACAGCGCCATGGAACGTATTCTGTTGACGGCCTGGATTCTCTGCACCCGGCCGCATTCCCCGGTATGGCCCAGCGGACCATTACGGTTGGTGCGGTGTCCAAGGAATACCGGATGATCGGCTGGCGCGTCGGTTGGATCGTTGCCCCGCCAGCCATTATTGATGATATCGCCCTAGTGAATATCTCCAACGTGGTCTGCCCGGTCGGCATTGCTCAAGCCGCGGCAACCGTGGCTCTGCAAGCGCCCGATGCTGATATTGCCGCGGCCAGCGCGGAATGGCAAAATCGGCGGGATACGATCCTGAAGGAACTTGAGGGCTTCCCCATCGTCAAGCCCCAGGGCGGCTGGTCCATGCTGCTGGATGTCTCGGGTTTTGGCCTGACGGGTGCGCAAGCCTCTCAGCGTCTGTTGGAGAGAGGAAAAATCGCGGCAACGGCCATGACCGGATGGGGCAGCAAGCGGAGCGCGAACTTTGTCCGCTTTGTTTTCTCGAACGAGCCCGTCAGTCGTCTGCGCGGCCTGCGAGAACGGGTGGAGGCAGCCATATACTGAGGAGCGCAATGCCTCCTCCATTGCCCTTTCAGAAAATCCCCTCCCCGGAGGGGTGGCACGTAGTGCCGGGGTGGGTTCTCTAGATCGTTCCTAACTCGGCGACGCTTCGAGTATCCGTCCAATCAAGGGGCTCTGGTGCCAGCAGACCAGCTTCCAGGCTCCATCCCGATACACCCAGGTCAGGGTAAAGCCCATAAATCGCTGCCGAAAACCGGCATCGCGCGGTTTGCCCCGGAACGTCGAGAAGCCGCTGACATGGCCGGTCTCACCAAACACTTTGAAGTGCATCTCACGAGGCTTCCATTCAAACGATTCCCACATCCCCTTCCCGCCGGCGTGGAAGGCAATATGGTCCTTGAAGTCGTCCAGGTCCATGCGCCACGGAAAGTCTTCATCCAGAATTTCCGCCTGTGCGTCAAACGCCTGCCAGAAAGCGTCCAGGTCGCCGGTATTGAGCCCGTCATTCCAAGCGTGAAAGGCCGCTTCCAAGCTCTGTGTATCTGCCGCCATGCTGTGCTCCTTCATCTATTATCGTTACCGTGGCTGCGCTCATCCGCGCCACGGGGTTTTACCATTTTTCGCCAAAGGGCCGGACATCCAACTCAAACGTCCAGGCGCTGGGCGGTTGCTGCGTCAGGTGAAACACCGCGGCGGCAATATCGTCTGGTGAAAGAAAATATTCGGTCGGCTTATCCGGCATCATTTCGCGGATGTAGGGAATATCAATCATCCCGTCGATGATCACGTATGAGACATGAATTTTTTCCGGCCCAAGGTGGCGCGCCATGGACTGGGCCAGACTCCGCTGGGCGGCCTTGGCCGAGGCAAACGGAGCCGCATTTGCTCCCCCCCGGAGTGAGGCGGTCGCACCACTCACAACGATGTTACCGCCACCAGCCTTCCGCATGTCGGGCAGCACTTCTTGGACGGTGACAAACAAGCCACGGGTATTGATCTCCCACGCCTGCTGGAGCATATCAAGCGAAGTCTTGTCGATATTGACGAATTCGCCCGGCCCCGCGTTGTAGACCAGGACAGCCACCGGGCCAAGGTCCTGACGAATGCGACCAAAGACACCAGACGCCGCCGCAGTGTCACACACGTCGTAGGGATACGCATGCGTTCCGGAAATTTCAGCGGCCAGTTCGTCTAAATAGGCTGCATTCCGGGCGCACATCGCAACCTCGTATCCTTCGGCGGCAAATTTCCGGGTAAAAGACACCCCATTCCCCGGTCCCACACCAATAATGACACACACAGGTTTACTCATTGTTCGGCGCTCTCCTTTTCGCTTGTGGCCTATATAGCGAGTTGGCTGTAGGAACTCTATGACACTTTGAAATAAATAGGCAGAATGGCAATGAGCTCACTAGCCGCACCTATTTCGCTTGCCTATAATCGGACACGACACAATGAGAAAATCAGCCGAGCGTCCAGGGAGGCTAATGATGGAGCAAAGAATCACACACAGCGTCAGGGCCATATTACTGCTTGTGAGTATCTGTGTCGGCCTGCCGGCAGCCCAAGCCGAGCAGCTTGGAGAACTGCATTTCCCAACCTCCGGTTCAGCAGCAGCCCAGGAACACTTCCTTCGGGGCGTCAAATATCTACATAATTTTGGCTTCGAAGACGCCGCCGAGGCGTTCCAGGCTGCGGCGAAAATAGAGCCCGGCTTTGCCTTGGCCTACTGGGGAGAGGCGCTGAGCCACAATCATCCTCTCCAGCCTGCGCGTGATCTTGAAACGCCGAGAAACGTGCTGGCTCGTCTCGGTTCTTCGCCGGCCGAGCGGGCAGCCAAAGCCCCTACCCCACGTGAAGCCGGCTTACTGGCTGCGGTGGAGATTCTGTATGGAGAGGGAGAGGGGGCAGAGCGCGCATCTGCTTACGCGGAGGCGATGGGTCGGCTGGCTGCCCAATATCCTGAGGACGAAGAGCTTCAGGCGTTTTACGCCGTGGCTCTACTGGGGACGGTCCGCTATCTTGGAGACACCTGGGGAGCAGAGTCAACGTTTGGGGTACGGATGAAAGCGGGTGCGATAGCCCAGGAGGTGTTTCGCAAACACCCGAACCATCCGGGCGCGGCCCATTATATTATTCATGCCTTCGATGACCCTATTCACGCGCCCCTGGCCCTGACGGCAGCCGAACGCTACGCGCAAATCGCCCCGGACGTCTCCCATGCCTTACACATGCCCTCGCATATTTTTATTCAGCGCGGCATGTGGGCCGAAGTGGTTGCTTCCAATGAAGCCTCCTACCACGCCGCTTTTGCGAAGTGGCCGCAGCGAGACAGTTTTTCTGAGACCCAGCGCTATTTTAACGATGTGTATATCTGGCACGCTTTGGATTGGGGCCAGTACGGCGCGCTGCAGCAGGCGGACTGGACCAAGGCAAAGCAGGCGATTGAGCTTCTGCGGCCGGTGGCAGAGAAGAGTAGCGTCCGGTGGGTCAAGGAAGGGGTCGGAGAAATGACGGCCCGCGCTATTGTCGAAAGCGAGCAGTGGGAGCAACTGCCGTTTTCTTCCGACCTGACTGCGCATGAATTGATGGCAACAGGCATGAGTGCTGCCCGCATGGGGGATGTGGCAATCGCTCAACAGGCGGAAGCCAAGTTAAGAGAAATGGAGCAGGAAGATCCGCCGTCCCGCTCCAAACACCGCCAGCAGGCGCTGACTATTATGCGTCTTGAGGTTGCGGCCCTGGTACGTCTGGCACAGGGCCAGGGCGACGAAGCGGTCGCCCTCATGGACGAAGCCGTGACTATTGCAAACAGTCTCGGCCTACCCAATGGAGCAGCCATACCAATCAAACCCGCGCACGAGTTGTATGGAGAAATCCTGCTTGAGCTTGGCCAGCCGCAAAAAGCGATGACCCAGTTCGAGACTTCTTTACAGCGGACCCCGAACCGGCGCCTTTCTCTGCGGGGCTTGGCGCGAGCGGCTGCAAAAAACGCTGACATCAGTACCGCACGCCAAGGTTATTAAAAGCTGCTCGTCGGCTGGAGTAACAAAAATGTACCCGAGGCACTGAAAAAAACGAGAATTTTTCTGGATACAGCGGGCCGGTGATATCCCACGAACGAGGAGCAAACATGTCCGAAGAATCGCATAGACAAGCAATAGATACCGGTACGGAACAACTCCTATGCCATATCGAAGATCGTGTAGGGGTGGTGACGTTCAATCGCCCCGAAGTCCGCAACGCGCTGTCGGATACGCTGACTCCGGCGCTACGCACCATCATTCCGGAGCTGGCAGTCCGCCCCGATGTGGGCTGCATTATGCTGACCGGAGCCGGGACAGCCTTTTGCGCCGGCGGTGATGTCAAAACCTTTGGTTCGTGGTCCAAAGAAGAACAGACGCCGGAGGACAAGATCCAGCTCCTGCGGCGGCGGCAAAGAACGCTGACCGGCATGATCTACGAACTCGAAAAACCTGTGGTCGCCGCCCTGCCCGGCCCGGCTGCCGGAGCCGGACTTTCGATCGCCCTGGCGTGCGATATCCGTATTGCCGCGGAGCGGGCGTTTGTCACAACCGGGTTTGGGAAAATCGGGCTGTCCGGAGATTACGGGGGAAGCTGGTTTTTGACCCAACTGGTTGGCACGGCCAAGGCGCGAGAACTCTACTATACCTCTGATCGCATCGATGCCGCAGAGTGTGAGCGTCTGGGCATCTTCAATCGGGTCTTTCCGGACGAGGCATTTGAGACGGAAGCCCTCGCCTTTGCTAAACGGATTGCCGCCGGCCCGCCGTTGGCTCTGCGCTATATGAAGGAAAACCTGAACCGGGCCACGACCCAAGACCTGCATACCTGCCTGGATATGGAAGCGGACCGGCTGGTTCGTGCGTCGGGGACACAGGATTTTCAAGAAGCGGTTCGCGCCTTCAAGGAGAAGAGACCGCCCGTCTTCACCGGCCGCTGAGTTTTGCTGTCCCATGACGACAAACATTCTCTTGCTCGATGTCGATGGTGTACTGAAATCCCTCCAGGGTGCTGCCGGCACCATACGCGGAACGGATTGGAAAGAGGGAGTCCAGGAATTCGTTGCGTGGTGTCAGGAACAGTTCCACGTCGTCCTTATCCTCTCGTCGTGGCAGGCTCACATCCACCTGGAATTCGCAGCGCTCGACATCCACCTGCCGTCACTGTCCTGGAAGGCCACGAAAACCGAGGGGCTGGCCGGCCTGGTCGGACCTGGGAAAAAGATCGTGTGGGTCGAGGATGGCTGGGACGCCGAGGATCGAGCGATGGCGGAAAGTCTGGGTATTACACTGGTGGAAACACATTTTCACGAACCGCTTACACTGACGCGCCAAAAGATCGCCGCGGCATAAACACCGGGCGCTCACTGGTCAGCGGCACTTCAGACTGATACACGAGAACGCCAGCCCCCAAGCAAAAAGGAGAACATCATGGCAGAAATCGGTCTCGACGCCATCACCATCGAATATGCCAGTATTGAAGACGCAAAAAAGATGTCCGGTCTGCGACTCGTCCTGGGCAATTATGCCGTTCCCGGCCCGTGGCGGGAAGCCTGCAAAGGGCTCTTTTATGTCAAAAACATCCCCTACACCCCGGTTGTTGCGGCCAGTCTGGATGGCAACGACACGGCACTACGCGAATGGACGGCCCAGTCCAGCGCGCCGGTCGCCATTTGGAATGACGAGCCCCCGCGCTCGAAGTGGTTTGAGCAGCTCGCCCTGGCCGAACGCCTTGAACCCAGCCCGCCTCTCATTCCGAATAATATCGAAGACCGGATGCGCATGTTTGGCTATTGCAACGAGATCTGCGGTGAGAGCGGCTATGCCTGGTCAAAACGCCTGATGATGGTCCACAGCATGCTGACCAACCCGGACGTAGACGATGGCACCAAAGCCTTTTGGGCTGGCTTTGGCAATAAGTACGGCTACAGCCCGGAAGCAGCCGAAGCCGCGCCGGAACGCATGGCGACCATTGTTGGCTCGCTCGCCTCTCAGCTTGAGCAGCAGAAAACCGAGGGCAGCCGGTTCTTTATCGGCAATCAGCTTTCCGCACTCGATATTTATTGGGCGACATTTGCCGCCCTGGTTCAGCCGCTGCCGGAGGACCAATGCCCGATGGCAACTGCGTTCCGATCTTTCTATGTGACGACGGAGCCGGTGGTTGTCGCGGCGCTTACGCCGGCCCTGCTGGAGCATCGTGATTTTATTTATCAGGAGTATTTAGAACTCCCGATCGTGTTCTGAGTTTGGAGCAGCGTATGGCAGACGGACAGATCAATGCAGAGCAGATTGAGTATTGGAATGAACAGGGCGGTCCGCAATGGGTCCAACTCCAGGAACGGCTCGATGCCCAGATCGGTCCGTTGGGACTGGTCGCCTTGGAGCAAGCGGCCGCGCAGCCGGGTGAGTCCATTCTCGATGTCGGCTGCGGATGCGGACACACCGCGCTCGCCCTGGCGGATCAGGTCGGGCCGCGCGGCTCGGTGACGGGAATTGATATCTCTCGTCCCATGCTGGGCCGCGCCCGTGAGCGTCAACAGGAACAACAGCTTCAGAACCTGACCTTCCTGCCTGCCGATGCCCAGACGCATCAGTTTGAGCCGGCCAGCGTTGATCTGATCTTTTCTCGTTTCGGTGTCATGTTCTTCGAGGATGCTGCACAGGCTTTTGGCAATATGCGGACTGCACTCCGCCCTGGGGGGCGGCTGTGTTTCCTGTGCTGGCAGGAGCTACGCAAGAATGATTGGGTTCGGGTGCCGCTGCAAGCCGCAGCGCAACATGTGCCGCTTCCGCCTCGCCCCGAGCCCGGCGCCCCCGGCCCCTTTTCTTTGGCCGACCCAGCTCGTGTGCGCGACATTCTTGACGCCGCCGGGTTTCGCAATGTGCGCTGCCAGCCCCACGAAACGGATATGAGCGTCGGCGGAGCAACAGGCGTAGACGGAGCAGTCGCCTTCCTCCTTGCCATCGGGCCGGTTGCGGCCCTGTTGCGCGAGGCCGACGCTGACACGCGCAGCCGCGTTGCGGAGTCTATCCGGGCAGCCCTGCTCCCGTATGCGGACGGCAACCGCGTCTCTCTTCCGAGCGCAACCTGGGTCGTGCAGGCAGACGCACTCTCGTAAAAAACGGAGTGACGTAGCCCGACTACTCCCGCCAGGTAAAGAGACGCAGGCAGTCCGTCGCCAAATCAAACAAATGGCTACAACCGGTCGAGCCACCGATCCGGTCGGCTACCGGGGGCGTGAAATCTTTCCCGAGTTTGAGGCCGTTGAGCCCTGCCGTTCGAGAGTGGGGCTCTTCGCACAGCCCGCGGAAGGGTAGTCGTCCGGGCCGACTGGTGGCATTGGCGATTGTCCCCTCAGCATCTATATCAAAGGCGATCCGCATCTGCTGAAACGGATCATCCATTGCATGCTGGCAGTGAAAACCCGTGTGAGGATGCGGGGTAATCCGTAAGCGCTTCGTACGCCAAAAGAAGCGTTTCTCCCCAGGTTCCGGAGCAGCCATATCGGGATCGAAGGGCTCAATCGTCCGTTCATCAAACAGCTGGGCCGACTGGTCACGATACGTAAAGCACGAGTTCTTCAGCGTGCTGAAATCAGCGCGATCCCGTTCCCAGAGCATCCGCGCCAGCCGGCTCGGTCCGGGCGGCATGTCCGTCACAGACGACGCAAAGCGTTCATGATCGTCTTTGGGAACCGGGAAGGCCTGAAGGCTGACGCGCGCCATCTCCGTTGCCAAGGTCAGGTGCTCGGTGTGACCCGGCAGATCACCCAGGGTCTCTCCGATGGTCCGGGTAAAGCCCTGACCGACCCGTGCGCCCCGAAGGGCGGGAAGGCGTGCGGTCAGAGCAGACGAGAGAATATCGGGAGTACCGGAGAGATGCGTCGCAGAGGCCCGGCGAATTTCATACGTAGGCAGCCGCACGATCCACCCGGCGGCCAGTGCGCAGCGATGGTCGGCAAGCGTTCCCCGAACCCGAATCTCCGAGTTGGCCAGATTATCAATCTCGGCCTCAAAGGTCAGCGTATACCCGGCTTCCGCAAACGGCAGGGCGCATTCGTAGGGAGGACGAGTCATAAAGGGAACAGAGATCCGCACGCGGGCGGCAAATGCGCGTCGCTCGGCAGGAGCGGCGCTTATAGCGGCCGCGTGCTCATGGGTTCGGTGGAAAGCGTCAGGGCATCCCCCGAACGCATTTTGGTGAGAACGTGCTCCACTACCGTTCCGTAGTGAATGCCAATAATCGACAATTCAAACGCCTTCACCAGATGTGAGCCCGGAAACCGAAACAGGGCGCGTTTCGTCTGCAAATACTCGCGGGCGGCTTCATAGACCGATTGGGCTTCTGCGCGGGGCAGGACACCTTGGGCAACCGCTTCTCGGACACGTTGGACAAAATCCTGGACTTCGGTCAGGCCCATATCAGGCCGGTAGCGCACCAGCGCATCCTGGGCATAGGACAGCATCTCGGCAAACCGCTTGGCATCTTGTCCGTCCAGCTCGATATAACTCTTGGCGGCAGTCCCGACCTTGTCCCAATAGGAGCCCAGATTCCGGGCTTCGGTGCGGATATCCCGCAGGAATTGTCTGTCAAGCTGGGCGGCCCGCTTGAGCAGATGGAAATAGCTACGCTGTTCCTGCGTCCATACTCCGCTCAGGCTCTGCCTGGCGAATGAGCGCAGAGCGGCCGAGGCGTGGTTCACATCAAGATGGCTGTTCCTAAAAATATGGGCATCCAGGCGACCGATCAGGCGCTCCGCCCGGCCGTACATGGCCTGCGGGCTGAACAGCGACTCCAGGATATGCAGAAAGCCATTCTGCATATTGTCGAGGCCCATCACGGGTTTGAACTGGACCGTGTCATCGACATTATTGCACGCCAGATCCGCTTCGAGCAGGCGACCCTGCTCTTTGAGCTCGACGTACAGCGGCGTATGCGGCAGCGGGGTCAAGGTGCCGGTCATGGCCGAGAAGACCCCGTTCTTTTCGACAAAGTCAACAATCGTGTCAGCCGTCTGTGGGGTATCGGTATCGGCGCCAAAGATAAAACCGGCCTGGACTTCGATGCCATGTTTCTGGAGTAGGCTAATCGTATCTTTTGGGGCAGTTTTGATATTCTGAATTTTGTTCATCTGCCGCAGGGCCGCGGGGTCAGGATTCTCGATGCCCAAGAAGACGGTGGCAAACCCGGCCTGCTGCATCAGGGGCACCAGATAGGCCAGCGACTCTTTGCCCAGGTCAATACTCGCCTGGGTAAAGAATTCAAAGGGATAGTCGTGCTGGCGCTGGAATTCCGTCATCGCGTCCAGGATTTCTTCCATGGCCTTGGGTTCGGACACGAAATTATCGTCAACCGTGAACACCCCACCCCGAAAGCCAGTGTCATAGATGGCTTGGAGTTCTCGCGTGACATCGCTGCCCCCCTTTGCCCGGGGGAAGCCACCGTTGAACTGAATGATGTCACAGAAATTACACCGAAAGCGGCAGCCGGCCGTCGTTTGCAGCATCAAGGCGCGATAGTGACCGACCTCAATCAAATCCCAGCGGGGGCTGGGCAGGCCGTCAAAAGGTTCGAAAATGGAACGATCCTGGAGATACTTGCGGGAGGCCTCGGGTGCATTGAGGACCCGTTCGGGGATGAACAGAAAGGGAGACTCGTCGCTATGCTTGGGGGCCTCCTCCAGGCGACGATTGAGCTCGGCAATCCACGGACTCGCCTCGCCCCAGACCAGGTAGTCAAGCCCTTGATGCAGCACCGCATCCACCTCGTTCCGCGGGTTCATAATAGAGCTGCGATAGGTCGAGGCCAGGGGTCCACCAAGAACCCAGGGCGTATCCGTGCCTTGGGCCGGTCCTTTGAGGAGGTCAACCAAGGAGTCGCGTTGGACATTCATTGCCCCGGTAAAGACGGCGTCGCTGTCCTGAATTTTCTTGCGGAGCTTCTGAGACGAAAGGCGCTCGACATTCAGATCAACCAGTTCAAATTCCCATTCGTCCTGCGGCATCAGGGCCGCGAAGGTCAGCAGCCCGAGCGGCGGGAATGGCGCTTTGCGCCGGATATACTCCATCACATACTTAAAGCTCCAGAAGGAGTCAGCCGGGAATTCCGGTGCGATCAGGAGTCCTTTTTTCATACGCATAGCGTTACTCCTTCACTACCACCCGTTATGAGTAGGGAAGTTCTTATTTTGGTTTGTTTGCACAATTGAGACACCCTACCTTGTTATCTTGTACAATTCAATGCTTTGTGTCGTCCACATTATGCCTCTGGAGGAGAAAACCCAAAGAGTTTCACAGCATTATCCCGTGTCAATTGACGGCGTTCGTCCGCAGGGACCCCAGCAAACATCTTCTCCAGAAACTCCATCGATTTCGGCCAAGTCGATTCCGAGTGCGGAAAGTCGTTGCCCCACAGCATGGTGTCCATACCGATCCGGTGTCGCAGCAGAACGCCGACCTCATCTTCCTGAAACACAGCAAACATATTCCGACGCCAGTAATCGCTGGGCAACAGCCCCTCTTTGGATTTGAATTTCGCATATACCGGGCGGTCAGTATACGTATAATCCATCTGCTGTAGCCAGTGAGGAGCCCACGATATCTCGTGCTCGACAGAGCCAATCTTGAGGCGCGGATAACGCTCGCACACTCCAGCAAAGATAATATCGGTCAGCGCATAGCGGACCCAGTAATCTTGAGTTGGCCGGAGTCCGGCTGGTGTGAAGGTCGAAAAACTGATCGAGATCTCACAGCCAGGCACGTTGGCCCGCTGCGTCGCCAAGTGAAATAAGAGCGGCATGTCCGTCTCTTGGGCAACCGCCCAGAATGGGTCGTACAGGGGATCACGGTAGGGCCGTCCGGGCAGCGGAGTGACGGGGATAAATACTCCGGCCAACCCGAGCTCAGCACAGCGCTTGAGCTCGACACTCGCCTGTGCGGGATCATCGACATTGATCATACCAATGCCACGCAGCCGTTCAGGATAGGCGGTACAAAAATCCGCAATCCAGTCGTTGTAGGCGTAACAAATACCGGACAAGAGCTCGCTGTCCTCCAGATGGTACCAGAACAGCCCCTGACTCGGCTGCAGCACAGCTCCCCAGATGCCATCCATCTCCAACTCGGCAATCATCGCCCGCGGCTCATACGCCCCTTCTCTCACGTCTTCCCAAATACTGACAAAATCGATTGTCGAACCGTCATCAAAGCGCCGACCCGCTTGGGTCACGCCTCCCAGGGTGGCGACCTGAGTGTCACCAAGAAACCAGGCGTCCCCGTCTCTTCCATCCTCGGTTTTATAGCGCTTTATCACCGGCGCTCGGTCCAGCAGCTTTGAGGGCATGCCCTTGGTGTAGAGGTCGGGCGGTTCGACAATATGACTATCACTCGAAATGATGACTGGAGTTGCCATAGGTCCCTCCTCAGTGCACTGAGCCGACACCTAGCAGGCAAACCTTCGAGACACAAGGAGAAGAAGCACTGCGCGGGCTTCGTTGCTGGAGACCGAGCGAACTGGTATAAGGCGGCTTTATCGGTTGGCGGCCTGATCGGTTTTACTGACCAGGAAAACCGCCGGCCAACAGGGGGAGATATGCAAAAATTGCTCTGGGTTTTAAGCGTGAGCGTGTGTAGCCTGCTCTGGTCGTCGTCTGCCGGGGCGGAGATGTCTGCCACGGCCATACAGGCGACGTTTCATCCCTACGCCAACGGTAAGCCGTCGGTGGAGGGCCTGGCTCCCGGCACGCGGATCGGACAGGATTCATGGCAGGCCGCCCAGGATTATCTGCCGGTCGAAATTCTTGACAAGATCAAAGCCGGCGAACTGGCGGTTGAGGTCCGAGAAACAACCGACCTGCCGGTGAGCGATGCCTATATCACGGCCACGCAGAACCACGCCGAACACGTGCAGCTTGGCGCGGACGGCGAACTCGGCGGCTATGTGGCCGGCATGCCCTTCCCCGTTCTCGATCCGGCCGATGAACAAGCCGGGCTCAAAGCGGCGTGGAATTATCGCCACCGCGACTTTGGCAATATCATGCAGGTTTGGAATACCTTTCGCCTCATCGAAGAGTCGGGCGCCGTCAATCGGGAGATCGAAAACTATTATGTCGTGGCCTTCGGCATGCATCGACCGCCAACGGATGGCCCCGACCCCAACATCTGGCAGGAAGAGGACTTGCTGTATAAGGAATATTACCACATCACCGCACCGTTTGACCTGAAAAATACGATCAGTCTGAAGCATCGTCATATCCGTGACCAGGCCAAGGATGACGACTGGGTCTATTCCCCGGCCGGGCGCAAGATTCGCAAGATCATTGTGAAACACGAAGATGCTGCGCTCGACTCGGGCATGCTGAACGACGACTACTTTGGCTTCTCCGGGTATATCCGCAGTTATACGTGGAAGCTGGTCGGCATACAGACGCTCCTCGCGCCGGTCGGTGTCCAGGCGGTAAAAACGACCTTTGGCGGGCGCGGAGGCTGGTATCCGGTCGATCCCTGGGAGTTGCGCGAGATGGTGGTCCTCGAAGGCGTGCCCAAGGCCGACGATCATCCGTATGGCAAACGCGTTCTGTATATCGACCGCCAGATGTTTGTTCCCGTTTATGCTCTCATGTACGACCGCGCCGGGGCGCATATCAAGACCATGTTCGAGCTGTACGGAAACCCGAAATTCAATCCCGGTAACGAAGACGTGCGCGTGCCGGTGTGGACCGGTGAGACCATGATTGACTATCAGAATGAGTTTGGGTCGGTCACCGAAGTGACCAAGATTATCTATAATGAACCCATACCTGCCGACTTTTTCAATCTCAACAAAATCGTGGCGAGAGGGCGCTAGTGCGGAGTCCGAAAACGCTTGTCAGTCACCTCATTCCCCCCCCCTGTCCGATGACTCGATGCTCTATCCCCTCCTTGGAGGGGTGGCCGAAGGCCGGGGTGGGTTCTCTAGTCAATGAAACACATCCCGCCGCTATGCGGCACCTCTCTCAAGAGGGGAAAACGTTGTTCCTTTTCACTTATGGATAAAATTTACCAAAAGACTATGTTGCGGGCCGGCCCTGCTTTTGTTTCTCTTTGCCTGCTCTTCCTTGCCCTTCCCCTCTCCCCTGCCCGCGCGGACTTCACCTATGGCGATCTTTCCCTGTCCGGCAATCTGCAAACCCAGCAGATATTTCGTCACCCGGAACCGGACAAATGGTCGATCATTCAGCAGCGCAACGTCATACGCGCGCGCGTGGAATATGACTGGGTCAAAAACGGCCAGGCCTTCAGCCGCTTCTCCCTGCCGGGCATAGACTACGCCCACTTCGTCGGCCTGTACCGGGGCGTGTATGACAGCGTGTACGATTTTCAGCCGGGTCCGCGCCAGGACGTGTTTCCCTATCGCGGCCGGGCCGGTCGGGACGGAAAATTATCCGACCTCTCTCACAAAGCGGCCCACGCCCTGCGCTTTGAGAGCACGTTTCGCGAAGTCTTCACCGACATCGAGTTCGCCAAGATACCCCTGTCCTTGCGACTCGGTCGTCAAATGGTGGTGTGGGGCGAGTCTGACAACCTGCGTATGCTCGATCGCACCAACGCGCTGGATACCACCTGGCATGGGGGCGGCGTCGGCCAGGAAACCTGGGACGATCTGCGTATTCCGTATTGGATGATACGCGCCACCTATCGTTTTGGGCGGATTGGGAGTTTGAGCGATGTGTATACCGAGTCCTATTGGGTACCGGGGCTGTGGGTGCCGCTCAAGTTCGGCTTCTCTCCGGGGCGTCCCTGGAGTTCACCGAGTGCGAATCCATTTGGGGGGAGTCCGACCGGAGGAAATTTCAAGCTCCTCAACCGCACGGTCCTGGGCCGGCGGGGCAACTATAGCAAAAGCATAGATGAGAATAGCCAGGTCGGCTTCCGCCTGGGTGCGACCACACCGCAGGGCGTGACCGTAACGCTGAACTATCTGTATCAACGCACCGCCCACGATGACGGCGTCAACACCTCCGCTCTGCGCGGCCTCAACCAGTGCCGGCTCGGTACGGCCAAATGCGAGACAATAGCGGATGTGGCGCGCAGCAATACCGTCCTGCTAGGGCGTGGTATTCTACCGGCGGAAGCCTACTATCCCTACACCCATGCGGTCGGCATCTCCGCCAGTTATGCGGACGACGACTATACCGAAGGCGTGTGGCGCATGGAAACGATTTATGAGTTCGGCAAGCCCTTCGCGGATAAACGCAAACCCATTATGATTCTGGACGAGGGCGAGAACCCCATAGAGAGCGGCTTCCTGGGGATCAAGAAGAGCGATGTCTGGCAGGCGTTTATCGGCTTTGACCGACCGACCTGGATTCGCACCCTCAACCGCCGCTCCACATTTTTCCTGACCTCACAGGTCTTCTGGCAATATATTCCGACCAGCACGTCCCGTTTTCAGGGGCAGATTTCAGCAACGGATAAAGTCCGCAATTGGGAGGCCGTCGGCACGATTGCCGCCAGCACCACCTATATGCGAGGCAAGCTCCTGCCGGTAGCCTTCTTTGTCATTGACCCGATCAACCACTACAGTTCCCAGCTCGGCTGGGTGGTGGATTACTATATCACTCCCCGGCTGATCGTCCGGCTCGCCCAGAATTATTTCTTCGTGCCCGGCTTTGGCGGCCAGGTGGACGAGAGCTGGGGTTTGGGCGGACTGTATCGCAAGCGCGACGAGACCGTTGTGCGGATGACGTATCAATTCTAGCTGTTACACAACGGTGAGGGATATGTGATAGAGGAAGCGTAATGGGGAGAACGTGGCCATGAGTACAGCACCAGAGACAGTTACAGAAACATTACAGACTGGCTTGGTCAGTGATGCTCCCAGTAGCACGGAGATTCCAGTTCTTGATGTAGGAGAGTATCTCTCCGGCGTCCCAGGGGCGTGTGAACAACTAGCGCCCGTCCTTTCCCAAGCCTTGACGCAGGTTGGCTTTTTCTACCTGGTTGGCCACAACATCCCCCGCGCAGTTATCGATGGGGTGTTTCGGGAGGCCAGGCGATTTCTTTCTCTCCCTCTGGAACAGAAGAATACAATCAAACTCAACGATGTTTTTGTTGGCTATATGGGAGATAGACAACAACTCGGCCGCACCTCGGAGTACTATGAGGGTCACACCAAGCCAGACCGGGTTGAGGCATTCTTTATGCAACGTGATCGATCTCCTTTTGAACTGCCATTTCCCAACCAATGGCCGGAAGGCTTACCGGGCTATCGGGAGACCTTGATCGAGTTTTTCGAGGCTATGGAGGATCTCTCCATTAAGCTGCTGCCACTGTTTGCCACAGCTCTGTCTCTCCCCTCGGACTATTTCGATCCGTTCTTTCCAAAATATCGCAATATTGCCTTCCAGCGCCTTTCTCACTACCCAGCCGACCCTTTGGAGGAGGATCAGTATAATTCCTCACCGCATACAGACGGTACATTCCTGACCCTTCTCGCAACAACTGATGTGCCAGGGCTGGAAATTAAGCCGAAAGAGCAGGACTGGATTCGTGCTCCAGCCTGGCCGGAAGCCTTTCTGGTCAATTCGGGCGATCTTCTCACTCGCTGGTCCAACGGTCGCATCCTGTCCACACCACACCGGGTACGCAATCTGTCAGGCCAGGATCGCTACTCCATACCCTTCTTTTTTCTCCCCAGCCCGGACACAGTGATTGAATGTCTGCCAACCTGCCACGATGTGGACAACCCACCCCAGGACGAACCGATAACTGCCCAAGAATATCTCCGCTGGTATTTGGAACAGAATTTTACTCAGTACGGGAAGTTCGAGCACGACTGAGATGTCAGTACGGTTGTGACATCAATGCCTGAGCCTACGCCCGTAAAGATATGATCCCGACCCATTACGCCTCAACCGGCGTATCCGGTAGTCGTCCCCACAGATTCCACGAGGCATCGAAACTGCGCACGGCCGGATAGCCGAGCAGTTGCGTCAGTACAAACCAGGTATGGGCCGAGCGAATGCCAACCGCACAGTAGGTGATCGTTTCCTTGTCGGCGGTGACGCCGTGGCTGGCGTACAGGGCGGCCAGCTCGTCCGCGGACTTAAACGTGTCGTCCTCGTTGAGCGCATCCTCATAATAGAGGTGAGTTGCGCCCGGAATATGGCCGCCCCGCTCGCTGCCTTGGGGCGGCTCCAGCAGGAATAATTCACCCCGATATTCCTCGGGTGTGCGGACGTCCAGCAAGACTTGGTTCTCTTGCCCAACGGCAGCCTGGACGCGTTCCTGTAAAGCCCGCAGGGCCGGGTCAGGCTCGCGTGCGGTATAGCTCGTCGCCGTAACGGTCGGCACCTCGGTCGTCAGTGCGTGGCCGTCGGCAACCCACTTCTTGCGCCCGCCGTTAAGGATACGCACATCGGCGTGACCGACGGATTTGAGAAACCAGAACACCCACGGAGCAACCGCGCTGTGATCGCTATAGGCGATCACAGTGGTGTCGTTATCAATGCCCGAGCGGCCACAGAAATCTTCGATCGGTTTTTTGTCGAAATTGATGCTCCAGTCCGGCTTGAGCAGGGTCCCAAAACCGTTCCAAAAGACTGCCCCTGGAATATGGCCGGACTCGTACGGCGCCGGGTCAATATGCGTGTCAACGATCCGCACCTGCGGGTCAGCCAGATGTTCGGCAACCCACCGCGGGTCAACCAGCACCTCAGGATGTGCATAGTCTTTCATAAGTTTCATCTCCCCCTATTCAGACTGAAGCCGCCTGGCATCCTACGCGACCGTAGACGCTCCGGTCAACACAGCGCCGAATAAGAACATGAAGCAGGAGCACTTTTGAAAAAACTGCTTGTCCCATTCCCACCGAGACGCTAAAGAGGTCTCACGTGCAGAACACGTTAAGGAGAACGAAACCATGGCTGACAAACGAGACGTGCATGTTCCGGCAACCCAGGGCGCGGCCTGCGTGGTCCGGCAGGGGGAAACGATTCGCATCGTTGATGTGGAAGGCCAGCAGATCTGCGATTTCGTCTGCTTTCACCTGCATCACCTGGCGGAAAAACTGTCTACCGGGGAAACCGTGAATTTCAATACCTTGACCGGGAGCGGTTCCCTGCATTTTACGGTCGGCAGCAGGTTCTACTCCAATCTTCAGCACCCCATGTTCGAGATTGTCGAGGATCAGGCCCACGGCGTGCACGACGCCCTGTTTGCACCATGCAGCAGCGCTCTCTATGCGTCTGCCGACGCCCTCAACCATCGTAATTGTCGGGACAATCTCACCGAGGCGGTGGAATCGTATGGGCTGGGCTATCTCGACGTGCCCGACCCCATCAACCTGTTCCAATATACGCGGGTCCGCTCCGACGGCACCATCGACGCGCGTCCCGCGGCAACTCAAGCGGGCGAATACGTTGCCCTGAAAGCATTGATGGATTGCCTGGTTGCAGTCTCAGCGTGTCCATATGATATAGAGATTGACGGCCAGCAACCCAATGGGGCACAGTGTACGCCACTCAGGATTGAGTTCGTTTCTACATGAGCAAGAGGAGGAAGCAGTATGGCAGTCGCACAGCTGAAAGAATCGTTTGCCAGCCAACTCCAGGCTTTTTATACTGGGACGCTTGATGGCGGGGAGTATATTCCGTTCGAGTATCCCGGCCCGGACGGAAAACCGACGACATTCGGCGAGATTCAACTGATTCGCGAAACCGGTCATGACGGCAGCAGCACCCTGGCGGTCGGTCTGTGGAAAACGGAGGCTGGCCTCTCACCCGAATACACCTTCCCAGGCGGAGATGAGACCTTCCTTGTGGTAGAAGGCTCGGTCACGATCACCCTGCTCGATACGGGCGAGGAAGTGTCTCTCAAGGTCGGCGACTTTGCCTCCTTTGTGAAAGGTACCCGTTCGCAGTGGAATTTTCATACCGCCTTTAAGAAGTTTGTCATTGTGTCGGATTGTACGCCCGAGTAAGGAGGAAGGACCATGAGCGATCAATTTGTAGCGTATCTGCACGAATGTTTTCAGGGTGAAGTAATGGGAGAAGCCCTTGGAGTCGCACTCGCGGAAGCGGCGCAGGACCCCGTCCACAGCCAAAAATGGCGTTTTGTAGAACAACTTGAGCGCGAGACCAAAGGCCGCATTCGGGTTGCGCTCGAAGCCCTCGGTGAATCGGTCGAGGAGGACTCTGAAAAGCGTGCCGAGGGAAAATCCTGGGGCGAGAGGTTTGCCAAACTGCCTTGGTCCGAGGCGATGGATAAGCTGAAACCCGAGCTTGAGAAGTACATCCGGTACTTTGAAAAGCACGAGAAAACGGCCCCGTCCGATGGGCTGGCCATCGCCCAGCAGATTACTCGACACGAGCGCGCCTTGTTGGAGTTCACCGTGCGTGAGATTGAAGGTCGGCCGGACAGCTCGGTTGAGCCGATTGAGCGCCTATTGGACAATCCACCGTTGGCAGCGTAGGCCCCTTGATACTCTCCCTGTAGGCAGCCCCTCGCCCCTAAAGGGTGAGGGGGTAAGTAGGTCGGATTAGCGGAGCGTAATCCGACCTACAGCGGGGGAGAACCCACCCCGCCGCTAGCGCGGCACCCCTCCCAAGAGGGGATGTGTTCTACTCCCCTCCTGGGACGTGTGGTGTACATTGTGTCGAGTGCCCCCCACGGGCCATCCACCCTGGCCTCCTTCGACTCGGCTCAGGACAACCCCTCTCGCAGCGGCGTGTGCGGCACCCGCTCCGTCCAGGGCTTATACGTATGGGCGTTCTCGGGTGTGATAAGCCGCCCCAGGCCGGCAATAAAAGACTCTCCGTGCAAGTCTTCGCCCTCAACCAGTACCCGCGCGACCAGATCGCCGACCGATGCTCCGATATTGGTGATCTCGATATCCCAGGTTCCGTGAGACCTGCCGGCACGGACGGCTTCAACCGCCTTCGGACTGCCGTTGCGCGAGACCATTTTCATCTCACCGGAGCGGCCGGCCACCTCAATCGCATCGAGGGTTCCCAGCATGGTTTCGTCGTTGAACGGAATCAGACCGGCCAGGTCCGTAAAATCGGCCAGTAGACGTTGCGCTGCCTCCCGACCGCCCGCGGCAACGTCTTGCAAATTCCGATAGCGTTCCTCAAACGGATCGTTGACCAGGGTGAATCCGCTCTGTCTGACGCCGTGCACGATGCCAGTGACAAGCTCGATATCGTCAATGACTTCCGGCCCCCCGATGATCGCCAGCCGCGCTCCGACGGGTAGGAGCGCCGCCAGATACTCGGCCATATACACGCCGTGATTAAAGTTCGGATAGACTAAGGACGCAACGACCGGAAAACGGGGTCGCTCAAACGAAAAGACTGGAATCCCCTGTTGGCGGGCGGCCTTGACCGCCTCGGCAGGCTGTACGGGGTCGAGGACATAGACAATGATGCCGTCCACCCCAGCCTGCATGCCGTGCCGAATCGCCTGGTCCTGCCCGGCTATCCAGTCCGGTCGGCGCACATCGACCGTCAGCGTTCGCAGCTCAATTCCCGACCTTTGCAAACGATGGTCGAGCCCGTGGGCGAGGGCGTCAAGACCCGGATGGGCCCCGTATTCCATCACGTTTACATAGAGTACGCGCACCGTATCCCCCTAGAGCCCGACCGATAAGGGCGTGCAGTCCACCCGTTCGGACCAGGGCTTCCAGCTCTCGATATTGTCCAGGGTAATCATCCGGCCAACCGGACTCATGCTCAGATAATCTTCGAGCACTTCTCCACCCACTAGATGACGAACAACCAAATCACCCAGCGTTGTGCCTATCCCCGATGCGTCCAGGTCCCAGGTACCGAGCGTTTTTCCTGTCCGCACCATCTCGACTGCTTGGGGTGAGCCATTCCGGGAGACAATATTGAGGCCACCCAGCCTTCCTGTTTCTTCGAGCACGCTCAGACAGCCCAGCATGGTCTCGTCGTTATAGGGAATGAGACCCTGCAGTTGAGACTCAGAGACCTCCTCCAACAGGCGGAGGGTTGGCTCGCGCGCTCCTTCTGATACATCCTGGACGTTGCAATACTGTGTATCCTCAGGATCGTTCAGCAAGCGACAGTGGCTGCGTTTCAGCGCGTAGACCAGACCGGCCACTTCTTCTGCATCGTCCACCGTATCCGGTCCTCCGATCACCCCCACCCCACTGTCCGCCGGTAAAACCGAGGCCAGGTATTCAGCCATGAACACGCCGTGGTTAAAATTCGGATACACCACGGCGGCATTGACGGCATAGCGCGGTCGGACAAAAGAAAAAACGGGAATGCCCGCCGAGCGGGCCTTGGCAACCGCCTCACCAAACAGCGTCGGATTGAGGGCGTAGATCACGATGCCCTCGACGCGGGCGCGCACTCCTTCGTCAATAGCGGCCTCATATTTTTTGCGCATGCCTGGTTCGCGAAAATCGGCGAACAGCACCGGCATCTGAATATCCGCCGCGTGTAGAATCGATTGCAGCCCGTAGGCGAGCGCGTCTATGGCGGGATTGGCATCGAGGTAAATGGGATTCACGTACAGCACTCGCTTTGTCATGATCGACCTCACACGGTGTTTTTCCGCCACCTAGCACGAGGGGGTGACAGGTGCAAGCGAAAGACCAAGTCTTTTTCTATTCGTCTGGAGAAGTGGCGAAAAACATTATACACACCGAACTATGGACGCCTATGAACACAAGCTCAAACAGTTTATTGCCGCCGGTAGTATCGAGGCGGAACATTTATCCTTCGAGCAGTCGTGTCACTCGGTGGCCGAAGCAGCCGCAGTGGTCGGTACGGACCCGGAGCATTTTGTCAAGAATATTTGCATGACGGATGTCCAGGGGCAGGTGATTGTGGCTATTGTCAAGGGCGAAGATCGAGCCAGCACCTCGCGGGTTGCCAAGGTGCTCCAGATCGAGCGGGTGAGAACTATGACACCGGACGAAATGCTGGCCAAAACGGGCTACCCCTGTGGGGGAACTCCGTCGTTTGGGTTTGCCGCAACCTTTCTTGTTGATCCTCGGGTCATGCAGAAAGATGAAGTGTATACCGGCGGCGGCTCAGAAACTGCCTTGGTCCGAGTCTCGCCCCAGGCGCTCCTCCAGGCCAACGGGGGCAAAGTCGTCAGGGTCAGGAGATAAGACGGCGGCTGGAAAGAGCCGGTAAAGAGCGGTATACAGACCGGGACAAGGCAGTAGCAATCGCCAAGGAGGGCATATGAGCAAGGTCTCACTCACGACTGTAGGGCCTGACGTCAACGCGGATGCCTACCTGTCCGTGATCGAGCGGGATGGCGGAGTGATTATCGAAAACCTGCTTGAGCCCGATTTGCTGAGACGACTCAACACCGAACTCGACGGCTATATCGCCACCCACCCACCCGGCAGCCGCAGCGACGAAGAACTCTGGCAAGTCTTTCATGGTCAGAAAACGATCCGTTTTTGCGGTCTGGCTGCCAAATCAAAAGCGTTTATTGAGGTCCTCCTCCATCCCGTGCTCAGGGCGTTTGCGGATCATTATCTTTTGCCCAATTGCGGCTCGTATTGGCTGAATACCTCCCAGACCATGATCGTTGGCGGGGGAGAGCCCGTCCAGATGCTACATCGCGATGAGGCCAACTGGCCCCATTTTCCCTGGCCCGGCCCGGAACTTACGGTCAGTTCAATGTTTGCCCTGAACGACTTCACCGAGGAGAACGGCGCCACGCTCGTCGCACCGGGCAGCCATCGCTGGCAGGACCCGGAGCGCGAGGCCCGCCCCGAAGAACTGGCCCAGGCAGTCATGCCGGCCGGCTCTGCCCTGCTCTACACGGGAAAAGTCATTCACGGGGCTGGGGCAAACCGGACGCCAGACACGTGGCGGCGAGGGATGCACGTCAGCTTTGTTCTTGGCTGGCTACGCCCGGAGGAGCACCATTCCTTGGCCGTTCCTTTGGAAGTCGCCCGCCAACTGCCCGAGCAGGCCCAGCACCTCCTGGGCTATCGCTCGTATCATCCGTCCGTCTTTGGTGGACGGTTGGGTCTGGTGGATTTCGAGGACGCGGCCCTGGTGGAAACGCAGAGCTGATCAGGGGTCCCTACTTACGGAGACCCATTTTGCGCAAGAGGGGCAACACCTCATCATGGCACATATGTAATCCTTTGATCGGATCGAAAAAGGATAGTAGTACCCCCCGTTGGCCGGCCTGCTCGTGGACCGCGCGGAGTTGCTCTGCCACCGTTTGCGGGCCGCCACAGATCTGATACCCCGTCAGCCCTAGTGCGGTCTCACGGTAGGCGTCTTCGCCAATCTGTTCCCGCACACGTTTCGTGGTGTCGCGCTTCCGGTCTGGCGCGAAGGAGATCGGGCGTGCCGTAGCGCGCTCCACAAAGGTATCGGCCGCGTCTTCGTCTATCTCCTCGACTAAGCGCTTATAGGTAGCTTCCGCTTGTGTGTCGGTTCCCTCAATAATGACGTAGGCATACGTCATGGGGTCAACGCGCCGGCCATAATGCGCCGCTCGGTCCCTCACCGTATCCGCGGCCAGTTTCATCTTCTCGATGCCCCCGGAGCAGAACAACCATTCACAGTGTTTGGCTGTAAACTCGATGCCGGCAGGCGAGGACCCGGCATTGACCAGATACGGCCGAGGCTTGCGGGCGGGTTTTGGACTCACATAAGCCCCATAGGATTTGTAGAACTCGCCTTCGTAGGTGATCGGCTCCTGACTCGACCAGGCCCACTTCATGAGGGTGACAAACTCATCAGCCATTTCGTAGCGCAGATCGTGGTCGGGAAAGGTCTGCCCGAACAACGCCTGCTCATCTTCAATCCAGCCCGTCACGACGTTCAGACCCCAACGGCCCTGTGAGAGATAGTCGATCGTCGCCCCGAATTTGGCGAAGTGCAGAGGATGAAATCCGTATGACACATGGGCCGTGGAAAAGAGCAGAATTCGGCGTGTCAGCGGAGCCAGCGCAGCGGCTGTCGTCAGGAAATCGAGCGAGTCTTCATTAAAGCGCGTCTCCCCGCCGTGCCCGAGCCATCGGCCAAACGGCACCTGGAATTCAAGCCCTATCCGCTCGGCGAACTGGATCAGATACTGGGCCGTATCCCAGTGCCAGAAGTTTTGATACCGGTCCGGGTCGTCGAGCACGGCTTTGGATATGGTCGCCCCACCGGTCAGATTCCAGCCAAACAGGCCCAATAAGAGCGGATGCGGGCTCTCGACCGCAGGCTGCCCACCCGGATCAAACGGTCCCCTGGTAATCTGTACCCGTTCTCCGTAGTGCCCCACTCTGCCCATTCGCCAGTCTCCCGTTACCAATTCCAGAAGGTCAGATTCTACACGGGGTTTATCATGAGCATAATCGAAGGGCTCAAAATAAGATTGACCGGCACACTATTTTCTTACGCGAGGGGGTATTATATCCCGTTGATGGCGCCCTCAGGCACACCGCTCAGGTCAACCAGCGCTTCAGGTTTCAGTTGCTGGGGAATCGCCCCTAAGGTGCACATCGTCTCTACCGCCACAGCCAAGCCGTCCATATCAATCAGGCCGGTCGTATTCCAAATCGGCAAGGTCCGCGTCAACGCCTGCTCGACAGTGGCAGGCTCGTACCCTGGCATATATTCGCAGACCATGGCTTTGGTTTCTTCGGGATGGGCAGTGCAATACTGAGCGCCTTTGAGATATCCCCGTAACAACTTCCGCAGCAACCTTGGTTGCTCTGCAATAAAATCCTCGCGCGCCACCAACAGCCCCCATTGAAAATGGGGCTCAACTCGACTGGCTGGCGCCACTACTCGCAGCGCTCCCTGCCGCTCGCCCAGGGAGACCCACGGCTCTACTATCAGTTGGGCGAACAGTTCCCCGGAAGCGAGGCCATCAATCTTATTATAGTCTTGCCAGAGCTCCCGGTAGGTAACGTCTCGCTCGGGATCAAGGCCGGCCCGCTTCAGCTCCAGCTTCATGAGATGCCCGTCACAGCTCCCGCGGGATAGCACACCGACCGTCTTCCCCTGCAATTCGGCCAGCTCCTTGATTTCCGGGCGGACAACAAACAGGAAGTGATCAAGGTTCCCGATCACACTACTGGCAATAATCTTACCTGGGAACATCCCCTTACCAACGGCCGTCAAAAAAGGCGGACTCCCCATCCTCCCAACCTGAATTTCTCCGCGCCCCATCGCCTGCGCCAACGCGTCTCCGCCGGGTACAACCCGGATGTGGAGATTGATCCCTTCCTCCAAGAAAAATCCCTTCTGAAGCGCCATCACAAAGGGCCAGTCATGCTGGCCGCCTTGATTGGCATGCCCCCACGTAAAGTCCACGCAGGCCTGCTCTGCCATTGGTGATCCTCCTTGACTGAGTATAGACAAGAGATATGCGACCAAGTTACTCCTGAGTAGCACCCTTCATGAGGATGTGGAATGTCTCGATCCAGGAGGGAATTATGAGTGTCACCTCGACGCCTTCGATAGCGGCTTCAATCGGACATGGACGAGGAGCGCCACCCATGCCGCGCAACGGCTGGCTGTAGTCCGAGACGCGCGGCGCTCAAGTAGGAATCAGCATGACGGCCTTACTCACCGACACAGTAGAGTCGCCCATCGGTCGCTTGGTGCTCGTATTCGACGCAGGTCGCTTATGCGTGCTTGACTACGCAGACAACACGGAGCGGATGACCCGGTTGTTGCGGCAGCGCTATCACCGGTTCCGGTTATGTGAAGCCTCCACACCTCTCGGTGTGACACAACAGCTCAGGGCCTACCTCGGGGGAAAGCTCGATGCTATCGACAGCATTCAGGTAGACCCAGGCGGGACTGCCTTTCAGCAAAAAGTCTGGGAGGCTTTGCGCACGATTCCGCCCGGAACCACACGAACCTACCGTGACGTGGCCGAACAGATAGGCCGGCCAAGCGCCTGGCGCGCCGTCGGCAGGGCAAACGCCCTCAACCCGATCTCCATTGTTCTGCCCTGCCATCGTCTCATTGGTGCCAACGGCGCGCTTACCGGCTATGCTGGCGGGTTGGAGCGCAAACACTGGCTGCTTCGGCATGAAGGGATATGAGTATGAAAATTTTTGTGACTGGCGCAACCGGAGTCATTGGCCGTCGCGTCGTTCCCCAGCTCATCCAGGCCGGGCATCAGGTTACCGGCCTTGCGCGCACCGACCAGAAGGCAGCACTCCTGAGCCAGTTCGGCGCAATCCCGGTTCGAGTCGATCTGTTTGACATGGCAGCACTGACGCCTGTTCTTGCCGGCCACGATACCGTCGCTAATCTGGCGACCAACGTTCCACCGCTGGAGCAGGCGCTAGAGCCGACGGCCTGGGACATGCATGATCGCCTCCGCAACGAGGCGTCCCGGAGTGTAACCCGAGCGGCGGCTGAGGCGGGCTGTCAGACGTTTATTCAAGAGTCGATTACCTTTCCGTATGCGGATAAAGGGGCGGAATGGATTGAGGAAACCGATGCGGATAACTGCCCACCGGAGATGGCCAGCAGTCGCGTAGCAGAGGAACAGACCACCTGGTTCAGCGCACATGGCGGGCGCGGCATCGTACTACGCTTCGCCCTGTTTTACGCTCCTGACAGCTCGCATACCCTGGAATTTCAGGCCGCGATCCGTGCGGGCCAGTCGCCGTTTCTCGGCGACCCCACCAGCTATATGAGCCATATTTACGCCGAAGATGCGGCTACGGCCGTTGTGTCCGCGCTTAATGCTCCCGCCGGTATCTATAATGTTGCCGATGACCAACCGCTGACCCGTCAGGAGTTGGCCGTTGCCATTGCCGAGCTTGAAGGGGTGGCGTCTCCTGCTCCACCCGAGCCCATACAAGGAGAGCTGCCTGGGAGCATTGAAGCCTTAACGCGTTCGCAGCGCATCTCGAATAGGCACTTTAAGCAAACCACCGGCTGGACCCCGCGCTACCCCAGTGTGAGAGAGGGCTGGCGTCAGATGCTCAATAGCTGAAGAGGAGTGAGCCATGAATGTTGATACACGTCTGCGAGTCGGTCTCTGGTTTCTCGTTGCGAGCGGTGTCATGGTTGGCGCGTGGGCGCAATTCTTTCCCCAGGCATTCTACGATAGTTTTCCCGGCCTGGGCCGCAGTTGGGTCTCGGTTGATGGGCCGTTCAATGAACATCTGGTGCGAGATGTGGGCGGCCTGTATTTAGCTCTGAGCGCGGTGACCCTCATTGCGGTCTTTGCCAAAACCCGCGAAACGATTCTTGCCGCCGCGCTCGGCTGGCTCGTCTCTCAGATCCCGCACTTCGCCTACCACATGACTCATTTGCACGTGTACACTTCGATGCTGGATAAAGTTGGGAATGTACTGACGCTGGGCCTGCTGGTTCTGGTACCGGCCTACGTGTTCGTGCGAGCGATTCGCGAAAAAAGCTGGCACCTCTCTTGAAAAGTGACAATTGTCACTTGTATAAAAATCTGTGGTTAGAAACTTCAAGCATCTCGGGCTGAAACGCCTGTATGAACGTGGCGACCGCAGCCGGATCAATCCGAATTATGTTGGTAAAATCGAGTTGATCCTTGCCGACCTGGATGCTTCCGAGACGCTTGGGCACATGCGCCGCCCCGGCTATCGGCTCCACGAACTCAAGGGCGATATGAAAGGACTGTATGCAGTCGATGTCTCGGGGAACTGGCGGATTATCTTTCGCTTTGAAGACGGCGAGGCGTCAGGCATTGATTTGATTGATTACCACTAGGCAAGGAGAAAGATATGGTTATGCACAACCCACCCCACCCCGGACGCCATGTCCGAGAAACCTGTTTGGAACCGCTCAAACTGTCGGTCACCGCCGCGTCAAAGGCTCTCGGCGTGACCCGGCAGACCCTCAATAATCTGGTCAATGAGAAAGCGGGGATTTCCCCGGAAATGGCGATACGGTTGGAAAAGATGGGTTGGGGGACGGCTGATGGATGGCTCCGGCTTCAAATGAACTATGATCTTGCACAGGTGCGTCGGAGAGAGAAAGAGATTGTTGTTCATCCATCTGCTCCAGCGTAGACCTCTCACCACATCCGAGTGATGATCGTAAGACGATTTCTCCTTACTCCCCGGAGGGTTCCATGATCCTGGGGCGTCGAACGGCCACTTCGAGTGACACGGAATTTGCGCGTACTACTCATCATGCAGCCTATCGCGACGTCGTCTCTCGTCAATTCGGAGCATGGGATGAAGCGCTGCAGGATCGTTTGTTCGAGGAAAAATGGATACCGGACAAATTTGAGATTATCCTCTGCGACGGCAACCCGTGTGGTTTCCTTTCAATAGAAGACCATCCCGATCACATCTATATAAGCGAAATCGTGATTGCCCCCCAGTTTCAAGGGCACGGTATTGGCTCTCGACTCTTCAACAAAGAGATGCAACGCGGACGGGAAGCGAAGTCCCCGCTCCGGCTTCAAGTCCTCAGAGAGAACCGGGCCATCGAGCTGTATCGCAGGCTTGGTTTCAAGGAATGTGGCACGACAGAGACGCATATCTGCATGATCTGGGAAGATTGTGAACAACACGCAGGATAGCCTCCCTGGCCCAACTACTGCGCGAAGGCGTCCAATGCGGCCCGTACACTCCGGTTCATGTCTCCATCAATGGCCATCGGATAGAGAATGGAGTAAGTCGCCCCGGCCTTTTCAAACGCTTCCGCCTGGTCTCGGCACTCTTGCGGAGTGCCCGCCAGAGCGCATTCGGCTACCATGCGTTCCGACACGGCATCAGCCGCACCGGCCTGGTCTCCCTTGAGCGCGGCATCCATAATTTGGGTCGCTTCCCGCTCAAAGCCGTGTCGAGCAAAAATGCGATTGTAAAATGGCATCTGGCCGTAAAAGGCTAACTGTTGTTGAACCGAGCGGAGCGCGAGGCCGCGCTCTTCACACACGCAGCAGTGGACAATAGGCACAATCTCGACATCGCGGGGCGAACGACCAGCTTCCTCCGCCCCGGCCGCAACGCCCTCGATGATTTCTTTCAACATCGTCGGGCCATATTGGGCCGGGATACTCCCGTCAGCGAGTTCTCCGGTCATCTGAATACTCTTAGGCGATACGCCAGCGAGATAAATCGGGATTTTTCGTTCGGCCTTCGGGATGGACAGGCCCGCGGCTCCGAGCTGAGACAGTCCGGGATGATCGCCATGAAAGACACTTTGCAACTCTCCAATATAGGAGCGCATCGCCGTCAGCGGTTTGTCCATAGGCAGGCCATACGCCTGGTTCAGGGCTGCATGGCTCGTTCCGAGCCCCAGGAAAAGACGACCGGGGGCGATCTCATCAATCGTCAGAGCGTGCAGAGCCGCCTGGAGAGGTGGATGGAGAAAGATATTAAAGATCGCGGTGCCGACCTGAATACGGGAAGTCACGCTCGCCAGATGTTGAGTGAGGGCTAAAGCGTCGGAGGCCGCTTCGGTGACCAGGAAATTCCGAAAGCCGCGCTCCTCAGCCATCTTTGCATATTCGGTCGCACGCCCCAGCGTCACGCTAGCCGATCCCGTGAACAGCAACATCCCAGGTGTTTGCATATCTCCCCCTTATTCACTGACGATTCGTTACAGGACAATTCCTCACGCCTTGGTATACAGCCGGCCTATCCCCTTGGGGAGAGACGGGTTTTCTCCGCATTTTCATCGAGCACACGGTACACCGTTGTATGCCGGTCGGAGTACACTTTTTCCATGAACGGATCTCGGTCGGCAAGGGCAATGAACTTCCGATGCTTGTTGTCGGTAAAAGCGTAGGCACAACCAAACTTCTGAAAAATGACTCTGGCCGGTAGGCGCACCTTCCCCCTGGTAATATCTTTCCACCGCTCATAGAGGTGTTTGTTCTTAATCCGCATAAAGTCGGGATCAAGCCCAACGATGTAGGTATTATGCGTGTTAAAGAAAAACAGGCGTGGAAAGTCGTCCCAGTCGGTGTGAAACACACGCGCCCCTTTGGGCGTGTTATGGGCTAACCACTCCGCCCCGCCTTTATACGCGTCAGACGGCGGGAGACGGTGAATATCGTGCCAGGCGGCTTGCACAGTGGCTTGCAGGGCCGCAACGAGCATGAGGCTTGCCAGAATGAGCCCACCAATTTTCCTGTCGGTCCAGGCAATAGAGCCGACATCCAGGGTCTTCAACCAATGCCGCGCCCCGACCGCCAAGAGCAGTACGGTAGCCGGCGGGTAATATTCGATAAAACGGCGCGATTTGAACAACAGAAAGGCGTATAACGTCGCGGCTAAAAATAAGAAAAGCCGAGGGGCATCTTGGCGCCATTCTTCCCTATTGGTCAGGAATATGGCGCTGCCATAGGCGAGGTGCGCCCCGAGCGACAGGCTCAGAAGATCCCATGAATTATACGGACGCCACTCTCCTCCGACCGATGTCGCATAATCCACCACGAACAGCTTGGGGACAATGTGGTCCCAGAGCAGGAAGATATTCTGCGGAAAGTACGGATTAACGACAAGGCCGCAGGCGACCCCGATACCCGCCCCGATGAGGAGGGGGTATTCAAAAGTGCCGTCGACGAGGTAGTGCGTCAGGAGACCGATCAGCACCAGGAGTAGAATCAGCGGAAAGGCGTTATACGCCCACACAAACAGCATCGCCACGATCCCGAGACCAACAGGCCGGCGTTTCAGAATCAGATACATCGCTATCAATTGAAACGCCAACCCCAGGCTTTGTCCCCGGGCCATACTCATCCGATACAGAAACGGGTGCGAGGACGCAAAGAGGACGAGCAACCAGACAAACGGATAGCGCACCTCGTACGCAACGAGGAAAAAATAGAACACACAGCAGGCAAAAACCGCGAGGGTCACTGCGGCCCATTTCGACGCCAGACCCAAGTCGCCAAAGGCGGTGAAGGGAGCTTGCAGCACATGGAGCAGCATATGGCGGTCGCTGTAGCCGTGCTCATCCAGAATGGTGAGAGGCAACCAGGGGAACGGAAGCGGGAGACCCTGCTGGAGTGTCAATTCCGCCATCTTGATATGGTGGTATCCGTCGTTGCCAACGATATTCGGGCTGGCGAATTGGATATAGGCGAGCAGGGCTCCGGAAATCGCGACGGCGCTCAAAAAGTGGACAATAGAGCGCGGCCTCACCGCACTAAGAACGTGGCTGACCAGAGCGGTCATCGACCGTGAGCGCTCGGTGCGATGGGGCGGAGGGGTTTCTACCTCTGGCACAAAGATTTCCTCTAGTCCCTTAAGATACGCCCCAATTCAGCCCTCCACACGGCCATGACGACACTCCCTTAATTGTCATCATCATCGTCGTCATCGTTGTCATTGTCGTTGCTGTTCCCGTTGGTGTTCGTATTCGTGTTGCTGTTCTCATTATCGTTCTCGTTCTCGTTCTCATTCTCGTTGGTGTTCGTATTCGTGTTGCTGTTCTCATTGCCGTTGGCGTTGCTATTCTCGTTCGTATTCTCGTTCGTATTGGTGTTCTCGTTCGTGTTCGTATTGGTGTTCTCGTTGGTATTCGTGTTCGTATTTTCGAGACTGTCACTCAGCGCATTCCGGTCGAGATCGTCGTCAGGAAAGCCGTCCCGGTCGGCGTCATTGTCGGCAAAGCCGTCAGAATCCGAATCATCGTCCCGCACGCCATCCTCGTCTTGGTCGGCCACAAACGAAATCGCAGCGAGCTTATTGGAAGGCGGGTCATATTTGAGGACGGTCGTCAGCGATTGTCCGCCGATTTCTATGCCCTCCACCAATACTTCCGTCTTGCCTACGATATCGAGCGTTGCTCCGCTCAAGTCAATTTCGATATTTCGCGGATTTTCATCTCCCGGCGCATTGGACACCAGGAAACGGACACTTCGGCTCGCGGCTTCCCCGTTCATATCCATCGCTCTGACAGTCATCCGGTGGACACCGTTTGTCAGCGTACGTGCATTCCACCCGAGCGCGTATCCAGAAAATTTGGCATCGGGGATATCGGGAAACGCATGGCCAACATCGATCCGTTCTCCACCGTAGCCGGCGGGGGTAGGGCTTTGACCGTCAAAAGACACCTCAACATAATCAATCGGTGCGGTGATACCGACTGCCCAGCCCAGGATGTTGACCAGTCCTGAAACGTGTTGCCCTGCGGTTGGATTATCAATTGCCAATCGTGGCGGAGCGGCCACAGCGTTTGAGAGCCAGAAGAGGCTGCACACCATCCCGATTGCGACGTGCATTTTCCAACACACACGTACTCTCTTGCCATCCTTTTTGCGCTTTGCCATAAGCCCCCAGATCTTGGGCAAAAGAAGGTTTTCGATTGATGCTCCTGAGTCGTATCTCTCCACTTCTCAGCACAACGTCCTTGGAATCACAACCTTTTCCACATTTTCCCCTCAAAATTAAAGGAAGGTAATACAGGGACTCCCCTCTCCCCTCCGCTTTTGGTAATCAATCAGACCAGGTAAGTTCTTACGATGGGGAAGCACCTCGGACAAAGGTTATGCCTCGGCAGCATTTTTGTCCTTCTCCTCGGGGGAACGAGTTGGTCCGCGCCGCTCGACGGCCCGACCCTGTATGAAGGGGCGTGTGAGAGTTGTCACGGCACAGATGGGCGGGGGTCACCTGAAGGCACCGGCCTGATCGTTCCGCTGCCGGATTTTACGGACTGCTCGTTCAGCAGTAGTGAACCAACCAGCGACTGGACCGATGTCATCACCAATGGCGGCGCATTCATGGGACTCTCGGACCAAATGCCCGCCTTTGACGAGGCACTCAGCCCGGAAGAAATTTGGACCGTCCTCACCTATGTTCGCAATTTTTGTCAGGAAGAAGGCTGGCCGTCCGGTGACCTGAATTTCCACAAAACCCTCTTTACGTCCAAAGCGTTTCCGGAAAATGAAGCGGTTCTCAAACAGGAATTCATCAAAGGAAAGAAAGGAACGAAAGAGTGGACAACAACGCTCTCGCATGAGCAACGGCTTGGTGCTCGGGGTGAGTGGGAACTCAGCCTGCCGTATATCGTCAGAGAAACACGCGAGAAGACGACCGCCGGCCCAGGCGACCTGTCACTCGAGTACAAACACGTCCTGTCCACTCACACGGAAAAGCGCGCGCTGACGGCTGCCACCCTCGAAGTAGTTTTTCCTTCAGGCGACCGCGACCGTGGACTTGGCGATGGTACGTTCAAATTCGAGCCCTCCTTTTTGAGTGCGATTGCGCTGCACCAGTTCGTGTTCCAAAACCAGATCCAAGCGGTTCTTCCGCTCGACGAGGATCGGGCGGACCGGCAAATGCGCTATCGGCTCGCCGGGAGTTATATGCCCTCACTATTGAGGCGCGACCTCGTCCCCAGCCTGGAGGTCGAATTTCGTCATAATCTGCAAGGTGAGAGCAATGAGGTGCTTCTCCTGACCCCTCAACTCTATACCAGCCTGCGCTTTCGCGGTCATGTCGCCTTGCGTATTGGCGCCCAAATCCCCATAGCCGGGACGGACCCCTTTCATTACCGTATCGGCGCCGCTCTCGTCTGGGAGTATCTCGAGGGCGGGCTGTGGTGGTAAGGAGCAGACTTTTCATACACGGAGAAAACGAGGGAGAGTATGGACGCGTCTCAATCGGCTCGGGAGCCTGAGAGACCTGAGCTGACAGACAAAGCTGGCCGATATGCGCCGCTCCAGGCCATCCTGTCTCGGCATGAGCGGCATCCGGCGGGCGGCAGTACGATTCGAGAAGTCGTGTTTGGAGCGAACGATGGATTGATCTCCAGCCTGGCTTTAGTCTCGGGAATGGCCGGGGCGACCCCGAATCGGAGCACCATTTTAATAGCGGGCCTGGCCGGCGTCGTTGCGGGTACGGTCTCAATGGCGCTCGGCGCTTTTGTCTCGACCAAGAGCGTGCGCGAATTTCAGGAGTCGGAAGAGCAACGCGAGCGGTATGAAATTGAGCATGTCCCCGAGTTGGAACGGGAAGAGCTGGCGGAAATTTATCGACAAAAGGGATTTGCCGGGGCAGAGCTGGAACGGGTGCTGGACCGGTTAACCGAAAATCCTGAGCGCTGGTTGCGAGTGATGATGGCCGAGGAACTCGGGCTGGCCGGGGAGGTTCTGAATCCCTACGTGGCAGCACTGGTCATGGGGGTGGCCTTTGCCCTGGGAGGCATAGTCCCGGTGATCTCCTATTTTTGGAGTGAGGGGACGGTCGCTCTCGTCACATCGGTTGGGCTGACAGCAGTCGGGCTGTTTGGCGTCGGGTGCTGGAGAGGCGCGCTGGCGAACAGCAGTTGGTTGAGGAAAGGGCTGGAAATGGTCGGCTTGGGTGGGCTGAGTTTTTTCCTTTCTTATGGGATCGGCTGGCTGCTCGGCGTCTCGATTTAAGCCTTGAGTGTGTCGGCGATCCCCTCGGAGATATAGAACGCTTAGAGATGGCGCAGGGTCTGCCGATTGTCTTCCACCAATCATCGAGAGGGACGAGTTGACTAGATTACTTCGCGTTGTAGCCAGTCCAAGGCGGCTTCGAGCCGATCATTGCCCCAGAATAGTTCTCCTGCAGCGAGAAACGACGGCGCCCCAAAGATACCGAGCGACCGCGCCTGATCGGTCCGGGCACGCAACTTAGCCTTTGACTCTGGACGCTGTGCCGCGTCGAATATTTCACTCGCTGGCAGTTGCAGCTCTTCAAGAATCGAACTCACAACACGCGGATTTGAAATGTCTTGGTCACGGACAAAGTTTGCGTCATACACGCTGCACACGAAGTCTGGTAGCCACGCTTCTACCTCAAACCAACATGCAATCCGGGCCGCCAATAGGCCATTGCGAGGGAACTGGCTAGGGCGATGAAAGGCCAGGTCCAGAGCCGCACACAGACGCTCCATGTCCCGCCACATATACGCGCCTTTGGCCGGATAGATATTGAAGGGAGAATCTTCCCAGCCTTGTTCTCGAAAAATTGGTCCTAGCAGAAAGGGCCGCCAGATGAGAGTAATGCCGCACGCGTGGGCTAGCCGTTCGATACGGGCGGCCGTCGGATAGGAGTAGGTGCTACCAAACTCAAACCAAAACTCAAGCTGCTTGCTCATAGAAAAAGCCGAACGCTCCCTTGTTTGCTAGTGCTGTAGGAGCGCGACGGTCTCCCGATGGATACGTAACAGCTCGGGTAAGGTGTTCGGTTCACGCCGTCCAAAGCCGCACTCGGTCGCCACGCCAAAATGACTGAGATATTTCTGGGCGGTGGCGAGGCGTCTGCGGGTTCCGGCTAACCCATCGGTATGGTGAATCAGGCCGATAAATACCCGCGTGTCACCGACTGACAGGTCTTGTAAGGGCGTAAAATAGGCATCGTCGCTACGATCACGTGGCACCGGCATATGGACCCAGTCAACCCGTCGCCCAGACTCGGCGACCGCAGCGTTGGCCATCCGTACGCTCAGGCCCAAATCCTGGGGCTGTTGCATATGTTGATGGCCGAGGTCGGCGTAGCAGAAATGGTAGCCAACCAGAACCTCTTCCGGGATGGTTGCGGACAGCGCGTGGAGTTCGTTGACGTAGCGCTGCCAGGGGTCTCCCGCAGGGGCCCAGGGGAAGATGCCTTCAACCTCTAACACCTCCCAACACACATCCCATTGAATCGCCAGATCCTGAGCCGGAATCTGCGTCAGGATCTTTTCCACCTCATGGATCATCGCGGCCTGATAGGGAGCAATGAGACGATCAAGTTCCCCAGGCCGCTGAAAGAACCAACACACACCACCGGGCGGAGTCGGCAAGCAGACCTGAAAGCGGACGGTGGCTGGAATCGTGCCCGCGTCACGGAGGCGACGGAAGGTCTGATAGGACTCAACGGCTGCGCTAGCATACTTCAGGTCGGTGAACTGGATGTCTTCGGTACCGTCCTTAATGGCAAACCGCCACACATCGGTCAGATCACCCGGTATCCACGGCTCCGGGCCGCGTTGGGGTCGCTGGAGAGTGACCAGGTCCGAGTGTTCGTGAAAGACGCGATATGCCTGGAAGACGACCCAGATGGTTCGGTCCCCAACCTCTCCGTCGGGGAGACACCACAGATACTCCCCGAGTTCTTGGGAGCAGGTGCGGAAAACCGCTTCTGCGCTCGCCAGCGGGACACTGCCGACGAGAAGTACCGACCCTGAGTTGTCAGCCATAGCCTCTCTCCTGTCCCGCCTGGCCCTGCACGCTTCCTCTCCCCAGGCGATTTCGCAGCCTAGCATATGTGCGCTATACGAAACAAAGCCGCCGGTGAAGGCTGGCAGGAGTCCGGGAGGCAATCAATGACTGACGACACGAGAGTCACGACGGATGCGGCCGAGCAGATTGTGGAGGCCGCACGTGCCCTTGGCCCACAGATTCGGGCCGCTATCGGGGAAATGGAACAGGGCCGCCGTTTACCAGCCACTATTGTGCAGGCTATGCAGCAGGCCGGTGCCTTTCGGATGACCATGCCGCGCGAGTGGGGCGGCCCGGAGGCCGATCCGCTCACCCAGGTACGGATAGTAGAAGCCTTATCCACAGCCGACGGCTCAGTCGGCTGGTGCTCCATGATCGGCTCGGATGGCGGGTATTTCACCGCGTTTATGGATCAGGCAGTCGCTCGCGAGATGTATCCGGATATCAACGCAGTCACCGCCACGGTGCTGCGCCCGTCTGGCCGGGCAGTCGCAGTCAAAGACGGCTACCGGGTCAGCGGTCGCTGGAAATTTGCCAGCGGCTGTCAGCATAGCACCTGGATCGCCAACGCCTGTGCGGTCTTTGAGGGGACAACTCCTCGGCTGAATAAAAGAGGCAACCCGGAGGTCCTGGTGTGTTTTATGCCCACACCGGAGTGTGAAATCATCGATACCTGGACAACCACCGGGCTGCGTGGAACCGGCAGTCATGATGTGGAGGCCAAAGAGGTTTTTGTCCCCGCGGAGCGGGCCTTTAACCTGGCCAAGCCGGTCAGCCGGCGTCAGAGCCCGTTGTACGCTCTGCCCTCATTGTTTCTCTCCAATCTGCCCGGCGTACCGCTGGGTATTGCCCGGAGTGCCATTGACACGCTGGTTGAGCTGGTCGGACAGAAACCGGTGATGTTCGGCACGAATATGCTGCGCGAGGAAGCGCATATCCAGGCTGCCGTGGCGCAGGCCGAGGCACTGTTAGGCTCGGCCCGCAGCTACCTGTTCGATGTCATGGGCGACCTGTGGGCAACCCTGTGCGCGGGCGACCCGCCGTCCCCCCGGCAGCGTGCCGGCTACCGGCTGAGCATGACCCATCTGACCAGTTCCTGCGTTCAGGCGGTGGCGCTAATGTACAAGGCCGGCGGGGGCTCATCCCTATACGCCGCCCATCCCTTGGATCGGCATTTCCGCGATATCCATACCCTGAACCAACACGTCGTCGTGTCCCAGAAGACCTACCAGTCCGCGGGACGGATGTTTCTCGGGCTTGAGCCGGGTGAGCCGTTTTTCTAGGAACGCTGGCTGAAGGGGCCTGTCACCATCTTGGATATAAGGAACCCTTGTCATGAAAAGTTTTCTTGGATTGTTTACCCTGTAATGATGAGTTTCTCTCCATGAAAGCAAAACGGATTCGCCTCCAGGACCTTTCCACTCTGGTCGGCCAGGAAGTCGGGGTATCGGACTGGTATCTCGTTACTCAGCGGGCCGTCGATGCCTATGCGGCGGCAACGGATGACCACCAGTGGTTTTGTGAAGACGTGGAGCGAGCGAAAAAAGAGTCTCCCTTTGGCGGGACGGTCGCCCCCGACTATTTTATCCTGGCGCTTGCTCCGGGGCTGCTGAAAAAAATCTGGTATCTCCAGGGGGCTCGGCTCGGCATGAACTATGGCATCAATCGACTGCGCTTTCCCGCTCCGCTGCTCGTTGGCAGCCACGTCCGTCTGCGACTCAGTGTCCGGAGTGTCAAACCTGTTCCAGACGGGCAGGAAGTGACCCTGACCCTTTCGTTTGAAGTCGAAGGCGGCCAGAAACCCGTGTGTGTTGCCGAGACGGTATACCGCTATCTTGGGTGAATTCCCTTCTCAAATCTTACCGAGAAATTCTTCACCTACGCGCTGCTTCGGTCCAGAATAACCGGCCTCTCTTTTGGGCCTGACAACGCACTGGAGCAGTTTGCTGTCGCATCATCCGGCAAACGCAGGGATCACCCTGTCGCCAATGAGTCGCACTGACTCCACTACCGGACAATACGCCGCAGGCTTACTTCCGCAGGCCCATCTGGCGCAGCAGCGGCAGCACCTCATCATGGAACATGTGTAAGCCTTTGACAGGATCGCAGGAAACCGCCGGCTAGAGCAGTTTTCATGGTGGTGTAGCGAGGCGATAGCCAGCGTGGCGGAAGTAGTTGGCACACTCGGCAGGGGAGAAGGCCGAGAGGGCGGGGCCAACGGCGCCCCACAAGCGGGCGACCGTGCGC
>MKWU01001092.1_pt1 | contig 49016 bp, 55 predicted proteins | sample 809101 | NCBI WGS metagenome assembly MKWU01 (sample SAMN05860141, study PRJNA318959) | sponge metagenome | host: Aplysina aerophoba | place: Slovenia: Piran, Adriatic Sea, Gulf of Piran | collected 2013-05-07 | reverse complement strand
GGGAGGGGTGCCGCGGCAGCGGCGGGGTGGGGTCCTCGACTGCGCGAAACACTCCCCCCGCCACTACGTGGCCCTCCCTCTCAAGTGGAGACACCTCTTTTCTTACTCACACATTTCCTGCCTCAGATGCTCTCTGAGCGTCTGGCCGGTATACTCCGTGCGGTGCAGGCCGCGTTTCTGTAACACCGGTACGACCGTATCAACAAATTCCGTAATTGAGCCCGGCATGGTCGAGGGGGTGATATTAAAGCCGTGTCCGCCGGTCTCATCCAGGATGGCTTCCATCTGATCGGCGACCTGTTCCGGCGTACCGACAATTTGCGGACAGCCAATGGTCGCGCCGTAGATTTTGCCGACCTCGCGCATGGTGAGCCGGTCGCGGCCCAGATCGCCCGATTGATACATCTTGGTGAATATCTCGAATAGCCCACGTATGCCTTCAATCTCAATATCTTCAACCGGCTGGTCCAGGTCATATTGGGACAGATCGTGGCTGGTGTGACCCGACAGCAGGGCCAATCCGCCTTCGACCGGAACGCGCTCGTTGATGTCCCGCTGTTTCCGGCGCGCCTCCTCCTCCGTTCCGCCGACAATGGCCTGAATACCCCAAATAAATTTGAGGCTGGCGGGATCTCTGCCGAGGTTTTTCACCCGCGCACGCATATCGTCCGCATAGGCTTTCATCGCCCGCGGCGTGAGTTGCACCCCGAACGCCGCTTCGGCATGCTTGGCACAGAAATCGCGCCCCGCGCCCGAGGCGCCGGCCTGAAAAAGAACCGGATAGCCCTGGGGTGAAGGGGAAACGGGCGAGATGCCCGGACAGGAGAACCACTTGCCCTGGTGATTGATGGGATGGACCTTGCTGGGATCAACATACACCCCGGACGTTTTATCCGCCACGACCGCGTCAGCCTCCCAACTCTGCCACAGTTTGTGACAGACCTGCATGTATTCATCGGCGCGCTCATAGCGTGCATCGTGCGCAATCATGTTCTCCCAGCCCATATTGTGCGCCTCCCCAATATGGACGGAGGTGACAATATTCCACCCGATCCGTCCCTTGGTCAGATGATCGAGTGTCGAAAGTTTACGGACCGCCATATATGGCGGGTAATAGGTGGCGGACAGGGTCACGGCAAATCCGAGCCGTTCGGTTACCGCGGCTAGCATGGGAATCAGCAGGGTCGGGTCATGAATCGGAAACTGAACGGCATGGACGAGAGCTTCATCGGTGCGGGCGCGATAGTTGCCATAGGTGGCAAGCTGGTCCGCAAAAAATATGGCGTCAAACTTGCCCCGCTCCAGCGTTCTGGCAACGTCCTGCCACATGTCGGGTTGAGCAAAGGAGGAGCCGACCGTGCTGTCCGGATGAGTCCATGACCCAACCGTATGATTCATGGGGCTGTGAATCAGAAAAGCATTCAGGTGCATAATGTTTTTCACGGTGCGGCTCCCCCTGCGTTTTTATGCGCCCAGCATCTCTTGAGCTAACCCCTCTAACTCCGCAATGACTTCCTCTTCCTGCAACTTGTTGAGCCAGACAATGGCGTGTTCCGCGCCGGCCTCTTCCAGTGCCTGGGCCTGGTCGCGGCTATGCAACTGCCCCGGTTGCCCAAAGGCGATCACGGAGATGGACTTGGGATCACGCCCGGCTTGGGCAGCCAGCTCGTTCAAGGTCTCGCGTCCGCGTCGAATCTCATCAGGCGAGGTGCTGACCGGCATCCAGCCGTCCCCCCATTCAACCGTCCGTTTGAACACATTCTTGGCCGAGCCACCGAGAATAACGGGCGGATGCGGATTTTGGGCTGGCTTGGGAAAGCACTTGACCGCGGGAAAGTCATAATAACGGCCGTGATATTCGGACTCGTCCGCAGTCCACAGCTCTTTCATCGCCAGAATCGAATCCCGGGTCTGGGTCCAGCGGTGCGGAAAATCTCCGCCCATGATCTCACATTCTTCTTTTTGCCAGCCGGCCCCAATACCAAACAGAAAACGTCCGCCCGAATAGTGGTCCAGCGTGGAGATCTCCTTGGCCAGTAACAACGGGTTGCGTTCCGGCACGAGACAAATCCCTGTGCCCAGCTTGATCTTCGTGGTCGTGGCCGAGGCCCGAGCCAGCGATACAAACGGGTCGGAAATAATCCCGATCGTTCTCGGAATCGGCTGATCCGGAGCCATGGGATAGCCCACAGTAGTATGCACCGGCAGGATCGGATGCTCCGGGACCCAGAACGAGGCAAAGCCCAGTTCTTCGGCCTTTTTCGCCACAACTGCAGGGTCCGCCGACTCGCCGGACGTGAAACAGAATACGCCAATATCCATATGCTTTCCTCCTTACTTCTGAAATGCTCACTCTTGTGTATCTGTCTTATTCCATTACCTGCAAGATGTTGGGCTGCCTCTTCTACAGGAATACCAGACCGTATTGTGTCATACCTGCGAAAGCAGGTATCCAGGCTTCGGGGATACGACGAAGCCAAGGAGAGGCAGTGCGCTGCCTGATAGAGAGAAAATGGACCACACCGGACACAATAAACTCGTTTCTTTTATCTGGTCGATTGCCGATGACTGTTTGCGCGATGTCTATGTGCGGGGCAAATACCGCGATGTCATTTTGCCCATGTTCGTGCTGCGTCGCCTCGACTGTTTATTGGAAGACTCCAAAGACGCGGTCCTCGAAGAAGTCCGCTTTCAGCGTGAAGAGGCCGGGTTTACCGATTTGGACCCGGAGGGCCTGCGCGAAGCTTCAGGCACGGTATTTTACAACACCTCTGAGTGGACGCTCAAAAAGCTGATTAAGACGGTGTCCAACAACCGTCAGATTCTGGAAGCGAACTTCCGAGCCTATCTGGATAGCTTTAGTGACAACGTCAAGGAAATTATCGACAAGTTCGAGTTGCGCAATCAGATCAAGCGTATGGTCGAGGCGGACGTGCTGCTGGACGTGCTGGAAAAATTCGCCTCCGAACGCATTAACCTGAGTGCGCATAACGCCGTGGACCCGGACGGACGCAGGCTTGCTCCCCTGACCAACCTCGGCATGGGCTATGTGTTTGAAGAATTGATTCGCAAGTTTAACGAAGAAAATAACGAAGAGGCCGGCGAGCACTTCACCCCGCGCGAGGTCATTCAGCTCATGACCCATCTCTTATTCGAGCCGGTCAAAGGCCGACTGCCGCCGGTCATCACCGTCTACGACGGGGCCTGCGGGTCCGGCGGTATGCTGACCGAGTCGCAGGGTTTTATTACCGACCCCGGCGGCCGGATTCGCTCGACCGCTCCGGTGTACCTATACGGCAAAGAGGTCAACGGCGAGACCTATGCGATTTGTAAATCCGATATGATGATTAAGGGCAATAATCCCGAGAACATCAAATACGGCTCAACCCTGGCCATGGACGAGTTTGCAGGCCTGCGCTTTGATTTCATGCTGTCCAACCCGCCGTATGGGAAATCGTGGAAAGCAGATCAAAAATTCATTCTCGATGGTAAGGACATTCTCGACCCACGCTTTGAAGTCGAACTGACGAATTTCAAAGGTGAAGAAAAAACCGAACCTGCCATCCCGCGTTCCTCAGACGGGCAACTCTTATTCCTGATGGATATGGTCAGTAAAATGAAGCGGCTGAAGGATAGTCCGCTCGGCTCGCGTCTGGCTTCGGTCCACAACGGCTCATCTTTGTTCACCGGCGATGCCGGCAGCGGGGAGAGCAACATCCGTCGCTATATTATCGAGAACGACTGGTTGGAAGCCATCATCCAGTTGCCCAATAATCTATTTTACAACACCGGCATCACGACCTACATCTGGCTGTTGTCCAACAACAAGCCGCCCCATCGAAAAGGCAAGGTCCAACTGATTGACGCCTCCGAACTCTGCCGCAAACTGCGCAAAAACCTGGGTGCGAAAAACTGCGAATTCGCCCCCGACCACATCGCCCGCATTACCCGGCTCTACCTCGACATGCCGCATCACACGAAAGAAAATCCCCTCTCCAAAGTCTACGACAACAGCGACTTCGGCTACTACAAAGTCACGGTCGAACGCCCCCTGCGCCTCGCCGCCCAATTCACGCCGAAACGTATTGCCCTCCTACGCTTCGTCCCTGCGCTGAGCGAAATCATGGCATGGGTCTACGAACGCTGGGGAGATGCAATCTATACCGAACTCGCCGATCATCAAAAGGCAATAGAAGATCACATCGAACGTGAAGAACTCAGCCTGTCACCAAAAAACCGCAAAGCCCTTTTTGCCCTGAAAACTTGGACAGCACAAAAGGCGCTCATGGAAATCGGCCAGAAACTCATGGCAGAGGTCGGACAAGAGCTATGCTTGGACTTCAACCAGTTCAAAGCCCACGTAGACACGGCGCTGAAAAAGTTGAATATCAAACTCAGTAGTTCCGAAAAAAGCCAAATCCTTAATGCCGTAAGCTGGCGCGATGAAGACGCAGCCAAGGTCATCAAAAAAGTCCACAAGCTCTCAGGCGAAAAACTCGCCCAACTCTTGAATGCTCTGGGAACCTCCGCCGACCACTTACCCGACTACGGCTTTTTTCCTCTCCCAGAGGGAGAGGGCAACTCCTGGACCGAATACGAACCCGACTCCGAACTCCGCGACACTGAAAACGTGCCCTTAAAAGACAACATACACGCCTACTTTCTGCGCGAAGTCCGCCCGCATGTTGAAGACGCCTGGCTGAATATCGACAAAACCCAAATCGGTTATGAAATCAGCTTCAACAAATACTTCTACCAGCACACCCCGCTTCGCTCCTTGGAAGAAGTGACAGCCGAAATTCTGGCGCTTGAGCGAGAAACCGAAGGCTTATTGAAAAAGCTGGTCAGTTTTGGGGAGGCAGGCTGAGTCTATTTGAGATCAACCCGGCTAATCTTTACCAAGCGATGCCCAAGCAGATCAACAGCAGCCTGGGCTTGCTCAAGGGGAATATAGCCAATCAATGGTTCATATTGCCCATCCGCCGGTTCCATCTCAATGAATAACACCTCGGTCAGGACTGGTCGGAAATGTTCCATGCGGAGGAGAACTGGTCCGCAAATGTCTCCGCTTATAACGGTTTGAGTTGCCGTCTCTACCTCCACCGTATCAAGCCTGGTCAACTGCCCCAAACGGGCCTGCCACGCCTTTGGTAAGGTCAGGTACGCTGCTCCCGTATCAACCAAGGCGTCACAATGGATGCGGCAGGTCGAATCAGTGCCATTTTCTATCTGTGCTTCAACAACAATCCGTCCCATAAAGACGCTCCTGCCAGGTGCGGTGTCGAACCGAGTAACTCGGCTATGAGAGAAACAGCAGTCTCAATGCAGTCTAGCAAATATACCGGCGCTGAACAGGATAGCTTGATCGCTGAATGAGATTATCGGCGGATAGCAGGAGTAATACCGTAATGAAACGCTGCTTTGTGTAATTATCTCGATTCCCTTGCAGTAAACCTCTTCGTTATTTAATGTTTGGTCAGTAAAATTTAATAAAAAGAGCGTGTGTTAAAAAAACTTTAATTAAAAAATGCTATTATTTAATCTTTAGCCGGTAAATTTAATAAAAATAGCCGGTGTTTAGAAACTTTTAACTAAATAGTGAAAGGGATACTGGTTATGCAGCGTGGGGAGATAGGTAGATACGAGGTGACGAGCATTGGAGGCGAGCGAGTCAGAGCCTTTGTGCCGGAACCGCTCCCGCCAAATCCTGCGCTGGTTCTGGACGGTCCGTTGCAGCAGGCGCTTGAATCAGCGGTGCTCGCCCTGGGCCGGCTCGACGGCGTCTCGACTCTCCTGCCGGACGAGGCGCTTTTTCTCTACGCCTATGTGCGCAAGGAAGCGGTGCTCTCCTCTCAGATTGAGGGAACGCAGTCATCGCTGTCGGACCTTCTGCTTTTCGAGTTGGACGAAGCGCCCGGAGTTCCGTTCGATGATGTGGTTGAAGTCTCGAACTACGTAGCGGCGCTCAACCACGGTTTACGCCGCCTGCGGGAGAACTTCCCGCTGTCGAACCGCTTGCTCTGCGAGATTCACGGCGTGCTGCTATCACGCGGGCGGGGAAGCGGAAAAACCCCTGGCGAGTTCCGCCGTTCACAGAACTGGATTGGCGGGACCCGGCCCGGCAATGCCGTTTTTGTCCCGCCCCCGCATACTGCCGTGCCTGACTGCATGGCCGCGTTCGAGCATTTTCTCCACGCCGAGGACGACGGGCTCCCTGTGCTGCTTCGGGCGGGACTCGCGCATGTGCAGTTCGAGACCATTCATCCTTTCCTCGACGGCAACGGGCGCGTGGGAAGATTGCTCGTCACTTTCCTGCTGTGTCAGGCCGGAGTGCTGCACGAGCCGCTTTTGTATCTGAGCCTGTATTTCAAGCAACACCGCGCCACCTACTACGAGTTGCTGAATCATGTGCGCCGTACCGGTGATTTAGAATCATGGCTCAGCTTTTTCCTCGAAGGAGTGCGGGTGACGGCGGAGGGCGCGGTTGTCACATCGCGTCGCCTGTCTGAGATGTTCGCGTCAGACCGGGCTGCCATCGAACAGGGCGGCCGCCGTGTCGGCTCGGTCCTGCGTGTACATGAAGTGTTGAAGGAGCGACCGGTTCTGTCTCTGTCTGAGATCAGCAACCGCACGACGCTCTCCTTTCCCGCCGCTTCCTCTGCGATGGAACGCCTTGTTAAATACGGAATCGCGCGTGAGATCACCGGCAAACGTCGAGGCCGGGTGTTCGTGTATGATGGATATCTTTCCATCCTCAACGAAGGGCTAGAGGCGTCGTGAAGCCTGATGGCTGATATATAAAGGAAGGTAAAAAATGAAACTCAAGAAAATGTTCAAGAATTTCGGTTTGGAGAAGATACAGTTAGGCCCCAAATGGGCCAGCGCGGAAATATCTTTCCAAACCCCTGACCGGGATGCAGCCTGGGAACTGTATATTGAGATGCTGACCAGAATCGTTACCCAACCGTTACCGGTTGAAGCAGGAGACGAAAAAACGGCCCTGGACAGCGTGTATTCCCTGTTTCCAACGTCCCGAGAGATTCTCCGGCGGCGAGGACGCGGAGCCATACAATTCAGCAAGGTTGCCGTACCCGTGTTGAACCAAGTGGTGCGAGCCTTTACTGCAAAATGGCATCAGGAGTCCTTGGCTGGCGCATTCGATGAAGAGACGAAACGAAAGGAATTTAGAGAAGAACTGGAGGCATTGCAGGAGGAGTTGCGTAACTACAATCGTATGCTGGCAAAGATTGCCGATGTGGAAGATTTGACCGATTTGGAACGGGTCGAAGGAAAGTAGCAATGTCTCAAGCCCCGAGACACAAGGTGTTCATCAGCTACCACCATGATGAGGACCAAGAGTGTAAAAATCGATTCGTTGAAATGATGGGGAGCAATATAATAGACGGATCGGTTGATGTTGGAGACATAGTTGATAGTCATCTGCCCCTAGACGAAGTTCGTCGGAGAATCCGCGACGATTTCATTGCTGATGCAACCGTGACTGTTGTGCTGATAGGTCGCTGCACTTGGAAGCGGAAACATGTGGACTGGGAGATCGGTTCCAGTTTGGGGGACACTGAGAAGAATCCTCGATGTGGCCTGCTGGGTATTCTGCTTCCCAAGCATCCAGACTTTAAGAAAGAACCTGCATCACGCAACCCTCGCCTGATACCGCCAAGACTGGTGGACAACTGTAAGGGAGACGACCCCTACGCGTACATATATCGTTGGTCAGGAAGTCCGAATGAGGTTAATCGTGTTCGCCAGTGGATTCACCGAGCGTTCAAGAGAAGGAAGAGAACACCAGACCCCAACAATAAACTACGGCAATTTCGAGACAATAGAAAAGGCAAGTGTTCAAGAGGTTGGCAGGATTAGAGCGAAAATTTTCCGTTCCTACCATGATAGTGCATCATGCCTACAAGGCTTTGGGGTCGCTGTGACTAAGGGGGATTCGCACCGGCGTCGTTCGCTTCGCTTGGCCGGGTTTGATTACGGTCGGGAAGGCGCGTATTTCGTGACTATCTGCATCCACAACCGGGCCAGCCTGTTCGGCGAAATTGTAAACGGAGAGATGCAGTTGAACGATGTCGGACGGATGGTCGCCACACAGTGGCGTTCTTTGTCCGAACGATTTCCAAGTGTTCAACCGGATGCGTTCGTCGTGATGCCGAATCACATGCACGGCATTATCGCGTCGATCAATGTAGGGGCGGCCCTTGTGGCCGCCCAAGGCATGGCACATAGGATCACCCCCCCAAGACGGGCAACCACAAGGGTTGCCCCTACGAAATCATTGGGCACAGTGATAGGCGCGTACAAATCATTGACAACAGTTGAATATGCGCGTGGGGTAAAAATGTTGGGTTGGTCACCGTTCGCTGGTAAATTATGGCAACGCAATTATTATGAACATATCATCCGCAACGAGGCGGCCCTGAACCGGGTTCGTCAATACATTATGGACAACCCGGCCCGCTGGGCTGAAGACCCGGAGAATCCAGCCAGAACAACCCATTTGTAGGGATACCCGTAGCGGACCGGACGACCGGGAATCCTTGTAGGGGCGGCCCTTGTGGCCTGGGAACCCTTGTAGGGGCGGCCCTTGTGGCCCGGATGACCAGGAGTCCTTGTAGGGGCGGCCCTTGTGGCCGCCTGGGGTATAGATATGACCAACCTCCCAAGATGGGCAACCACAAGGGTTGCCCCTACCACGAACAATCTATGACCTATACCCTCAAATCTTACCCCGCCTACAAACCCTCCGGCGTCGAATGGCTGGGCGAGATTCCCGAACATTGGGCAATGAAATGCCTCAAGCAACTGGTACAAGTAAACCCTATTGGTGGGAGAGCGAAAAAAGAAGAGACTGTGACGTTTCTCCCGATGGAAGCAGTTTCGACAAATGGTCTCATTGACGGCACCAGAATTGAGAGAAGGGCAAATTACCCAGATTCCTTAACTGAGTTTCAAAGAAGAGACGTAATTCTCGCAAAAATTACACCTTGCTTTGAAAATGGAAAGGGCGCTTATCTTGAATCCCTGCAAACAGGGAAGGGTGTAGGGTCAACGGAGTTTCACGTCTTTCGTCCAGACCGGAGTCTCCTTCTCCCCGGATTCTTGTACTATTTAGTTACTAATGGCGATTTTCGGAATTATGCGACCGCTTTTATGGAAGGCTCGGCAGGGCAGAAACGAGTCACGACTCCATTTGTCTCCAACTGTAAATTCCCTATTCCCCCGAAAGAGGAACAACACCGCATCGCCACCTTCCTCGACCAAAAAACCGCCGAGATTGACGAAGCCATCAACAAAAAGCAGCGTTTAATCGACCTGCTCAAAGAGCAAAAAGCCATTCTCATCAATCAGGCCGTCACCAAAGGTCTGAACCCGAACGTCCCAATGCGGGATAGCGGGGTGGAGTGGATGGGGGAAGTGCCGGCGCATTGGGAGGTGCGTCGAGCGAAGTATATATTTAGAGAGGTTGATGAGCGATCTAAAACTGGCACTGAAGAGTTGCTCTCTGTCTCGCATACGACGGGTGTTACTCTGCGCTCTGAAAAAAGCGTTTACATGTTTATGGCGGAGGACTAGGCGGGTTCAAAGCTCTGTCGGAAAGGGGATCTCGTTATCAATATCATGTGGGCATGGATGGGGGCGCTAGGCGTTTCCGATCGGGTTGGCATAGTAAGCCCATCCTATGGGATTTTCAGGCAGCAAAAAAAGGAAGTCTTCAATGCCTGGTATCTGGAATATCTGCTTCGTAGCGTAGAGTACGTTGCAGAATACAACCGTCGGTCTACTGGGCTTCATTCGTCACGCTTACGCCTTTACGCAGATATGTTCCTCGCTATGGAGTTGCCAATTCCTTCTAAGGAAGAACAAGACCGCATTGAGTCGATAACGACTAAACGTACTAATGAGATTGATAAAACAGTTGACGCTGTAGAGCGCGAAATAAAAGCGCTCAATGAACTGAAGTCCGTTATGATATCCCAAGCCGTCACCGGAAAAATAAAAGTCTAAGGCAACTCCAATGGTCAGTAAAACAAACGAACAAACGCTCATCAGCCCCCTCCTGGTTGCCGACGTAGTGACGGGCAAGCTCGACGTGCGGAAGGACGCCCACTGTGAAGGCTGACTCTGTATACTTCAAGGGACACCTTTGTTTCCAAAAAGAGTGGGCTGGCTTCGATACTATCAAGCCGGTCAATGTCATCATTGGACGGAATAACTCTGGAAAATCACATCTACTGGATTTGGTTGAGGCATTGAGCCAAGGTGAACTTGACAAACGTGGTTGGCAATATCGGTGTCGTGGCGTGTTAGACGAGAGGTCTCTGAGAAGGGAATTTGATGCTCATGCAAGCGGAGCGCCTCTTGGAGGGAACCACTGGGATGATCATGGAATCCATTTTGTCAATACCAAGATAACGTGGCAAATTGATGCAAGTGGGGACGTGTCAAATGTAAATTACCTCAAAGATTGCACGTTAAAGTCCCGTTCTGCTCCGCGCTTGAACGCTGATAGGCTTTCGTTAATTAAAAATGTCGTGAGTAAACCAACTCACCAACTCAACAGAAAGGCATTCCGCCGACTTCTTGCCGACCGTGACATTAAGACCGAGCCGCCAAAGATCGAGCTAATACTCGGTCCTGACGGGAATGGGGCCTCGAACATAATACGGCGCTTCATCATTACGTCCAATGAGCAATTCCCGCGGGAAGTTATCCAACAGGAGCTTCTGGATGCGTTGAATGAGATTTTTGGAAACGATGGACAGTTTACAGAGATCCAAGTGCAAGAACATGACGAGGAAAAGGCCGACGGACCGCAAGGCCATTGGGAGGTCTATCTTGGCGAGGAGAAGAAGGGACTGATTCCCCTGAGCAAGTCGGGAAGTGGTCTGAAGACCGTTCTTTTAGTGCTGCTGAACCTGTTGGTTATTCCCATAATTGAGAACAAGAGGGAGTTCGAATTCATATTTGCGTTTGAAGAATTGGAAAACAATCTTCACCCGGCTCTCTTACGACGCCTTTTTCAGTATCTTGAACGGTACGCCCTTGACGAACAAGCCACGATCTTTCTGACGACCCATTCAAGCACGGCCCTCGACTTTTTTGGGGTATCAAAGAACGCGCAGATCATCCACGTTACTCATAATGGCCAGACGGCTCGTACAACCACAGTCTCCGCGCATTTTGATCGACTTGGGGTCGTCTCCGAGTTGGGCGCAAAACCGTCGGATTTGCTTCAGGCAAACGGCATCGTGTGGGTGGAGGGGCCTTCGGACCGTGTGTACCTCAATCGCTGGATTCAGCTCTATAGCGAAGGCGCTCTTCGAGAGGGCCGTGACTATCAGTGTGCCTTCTATGGTGGGTCGCTTCTGGCGCAGATCGAATTTCAGCCTTCCGAGGAAGAAACCGAGCTTGCGAATCTGTTCCGGGTGAATCCGAACATCGTTGTCGTGTGTGACGGGGACCGCGCTTCCGAGGATTCTCATCTAAAGGACAGGGTGGAGAGGATTAGTAAGGAAGTCGAGAACATCCCCGGTGCGCATATTTGGATAACCGAAGCCAGGGAAATTGAGAATTACCTTCCCGGTTCTGTCCTTGAGAAAGCCTTAGACTTACCGTCGCTTCCTGACCCTGAGCAGTATGAAGGCTTCTTTCCTCGAACCGAAGCGTCAGACAAGTCATACCTCGAAGCGAACATGAGTCGAAAGCATTATGATAAGATGCGCTTGGCGACGCAAAGCGCTCCGCATATGACCAAGGACATAATGGCGGGTCGATTTGATTGGGAAGACCAGATGAGGGGAATCGTTGACCGTATAAAATCCTGGAATACCTGAGTGACGATCTCGTGTTACCAAGTGGAATCGGCCGGGCTTACCTTCGCTACCGGGAAGGCGGCATGTTATGAGAAACAAACTTGATACAATAACCCTCAAGGGGTTCAAGACCATTCAAGCGCTGGAGCGTTTTCAGCCTCGTCCCCTAACCGCCCTCATCGGTCCTAACGGTGCGGGCAAGTCCAACTTTATCTCCTTCTTTCGCCTGATGAGTTGGGCATTGGCAGACCCAGACAACCTTCAGCTTTACGTGAGTCAACAAGGAGGGGCCAGCGTGCTCCTGCATGACGGCCCGGCCAAAACCCATGAGATAGAAACCGAACTAACGCTTCAGACCGACGCCGGCGAGAATCAGTACGCGTTCCGGTTGGTTTGGGCGGCGGGAGATGTGTTTATCTTCGCTGACGAACGATACCGATTCTCTCGCCTCAGTTACCCTACCAAAGCGGTATGGCAGGAAATGGACCCCGGGCAGCGCGCTCCGCAACTCCTTGCCGCTGCGGCTAAAGGAGATACGACCGCCCGCGTCATTCGGGACATCCTACGAAGAATTATCGTGTATCAATTCCACAATACCTCGGATACCGCCCGTATGCGCAGCAAATGGCATATAGACGACAATCGCTGGCTGAAAGAAGACGCTGCCAATATCGCGCCTGTTCTGCTTCGTTTGAGGGACAGCGACAGCAGATACTACCAACGGATTGTCGATACCATTCGTCTCATCCTGCCTTTCTTTTCTGACTTCGACCTGGAACCGCACTACGATAGTCTCCTTTTGAATTGGCGCGAACGAAACAGCGACCAAGTGTTCAGCGTGTCACAAGCGTCGGATGGCATGTTGCGAGTCGTAGCCCTTGTGACCCTTCTCCTTCAGCCGGAACAGGACTTGCCGGACGTTTTAATTCTCGACGAACCGGAACTTGGACTTCACCCCTACGCCATTAACGTAATCGGCGGCTTGATACGCGCAGCATCGACCAGAATACAGGTTATCGTTGCTACGCAATCCATGCCGCTCGTTGATTGCTTTGAGCCGACGGACATCGTCGTCGTCGAACGCGCAGGCCGCAGCTCCACCTTCAGACGGCTGGACGCTGAAGCTCTGGGAGGATGGCTCGAAGACTATTCGCTTTCCGAGTTGTGGGAAAAGAATGTAATCGGCGGGCGTCCATAGATGGCTGTCAGGCTGCATTTCATCGTTGAGGGACAGACTGAAGAGACTTTCGTGAACCGGGTTCTCCGTCCCCATCTGGCGAAGTTATCTATCTGGGCGAAGGCCCGGCGTGTCATGACGAGTCACAAGCGTGGCGTCAAGCATCGCGGGGGTATCAGGAGGTATGCGCAAGCGAAGGGCGACATCAAAGCCTGGATAATGGAGGACCAAAACCTGGACGCCCGCTTCACAACCATGTTTGATCTGTATCGTCTGCCTACAGATTTTCCCGACTATGAAGACGCTACGCGAACATCCGATCCCTATCAGCGCGTCAGGACTTTGGAGGACGCTCTGAGCAAAGACATTTCTGACTCGCGCTTTATCCCCTATTTTCAGCTTCATGAATTCGAGGCGTTGTTGTTGAGCGATCCTCAGAAACTCGACTCGCAGTTTTACGATCGTAGCGGCGGAATACGGAGGCTTGTCGATGTGGTATCCACATTTGATTCACCGGAACTTGTCAATGATGGAAACAACACCGCTCCATCAAAGCGCATTACCGGTGTAATACCAGAATATGAAGGAATGAAGGCAGCCGCGGGGCCTATTGTGGCCGAGAAGATAGGATTGCCGACTTTACGACTGAAATGCGAACATTTTGGAGAATGGCTTGGCAGGTTGGAGGCTCTGAAGTAAGGATTGCAAGGTCGTAGCAAAGAGGCCGAAATGACTACCACCGACACCACCGAACAAGCCCTCGAAGCCTATATTGAAAAAGCACTGACTGGTACGTGCAAAGAGGAGCGGGGGCGGGCGGCGACGGCGCGAGGTGCACTCCCAATAGGCCGGAGGACACATGATGAAACCGAGTGAAGTAATCTTTGAAGTCACCGAAGCCGTGGAGGACGGCTATAACGCCAGGGCGCTAGGCTATAGCATCTTCACCCAAGGGGAAGACTAGGCCGACTTGAAGTCGATGGTCAAGGACGCGGTCCTCTGTCACTTCGGTGACGACGGCGCGGCCAGGGTAATCAGACTGCATCTCGTCAAGGGCGAGATTGCAGCAGCCACTTACAGATAACACCACAGCCCGAGGTACTGCGGAGAAATATCCAACCGAGCGGAGGATTGTTGTGGCCCTGACAAAAATAGAACTGGAACACTTTACTGCGTTCTCAAACCTGAAATTAAAGCTTTCGCCCGGCGTCAATGTTCTTGTGGGCGCAAATGGCACAGGCAAAACCCACCTCATGAAGGTCTGCTATGCCGCTTGCGACGCCGCTAAAACGGGTGTCTCCTTTGCGGAAAAGCTGGTCCGGGTATTTCTTCCATCACGTCGTGCCCTCGGACGCTTGGTCAAACGACAGCGGGGAAGAGCCCGTGGAGCGGTAGAGGTATATCGTGGCAACCGAAAATTGCGAGCCTCGTTCTCAACCCTAACCGAGCAGCCGACTTCCGCCACCATAACAGGCGCCAAGTCCTGGGCAGACTCAGGACTGGAAAGCGTTTATATCCCGGTGAAGGAGATGCTTTCCAATGCGCCGGGGTTCCTGTCGTTGTATAGTGCCCGTGAAATTCACTTTGAAGAGGTCTATGTGGATATCCTTAGCCGGGCCTATCTCCCCGTACTGCGCGGCCCTATGGGAAGAGAGCGTAAGCGTTTGCTGACCAAACTGCAAAAGGCGATCGACGGGAAAATTACCGTCAGGAGTGAAGAATTTTTCCTGCGTAATAAACAGGGCAATCTCGAATTCACTCTGCTTGCCGAAGGAATGCGCAAACTTGGGCTTTTGTGGCTTTTGATACAGAACGGCAATTTGCAGAACGGCTCCGTCCTGTTCTGGGACGAGCCTGAGACTAACCTGAACCCGAAGCTGTTCGGCATATTGATAGATATTCTGCTGGAATTGCAGCGCGATGGTGTTCAGATATTCTTTGCGACCCACGATTACGTCATCCTTAAGGAACTTGATCTTCAGAAGAAGAATAGTGACAAAGTGGCTTTCCATTCGCTCTACCGAGAGGAGACGGGTGAAATAGCTTGCGACACGACGGACAGCTATCTTGATATCCACCCGAACGCGATTGCGGAAACGTTCACCGACCTTTACGACCGGGAAATTGAGCGTAGCCTGAAAGGTTCCACAGGATGACGGTTCTCAGGGAAGGCAACCTGCAAATCACCATTAATAATGCGATAGAGGCGCGAAAATTCGATGACGATGCCAGCCACGGACTGAGCCACTGTATGAAGGCGGTGGATTTCGTTGTTGAGCTTAGCGACCACTACTTGTTCATCGAACTCAAAGACCCTCAAGACCCCCAGGTCCCAACGGAAAGAGCCAGCCAATACTATCAGGAATTCAAAAACGGCCAGCTTGACGAGAATCTAAAGTACAAGTACCGAGATTCCTTTCTCTACGAATGGGCGGCAGGACGAGCCAACAAACCCATTGATTACCTAGTGCTGATTGCTCTGGATGTCCTGGACGGGTCCCTTTTGCTGACTAGGCAAGAAGGGTTGGAGCGGAAGCTACCTTTGTTGGGGCCGGGGAAGCGTCCGTGGCTTCGTCCGATTGTTAGGGGCTGTGGCGTGTTCAACATAGATTCATGGAACAGGCGCTACCCGGAATATCCGGTCAGCCGTCTGACGCCATAAATGAGAATTGGCGAGCAATCGAAGAAAAAGTTCACATGACCTCCCAAACCACCGAACAAGCCCTTGAAGCCTGCATTGAAAAGGCGCTGACCGGTACGTGCAAAGAGGAGCGGGAAGAGGGGGTGATTGGTGAGGAGGAACGGGAACCGATATATGGGCCGCATGTCGGCTATGAGGCCGGGCTTGCGGCGGACTTTGACCGAGAGTTCGCTATTGATAGAGCCAAGTTCTGGCGGTTTTTGGAAGACACCCAAGCGGAAGAACTGGCCAAGCTGAGCGACCGGCCCAACTGGCAACGCTTGGTCCTGGAACGCCTCAACCGCAAAATCCAGAAAGACGGCATTCTGTCAGTCCTGAAGAAAGGACTGTCCATTGACGACGCGCACCTGACCCTGCTGTATAGCCTGCCGTATAACGACACCAACCCGACCGTCCGGGCCAACTTCTACAAAAACATTTTCTCCGTTACCCGTCAGGTCCATTACTCGGACAGTAACCCCAACCTGTCCATAGACATGGTCGTGTTTCTGAATGGCCTGGTAATTGCCACGCTTGAACTCAAAAACTCCTGGTCCGGCCAGACTGTCTACCACGCCAAAAAACAATACCGCGAAGACCGCGATCCTAAAGAACCGTTGCTCCAGTTTGCCCGCTGTATTGTCCACTTTGCCGTGGATACCGACGAAGTGTATATGACCACCCGGCTGGCAGGCAAAAAAACATTCTTTCTGCCGTTTAACAAAGGCTGCAATTTCGGGAAGGGCAATCCACTCAATCCTGGCGGGCATAAGTCTGCCTATTTGTGGGACGAAGTACTGACCCGAGAGAGCTTGGCCCAGATCATTCAGCATTTTGCCAAGATTGTTGAAGAAAAGGACAGAGACAGTGGTAAGGTCAGTAAGACCCTGTTCTTTCCGCGTTACCATCAACTCGATGTGGTGCGCCGACTGCTCGCCCATGCCGGAGAGCACGGGGTAGGGCAGACGTATCTGATTCAGCACTCGGCCGGCTCAGGCAAGTCGCACTCGATTACGTGGACGGCGTATCAGTTGATTGAGTTGTATGGGACAGGTTCAGACCGTCCGGTGTTTGATTCCGTAGTGGTGGTGACTGACCGCCGCGTGTTGGACAAGCAGTTGCGGGATAACATCAAGCAGTTCTCCGAAGTCAAAAACATCGTCGCGCCGGCGTTCGATTCAAATGATCTCAAACACGCGTTGGAGAACGGCAAAAAGATCATTATCACCACTATCCAGAAATTTCCGTTTATCGTCGATGGCATTGAAGACATGTCCGACCGGAACTTTGCCGTGATTATCGACGAAGCCCACTCGTCGCAAGGCGGCCAGGCCGCAGACAAGCTCAATATGACCTTGGGCGTGGACGAAGGCGAGCAGGAAGAACCCGAGGATGTACAGGACAAAATCCTCAGCTACATGGCAGGCCGCAAGCTCGGCAGGAACGCCTCGTATTTCGCCTTTACGGCTACACCCAAAAACGCCACCTTGGAAAAGTTTGGCCGGCAGACGGCAGACGGCCAGTTTGTTCCCTTCCATCTGTATTCGATGAAACAGGCCATTGAGGAAGGCTTTATCCTTGATGTGTTAGCCAACTACACCACATATCGAAGCTATTACGAAATCCAGAAATCCATTCAAGACAATCCATTATTCGACACGGCCAAAGCCCAGAAAAAACTACGCGCCTACGTCGAAGGCCACAAGGAAACGATTGCTACCAAGGCCGACATCATGCTCGGCCACTTTATTGACCATGTCTGGAAGCCCAAAAAACTCAAGGGCAAAGCCAAGGCTATGGTGGTCACGCGGAATATCGAAAACGCGATTCGCTATTTCTTTGCGATTCGTGACGCGCTCACCGCGGCAAACGCTCCTTTTCAGGCTATCGTCGCCTTTTCCGGTAAGAAAACCGTGGATGGGATCGAGTACACCGAAGACAGTCTGAATAATTTCCCCGGCAAGGACATCCCGGAAGAATTCAAAAAGGACAAGTACAAGATTCTGGTTGTGGCCAATAAATTCTTGACCGGCTTTGATGAACCTCTGCTGCATACCATGTATGTGGATAAAAAGCTGCAATCAGTGTTGGCCGTGCAGACCGTATCGCGCCTGAACCGCTGCAACGAGAAGATGGGCAAGAATGATACCTTTGTCCTCGACTTCTTTAACAGCGCTGATGATATCAAGACCGCTTTTGATCCGTTCTACACCGCCACCTCGCTGAGTGAAGCGACGGATGTCAATGTGTTACACGATGTCAAAGAGGCGTTGGACGATGTCGGTGTCTACGAATGGCACGAAATCGAAGCATTTAACGCCTTGTTTTTCAACAATGCTGAAGCAGACCAGCTCAGCCCCCTGATTGATACCGCGGCTGCCCGTTTTACACATGAACGTGAACTCGAAGACGTAGCAAAGATTGACTTTAAGATCAAAGCCAAGCAGTTCGTCAAAATCTATGGTCAGGTCGCCTGTATTATTTCCTACAACAACATCCAATGGGAAATGCTGTATTGGTTCCTCAAATTCCTCATTCCCAAGCTACAGGTTAAAGACCCCAATCAGGATCAACTCGATGAACTGCTCGACGGTGTAGACCTGTCTACCTATGGGCTGGAGCGGGTGAAGGTCAATCAGAAGATTGATTTAGAGGCGGATGAATCCACGCTCGAACCCCAGAACCCGAACCTGCGCGGCTATCACGGCGAGGATGAAAAAGACCCGCTCGACGAGATTATCAAGACGTTTAACGAGCGTTTTTTCGCCGGTTGGGACGCAACCCCGGAAGAACAGAGGGTCAAGTTCATCAATATTGCTCGACATGTGGTGAACAATCCGGCTTATGCAGACCAGGTAGTCCATAACCAGGACGCGCAAAACCGCCTAATCGCCTTGGAGAAGATGATTCAACAGGCAATTGGCCTGGAACGAAAACGGGAGCTCGACCTTTACAAACGCTACGCCAATGACCCGGAGTTCAAGCGCACCTTCAACGCCAGCATTGGCCGCTTTCTCCAAAGCGCAGACCTCTCGCAGTATTTTGAGGATGTTGCTGATTACTAGCCGGCCTCAATATCAAACAGAAACCGTCTGTCCGAGTAGTGGTCCAGCGTGGCGACCTCTTTGGCCAGAAACAACGGGTTGCGCTCCGGCACGAGACAAATCCCTGTACCCAACTTGATCTTCGTGGTCGTGGCCGAGGCCCGTTTCGCAAACAAGGGTGCATAACGAAAAAGGGAGGGGAGCCCGAGAGGGGGGTCTCCCGGACTCCAGGGGGGGAGGGAATTTGTAGACTCTACGTGCGGGTAGGAACGGCAAGCACTTCTTAAATCGTGCTTCAATTAAGATATACTTACAGTATGTGTGTAAAACTGACAATGTGTCAAGCATATTTTGTTTTCTGAGTAAAAGCAGACAGTTAAAGAATAATATAGGGCGAGGAAAATCATGTAATTTGTTCTCCCGGCCCTCAGGAGGTAGACTTTCTCCTGACAGTTTTGTGGGCCGACCAGGAGAAACGGAGCTGGCCTTGACGATCGGAATGAAGTAAAAAAATTGAACGCTTTGTACTCATGAAGTCTTGTCTGGATTGTCGTAAACCCAATAGAGAACAGGCACGCTTCTGCGGACACTGTGGGGAGCCCCTGACCGCACATTCCCCCGTACGGGACTGGAGTTTCAACCAGCGCTTTCTTCTGGTGGGCCTCATAGGTGTAGTTATCGCGGGCACAGTCGTATCAGCCATCCAAGAGGACCTGTCTCAAGAGAATTTAAGAGTAAGCCAGTCATCTCCTGACGTGCTTCTCGAGCGTATCCGTACCGAGCCGATTGATGTGCTCTCATATATGCGGGATTTCGAGCGTCGCACCCACGTCTTGGTGAATGAACACCGCATTGCGACCGGACTTCAGCCTCTTGAGTATAGCGAAGCCTTAGCGACGATTGCGCGACAGCATAGCCAGGCTATAGCCACTGGATACGAGTTCTTTAGTCACGACGGCTTTGAGGAACGCGAACGTATGGCCCAAGGATTTGTCCGACTCGAAACATTTGCGGAAAACCTTGCCCTCAATAATTCCTCGCCTACCAGTGCTCCGAGGGACGTGGTCGTGGGCTGGCTGGACAGTCCGGGGCACAGGAAGAATATGGAAGGCCGGTTTAATCTGACCGGTATTGGATGTGCGCGGGGGAGAGACGGAGTATTCTACTTTACTCAGCTCTTTGGGTTGAAGTGAGGAGGGGGTCTCACGGGACTCCTCTACGAGAGTAGGGCGGGTCGGTAAAACCCACCCTATGCCGCGAATGAGATGGTTACGCGCTCATCCCCATCAGGTCGGCAAAGTTCTGCGTATAGAATCGATCCAAGGTTTCCGCACTCTGTCCTTCCAGCGAGCGGCCGAAACGACCCAGGGGGTCACGGCCACCTTCGGGATGTGGGTAGTCGCTGGAGAACATATAGAGGCGCGGGTCAGAGGCATTGATAATGGCCCCTACATCCTCGAACACAAACGGCGTAAAGCGGACCTGATCGATAATCTGCTGGCTGGGTGTGCGCTGCAAGTCTTTGAGTAAAGGCTCGCTCCGACTCCAGATGCCGGCGACCAGGTCGAGACGGTCCAGCATGGACGGCACCCAACTGGCACCGAGTTCGATGACCCCACCGCGCAGTTCTGGAAAGCGTTCCAGCACACCGTCCAGCACCAGCGTAGACAGGAACTGCTCGGGCAGATGATGCAGGCCCATCATGTCTTTACTGCGGATGTTCTCACCGCCGCCGAGCCAGTCCTTGGGAATCGGACGGCCATTATTGAGCCAGCCCGACTCGACTTTGAGTGCGGCTCCGCCCACATGCAGGAGGAACGGCACCTGATGTTCAACAAATCGGGCCCAGAGGGGATCAAGGTCGGTGTGACCGGGCGAATGTCCGTTGGCTAAGCGATGGGGAATCCATATGGCTTCCAGCCCCAGACTCACCGCATAGTCGAGGTCTGTAATCGACCGTTCCACATCGTCAATGGGGAGCAGGCCCACACCGACCAGACGCTCGTCCACACAGAATTCGGCCATGGAGCGGTTATGCGCCCGACAGCCGCCATAAGCAATGTCGGGCGCAACGTCTGCGTCAAACAACATGGAGGTGCTTAGCGAGGAGAAGACAAACTGTTTGGCAAAGCCCAAACGGTTGAGCGCATCCGTCCGTTCGGACGCGTCAAACGCGCCGAGCGCGTCATAGCCCTTGGGGCCGCTGATCAAGCCGTCGCCCAGGTCTCGCAATTTCTGCGCTTCGTGTTCCGGGCGACCGTTGTTGACGTACTGGCTCACATGCTGAGCGAGCACCCCTGCGGCTTCAAAATTAAACGGGGGAAGCTGGTCGGCGACATCACGGTCAGCGTTAGCCGTCAGAAAGTCCGGCAACTCCATGATGTGGCTGTCTGCGTCAAAAAATATGCGTCCGGTTGCGTATGCCATCAGGACTCCTTCGTCTGGATTGGATTAGCCAAGACCATTATCAATTTTAGCCAACGGAAGCTAGCGAACTCCAGGGTATTCTGTTTTGCTTTTCTGCCTAATGGAATAAGGTAGCGCGGCAGACTTGGACATAGATTGTCCTCAGGAGCACATTCATGATTGAAACCGTTTCCCCGGAAAGTGTCGGGCTGAGTAGCATCCGCCTGAACCGTATTCCCGAGCATCTCAAGGGCTATGTCGATGACGGGAGAATTCCTGGTTATCTGGTGCTGGTGGCCCGGCGTGGCCAGCCAGCTTATCTGAATCGTTACGGACTACGCGATGTAGAAGCACATACACCGGTTGAAGAAGACACCATTTTTCGTATCTATTCCATGACCAAGCCCATCACCAGTGTGGCGCTTATGACGCTGTATGAACGAGGATTGTTTCAGCTCGATACCCCGGTGTCAGCCTTCATTCCTGAATTTAAACACTTGGAAGTCTTTGAATCCGGAGATGCTCAGCAGTACCACACCACGCTGGCTGAACGTGAAATAACGATCCGCGATCTGCTGACACATACAGCCGGTTTCACCTACGGCTTTATGAACGTTCATCCGGTTGACGCTCTGTACCGCGCCCAAGGAGTTGAAGGGTCGAGTTCCAAGGGAAGTTTACACGACATGGTGCAAAAGCTCAGTACACTCCCGCTGCTTTTCTCTCCGGGAACGCGCTGGAGTTATAGTGTCGCCACTGACGTGTTGGGATATCTTGTTGAGCTGCTGTCAGGGCAGTCGCTCGCTGCCTATTTCAACGATCATATTTGGGAGCCGCTGGGTATGCGGGACACCGCCTTTGCGGTTGCGGATGAAGATGTCCCCCGCTTGGCCGCAAACTATGAGTATCAAAATGGGGGCTTTCGTCCCATCGATAACCCAACGAATAGCAGGTATCGCGGACAGCCGACGTTTCTCTCAGGTGGGGGCGGGCTGGTCTCAACAGCGAGTGACTATCTCAAGTTTTTACTCATGCTTAGAAATAGAGGCGTATTGAACGGTGAACGCCTCCTTGGCCGTAAGACCGTTGAACTCATGACCGTGAATCACCTGCCGGGCAATGCTGATCTGAGCCGTATGGGCCAGAAGGTGTTCAGTGAGATGCCTTTTGATGGGATTGGGTTCGGTCTGGGTTTTTCCGTCACGCTTGATCCGGTCAAAGCCCAGATTCTTGGCTCGCCCGGTGAGTATTCATGGGGTGGGGCTGCCAGCACAACTTTTTGGGTTGATCCAGTGGAAGACTTGATCGTCATCTTTCTCACGCAACTGATGCCGTCCTCTTCGTATCCGATCCGGCGTGAACTGCGGGTTTTGACGTATCAAGCGGTTGTGGAGTAGATTGGGAAAGCGCGGGAAACGAGACCGCCCGCGGGGAGTGAATGACGCAAACAAGGAGGGACGACATGGATTCACATCAGTATATCGTAGAGCCCTCAACCGTATCGTGGAAAACCTTAGCCCTTGAGGGCGGAGGGGAAACCCAGCTTCAAATGTATTTGAAAGGCAGGGACGGTGGACCCGAAGCCATCCGGGCACAAATCTCGGAAGACTATACGGTGGAGCCGCATTTTCATTATGCGGCGCAATTCCAAGTCCTGCTTGAAGGGTCAATGGCCTTCCCGCTGGTCCGGCTCGATGCGCCGGCCGTGCACTATACGGAACATAACACGCCCTACGGTCCGTTCACGGTCAGTGGTGGGCACGACATGCTTGTGCTGCATGCCAAGCCGGGCGGCGTGGCTATCATGCGCGATAAAAAACGGCGCTGGCAGGCAAACGTGCGTGGACGCGAGCTGACACGCTGTGCAGATGAAGTCGAGTGGCGACCCATGCCCGGCTATCCACGCGCGCGACGCAAGCTGCTGATCCCGCCGAGCTTCGGCCCCACTGCGGAACTGGTTGCGTTTCCGGCGGGCGCCGAGTTTACTCCCCCGGTTCCGGAGTATGGCCGGTATGAGGTGGTCTATGCCGGTTCGGCCTCACTTCTCGGCGAGCGACTGGGACCAAAAGCGCTTCGTTTCATTCCAGGTGGGGAACAGGCCGCGCAGTTTACCGCCGGCCCGGAAGGGGTGAGCATGATTTTCGTGAGCTTTGACCAGGACGCCAACTATAGCGACGCGGGTAGTACAGAAGACGCGCTGGACCGCATGGAGCAGTAAACGGCAAGAAGGAGAACAAGAACCATGAAAGCAGAAGAACTCCGCACCCTCCAGGCTCCGCTCAAGCATGCCTATAAAGACGCGCCTGAAAAGGCGGTGGTGACGCTGAATGCCGAAGGACGGATTGGCGAGGGCATTACTTGCCGCGTCGAAACGGGTAAGGCATTGGTTGAAGCCGGACTGCACCCGGCGACTGGCGGGGACGGGCTGGCGGCCTGCTCCGGCGATATGTTGCTGGAAGCGCTCGTGGCGTGTGCTGGCGTGACCCTGCAGGCGGTGTCTACGGCGATTGGAGTGGAGCTGCGCGATGGCAAGGTGATCGCAGAAGGCGACCTGGATTTTAGGGGGACCCTCGGCGTTTCAAAAGAAGCCCCGGTCGGCTTTCGCGATATTCGCCTCCGGTTTGATCTGGACACGGACGCCGATGAGGAACAGTTGGCAACCCTGATTCGTCTGACTGAACGCTACTGCGTTGTCTTCCAGACCATACAGAGTAAACCGGACCTCAACGTCTCGTATAGCGTGGTATGAGGGGAGAAGACGGCCAGCCTGCTCACGGTATGGATGCAGTCCGCTATCACGTGGCTCTCCTCACGCTGGTGACCTTTATTCCAGGTATCTTGTTCTGGTCGTTCGCCCACGGTCTGGTCCACAGATGGCGACAACTTGGGCTTGTGATCTCATACTCCGCGCTGGGGGCGGTGCTCATTGTCATCGGCGCTGGCGTCTTTGTGCTGCGGCAGACGCTCCTGGCCGTCGATTTCGGCCCGCCCGGCTGGTTGGGCTGGCCGGCCTTGCTGTGCTTTGCCGCCGCCGTAGTGGTTGAGGTGCAGTGTCGAAAACATCTGACTCTACGCACTCTGGTCGGCATTCCCGAACTGTCGCCCACGCCGACCAGTCAGCCGCTCTTGGACCAGGGTATCTATGCGCGGTTGCGACATCCTCGTTATGTTGTCGTGATCCTGAGTGTCTTCGCGCTTGCGCTTTTTACGAACTATCCGGCCGTGTATCTCCTGTGTCCTCTCGCCGGCGTTGTACTGTATGGCATCACGCTGATGGAAGAACGTGAACTGGTCGAACGCTTTGGGCAGGCATACGAGCAGTATCAACGCCGGGTACCACGTTTTATTCCCAAGATTCCCAAGCGGTAAAGGGGGGACTATGGAAAAGTCGGTTCAATTCTACAGCGAAAGTGTCCCCATGGCGGGCGTCCTTTTTCTGCCTGAGAATGGCCCTTCCGATAGGCCAAGACCCGGCATTGTCATATGTCACGGCTTTACCGCGGTGAAAGAAGTCCTGTTGCCCGATATTGCCCGGCGCGTGGCTCAGGCCGGGTATGTCGTCCTGACGTTTGATTACCGCTTCCTGGGTGCGAGTGGCGGAGAACCCCGTCGCCAGATCATCCCTATGCGGCAGATCGAGGATATCCAAAATGCGGTCACGTTCATGCAGCAACAGCCCGAGGTCGCTCCGGACCGGATTGGACTGCTCGGCGTCAGTCTCGGTGGGGCCAACGTCAGTTATGCTGCCGGGGTAGAAGAGCGGGTCAAAGCCACGGTGAGCGTTTGTGGCATCGGCGACTGTGGACGTTGGGTGCGTGACGCCTGTCATTTCTGGGAATGGCAGGCATTACTCCGACGCCTGGAAGACAACCGACGCGAGCGCGTCCTGACCGGGCAGGAGCAATATGTTCAAGCCAACGAGATTGTGCCTGAGCCGGAGAGTACGGCCGCCCTGTTTGCACAGATTCTCGACCAGCATCCGCAGTGGAGCCGAGAGATCACGCTGACCTCGGGTGAAGCGTTGATTGCGTATCGACCCGAGTCCGTCGTGCATCAGATAGCACCCCGCGCGATGCTATGGCTGCACGGCGACGCAGATGAGCGCGTATCCATGGAAGAGTCACAGTCCATGTATGAAAGGGCTGGAGAGCCCAAGAAGATTGTCATTCTGCCCGGCCTTGGCCATAGTGATATTCTCTCTGGCCCTGGGCTTGACCAGAGTCTGCCGCTCATCAAAGAATGGTTTGAAACACATCTCTAACAAGGAAACCGTATGCGCCCAGCCAGACGAGGTCTCGTACTCTCTCTCATGCTCGGCTTTTGCTTTGTCCTGGTGTGCACAGCACGAGTATCGTCTCAGGAATGGGGAAAATCGTTTAACCCGTATACGGGCCAGTGGGAAGACCTGAACCCACCAGCCCCTGAGCAGTCAAACCATCAGTCAGGGAATGCTCCTGTAGAGGCAGCCGTGGCAGTGCCGCCGCGTTCCCCCGCCCCGGCGGCAGCGGCAGTGCCGCCGGAACCGGACTACACGAGTAAGGAAGCGGCTCTGCAAATACTGCAACACGAAACCGACGAGGCTGCCAAGTGGGTGTATGAACAACCGGACTGCCCGAGCATGCACTATCTCAAATCGCTGACCGGGAAAGACGTGTGCTCAAATCCCTTCGGAGACGATGTTGCGGTCAGTTGCCCGGCTGGAGCGTCGCTCGTTACGGACCACCACCCGGCCGGCAGCGACGCCTGCCGCAGTGAGCGGTCTTTCTGAGGCGCTGTCCGTTACTCCTGCTGCGCACTGGAAGCGGCGGCCGTTCGCAGGGCTTGTAAGGCGCTGTGAGAGAAGAGCTTGCCACCAACAACCACTGCCGCAATTTTCTGAGTATTGGTGATGTCCTCCAAGGGATTCGCTTCGAGAAGGATGAGATCGGCAATCTTGCCCACTTCGATGGTGCCAAGCTGGTCTTGCTGGTCAAGATACAGAGCGGGATTGCGGGTCGCGGTCTGTAAGGCTTCCATGGGTGTCAGGCCTGCCTCAACCAGGAGGGCTAATTCTTCGTGTAAGGATGAGCCGGGGAATACATACGGGGCGGGCGTATCCGTTCCGGCCAAGAAGGGTACGCCTGCCCCGTGCGCCGTTTTGATCAAATCAAACAGCGTCCGGAAATACTGCTTGCCCGCTGCTATATCCTCGGCAGAGCGGCCTGCGAGCAAACGCTCTTCCTTCGTCACGCGCCAAGCCGCAACCCACGAGGGGGGAATAGAGTCCAGTCGCGGGTCAGCCGGAAATGTATTTTCGTCAATATGCGATAAGCCCCGCATCCACACGATCGTTGGGCACTGCCACATGCGCTTCTGCGCCAAGCGCGCAAACAGCGCTTCTTCTTTCTCTTTACTCCTACACTGCTTTCCTCCTATACTCCAGTGAAAACAACACAAGGAGGACGCAATGGCCCAGACCTTTGAAAAGCAGAGTGTGACAGACGAACTCGCGCAACAGATGGTGGCCGCGGCTGTTGCCAAAGCAAAGGAACTTGGGGTGCCCCAAGTTGTCGCCGTACTGGACGAGAGTGGGCTGCTCAAGGCGTTTTGCCGGATGGATGGAACGCCGTTAGTCAGTATCGAGGTGTCTCAGAACAAAGCCTACACTGCCCTTTTTGGGATGCCGTCGCACGAGTTTTTTAACTTTATTAAGGATGATCCGGCGCTCTTGGCAGGAGTGCCGCATATTCCGCGCATTGTGACCTTTGGCGGCGGTTTGCCGATCCAAATTGGGGATAGAGTGGTCGGAGCAATCGGGGTCAGTGGTGGTTCGGTTGAACAAGATATCGAATGCGCCCGCGCCGGCCTCGGCGCGCTTGCGTAGCAGCAGCGGGTGGCAACTCTTGCAATTGTGACGCATTCCGTTGCAGGATGAGGAGACTCGTCAACATCTTGCACCAAGGACATGAACCGGGTGGCTACGGGGAGGAATGAGATGTAACTGCAACTGGCTCCCATGAGCCAAAGGAGGGTCCATATGGCAGAGTACGATCTGCTTATCAAGAACGGCACGATCATCGACGGATTGCAGGTTCCCCGCTATCGGGGCGACATTGCGATTCGTGACGGCAAGATCGTTGCCATGGGGAATATTCAAGACACGGCCACGCGGGTGCTTGACGCGACCGGTATGATCGTCGCCCCAGGGTTTATGGATATCCATACCCATTACGACGCGGCGCTCAGCGGCGGTACGGCCTGGGACCCGTATGCCACCCTGTCCGGCTGGCATGGCGTGACCACGGTGGCGATCGGCAACTGTGGCTTTGGTTTTGCGCCGGTGCGTCCGGAAGATCGCGACCGGGCGATGCGCCGTATGGAGCGAACCGAGTCCATTCCGTTGTCCTGTATGCAGACTGGCATGCGCTGGGACTGGGAGACCTTCCCTGAATATCTGGACAGCCTGGACCGTGGCGGGCTGGGTATCAATGCCGCTTCCCTCGTGCCGTACTCTCCGCTGCGCGCCTGGGTATTGGGTAACGATGCGGCGCGGGACCCGGACTATAAGACCAACCCGGATCAGATTGCTGAGTTGAAACATCTGCTGCGGGAGGGATTGCAGGCCGGTGGCTTTGGCTTTTCCGCCAGCTTCAGTATGGCCAACCGCGACTATGATGGCGGCTATCTCCCGACCCATGTGGCACCGCGTGAAGAGTTTCTCGAAATGGCGTCCGTCATGCGCGAGTTCAACCGCGGCTCGATCGAGTGGACGATGGGCCATGCCCTACAAGGGCTGGGGATGGACTTCTTATTGGAGTTGGCCAAGACGAGTGGCCGGCCGGTGAACTGGAACGCGATTATCCACGATCCGTCTTCACCCAACACCTGGCGCGAGCAATTGGCCTGGACCGAACGGGCAAATAAAGAGGCGCCGGTCCTGCCGGTCAACATCTGCATGCCGATTGAGTTTGAGTTTACGCTGGAAACCATGGGCTTGTTTGACCAGCTCCCGGCCTGGAACGAGGCCACGGTCGGCAGCCTGGAAGAGCGCCGCATGAAATTGGCCGACCCCGGTCGGCGGGCGGCCCTCAAGGCCGATATGGAGAAGGCGCCGACCGTCATGCCGGGCGAGAATCCCGATGGGGAACAGGGCCAACTCCGAATGTTCCGCTGGGAGGAAACGTTTATCGATGATGTCCACCTGGAAAAGAACGCTCATCTCAAGGGCCGCACCGTTGCCGAACTGGCCCAGGAGCAGGGCAAACATCCGATCGACGCGCTGCTCGACCTGTCCGTAGAAGAAGAGCTCAAAACCGAGTTTGCCATGCAGGGCTTCATCAACAACGATGAAGAAGCCCTGACCACCATTCTCAAACACCCGCTGTGCCTGGTCGGAGCCTCAGATGGCGGCGCGCATACCAAGTTCCTGACCCTGGGCCGCTATCCGACCCACTTCCTGACCCACTGGGTGCGCGACAAGCAGATCATGACCCTGGAAGAGGCGCACTGGCGACTGTCGACCATGGTGGGCTGGGCGATTGGCATCCGGGACCGGGGCTGGCTGCGTGAGGGCATGCCCGCGGACATCGTGGTGTACGACCTGGAGAAGCTGGCCGTGCGACCGATGGAGACGATCAGAGACCTGCCCGACGGCGACTGGCGACGGGTCCAAAAGGCTGACGGCTATCGGTATTCGATTATCAATGGGCAGATTACGTTTGAAGACGGTCAGTGCAGCGGAGCCCTGCCGGGTAAGATGCTGCGCAGTTATGATATGGCCGCCGGATAACGCATAAAGAAGTCAGCGACTCACTCTCGGTTTGCACCGAGAACAAAACGCCGGGTTTCGACCCGGCGTTTTGGTATGCAGCGAGCATTCCGCTTCTTTGTCTCTCAAGGAGGAGTGTGGAGTATGCCGTCTTCGGAACAACGAGTGATTGACGCGCTTGAAGAACTCGGGCTGCCCTTTGAACGGATACGCATAGACCCGGCCCATGCCGATACGTCCGTGTTTTGCGCTCAGTATGGCTATCCGCCGGAGACGTCCGGCAACACGATCATTGTGGCTTCCAAGAAAGAGCCCAAGAAGTTTGTGGCCTGTGTGGTCCTGGCCACCACCCAGCTCGACGTTAACAAACGGGTGCGTAAACTCATGGGCGTGTCCAAAGCGTCGTTTGCCTCGGCCGAGGAGATGCAGGCGCTGACGGGGATGGAAGTCGGCGGCGTGACGCCGTTTTCGCTGCCTGCGGATATGCCCTTATACGTTGATACGCGGGTGATGGAGCCGGAAAGTGTGATCCTGGGCGGTGGCGGGCGCAGTCTCAAGATCGAGATTTCACCGGAGGTTTTCCACAAGCTGGGGGCCGAGGTGGTCACAGATTTAGCTATGCGGCGCCCTGTGGGAGAGACGAAAGCATAGACGTGCGGGCTCCAGCCATATACCAGGACAAGAGGAGGAAGAGCATGAGTATTTTTCATATGTATACCGGAGACGACGGACAATCGCATATTGAGGAGCCGGCGTTGAGTGCCCAACCGAGCCAGGAAACGCCCCAAGCGACCCAGGAGATTTTCTTTCGAGAACTCCCGTCCGGAACCGCCATGGATTGGCATAATGCCCCCCGCCGACAGTATGTGATCGTCTTGAAAGGCCAGATGGAAATCGGCTTTAAGGACGGGTCGGTCCAGCGCTGTGGTGCGGGGGATGCCGTGCTCGCCGCAGACCTGACCGGTAGCGGGCATACGACCCGTGTAGTCGGAGACGGTCCGGCGGTGGTTGGGGTCGTGCCGGTGGCCGACTGACTTTTAGACAGACATGGAACACGACGGCACCCTGCGCATCTTTGACGGCGCGGTGGCGATTATAACTGGTGGGGCCTCGGGTATTGGGCGCGCGCTGAGTGAAGCGCTGGGCCGGCGCGGGGCGTCTGTTGTCCTAGCCGACCGTCAGGTGACGCTTGCCCAAGAGGTCGCGGGCGGCATCCAGGAAAGGGGCGGTCAAGCGTCCGCGGTTGAACTGGACGTTACGGACTTCGCCGCGGTAGACCAGTTCGTCCAGGCAACAGTCCAGGCTCAGGGCCGGCTGGACTATATGTTCAACAATGCGGGCATTGCGATTGGGGGAGAGGTACGGCTGTGTCAGATTGAGGACTGGGACAGTGTCCTGAACGTCAATCTGCACGGCGTGGTCAACGGGGTGCAGGCAGCCTATCCGATTATGCTCAGCCAAGGCTACGGTCATATTGTCAATACCGCTTCCATGGCCGGTCTGCTGCCCATGCCAGCGGCCGTCAGCTATGCGACCACAAAACATGCGGTGGTAGGCCTTTCCAAATCTCTCCGGGTTGAAGCCGCGTTGTATGGTATCCGTGTCAGTGTGCTCTGCCCTGGGTTTATTCGGACGCCCATCCTGCATGGTGGGAAATACGGCAAGAACTTGCAGCCCATGTCGCCGGAGGTCCAGGAAAAATTCATCCGGCAATACCGGCCCATGGACCCGGCTGTGTTTGCTGAAAAAGTGCTGGACGCGCTTGCCCGGAACAAAGCGTTGATCATTGTTCCGAGCTGGTGGAGGCTCTTCTGGTGGCTCAGTCGCCTCTCACCAGCCTTGGAATTTTCTCTCGCCCAACGCGGCTATCGGTCGGCGCGCAAGGCTATGCAGTCTGAGACAGACGCCTAGCGTGGGCGGTAAGGCCAAGTCAGGCGACCTGCTCAGCCCCGTTGGTATGTGTCTCCGACAGCGGACATACTCCGCCTCTTTCTAAGCCGAGCGCGCGAATAAAACGCCCATAGCCTACAAAAGCCGTAATCCGAAACCCGAGGTCTATAATCTCCGGCTCGGTAAAGTGCTGGCGCAGTTCGTCAAACAGCTCTGGTGACGCCTGGGTATGATCTCCGGCTAACACGTCGGCATACCGGACGGCAGCCCTTTCGCGCGGGGTGAGAATCGTGCTGTCCTGATAGATGGACAGTTCGCCGATTTGTTCTTCCGTCAGACCTTGTTGCTTTGCCAAAGCAACGCGCCCGTTGATTCAAAGGGCGCAGTCGTTGCGCTCCGCGACCTTCAAGCGCACCAGCTCGGTCAGCTTCATATCGATGCTGCCGCGAGTCTCAAAGATGAGCGGAAAGTAATAGTTGGCGAAAGACTTGAAGACCTCAGGCGCATGAGCGAACGCCTGCAAGAAGGCCGAGCCGCCATACTCCTTGTCATAGGTCTGCATGATCTGCTGAACCTCAGGGTCGATATGCTCAAATGGGACCGGACTGACATGCGCCATAACACTCCCTCCTTCTCAGCCTGTGTGTACTCCTTCTGAGGGTGGGGAAGCAAGGGGAACTTTTCAGTATTTCTGGTCTCGTGACGCCAGGACCGGAATGGTTTATGAAAGACGAACCCGTGTATACTACCGCACGCATCTCAAAGGAGGGCGTATATGGATAAGAAGATTGGCTTTATCGGTCTGGGCGCTATGGGTAAGCCTATGGCCACGAATCTTGTCAAGGCCGGATTTAACCTGACGGTGTATGATATTCGTCCTGAGCCCATGCAGGAACTCGAAAAGCTCGGGGCCAAGGCGGCGCGCTCGGCGCAAGAGGTCGGGGAACAGTGTGACATTATCGAGACCATAGTGGTCGATGATGCGCAGGTCGAAGAAGTTGTTTTTGGTACGGCTGGCAATGGGGTGTTAGCCGCAGCCCGTCCGGGCTCCATTATTGTGATTCATAGTACCGTTCATCCCAAAACCTGCCAGCGGGTCGCGGCGGCGGCCAAAGAGAAAGGCGTCGGTGTCCTGGATGCCTGTGTGAGCGGAGCGGAGTCCGGCGCCCAGGCCGGAACCCTCTCAATCATGATCGGTGGGGAGGCCGCCCTGGTGGAGACCTGCCGTCCGGTGTTTGACGTTATTGGTCAGACGCTCTTTCACGTCGGTGATGTGGGGATGGGTGAGGTGGCCAAGATCGCGAACAACCTCATGGTGATTGTCAATCAGCACAGTACGCGCGAGGGCCTGCGGCTTGCTCGGCTCGCCGGAATCGAGCCGAAAAAGATGCTTGAGGTCATTATGGCTAGTTCGGGCGATAGCTGGGCCGCTCGGAATTGGGAGCTACTACGTGACCTCGCCGTAGACTATCCTGGTGGGCCCGCGGGTATGGCGAAAGTCGGCTATAAAGACATCTCTCTGGCGGTGACCGTCGGCCATGACGTTGGGGCAGCGCTGCCGATGACCGCCTTGGCATCACAGTTGATGGAGGGCCTGTTTCTGAAAGAAGATTGAGCCGTTTCGGTTCAGATGTCCAGGCCGTATAGCCGCGCCGCGTTGCCGGCCACCATTTGATAGACCTCCGCCGCGGGCACTCCGGCAAAGTCTTTGTCGATCTGTTTCTGAGAGTAGGGAAAGGTCCCTTCTGTATGCGGATAGTCCGCACCCCACATGAGCCGATCAATGCCGAGCATTTCGCGGGTCAGGATTCCGGCCCGATCATCTTCAAAAGTGGCCCAGAACTGGCGCTGAAAATAGGTGCTTGGAGCCGCATCAAGCCGAGGCTCCATCCAACGCCGGTGATCCTGCCACCAGTGATCCATATAAGTCAGCACGGAAGCAATCCAGCCGACTCCGCCCTCGACAATAACAAAGCGGAGTGTGGGATAGCGTTGGGGGACGGCACTCCAAATCAGATCGGCCATAGCCCGCATGGTCATACCAACCTTGCCGTCAACGAGTCCCACGCCAAAGCCAATCCGCTCGAACTTGACCAGCAGCTCCTCTCCCGTGCCTGTTCCGGCGTGGGCAGAAATAGGCAGGTTCAGATCCTGTAGCGTCGCCCACAGTGGCTCATAGTCCGGATGGGCGTACGGGCGTTCCTCCACCTCAGTTGGAATGGATACGGAACGGAGCCCTTTCTTGGCCACCCGCTCAGCTTCTTCGCAGGCCCATTCAATCGGTCCGCGCAAGGGTAAAAATCCAGCGCCTAAGAGCCGGTTCGGGGCGGTCGCGCAGAATTCGCTCAGCCAGTCGTTATACACCCGCATGACTGCTCGTTGGTATGCTGCGTCACGAATATAAAAGAAGTGCAGGCCCAACATGCCGGGGTAAATCACCTCGGCCTGGATATGATCCAAGTCCTGATCGGCCAAACGCGCCTGTGGGTCCCATGCCCCGGGCCGCGTGTCGGCGTGCCGATGTCCGAGAGAAGAAGTGATGGCTCCGGCAATTTTATCTTCTATCATGACGCCTTCGAGGCCCACCGGAAGGGGCGCCAGGCCGTCAATCACGTAATAGTCGGCGTCCGGGCGCGACTCGACCCGCGGTGCCCGGTCACGAAAGCGTTTGTCCATCCTGGTTGTCCACAGGTCGGCTGGCTCAACAACGTGGCCGTCGGCAGAGACATAACCATCCGGTACTTCTATCGGCATACAGAATCTCCCTTTTGGAATAGGGCATAGGCAAGGCTTCGGTCGCTGTCAAGTTGAGAATCTGTCCGAACCGGAGAACAATTCAAAAACAATGGTGTGCTTCTGCTGGAGGTAGACAGAGGTCCCAGAGTTTCTTGCCTATCCAGAACCGTTTCAACACACGCCCGCCGGTGATAGCAAGCCGTCCCGATTTGACACACGGGCAGGCATAGTACCAAAGTGTCATATATGGCAGTACTCAGCGGAGCACCTATACCACTCGGAAATGGTCGAAAACGTACAATTTAAGGAGGAAGAATGATTACGCTGTACCATGTCCCCGGCGCGCGTTCGACGCGATCTCTGTGGCTGTTGCATGAGCTTGGCATTGAGTTTGAACTGGTTGAGATGTCCTTTGACCTCAAGGTGCTGCGTGCGCCTGAGTATCTGGCTATCCATCCGCTCGGCCGGGTTCCCTGTCTGGTTGACGATGGTCAAACGATTTTCGAGTCGGGCGCGATCGCACAGTATTTATGCGAAAAATACGACGACGGCCGACTTGGCCGCGGCCCGGATCATCCGGAGCGGTATGAATGGTTGCAATGGATCCACTACGCCGAAACCGTCGCCGTTCATGGTGCCAGCCTGGTTCAGCAGTCGGTCTTCATTCCCGAAGAACAACGTTCGCCCATTGTCCAGAAATTGGAATCGCGTCGATTGGAAAAGGCGGTTGAGGTGTTGGATAACCACCTCAAAGATCGGGACTACTTACTCACCAGTGGATTTTCCGCCGCCGATGTGAACGTCGGTTATAGTATCTACCTGGGAGATCAGTTCCTCAGCTTTGACGCCTTCCCCACGGCGATGCAGTATTACGACCGGCTGAGAGAACGCCCAGCCTTTCAGGCCTCGGTGCCGAAAAAGGAAGAATAAAGCAGGGGCGGGCCAGAGCGACCCGACCCTGCGCGTTGGTTTACTACGCGCCCGGAATAATAGACATGACGAAATTGGCAGTGTTCGCACGCGCCTCGCGGGCGGCGGTATACTCCGCAGAATTGAAGAAGTCCTTCGCGACTTCGACCGACTCAAACTCGATAATGAGGGCGAGTGGGGCAGCCCATTGGCCCTCGACTGTGTCCGGTGCTCCCCGACCGAGAATCTTACCCTTGTATTTCTGCACGGCAGGGAGAGCAAGTTTTTGGTATTCGGGAAACTTCTCGGGATTCGTAATCTCTGCCTGAACGATCATGTATGCTGACATGTGATATCTCCTGTATTCCGAATTGCTTCACCCTGTATGTCTCAATTCTACAGCGGTGGCAATAGCCGGGCGTCTTGGAAGCGTTTGAAGCACGCCCGGAAATTGTCCTCCGTATCCATGCATTCGTGAAAGCCCGCCTGCCGCAGTTTGATGGTACTCACCAGCATGGGGGACGGAGACTGATTTCTGCTGCCATAGCCGAAGGTAAAATCAGCCAGGATGAAGGACTGGCCCACAAATTCCTGTAAGCTAGTTGGCGCGTGGAGATCGTATTTCTTCACAATCGCTGCCCACTCGGCTTCATGCTCGGGCATCTCTTCCGCAAGGGAGCATGGCTCTGGTGGACCCACCTCCATGCCTAGCGCGTCAGCGATAGCCGGCCACACATTTTGCCACACAAAGACATCACCGTTCGTAATATTAAAAATTTCGTTTTTTGCGTTTTCCGATTTCCCGGCCCACTCGCACGCTCGGGCAATCATTCCTGCATCAATTGCCTCGACAACAAAAGGCGGACCACCGGGGAAGGACAAGGGCAGCCCGGCTTCCTTGCGCAACGCAGCATACACGCCCAGAGCAAGAATGACGTTCATATTGCTACCCAGTGATTGGCCGAGGATGAGCTGAGGTCGCCAGACTGTCCAGTGCCAGTTTTTACCAGGCTGCCGCTCGCGCAAATAATCTTCCTGCAGAAAATAGAAGTTCTCGTGTTGGTGGCGCGGCCAGCGTTCGCGGGCCGGAACGGGAAAGGGTTCAATATGGACGCCATAGGCTTTTGTGCCTTGGAGCAAGGAGACGTGCTGAAGGTCCTGTGCGACGGCTTCGAGTGGAGAGAAAAGATTGTCCAGCATGGCCAGATTGGTTTCCATTTGGTCTTCCTGAAACCATCCTTCAACCAGCCCCGGCTTTTCGTACAGCGCCGCATAGATCAGATGGGTCACGTCCGACATGCGGCCAAAGACTTCCGCACAGCGGGCCGTATCCGTCAGATCGACCGAGATGACCTCAGCGCCTTCGAGTCCGTCAGGGATACGGCGTGAAACCCCAACCACGTCCCAGTCGTCCTGCTGCGCGAAGTGCTCGACCGCGGCGTAGCCAACCAAACCGGACGCGCCCGCCACCAACATCTTTTTCTTGGGCACGGAAATTCCTCCTTCAGAACGGATCAGGCCAAATGGTGAAAACTCAGCGAAAACATTCTGCCAGCCCGACCGCGGCCAGCCAGTCTTGGACGGTCAGGCGTTCTTCTGCGTTGGTTTGATTCGCAATGCGGTTGACGAGCATGTGCCGGGATAACTCGGGATAGGGGCGGGAGAGGTAGCTGACCTCTTCTGCATAGGTTGTCACAACAAAGGCTTTCGTGCCGCTGGCTTGGGCCTGGGAGTTCGCCAGGATGTAGGGCTTATAGGTTGCTGGCATTTCCGCGAGTATCATTTGTGCAAAGGGAGTCGATTGCGGGAACGGCGCCAGCTCTCCAGTCCCGTCCCAGCGGTCTGCCTCTCGCTCGCACCACGCTACAATACGGGGATACTGAGAGACGAGCTTTTTTGGGGCGGGGTCCATATAGGTGTGCGCCCGCAGGCCGCCCAGGACGATGGCATCGACCGCGCATGGACGACTGCCTAACAGATAGGGCGTCTGCTGAAGTTGTCGGTCTATGGCATCAAGAATGCGGGTATATTCGGCCTCTGCGGCGCGTTGTTGTTGCTCGGAGGCGGTGCCGGTGGCACGACAAGCGCGCTTGCCCCATTCTGCAATCGGCGCGTTTGTGAGAGCCGCGGCAATGGTTGCCTCGTCCGCATCCGGCATGGTCGCTCGGGTAATCCGCTCGGCGGCAAAGCGGCTGCTCTCTTCATAATGCCAACGGTAATGGACCATCACCCGTGCCACCCACTCGTCCAGGAATTCTTCGATGATATGCACGAGGACGCCAAGCGGGCCGCGCGGAAACATCGCTCGGGCGGGATACCGATTGTCCAGCAGCATCATCAGGGGCGTCGTATCGCCAATCATCCAGTTCTCGGGCGTGTGTAAGACCGGGACTTGATGGGTGCCTGAACGGTGCTCAATCTCCTGCCGGTTGGTCTGGGTTTTTGGCTTGCGGACAAACGGTGCGCCATAAAAAATCATAGCCGCTTCGAGTTTGCGGGTGAACAGGCTGAGTTCCAGGCCGTAGACGGTATATTGATAGGCCACGCGTTTCCTTTCCTCTGGAGCGGTGTGAAAAGAGGTCTATCATGCGGTCAGGCAGAAGTGAATGAGAAAATCGCTGTATGCCGGTACAGGTCCGTACCGCGAGCGGAGTTTTTTCTCCTCAAGTTTTCTGCCATGTTAGCAAGCAATGAGAGATCACACAGTCGCACGTTCTTTGACGATGAAAAGCGGAGTACCAGGGAAGCGGATATCCGGGAGGCCATTGTCGAGACTGTTCGTCCTCAGTTTGCTGCTGTGCTGGCCAGTTTTCGCTCCCGCGGAAGAAACGCCGCGGGAGCAGATTGGGGTCGTGTTGGGACAGCCTGTGTATAGAGACCAGCTCACGGCCACAGCGGGTGTCGCGCTCTCAAATGAACTGCACAATCTGTTCAGCCATCCGGTGATGCGGCAGTATCGTGCCGCCCACAGGGATGCGCTCCAACCCACGGAGCGCGAGGTCTCAACGGCGACTGCGCATTTTGATGGCTGGCATAACGAACGCCTCAAGGCCCAGGATCATCCGCTCAAAGACCGCCGAGGAGAGATTGAACAAACGCTTGCCAAGCCAGGACTGGCTGCGGAGGAGAAACAGCGGCTTGAGGACGAACGGCAAGCGATTGATAGCCAGCTCAGACCGCCCGGACGACGTTTTGCCGGCTGGATGGTCGCCAACTGGAAACTCCAGCGTCATTTATACCGGGAGTACGGCGGCGGGCGGGTCTTATGGCAACAAGCCGGACTCGAAGCCTTTGACGCCATGCACGCTTGGCTGAAGCAGCGCGAGAAAGCGGGAGACTTTGCCATCTCCGACCCGCTCCTGCATGAGCAGTTCTACGCCTACTGGACGACCGTGGACCACGGCCCATCGCTGAGCGATGATTCTCGTTTTATTGAACAGGAGTTTCTCAATCCGTATTGGTTGCGCCCGTTTATCGGCGATTCGCTACAGAAGAACCTGGAGGCCGACCAACGCTGACCAGCGCTTTGCCTACGTTATACCAACACCTCGTTCTGAACGATCTGATCCAGCGTTTGCCGCTTGCGGATGAGCACGGGCTCTTGCTCCGGCCCGCGGTACAGCACCTCCGGCGCTTCCGGAAACGAGTTGTAGTTTTTGGAACTCATGCCGGAGCAATACGCGCCTGTGCCTTCAATCACCAGATAGTCGCCGATAGCGGCATCACGAAGCGTGCGGGGTTCCAGCGCTTCCGGGTCGCCGGCTGAAGGGGTGAGGATATCGCCGGATTCACAACAGTGGCCGGCAACAATGGCGTCCAGGGTTAGCCCTTGCTCCTGCTCGGCTGCCTCTGTTGCCGGGACGACAACGAGCGGATGCTGAGCGCCATACATGCTGGGGCGCAGCACCTCGGTCATGCCACTGTCGATCTTGAGAAAGTCATAGCCGTCTTTGCCCGTGCGGGTTCGGTCATGGATCGTGGTAATCACACAGCCGGCATTGGCGACCAGATACGTCCCCGGCTCGACTTCCAGTTGGATTCTTCTGCCTGTTGCCTCCCCAAAGGCCACAAAGGTCTGAACCACGGGCTGGCCGACCTCCTGCAGGTCGGTTGAGGTTTCGTGGCTCATCCGTCCCACTTTATATCCACCGCCGAGGTTGAGGGTATGCGCGTCCGGAAAATGCTCTAACAAGCCGATACTCATACCGGCCACATGCTGCCATACCTCGGGGTCCGAGCCTGAGCCGATATGGGTATGAATACGAATGACCTTGAGCGCATGTTTGCGGACAATAGCCTGGACGGTTGCTCTGTCTTCGTGCCAGATCCCAAAACTTGCCGCCGGGCCACCCACATTGGTCCGGTTCGTCCCGCCGGAGCCGAGACCGGGATTGAAACGGATGCCGAGTTCCTGGCCTGGAAAACGCTCGCCAAAATAGCGCAACTGCGCAAGCGAACAGGCGTTGAGGGCTACGCCGGCGGCGTGCAAAGTCGGAAAATTCTGCGGGAGTTCCTGGGCGGTCAGGGCAATCTTATGCGCGGCGATGCCGGCCTGCATAGCCCGTTCAACCTCAAAGCCGGAGCTGGCGTCAAAGTGGAGGCCCAGGCGGTCAAACAAACGGAGAATATTACCGTTGGGCAGGGCCTTCATGGCGTAGCGCGCGGTCAGGCCGAAGGCGTTTGGAAAGTGCAAAACCTCTTGGGCCGCCTGCGTGAGCCGCGCCTCGTCGTAGACGTACACCGGTGTCCCGAACTGGTGCGCGATTGTCCGCACGGCGTCGTGAGAAAGAAAGCGGGTGGTCTCAATGGCTTGGGTTGACATTGTGCTCCTCTGTATAGCGGAAAGCGGATCACTGTCTAGGGTAGGCTGCTGGGCGAGGAACGGAGCCTTATCGGCAGACGATGCCGTCGTTATTGGCGTCGTGCATGTAGACATAGGCCGGATGGCTCCGATGCACCGGTGCGATGCCATGGCGGCGTGCTTCGGCACAGGTGATGCGGCCATTGCCATTATCGTCGTAGCGCCCGAGGACGCTGGGTGGTGGAATCTGCTGTGCTCTCCGCCCTACACCCCAGAGACCCAAACCAGCATGCCGGGCCTCGCGTTCATAACGCTGGAAGCGGTCTCTATGGCGGAACGGGAAGCGTTCCATGAGTCTGCCATACCCATGTTGAATGAGCATCTCGTTGACGAAGACGCCGTTTGGCAGATGGACATAGGCTAAAGTGCGCCCGTACTTATCCGTTCTCTGCTGGTCGTATTGGAGACGCACTTGCCTACCTTCGACGAGGCGCCGCGTGAACGCGCTCGCCTCCTTGCCGAAGGGCTCGTTCCACTCAGGGGTATCGACCCCAATGAATCGAACTTCACCAACGCCTCGAACCCGGAGTGAGTCGCCATCAATTACCTTCTCCACGATTTGGGCATGAGCGGGGGCTGATACGAGACAGGTCAAAACGACCGCCAAGCTGAGCCAGACGCCGGACGCTGCCTTGTGCTCAGCCCGTGGGTTCGGTATGCCTGTTAATGGAAGGAAAGTGTTTCTGACCATAGCAACGGTGAAAAAGGAGGTCGTCCGATGAGCAATCCTCAACCCGTTCGCGTCCACGTGATTACCGGTGGGTTTCCGGTGGGATCTCCGGCTGGGCACGATATGGACTATGCCCGGCTGCGGCTTCTTCAGCTTCTACACGAGCGGCCTAATGCCACGGCCTCGGTCAGCGGGGACTTCACCGATATAGACAAATGGCTGCCTGGGTGTCAATTGCTGGTGACCTATGTTGCCGGCCCTTTCCCCAACGAAGCCCAGAACAGATTCCTCCGACAGTGGCTCAAAGACGGTGGACGCTGGCTAGGACTGCACGGGACGAGTGGCGGAAAGGCGGCACCGGTCGGCGACGACCGGCGCATACGCAAGATGGTCAAAGCCGACCACCATACGACCCTGGGTGGTTTCTTCCTGAACCATCCGCCGCTACGCAAGTTCCGGGTTGATGTGGTCAATCAGCAGCATCGCCTGACCAGGGGCCTACCCGCCTCGTTTGAGGTCATGGACGAGCTGTATCTGATTGAACTCCAGGAGCCGGCGGCTTCAGATATCCTGTTGACCACTGAGCTGGCAAAAGACCCGTCCCCGCCGGGCTTTGGCTTTGTGTACGATGAGGACACCGCCCTGCAAGCGGATGGAAAAACACGGGTGCTGGGTTTTTCCCGCGCCTTAGGCAGGGGAGGGGTCGCCTATATTGCGCTGGGGCACTGCCACTCAACGACTAGCAATATGCAGCCGTTTGTCGATGCGAGTGTCGATGCTGAGAGCACAACGCCTCAGGTTTTTCGCGGCTCATGGGATACCCAGCCGTTTGAGCAACTGCTCCGCAATGGCATCGAGTGGGGCTGCGATCACAGCGCCTGATGACGACGGTCGTGATACCATCCGCCTTTTCGCTTGAGGGAAAAATTACGCTGATTACCGGTGGGGGACGCGGGCTGGGCCTGGAAATCGGTCGGGCCTTTGGACGGCATGGCGCCCAGGTATTGGTCAACGGCCGCAGTCGGGACCGGATTGAGCCGGCGCTGGCCGCCATTACCGCCGAGGATGGCCGGGCCGAGGCGCTGGTATGTGATATTGCCGACGAAGGGGCGGTGTCTGCCGCCTTCCAACACATTCGCGCTACCTACGGTCGGCTCGATATTCTGGTGAACAACGTTGGCCGGCGCGATCGTCGCAAACTCTTTGACTTCGAGCTGGCCGCGGTCCGCCAGATGATCGACGTGAACCTGCTTGCGCCGTTCAATGTGAGCCGAGAAGCGGGCCGCCTGATGACCGAGCAGGGCGGCGGTCGCATTATTAATATCACCTCCATCGCCGGCCCGATTGCCAATAGTGGGGATGCCGCTTATACCGCGACCAAGGGTGGTCTCGAAGCGTTGACGCGGGCGTTGGCGGCTGAGCTGGGCCCGTTCGGCATTACCGTCAACGCCATTGCGCCGGGATTTTTTGCCACCGAGACCAACAGCGATCTTGTCGCGGACCGGAACATTGCCAGTATGCTGAAACGTCGGACTGCTCTCGGACGGTGGGGTGAGCCCGCGGAAATCGCGGGGGCGGCAGTCTTCCTGGCCTCGCCGGCGGCCTCGTATATCACCGGACAAGTGCTGGCGGTTGACGGCGGCTTCCTGGCACATTTCTGATGCTTGATTTTTTTCTCATCCGACTGGCATAAAGAGACGACGAACTCGGGAACTGTGGCCAACCGGTCCGGTAATGTAGGAGGAAGAGCGATGACGCTTCATATTCGGCCGTTAAGTGATGCCCTCGGGGCTGAGGTAGCCGGTGTCGATTGGACACGGCCGGTCAGCGACACGACCGTCGCGGCCATTAAGGACGCCTTTTTGACCTATCACTTGGTGTGTTTGCGATCAGAACCGCTGACGCCTGCGGCCTTTGCGCAAGTCGGTCGGTATTTTGGTGAACCCCAGATTCAACTGCTGCGGAATATGCGGGTTGAGGAGGCCCCGGAAGTCTCGGTCTTTAACAGCACGTATAAAAAGGCGGAAGACAAACCGGCCGACTTGCTCCTCGACCGGCGCTCGGGTTGGCATACGGATGATTCCTATTTTGCGGTCCCGGCAAAAGTGACGCTCTTGCAGGCCCTGGAAATCCCTGAACATGGCGGGGAAACCCGCTTTTGCAATGCGCGTGCGGCCTACGAAGATTTATCCGCAGACATGAAAGCCCGTCTCGATGGCCTGCGGGCCATTCACAGCTATGACACCTTGCGTGCCCCGGCCCGAGCCGTGAAGCGTACCAAGGAAGAAGCGGCCGAAACGCCGGATGTCGTTCATCCCTTGATTCGCACCCATGATGAGACGGCCCAAAAAGCGATCTATTTCAACTCGAACCGGACCGACCGCATCCTGGAGATGGAACGGGAAGAAAGTGATGCGCTGCTCGATCAAATCGATACCCACATGACCCAGCCGCAATATCAGTATCATCATGCCTGGCGGGTCGGAGACGTGCTCATGTGGGACAACCGGAGCGTGACACACTCGGTCAATATGGACTTTCCTCCGGGCCAACGCCGTATCCATCAACGTATCCTGCTCAAGGGCTCGGCCCCGGTATAGAGAGACGAACAACCGCTCCATGCACGCTCTTTCTGTTGCCACTATTGCCTCGGAGGGTGGGTTCGGCGGACCCACCTTTTTTCTGTAGGGGCATATGGGGTAGGCTGACGAGGCGAAAGGCGAGAGTATAAACTGTATGAAATTTCACGCGATTGCCTATTGTACGGTGGGGACCCGAAAAGAGCTCGAAGGTGGCATGGCTGGCAAGCGGCCCGAACTCTACCAGCGCATGCTTAAAGACCTCAAAGAATATGTCACGGTGTGTGACCAGGCCGGCTTTGAAGGCTTCGGACATCCCGAGCACCACCTCCAGATCGAGGGCATGGAAGCCACCGGAAGTCCCGGTTTGCTGAGCATGTTTATTGGTCAGCACTCCACGCGCTTAAAGGTTGACGTACTGGGCTATGTCCTCAACACCCACAATCCTCTGCGCGTGGCTGAAGATGTGGCCATGATGGACCATATGCTGGAGGGCCGTCTGAACGTGGCCTTCGTGCGTGGCTATCAGGCGCGTTGGGTCCAGAATTACGGCAGCCTGCCCGGCGTCGAAGCCGTCGGCCATTGGAATAAAAAACAAGCCTCTGATCTCAAAAACCGCCGGGCGTTTGAAGAAGCGGTCGCGGTCATCAAGAAAGCCTGGAGTACCGATACGTTTTCCCATCGCGGCGAGTTCTGGCAGTTTCCACCCGAAGGCGCAAAAAATCCACACCCCATGGAAGCGTATACGCAGTTCGGCGCCGGGGTGAAGGACGATATGAGCATCGAAGAGATCGGCATCGCGCCACGGCCGTACCAGAATCCACACCCACCGCTGTATGCCGGCTTTACCCATAACACGGAATCCATTCGCTATTGGGGCCGAGAAGGCGGAAAGCCGATTATCATCCTCCTGCACGAGGAGCTCTGTGCCCGCCTTCAAAATGTCTATCGGGAAGAGGCGGAAAAGGCGGGCCGCACGGTAAAACCCGGCACCGAATTGGCCTTGGGCGGCCAACTCGTACTCACGGAGAATCCCTCGGAAACGCCCCAGATCATGGCGGATACCCGCTGGTTCTGGGAAAAATGGGGTATTCCGTTCGGACTGGGGGTTGCCGAGCCCCTGATCGGTGACCCGGACAGCGTATCGCGCAAAATCGAGCTGGCCCAGAAGATCGGGACGGACGAAATGTTTTTCCTGTTAGGCGACGGACTCCTGCCGCGTGATACTATTCTGCGCAGCTTCGAGCTCTTTGCCACGAAAGTGATGCCGCGCTTTACCTGATCGAGACGGAGGAAAGGCCGAATGCACCATCCTGATCGAGACGGAGAAGCAGACGGACCGCATGCGGTGTTTTCACGCGTTTACGAGATTGCCCGGCAAATTCCATACGGGCGTGTCGCCACCTACGGCCACATCGCCCAGGTCATGGGACCGCCGGTGACCGCACGGGAGGTTGGTGACGCCATGGCCGCTCTGCGGGATGGACAGCCGGACCCTCCCGTTCCGTGGCAGCGGGTTATTAATGCGCAGGGCAGGGTGAGTACCGGGCAACGCCAGCAGACTTTACTTGAGCAAGAAGGGGTCACTTTTAGTGTCAAAGGCGTGACCGATCTCGGACGCTTCGGTTGGCAGGGCCCCGACCCGGAGTGGGCCGCGGCGCACGGTTTCCATCCGCTGGAAAACGCGAATGAGAAGGATCAACAGCTTAACCTGTTCTGAGCATTACAAGAGAAAGCCTATGAGCACATTCAACGTCGATTTGCTCCGTGAGTCGTCTGACGACGGCCCGGTCACCATGATTAATCTGATTAAGTATCGAACCCACTCGCTGGACGGAGACGGAACGGGCCGGGAAGCTTACGCTCGGTATACCAAACCGGTCCAGAAGCTCGTTGAGGAGCGCGGTGGCCGGGTGCTGTGGGCCGGGCCGGTAGCCGAAGCAGCCCTGCACGAAGGTGGCGATGTGGACTGGGACTGGGCGATTCTCGTCTATTATCCGAGCCGCGCAGCGTTTATTGATATGGTGGAAAGCAAGGAGTTTTTAGCGGCAAACGAACATCGGCGGAACGGGGTTGAAAAGCACGTCATCATGGCGGCTCGAACCCTGCTATTGGAAGATCTGCCGGAACAGTGAGTTTCAGTGTGTCAGATAGTCAATCAAAGGAAAAGGAGAATAGTATGAGTGATGTCAAAATACCGGATAATCTGCCAAGCTGGATTGCAGACCATTTGCAGCGCTACCTCGATACGGATGGCGCCGACGGGCATATGTGGGATTCCGCGCCGGTTGGCGGCCCAGGGCTCCTCCCGACACTGTTGCTGACCACGACCGGTCGTCGGTCGGGCAAGACGGGCATCATGCCCTTAATTTATGGTGAGGCTGATGGAAACTACGTTATCGTCGCCTCCAAAGGCGGCGCACCCAAGCATCCCGGCTGGTATCTGAATCTGGCCGCCAACGCGGAGGTTGAGGTGCAGGTGCTGGACAGACGTTTTAAGGCCAAGGCACGAACCGCCAGTGGAGAAGAGCGGGCTGCGCTGTGGGAAAAAATGGCGGTCATTTATCCGCCCTATATTGACTATCAGGCCAAGACCGAGCGCGAGATTCCGGTGGTGGTGCTGGAGCCGGTGGCGTAACAGACTACTACCTGTGTTAGACATCATTGTGAGGCTACATGTGCACCCTCGACTTCGACACATGGTTTGCAGACCATCTAGGAGAAAGACCAGAGGAAGTGACGCGTCTATTGGATGATAAGACAGCGGTCCGGTTTCTAATTGCGTGGTCGCTGCTGGAACCGAAGTGCTTTGGTGGCTTTGCGAGAGGAAAGGACCTTCCCTCTCACTGCCAGCGTCTTACCGATGGAGGGTTTGATCCTGGCCCCCTGAATCCGATCATTAAACACTTTCACTCTAGGTACCAGTGTGAAGAGCGTCACTTGGACTTGATGCGTGGGAATACGAAGCCGGACATTAAGCCACTTCTTGAAAAATCTCTCGATGAGTTATCAAACTGCGAGAAGGTATTCTTGATTGTCTCGGTAATCTTCCGGTATCGAAATAATATTTTCCACGGTTTGAAAAGTGTGGAATCGTGGCCTCAATACGAAAGGCAAATCAAGTACTGCGTACAAATAATGCAGTCCTTGATAACGCACGCCACTGAAAGGGAGAAATCAGTATGAGTGACGAAATGCGTCGAGTCGTGGACGAAGCCGCAATCCGTCGGGTGATTGATCGCTATTGTCATGCGGTTGATCGCGGCAGCGCGGATGATGTGGCTGCGCTCTTTCATCCCAACGGGCGGCTGGTGGTCAGCCTTGAAGACAACGATGGCTATAACGGTCGTGAGGCCGTGCGCGAATGGTATGCGAACTACCATAAACACTTCCGGGCGAGACTGACCCACCTCCGCCACAAGATATCCAACATCCAGATTGATCTGAACGGAGACGAGGCGCGGGTGGTGTCCTATATGGACGCCGACCTTATCGCTAAAGACGAAACCACCCCGCGCCAGGCAATCGGTCGATACGATGACCGTTTTGTCCGTGACGGTGGGGAGTGGTACTTCGCCGAACGGGCGATTGTTGTGTATTACGCCGATGAGCGTTTGGCCGAATTGTTGAGTGCCGATTCGTAGACATTGAAAAACGGATGGGTCTCCGGACCCATCTTGTTCTTTCTGGAAGCCCCTTCGGTCAAGCCTCCCCCAAACCATACAAACGCATACAATTTTCCGCGACAATCGGCCGGGCCTCATCTGCGGGGACAGCAGCCAGATGTTTCTCCAGGAATTTTCGGGATTCGGGCCAACTGCTGTCGAGGTGGGGAAAGTCTGATGACCACATGATGCGATCCACGCCGATGAACTCGCGCAGCATGACGCCCGGCAGGTCATCAATAAACGTCAGATAACAGTGCTCGTGCCAATACTCGCTGGGTAAGCGCTGACACTTGACCATGGGGTCTTTCGCCATGGTGCGGCGATGATAGCCCCAGTCCAAGCGGCCCAGAAAATTGGCGGCCCACGACAGTTCATTCTCGGCGGAAATCAGCTTCAAGCCCGGATGGCGGTCAAACACGCCCTCCAGGATAAACGTGCCAAACGCCCGCGCCATGCGGACCGGCAGGACCGCGTAACCGACCGCTGCACTTTCTTCGCCCGTCTCATCCCGCGCCCAATTGGTGTTGGCGTGGCCGGAGGCAATAATATGCAGACTGAGCGGCATACCGAGTTCGGCCAGCGTCGCCCACAACGGGTCCCATTGGGCCGCCGAATAGCGTGAGCCGTCGGGGGTATCTTGCGGCAACAGCACCCCCACCAGCCCCTTTTCCTTGGCTCGCCGGCACTCCCGTATTGCCCAGTTAACATCAAAGACCGGTATGACGGCAATGCCGAATAAGTCCTGTGGATGGGCACTGCAAAAATCGCTCAGCCAGTCATTATACGCCTGGCAGACGGCCTGTTGCAGGTCCGGGTCGGGGATGCCAAAGGCTCGCATAACGTAATTCGGATACAGCACCTCGGCATCCACCCCGTCCTGACGCATATACTGCACCCGAGCATCCGGGTTCCAATCGTTCGCATCCGTGGCGTAGCGTTTATCGCCTGCTGCTGCCGCGGCGTAGGCTTTCTCTCTATTTTTTGCCACCGCGCCCATCGGACGTTTTGCGATATGCGACGGCATGCCCTCACACACCCAGATATCGCCCGTGGGTTCTGCAACGACACGCGGCCCCCGGTCTTTATAGGCGTGGGGCAGGTAGTGTTGCCACAGGTCGGGGGGTTCGATGGCGTGCGAGTCGGCTGAGATGACGCGATACTGTTTCATTATCCGTTCCTTCCTTCGCCTGGAAAATGAGGGACTCCCGATCAATTGAGGACCACTCTACCCCATTGCCGTATGACCATGTCAAGCGTCCGACCTGGGTCGGAGCCGGGCGCAACTTGCAAAGGGTGCCGGAAGTTTCTATCCTCCGATAAAAAAGTGAAGGGAAACAGGTATGCCAATATTCGAACGTGGAGAGACCAAGTTGTATTACGAAGAGCAGGGCGCAGGATTTCCGATCTTACTCATCGCACCGGGCGGGATGCGTTCCTCTGTGTCCTTTTGGGAGAAAACCCCCTGGAACCCGATTGAGCAGCTTGCCCCCAGCTATCGCGTTATTGCCATGGACCAACGCAACGCCGGCCAATCAACCGCCCCAGTCAGTGCCGCGGATAGCTGGCATACCTATACGGAAGACCAACTGGCATTGATGGATCATTTGGGAGTTGAGAATTTCCATGTGGCCGGCATGTGCATTGGCGGACCCTACTGCATGGGCCTCATCCAGGCCGCGCCGCAGCGGGTTGCGTCGGCCATTCTCTTTCAGACGATTGGTCTGTCCGATAATCGTCAGGCGTTTTTTGACATGTTTGATGGCTGGGCCGCCGAGTTGAAGCCTGGGCGGCCTGAGGTGGGTGACGAGGCGTGGGAGTCGTTCAAAACGAATATGTACAGCGGCGACTTTCTCTTCAACGTCTCGAAAGAATTTGTTTCACAGTGTCAGACGCCGCTCTTAGTCCTCTTGGGAGACGACCTCTATCATCCGCAGGAGACCTCCCGAGAGATTGCCGCGCTCGCCCCTAGGGCAACGCTGGTTGAGCGGTGGAAAGAGCCCGAGCATCACCCGGCTGCCAAGCAGGCGGTCGAGCGCTTTCTGGCGGAGCACACACCGGCATAGGGGAAATGATTGCCGGTGCAGGAACCTATATCGCGGGCAAGTTTGTCGCTTGCGTGTGAATTGAACGGCGGTTATGCTCTACCGCATGGGGAGCGATTTTGAACTCCTCGGTGAATTAACGGCGATTGAAAATATTGCGTCTAATCTGTCCATTCGCGAGTGGCAGCGCTTGAGGGAATAATTCGGCGGACGGCGGTGGCGGAAGCTCAAAGGTATTGGCCGCGTACGTTTCCCCAATCACGAGGTTCGCTTGGCAGAGTTGCATTGGTATGAAGCCCATGGCGTCGGTCGGCGGAAGATGAAGGTCAAGCGAGTCTTAGATTAAGGCTGCTAGAGATGCCAGCAGAGCAATGTGAATTCGCCATTTGTGTGACCAATGAAAGCTACGAAGACCTGGAAGTCTGGAAGGTGTACCAAGTCCTTCCTGACCAGAAGGCAGCAGAGGTCGATTGCTTACGTGTGGTTGATGAATCGGGGGAAGACTATCTCTATCCGACGAGTCGCTTCGTCCGAGTAACATTTCCCGATGACGTACGTACTCGGCTGCTCGCGACGGCAGGGGAGAAATAAGTCTAACCTGACCTCCTAGGGATAGACGGAGAGCAATTTTTCATCAAACCGCCGGCTAGAGCAGTTTTCATGGTGGTGTAGCGAGGCGATAGCCAGCGTGGCGGAAGTAGTTGGCACACTCGGCAGGGGAGAAGGCCGAGAGGGCGGGGCCAACGGCGCCCCACAAGCGGGCGACCGTGCGC
>MKWU01001091.1_pt1 | contig 49046 bp, 45 predicted proteins | sample 809101 | NCBI WGS metagenome assembly MKWU01 (sample SAMN05860141, study PRJNA318959) | sponge metagenome | host: Aplysina aerophoba | place: Slovenia: Piran, Adriatic Sea, Gulf of Piran | collected 2013-05-07 | reverse complement strand
AACCGCCCGCGAACCCGGCGACAAGCTCCAACGGCCGGACAACGTCGCCAACTCCGCCGCACGCCACAACCGGGCGCGGCAGACAACCGAACATCGATCGATGACCCTAAGTCCGACAGACTGCTAGCGTTCCGTCCGTTCGATCGGCATGACGGGTGAGACTCGCGCGCAGCAACTCAGGATTGTGTGTTGGGCGTAAATACAATCGACAGGTGCGTTTCCGTGGTCTAGTGTGGCAGGGAACCGTCCGCAGATGAGGAAGGACGCTCCGTGTTCAACCGTTCGCTCGCCCCGCTGGTCGCTATCGGCGTCGTCCTGGCGGCGGCGGCCCATGCGAAGACCCTGAGGATTACGGTGGCCGCAACGCCGTCCGAGACGGCGACCTTCGTCGGCACCTTCAAGCGAAACGTCGTGCCCGCCATCGACAGCCGCCTCGAGCAGAGCGGCAAGGGTTTCAGGATCAGATGGACCCACGCCTATGCGGGGAAGCTGGCGAGGTCCGACGAGATCTTCGAAGCCGTGGCACAGGGCATCGGCGGCGCGGGGCTGATCCTCAAGGACCTCGAGCCCGCCAACCTGCCGCTCGAGGCCTATGCCGTTCACATGCCCTTCACCGACGTTACCCGGGTGCAGATCGTGGAGGTGGACGCCAAGCTGCGAAGCCAGGTTCCCGAACTCAACCAGGCCTATGAGCGCCACAACCAGGTGTTCATCGCCAGCGGCGCGAGCGACTCGATGCAGCTCTTCACCAGGTTCCCGGTGACCCGGGTCACCGACCTCAGGAACCGCAAGCTCGGCGCGAGCGGCAGCTTCGCGCTGTGGCTGCGCGGCACCGGCGCGATCCCGGTCAACGCGGCGGTGAGCCGGTCCCGCGCCGACATCAAGGAAGGCGTGTACGAGGGCTATACGATCGGGATCATCCCGAGCTACGTCCACAAGACCTACGCGGCGGCGCGCTTTTTCACCCGGGTCGATTTCGGACCCACGCTGACATCCGCCATCACCTTCAACGGCGACGTCTGGAACAAGATCCCCGCCCATGCCCGGCGGATCATCCGCGAGGAAGCCGGCAAGTGGAGCCGGTACCAGACCGCGGTGGACCTCCTGAAGCGGTCCCGCTTCTTCGGCGCCATGAAGAGCAAGGGCGTCGCCGAATTGACGCTGTCCCGGTCCGAGCGCGAGAAATGGGCCTCGCTGATGCCCGATATCGCCCAGGAATGGGCGGACCGCCTGGACGAGCGCGGGCTTCCCGGCACCGCGCTGATGACCGCCTATATGGACGAGCTGCGGGACCGCGGCGTCCGGATCGCGCGCCACTGGGACGAGGACTAGCCGCCGCCGGATAACCCCGCCTTCGACGCCTGCCTCCACCGCCGGCCTGGAACGCCCGGGTGCTGGACGATCCTTGCGGAAAATTCGCCGCGGCCGTTCGTTCGACTCCCTTCGGGGAAGCGTCTAGTGTTTCGCGGGACCGGCCGACAGCAGGCTCTGGGAGAAGGGGAGGTTTCGTCCGTGTTGTATCGTTCGCTCGTCATTCTGGCCGCTTTCGGCCTCGTACCGGCGGCGCTCGCGCCGGCGTCCGCGCAGACCCTGGAGATCACCGTGGCCGCAGCGCCGCCGCCGGCCGTCACCTTCGTCGGCACCTTCAAGGACAGGGTCGTGCCGGCCATCGACAGGCGCCTCGCCGAAAGCGGCAAGGGGTTCAAGATCGAGTGGACCCACGCCTACGCCTTCACGCTCGCCAAGTTCAACGAGGTCTTCGAGACGGTCGAGGAAGGCATCGCGGGCGCGGGGCTGATCCTCAAGAACTTCGAGCCCTCCAACCTGCCGCTCGAGGCCTATGCCGTCCACATGCCCTTCGCCAGCGTCACGCGCGATCAACTCGCCGCCATAGACGCCAAGCTGCGCAAGACGGTTGCGGAACTCAACCAGGCCTACGACAAGCACAACCAGCTGTTCATCACCAGCGGCGTGAACGACTCGATGCACCTGTTCACCAAGTTCCCGGTAACCAGGGTCGAGGATCTCAGGAACCGCAAGCTGGGCTCCAGCGGGACCTTCGCGCAGTGGCTCCGCGGCACCGGCGCGGTCACGGTCGATTCCTCGATGAACCAGTCCTACACCAACATCAAGAACGGGGTGTACGAGGGTTACCCGATCGGGGTCATCTTGAGCTTCGTCTACAAGACCTACTCCGCCGCGCCCTATTTCACCCGGGTCGATTTCGGCCCCACGATTACCTCGGGCATCACGTTCAACACGGATATCTGGAAGAAGATCCCGGCGCACGCCAGGCAGATCATCCGCGAGGAATCCGCCAAATGGGTCGGCTACCAGAACGCGCTCGACGCCAAGAAGCGGACGAAGTTCCTCGCCATCATGAAGAAGAAGGGCGTCCAGTTTTCCGAACTGTCCGCTGCGGAGCGCAGGAGATGGGCCTCTACCATGCCCAATATCGCCCAGGAGTGGGCCCGCAGGCTGGACAAGCGCGGCCATCCGGGCACCAGGCTGATGAAAGCCTATATGGATGAGTTGCGCGCCCGGAAGATCGAGGTCGCGCGCCATTGGGACCGCAGCTAGCCCGCCCGCCCGAATCCCGGGGCACAGACGCGCCCGATGGCCCGTAGCGGCGACCCGGTCCCGGGCGGCCGGCCGGTCGCCCCCTGGGCGCGCGGTCTGGACGGCCTGATATCGTTCCTCAACGCCGGCGGCAGCGTCTGGATCTTCTGCATCATGATGCTGCTCTGCGCCGACGTGTTCGGCAGGGCGGCGTTCAATGCGCCGATCGACGGCGTGCCGCTCCTGGTGGCGCTGTCGATCGTGGTGATCGTCTTCCTGCAGCTGCCCGCGGCGATCCGGGCGGACCGGCTGACACGGTCGGATGCGCTGCTGTCGCGCTTGCTCGACCGCCAGCCGTCGGTCGGGCTGAGCCTGCGCGCGTTCTATGACGGGCTCGGCGTTCTCGTCATGGGGGCGGTCGTTCTGTACACCCTGCCCACCTTCGTGAAGGTCTGGGAACGCGGCACCTATGAGGGCCTGGAGGGCGACTTCGCGCTGCCGTCCTGGCCGTTCAAGCTGCTGATCCTGGTGGGCGCGACGCTGTGCGGGGTGGAGTTCCTGCGCGCGATGCTGCGCGGCGGACGGACCCTCGCCGGGATGGCCCGGGACCGGACCCTGGACGGCCGACGCATGGCGACGCTGGGCGCGCTGGTTGCCGTGGTGACGGCGGCGATCTACGCGGTCGCCGCGGGGGGCGTGCTGAGCAAGCCCGCCATCGGCGTCGTCTCGATCCTGTTCGTGCTCGTCTTCGTCTATGTCGGGGTGCATGTCGGCGTCGCCCTGTCGCTGATCTCCTTCGTCTGCGTCTGGGGCGTGCGCGGCGATATCGGTATCGCGGGCAAGCTGCTGGCGCTCTCGCTGGGCGAGAGCATGCAGGCCTACGAGTTCGGGGTGATCCCGCTCTTCGTGCTGATGGGCCTGCTGGTCAGCGTCTCCGGCATCGGGCGCGATACCTACGATGTCGCCAACCACCTGTTCCGCCGGGTGAAGGGTGGGCTGGGGACCGCGACCGTCGGCGCCAACGCGGTGTTTGCCGCCGTCACCGGGACGACGATCGCGTCGGCCTCGGTCTTCACCCGGGTCGCGGTGCCCGAGATGCTTCGCCTCGGCTACCGCCCGCGATTCTCGGTCGGCGTCGTCGCCGGGTCCTCGGTGCTCGGCATGCTGATCCCCCCGAGCCTGCTGCTGATCATCTTCGGCATCCTGTCCGAGTCCTCGATCGGCGACCTGTTCATTGCGGGCATCATTCCGGGCATCGTGCTCTCCATAGCCTATTGCGTGCTGATCTGGATCATGGCGCGGCGTTTCCCGGACAAGGTGGGGACGGAGGAAGCGCTGAACACCGTCCGCCCGGCGCAGATGACGGGCCTCCAGGCGGCAATCAGGAGCGCGCCCATCGTGCTGCTGATCCTGCTCGTGCTCGGGGGCATTTACGGCGGGTTGTTCACCGCCACCGAGGCCGGCGGCGTCGGCGCGCTGGGCGCGCTGGTGCTGACCTACTTCAAGCGCGAACTCACCCGCGCCAATCTCTGGCAGGCGCTGACCGAAACCGGCCACGTCACCGCGTCGATCTGCTTCCTGCTGGTCTCCGCCCACATCTATTCGCGGATGATCACGCTCACCGGCATCCCGAACATCATGGAGCAGTATGTGGCAGCCTCCGGCCTCGGGCTCGCGGGGCTGCTGGCGATCTATATCGTGGCGATCGTCCTGATGGGGACGATCCTCGACGCGGGCTCGATCATGCTGATAACGGTGCCGCTCGCGATACCGGCCCTGGCGCCGTTCGGGGTCGACCTGATCTGGTTCGGGATCGTGACCATCATCGCGGTCGAGATCGGGCTGCTGACCCCGCCTCTGGGCCTCGCCTGCTTCGTGATCCACAACAACCTTGCGGACGAGCGAATACGGATCGACGACGTGTTCTGGGGGGCCGCGCCGTTCGCGCTGACCATGCTGGTGGTGCTGCTTCTGGTCGTCGCGTTTCCGGAGCTCGCGACCGCCCTGGTGTGAGAAGCGGCCTCAGGCCGGCGCGGCGGCTTCGAACTGGACGCAGATCTTGGCGGTCTCGCCGGCCGGGATCGGCTCGTCGGCGAGCGCGCAGCGGCACGACTCCGCCTCGTCGTCCCGCCCGTCCGGGAGGAAATGGACGCAGTTCAGGCAGGGGCCGAATTCCGGCATGCCCTTGGCCGACTGAACCGCGCGCACCAGCCCGTCGAGACCGTCGGCAAGCCGCAGCTGCGCGTCGCAATCGAGCGCGTCCGCCGCCCGCAATACAAGGCACAGCGGATCTTCCTCGATCAGGGCCCGCCCGGTATCGGTGAGATCGACAGTCAGCGCCCGGCGGTCGGCGTCGCATCGCAGCCGGCGGACATACCCCTTGGCCTCGAGCGCGATCAGGGTCTGCGAGACCGTCCCCCGCGTGGTGCCGAGATAGCGCGCGATGGCGCCCGGCGAGCGCGAATAGCGGTTGGCGCGGGCGATGAACCGGAGCGCTTCCCACTGGGCCGGGTTGAGGCCGGAGGCGTATTGCAGCCCATGGGCCATCCGGCCCAGTCGATCGACCAGCTCGGCGATGCGGACGCAGTCCGACATTCGGGGTTACTTAGAACCCTTGCGTCGGTTCGGCCACCCCGCCGGCAAGAAAATTTCTTGTCCGGCGCGAACAGTCACATTTTGTTTCGACTCGCTAATGTTGTTGAACCACCTGAATCGATCCGCTATAGTGTCGACTCGATAGGATATGTCCCGCCTGCCCGGTGGCGGACGGGCGGATTGTCGGGAAACGCGTGATGGCCCAAGGATCGACATCTTACCCGGACCGCGGCGACCGCCGCTATATCTCGACCGTCATGGACGCGCCGATTCTGGAGCGCGGGCACGAGGCGGATCTGGCGCGGCGCTGGCGCGAGAAGGGCGACGAGAGCGCGCTGGGCGAGCTGATCACCGCCCATATCCGCCTGGTGGTCCGGATCGCGTCCAAGTTCCGCGGCTACGGGCTGCCGGTCGGCGACCTCATCCAGGAAGGCAATGTCGGGTTGCTGGAGGCGGCCAACCGCTTCGACGTCGAGCGCCAGGTGCGCTTCTCGACCTATGCGACGTGGTGGATCCTCGCGGCCATCCAGGAATACGTGGTTCGCAACGCCTCGATCGTGCGGATCGGCACGACCCCGGCGCAGAAAAGCCTGTTCTTCAACCTGAGGCGGCTTCGCGCCAAGCTCACCGACAACGCGCGCCCGACCATGTCGGACGAGGAGCGCGGGCGGATCGCGCGCGAGCTCAACGTGTCCGCCGCCGCGGTGGCGCGGATGGAGGCGCATCTCTCCCATCCCGACCGGTCGCTCAATGCGAGCATTTCCGGCGACGACGGCGACGAGATGCAGGATCTGCTCGCCGACGACAGCCCCTCGCCCGAGGATATCGTCCGCGAGCGCCACGACTTCGCGGCCCGCGCGGCCTGGCTGCGCGAGGCGATGGCGGACCTCACGCCGCGCGAACGCCAGGTCATCACCCGCCGGTTTCTCAAGGAGGGCAAGAGCACGCTTGCCGAGATCGGCGAGAGCTTCGGCGTGACCAAGGAACGCATCCGCCAGATCGAGGGCAAGGCGCTCGCCAAGCTGAAGACCATCCTGGCCGAGCGCAACGACCTCCGGGATCTCACGCTCAACTGATCCCGTTCCTCGCCCTGCATTGTTGATCCCCGCTGGCATCGAGGCGTAGTGTTGCCGGCTCGATGAAACGGGGGCCCCCTTGGCTCTGGGACGATTTCCGACCACGCGGCTGCGGCGCAACCGCCAGACCGGCTGGAACCGCCGGCTGGTGGCCGAGACGCGGCTCGGGGTCGACGATTTGATCTGGCCCAGCTTCGTGCATGAGGGGCCGGAAGACCGCGCCGGCGTGGGCTCGTTCCCGGGCGTCTATCGGCTGAGCGTCGCGCGCCTGGTCGACGAGGTGGGCGAGGCGGCGGCGCTGGGCATCCCCATGGTCGCGGTCTTCCCGGTGACCGACCCGGCGCTCAAGACCCCGGACGGGGACGAGGCGGTGAACCCCGAAAACCTGGTCTGCCGCGCGGTCGCGGCGATCAAGCGGGCGGTGCCCGGTATCGGCGTGATGTGCGACGTGGCGCTCGACCCGTTCACCAGCCACGGTCATGACGGCCTGCTGCGCGACGGCACGATCCTCAACGACGAGACCGTCGAGGTGCTGTGCCGCCAGGCGGTGGTCCAGGCGGATGCGGGCTGCGACGTGATCGCGCCGAGCGACATGATGGACGGCAGGGTGGGCGCGATCCGCCGGGCGCTGGACGAGGCCGGCTACCGGGACCGCCGCATTCTGTCCTACGCCGCCAAATACGCCTCCGCCCTGTACGGGCCGTTCCGCGATGCGGTGGGCTCGGCGCCCAGCCTCGCCGGCGGCGACAAGAAGACCTACCAGATGGACCCCGCCAATTCGGACGAGGCGCTGCGCGAGGTCGCGCTCGACGTCGAGGAGGGCGCCGACATGGTGATGGTCAAGCCGGGCCTGTTCTATCTCGACATCGTCCGGCGGGTTAAGGAGGCGTTCGGCATGCCGACCTACGCCTATCAGGTGAGCGGCGAGTACGCGATGCTGCGTGCCGCCGCCGATGCCGGGTGGGTCGACGACGAACGGGTGTTCTCCGAATCGCTGATCGCCTTCAAGCGGGCCGGGGCCGACGGGATCCTGACCTACGCCGCGGTGGAGGTGGCGCGCCGGCTGAAATCCGGTTGAGGCGGGCGCGCCGGCGCCGATGGACGCGCTTCCGATGCCGGGGCATTCCTCTTATAAGATTTCATTGTCGTGACAAATACACGCAAGACGGGCAATGCGGTTTAGACGACGGCGCAGTTTGGGTTCCTGGCTGCGGCGGATCGCGGCGGCTCTCGCGGTTCTCGCGGTGGCGGTCGCCGGCGGTGCCTATCTGCTGCTCGAATCGGCGCGGCCGCAAACCGAGGGGACGATCGAGCTTGCCGGTCTGAAGGCGCCTGTCTCGATCCTGCGCGACCGCTACGGCATCCCGCGCATCGCCGCCCGGAACGAGCAGGACGCCTATTTCGCCCTGGGCTACGTGCATGCCCAGGACCGTTTCTTCCAGATGGAGTTCATGCGCCGGCTGGGCGCCGGACGCCTGTCCGAGGTCGTCGGGCCGCCGACCCTGTCGATCGATCGCTGGATGCGCGTGCTCGGTCTCTACCGGCTCGCCGAGTCCTCGCTGAAACGGCTCTCCCCGGCGGTCGTCGACAGCCTCGAAGCCTATGCGGACGGGGTCAACGCCTATCTCGACTCCCATTTCGGGCTGGTCTCCGTCGAGCTCGCGCTGACGCTGACGACGCCGGAGAGATGGCGCCCGGCGGATTCGCTGGTCTGGGGGCGGCTGATGGGGATGCGGCTCTCGAGCAATTCGCATGCCGAGACGCTGCGCGCGCGGCTCTCCGATTTGCTGCCGCCCGAACGCATCGACGAGCTGTGGCCCGGCATCGCGCGCGGAGCCCCGCCCACGATATCCGCGCTCGGCCGCGCGCGCCGGTTCTCCTCGCTGCTCGCGGACTGGCCCGCGGCGATCGCGCCGGTCACCGCCTCGAACGTCTGGGCGGTCTCGGGATCGCATACCGAATCCGGCCGTCCGATCCTCGCCAACGACCCCCATCTCGGATTTCGCGCGCCGGGGCTGTGGTATCTGGCGCGGATCGAGGCCCCCGGCCTGACCGTCGCCGGGGCGACCGTGCCGGGCGTTCCGATGACGATACTCGGCCATAACGGGTCGATCGCCTGGGGCCTGACGACCACGGACAGCGACACCCAGGACCTGTTCCTGGAGCGCGTCGATCCCGACGATCCGAACCGCTACCTGACCCCCGACGGGTCGCTCCCCTTCGGCGTGCGGCTCGAACGGATCGGGGTCCGGGGCGGCAGCGACGCGATGCTCGTGGTTCGCTCGACGCGGCACGGGCCGGTGATTTCGGATGTCGACGAAGAGGCCGGCGGCATCGCCGGGCCGGGCCATGTGGTCGCCCTCGCCGCGGCGGCGCTCCGCGAAGACGACATGACCGGGGAGGCCGTCTGGCGGCTCAACCGGGCGCATAGCTGGGAAGACTTCAACGTGGCGCTCGCCGACTTCCACGCGCCGCACCAGAACGTGGTCTATGCCGATACCGCCGGCAATATCGGTATCGTCGCCGCGGGGCGGGTGCCGGTCAGGCGGGCGGGGGTCGGGCTCTACCCGGTGCCGGGCTGGACCGGGGAGCACGGCTGGACCGGTTTCATCCCCTTCGTCGCGCTGCCCCGCCTGTTCAACCCGGCGGGGGGGCGCATCGTCAACGCCAACCACCCGGTCGTCGGTCCGGACTACCCCTATCGCCTCGGCCACGGGGACACCCCGCATTATCGGGCGTCGCGCATCCACGCGCTGCTCGATTCCGGCGGATCGCGGACCCCGGCCGGGGCGGGCGCGATGCAGAACGACTCGGTCTCGCTCGCCGCGCGCGAGCTGTTGCCGGAAATGCTGCGCGCGGCGCGCGAGACCGACCCGAGGTCGGGCGCGCTCGCGCGGCTGCGCGGGTGGGACGGAACGATGGACCGGCGCCGCGCGGAACCGCTGATCTTCGTCGCCTGGCTGCGCGCGCTCAACCGCCGCCTCTACGAAGACGAAACCGGCGAGGTGTTTCCGGATCTGTGGCGGCTCAGACCGGTCTTCGTGCGACGGACGCTGCAACGCGGCGACGCCTGGTGCGACGACACGGCTACCCCGGCCCGCGAGACCTGCCGCGAAATCGTCGGCGGGGCGCTCGACGAGGCGCTGTTCGAGCTCCGCGGGCGCTTTGGCGACGACCCGGCCGAGTGGCGCTGGGGCGATGCTCACTACGCGCATTTCCGCCACCCCGTCTTCGGTTTTGTGCCGGTGGTGAACCGGTTCGCCGACATCCGCGTCCCGGCCGATGGCGGCGCGTTCACCGTCAACCGCGGGCAGCATCGTATCTCGCGCGGCGAGGCGCCCTATGCCAGCGTCCACGGCGCGGGCTACCGCGCGGTCTACGACCTCTCCGATCTCGACCGCTCGCTGTTCATCCAGGCGACCGGGCAGTCCGGGCATATCACCTCGCCGCATTACCGCGACCTGACGGCGCTCTGGCGGGACGGCGTCTTCCTCACCCTCGGCCCGCTCGCCGCCGATTCCGACGAGGCGGTCGGCCGGCTCACCCTGGCGCCGCGCCGGTGACGGTATCGCCGGACGATGTGAAGGCGGCCGCCCGGGCGATCGCCGGCAGCGTGATCGAGACGCCGACGGTCCACTCCCCGAAGCTGTCCGACCTGCTGGGCGCGCATATCGCCCTCAAGCTGGAGAACCTGCACTACACCGCCTCGTTCAAGGAGCGGGGCGCGCTCAACTGCCTGCTCGGTCTCGACGAGGCGCGGCGGGCGGCGGGGGTGATCGCGATGTCCGCCGGCAACCATGCCCAGGCGGTCGCCCACCATGCGCGCCGGCTCGGCATCGCGGCGACGATCGTGATGCCGCGGAACACGCCGTTCCAGAAGGTCGCCAATACCGAGGCGCTGGGCGCCACGGTGATTCTGGAGGGAGACGACCTCGCCGGGTCGGCCGCCGTCGCCGCCCGCGAGGTCGAGGCGCGCGGGCTGGTCCTGGTCCACCCGTATGAGGATCCGCGGGTGATCGCGGGCCAGGGCACGGTCGCCCTGGAGATGCTGCAAGCCGTGCCCGATCTCGACGTGCTGGCGGTGCCGGTCGGGGGCGGCGGGCTGATCGCTGGCTGCATCGTGGCCGCCAGGGCGATCAACCCGGATATCGAGATCGTCGGGGTACAGGCCGCCCGCTGCCCGGCGATGCTGGCGGCGGTCGGCGGGACCGACCCGGAAATCCGCACCGACACCCTGGCCGAGGGGATCGCCGTCAAGCGGCCGGGACGGATCGCGCGCGCCATCGTCGCCGGCTCGGGAACCGACATCCTGCTGGTCGAGGAGGGCGAGATCGAGAGCGCCATCATGCTGCTCGCCGAGGCCGAGAAGCTGGTGGCCGAGGGCGCGGGGGCGGCCGCGCTGGCGGCGATCCTCGCCCATCCCGACCGGTTCGCGGGACGCCGCGTCGGCGCGGTCGTCTCGGGCGGCAATATCGACCCGCGGCTGCTCGCCGGGGTGCTGATGCGCGGGCTGGTCCGGCTCGGCCGGCTGGTGCGCCTCAGGGTGGAGATCCAGGACCTGCCGGGCAGCCTGGCGGGGCTCACAAGCGCGGTAGGCCGGCTGGGCGGCGACATCGTCGAGGTCGAGCACCAGCGCTGGTTCCACGACGTGCCGGCGCGCAAGACGCTGGTCGACCTGCTGGTCGAGGTGCGCAGCCCGGGGCAAGCCGACAGGCTGGTCGACGGGCTGACGGAGCAGGGCTACGCCGTCGGCCGCCGGGGCTCTACGTCCGAGATGCGCTGACCGCCGCGTCCCCGGCCAGCGCGTTGTAGCGCCCCCGATAGTAGAGCAGCGGCCGGGAGCCGTCCTCGCGATAGGCCATCTCGCGGACGCGCCCGACCACGATGACGTGATCGCCGCCCTCGTGGATCGCATGGGTGTCGCATTCGAGGTTGGCGAGGCATCCGGGCAGGATCGGGCTGCCGGTCTGCCAGCTGTTGTACGCGACCCCGTTCCACTTGTCGGGCTGCGACCTGGCGAAGTTGGCCGACAGGCCCTCCTGGTCCTCGCCGAGCACGTTGACCGCGAAATGGCCGGATGCGTGGAACGCCTCGAAGCTCATCGCCTTGTAGTCGAGACAGAACAGGCAGAGCGGCGGGTCGAGCGAGAGCGAGGCGAAGGAATTCGCGGTCACGCCGTAGGGGGTCCCGTCCGCGTCGACGGTGGTGATCACGGTGATGCCGGTCGCGAAACAGCCAAACGCGTCGCGCAGCGCCCTCGGATCCAAAGTCATCTCGCCTTCCGTCATCCTGCCCCGTCGCGCCGTTTCACGCCCGCTTCGTCCAGTGTACTTGAGCCGGACGGCGGCTTCAAAGCGGGTGGGCGGTCAGGACTTGGCGGCGGCGGCGAAATAGACCCCGCGCCCGCTCGCGACCAGCCGGTCCTCGGCGTCGTGGACCGACGCCTCGGCGACGGCGTTGGTGCCGCCGAGACGGACCACCCGTCCCTTGGCCACCAGGTCGCCGGGCTGGGCGGCGCGGTGATAGTCGACCCTGAGGTCGACGGTGGGCACCGGCACCCCGAGCTTGGCGGCGACCGCGTAATCCGCCGCCACGTCGATCAGCGCGCCGATGATGCCGCCATGGGTGATCCTGAGCCTGGGGTTGGAAATCATCTCCTCGCGCCAGGTCATGCCGATCTCGATACCGTCTTCGGTGCAGGACAGGATCCGCAGCCCCATCCAGGCGTTGAACGGGGCGGCGACCAGCCGCGCTTCGAGCTCATCGGCCGCGATCACGTTCTCGGCCATTCGGGCCTCCCTTGACGGCATTGCCGGGCACCGCGCGGCCCGCGTCGAAACCAGCGGGTCGGGACAGCCCTTTGTCAGGCCGGAGAATACATTTTAACCCATTGAATTTCTATGAACCTTTCTGCGACCGACCAGAAGGGGGAAGCGCTCGCGGCGCGGTTGGCGGCGCGTGCCGCGGTCGTTTCGGGTGTTGGCGGGCCGCCGCCCCTGGCCCTATTATCCGGGCCATGACGGGCGCAACGATTGTGGATCCGAGGCGGCGATGACCGGCCAGCCGCTCCGCCGGCCGGACCGGATGTTCTTCGGCACCCGCGTCCTGCCCTGCCCCTATTTGCCCGGGCGGCAGGAGCGCAAGGTCGTCACCGAGCTCGGCGGTCCCGGCGCCGACGAGCTGTACGAGCGGATGTCGCGCGCCGGGTTCCGCCGCAGCCACGGCCTCGCCTACCGCCCCGCCTGCCCGAACTGCTCGGCCTGCGTCCCGATCCGGATCTGCACCGACGGTTTCGAGATGAGCCGGTCGATCCGGCGCGTGGCGCGCGCCAACGCGGATCTCCGCGCCCGGGACCGGACGGCGATCGCCACCGTCGAGCAGTACCGGCTGTTCGCCGCCTACCAGCGATCGCGCCACGGCGGCGGCGACATGTCGTCGATGACCTTCGGCGACTACCGCTCGATGGTCGAGGACACGCCGATCGACACCCGGCTGATCGAGTTCCGCAACGCCGGGGGCGTGCTTCTCGGCGTGATGCTGGCGGACCGGTTGAGCGACTCGCTGTCGGCGGTCTACAGCTTCTTCGCGCCGGACCAGCCGCGGCGCAGCCTCGGCACCTACATGGTCTACTGGCTGGTCGAGAGCGCCGCCGCCAGCGGCCTGCCGCATGTCTATCTCGGCTACTGGATCGAGGACTGCGCGAAGATGGCCTACAAGATCCGCTTCCGCCCGGTCGAGATCCTCGCCGCCGGCGGCTGGCAGCGCTACCGGGGGCCGGGCTAGACCTCAGAAGTTGAGCGAGATGTCGCGGTGGTCGGCGAGGCAGCTCGACAGCGCGCTCGCCTGCTCGCCGGTCAGGCGGTCCTGCTGCCGGACGCCGATGCTGTCGCGGATGGCGAGGTCGTAGGCGGCGAGCCCGGGCGCGAGTTCCCGCGCGGCGCGCGACCGCCAGGCAAGCTCGGTACGGAAGGTCGCGACCGCCTGGTCGAAGCCGCGCATCGCCTTGTCGCGGTCCGGGTTGCGACGGCGCAGCTCGCGCCGCGCGCGCGACAGCGTGCTGCGGATCTGCCCGGCGCCGGCGATCTTGGCGATGCTGCGCTCGACCGCGCGCACCGCCTCCATCGCCGTCCTGGGCGCCTCCCCGGCGATGACGGTGCGCAGTCCGAGCAACGTGCCCTCGATCGCCGCCAGCCGGTCGGCGTCGCCCACGACGCCGCGCAGCGAGGAGACCGCCTCATAGGCGCCGTCGACATTGCGGCGATAGGCGAGCCGGGCGCGGCGTTCGGCGTCGTTGAGGACGCGGAACCGCTTCTCGATCTCCGACCAGTCGGACGGTATGCGCGCCTCCAGGGCCTGGCGCTCGCGGACCAGCGAGTCGATCTCGGCGTGCAGCGCGGCGGCGGCGGCGGGATCCGACCCGGTGTCGATGCGCCGCATCTCCGCCTCGATCGCCTTGCGCCTCTCGTCGGCGCGGCGGATGCCCGCCTGGAGTCCGCGCACCTCGCGATGGACCGGCTTGTAGGACGAGCGCGTCGCGGCGAGCTTCGCCTCCGCCTCGCGCACCGTCGCCACATGCGCGAACGTCGCCGCGGCGGATTCCAGCCCCTCGGCGAAGGCGCGGCGCCGCTGGTCGGGCAAATAGCTCGCATCGAGGCCGCGCGCCGTCCCGATCGCCCGGCCGAGCCGGTCCCGCTCGGCGTCGTATCGGGCGAACAGGTGATCTTCGAGGCAGAGCTGGAGGCGCGGGTTCTTGGGCGGCGGCGCGGTCTCGGAGCCGAGATAGACCCGGTTGGGCAGGTAGTTCACCAGCGCCGGGAACAGCCCGACGATGCCCAGCGCGACGAGCTGGAGCAGGATGAACGGCACCACGCCGAGATAGATCTGGGTGGTCCTGACCTCGGGCGGCGCGACCCCGCGCAGGTAGAACAGCGCGAACCCGAAGGGCGGCGTCAGGAACGAGGTCTGCATGTTGACGCCGATCATCACGCCGAGCCAGACGGCGGTGACGTTGGCCGAGGTGTCCGACAGCAGGATGGGCGCGATGATCGGCACCACCACGACGGCGATCTCGATGAAATCGAGGAAGAACCCGAGGATGAAGATCACCGCCATGACGACGGCGAACTTGGTGTAGAACCCGCCCGGCAGCCCGGTCAGGAACTCGCGCACCCCCTCCTCGCCGCCGAAGGCGCGGAACGCGGCGGTCAGCATCGCCGCGCCGAGCAGGATGATGAAGACCAGCGAGGTGGTCTTGGCGGTCTCGACCATCACCCCGCCCAGCGTGTCGTCGATCCGGTAGGCGCGCCAAGCGCTCCACAGCACGGCGCCCAGAAAGACGGCGGTCGCGATGCCGGCGAGCGCGATGGCGAACGCCTCGGTGTCGGTCTTGATGCTCTTGACGTTGATGTCGACGAAGTAGAGCAGGCCGGCCATCACCAGTATCGCCGCGATGGCCAGCAGCCCCGGGACGAACGCGCCCCTCTGGCCCGCCTTGAGGCGGTAGCCGGCCATGAGCAGCGCGCCGACGGCGCCGATCGCGCCGGCCTGGTTGACGGTGGCGATGCCCATGATGATCGAGCCCAGAACGAGCAGGATCAGGGTCAGCGGCGGCACCAGCGCGACCAGCACGCGCTGCACGAAGCGCCAGTCGTAGCGCCCCTGGAACGGCACCGGCGGCGCGGTGCCCGGCTTGAGCAGGGACAGGATGAGGATGTAGGTCATGTAGAGCCCGACCAGCACGAGCCCCGGCAGCAACGCGCCGACGAACATGTCCCCGGCGCTGGTCGAGGTGAGGTCGAACTCGGTCGGCATGCTGAACTGGCCGGTCGCCTGCTTGTACTCGGTCGAGCGCAGCGTGCTCGCCTGGTCGGTCGCGTTGGACAGCTGGTCGGCGAGGATGATCAGCACGATCGAGGGCGGGATGATCTGGCCGAGCGTGCCCGACGCGCTGATCGTGCCGGTGGCGAGCGGGCGCGAGTAGTTGTTGCGCAGCATCACCGGCAGCGAGATCAGCCCCATCGCGATCACCGTCGCGCCGACGATGCCGGTGGTCGCGGCCAGCAGCGCGCCGACGAAGACCACCGCGATCCCGAGCCCGCCGGGGATCGGCCCGAAGAGCTGCGCCATGGTGACCAGCAGGTCCTCGGCCACCTTGGAGCGCTCGAGCATGATGCCCATGAAGACGAAGAGCGGGATCGCGATCAGCGTGTCGCGCTCGACCTCCCAGTAGATTCCGCGGAAATTGGTCACGCCTGCGTTGAGCCACTGGGTCGGCCCGCCATGGCTGAAATAGGCGTCGCTGTCGCCCTGCAGCAGCCAGCCGGTGAGCGCGGCGAGCCCGATGCTGAGGATCGCCGAGCCGGGCAGCGCGAAGGCGACCGGATAGCCCGACGCCAGCGCGAACGCCATCGACAGGATCAGGATGGCGAGGAACAGGGTTTCCATCAGCCGGCGCCGCCGGGTTCGGGCTCGTCGAGAAGGGTCGCGGCGCTGGCCAGGAACTGGCTGAGGAACTGGGCCAGCATGGACAGCGCGTAGACCAGCAGGAACCCGGCCATCAGGTACTTGACGTACATGCCGTAGCCGCTCTGCGTGACCTCGAAGCTCAGCAGCGGCGCGTTTATCAGATTGGACTTGCCCGCCATGCCGCGGGTCAGGATCACCCAGCAGAGCGGCACGCCGAGCAGCGCCGCGCCGAGCGCATTGGTCCACGCCTTGCCGCGCGCGCCGAACCCGGTATAGAGCACGTCGACCCGGACATGGCCCTCATGCAGCAGGGTGTAGGCGCTGGCGAACAGGAACAGGGCGGCGTACCAGAACCGGACCAGATCGCCCATGAAGGCCTGCTCGTAGGAGAACACGAAGCGCGCGATGACGATCTGCAGCTCGGCCAGCACGATCAGGAAGGCGAGCCAGGTGAACCCGACCGACCGGGTGAGCGCGGCGATGACCAGGGCCACGCCGATCAGCGGGTAGTGCACGAACTCGCCGCGGAACCGCGACCGGCCGAGGGACTCGGCGAGCTCCGCGCCGACCGCGCCGACCAGCAGCCCTTCGACGCGGAGGAAGGAGATCGCCATGTCGGCCAGCCCGACCAGGAGCACGCCCCAGAAGGCGGCGCGCGCGATATAGGCGGCGACGGCGGACAGGATTTCCGCGTCGCTCCGCATCGGCCGCCCGCGCCACCAGGCATAGACGAAGGGCGCCAGCACCGCCGCCGCGTAGGCCGCGAGCTGGAGCCAGCCGAGCGCCGCCCCGGCGCCGTCGAGGCCGGGCCCTTCGGGGCCGTAGCCGAACACGCCGAGATGGCCGAACAGCCCTTCCAGACCGGGCCAGCCGCGCCAGTAGATCAGGTAGTTGCAGAGAGTGAAGACGAAGGCGACCGCCGCCGTCGCGAGGGCGAGGCCGCGTAGCGCGGTCGCCGGCCAGCCAGCGGCGGTCACCCGCACGCCCCGCCGGCGGCGGGAGGATCGAAACATCGCATACGCCTACGCCGCGACGGCGGCCGGGCGTCGGACCGCCCGGCCGCCATGCGACCCATGCGTCAGACGTCGAGCACGCGGTTGCGCTGGGCAAGATAGGCCTGATCGGCAATCTTCGCCCACCCGCCGACGTCCTTGCGCGTCTTGAGGAAGCTCTCGTGGATCCGGTTGGCCAGGTCGCTATGCGCCCGTACCGTCTCGAACACTTCCGCGGAGGCCTCGCCGAAGCTGTCATAGACATCGTCGTTGAACTGGCGCAGCTTGACGCCGTGATCGGTGAGCAGACGGGTGAGCGCAGCGCCGTTCTTGGCGTTGTACTCCGCCATCATGATGTCGTTCTCCGCCGCCGCCAGAGACTCGATGATGGTCTGGTCGGACTTGGAGAGCTTGCCCCACCAGGATGCGTTCATCCCGAACGCGAGCATCGTGCCGGGCTCGTGCATGCCGGGGTAGTAGTAGTACTTGGCGGCTTCGTAGAACTTCAGGAAGCTGTCGTTCCACGGACCCACCCATTCGGTGGCGTCGATCGCGCCGGACACCAGGTTCTCGTAGATCTGGGCCCCCGGCAGCGACACCGGCGAGGCGCCGAGCTTGGCCATGACGTCGCCGCCGAGCCCCGGAATGCGCATCTTGAGGCCCTTGAGGTCGTCGGAGGAGTTGATCTCCTTGTTGAACCAGCCGCCCATCTGGACGCCGGTATTGCCGGCCGCGAGGCATTTGAGGCCGAACTTCCCGGCCAGCTCGTCCCACAGCTCCTGGCCGCCGCCGAAGCGGATCCAGGCGTTCATCTCGGTATAGGTGAGGCCGAACGGCACGGAGGAGTAATAGGCCCAGCCGGGATGCTTGCCTTTCCAGTAGTAGTCGGCCGCGTGATAGGCCTGGGCGTTGCCGGACGCGACCTCGTCGAAGGAATCGAAGGCGCCGACCCGCTCGCCGGCGGCGAAGTACTGGACATGGATGCGGCCGTCGGTTGCGTCGTTGATGCGCTTGGCGAGGCGTTGCGCGCCGGTCCCGAGCCCCGGGAAGTCGCGTCCCCAGGTGGTGACCATCACCATTTCGATGCGCTTCTGCGCCACGGCGGGGGCGGCGAGCGTGGCCGCCGCGGCCGCGCCGGCGGCACCAGCGCCGGCCTTGGTAAGGAAATTGCGTCTCTTCATCGGGAGGCTCCCTGCTGGACAGATGTCCCCGAAGCTGTAGCAGATCCGCGGCGCAGGCTCAATTTCCGCAACCGGGGAGGCCGGCTAAAGCTCGTCCAGCGAGAACCGGTTGGAGCGCGGGAAGCCTCTGGGCGCGAGGCGGCCCGCCTGGCCGCGCTTTCCGGTCCACGGTTCGAGCGCGGTCTCGCGCCGCGTCCTCTGGCCGGACCGCCAGGCGAGGCCCCGGGCGCGGTCGAAGACGGCGATGTCGGACAGCCCGCCCTCGGCGTAGCGCTGCATGATCACCCCGCGTCCGCGCGGCATCTCGGGTAGCTCCGAAAGCGGGAAGACCAGCAGCTTGCGGTTGCTTCCGACCGCCGCCACGCTGTCCCCGCCGGCGCGGACGCAGGCCTGCGCCTCGGCTCCCGGGGCGAGGTTGAGCACCTGCTTGCCGGCGCGGGTCTGCGCCGCCACCGCGTCCTCCGGCACCACGAAGCCCCTTCCGTCGGACGCGGCGACGACCAGCCTGCCGCCGGGCCGGTGGACCAGCAGCCGGACGATGTCCTGGTCGTTGCCGAGCTCGACCATCAGCCGCACCGGCTCGCCATGGCCGCGCCCGTTGGGCAGGCGGTCGCAGGGGATGGTGTAGAAGCGCCCGTTGGTGCCGAAGGCGAGCAGCTTGTCGGTGCTGTGGGCGTGCAGCACGAAGCGGCCGCGGTCGCCGTCCTTGAACTTGAGCGCGGCGGGGTCTTCCTGGTGGCCCCGCACGGCGCGGATCCAGCCCTTCTGCGAGCAGATCACCGTGACCGGCTCGCGCTCGACCGCCGCGTCGTCCGAAGCCTCCTCGAGGGTCGGAGCATCGGCGATCGTGGTCCGCCGCGCGCCGCCTTCGCCGTCCGCCCCGAAGCGGTCCCGGACGTCGCGGATCTCCCCGGCGATGCGCTCCCAGCGCAGGGATTCGGTCTTCAGCAGGCGCTTCAGCTCCCTCTGCTCGGCTTCGAGGGATTTGTGCTCCTTCCGGATCTCCGCTTCCTCGAGCCGGCGCAGCGCGCGCAGGCGCATGTTGAGGATCGCCTCGGCCTGGACCTCGCTCATCTCCCAGCGCGCCATCATCGCCGCCCTGGGGTCGTCCTCCTCGCGCACGATGCGGATGATCTCGTCGAGATTGGCGAACGCGATCAGGTAGCCCGCGAGCACTTCGAGGCGGGCGGCGATCCTGTCCAGGCGGTGCCGGGTGCGCCGGCGGAGAATGTCGTGCCGGTGGTCGAGGAAGGCGCGCAGCATCTGCCGCAGGTTCATCACCACCGGCACCCGGCCGCCGTCGAGCACGTTCATGTTCACCGAGACCCGGGTCTCGAGCTCGGTATGGCGGAACAGCTGGGCCATCATCGCCGCGGGATCGACGGTGCGCGTGCGCGGTTCGAGGACGAGGCGCAGGTCTTCCGCCGATTCGTCGCGCACATCGACCAGCGAAGGCAGCTTGCGCTCGACGATCAGCCCGGCGATCCGTTCGATCAGCCGCGCCTTCTGGGTCTGGTAGGGGATTTCCGTCACCACCACCTGGTACTGGCCGTGGCTCAGCTTCTCGACCTCCCAGCGCGCGCGCAGGCGCAGGCTGCCCCGCCCGGTGGCGTAGGCCTCCTCGATCGCCGAGCGCGGCTCGGCGAGGACGCCGCCGGTCGGGAAGTCCGGCCCCGGCACCAGCTCGACCAGCGCCGCGTCGGGCGCGTCGGGATCGTCGATCAGAAGGAGCGCCGCGTCGCACACCTCGCCCAGATTGTGCGGCGGGATGCTGGTCGCCATGCCGACCGCGATTCCGCTCGACCCGTTGCACAGCAGGTTGGGAACGGCCCCCGGCAGCACCGCCGGTTCGTCGTCGGTGCCGTCGTAATTGGCGCGGAAATCGACCGCGTCCTCGTCGATCCCTTCCAGCAGGGCGAGCGCATAGCGGGTCAGCCGCGCCTCGGTGTAGCGCATCGCCGCCGCCCCGTCGCCGTCGATATTGCCGAAATTCCCCTGCCCCTCGACCAGCGGGTAGCGCACCGCGAAGTCCTGCGCCATGCGGACCATCGCGTCGTAGATCGCCTGGTCGCCATGCGGGTGGAACTTGCCCATCACGTCGCCGACCACCCGGGCGCATTTCTTGAAACCGGAATCGGGGTCGAGCCTGAGCTGGCGCATCGCGAACAGGAGCCGGCGATGGACCGGCTTGAGCCCGTCGCGCACGTCGGGCAGCGACCGCGCGGTGATGGTCGACAGCGCGTAGGCGAGATAGCGCTCGCCCAGCGCCTCGGTCAGCGGGATCTCGCGGGTCGCGGATTCGAACAGATCGGCTGGATCGGTCATCGGGTCTCGGCGGACAGTCGAACCATGGCGTCGTGGAACCGCGCCCGCGCCGGCGGAATCTTGCGCTCGGCGGGCGCGAGCGCCTGGCGGGCGAGGAAATGGCCGGTCAGCCGGAGCGCGGCGGCCACGTCCCCAGCATCGGCCGACTCACCGCGGTCGATCAAGAACGGCGGCAGGGCGAGCAGGCGATTTTGGTAGGTTCCGGCGGCGGCGCGGGAGACCGCGCGCCCGGTGCGCGGCGAGACGAAGGCGAGATCCCCGGCCTCCCCGGTGACGGCGCAGCTTCCCAAATCGAGGCCGAAACCGAGCGCGGCGAGCAGGGCGACCTCGAACCGCGCATAGGCCGCCGCCCAGCCGGCGGTGGCGAGCCCGTCCAGCAGCGTGCCGAAGGACTCGAATACCGGGCGGTTGGGCTCCCGTTCCGGCAGCGTCGCCTCGACCAGGGCGGCCGCCGCGCCGAGCGCGGCGAGCGGCCACCGGGCGTCGAGCAGCTCGGCCGCGTGGCCGCGCAGGAGCTCGCCCCGGTAGTTGCCGAGGTGGTCGGGCAGCCTCGCCCGCCAGGTCGCGGCGACCCGGTTGCCGATCTGGTAGGTCGCGCGGGCGTTCCGGCCGGTGCCGCCCCGGACCAGCCCCGCGTGCAGCCCGTGGCTCTCGGTCAGCAGCTTGACCACCAGGGACGACTCGCCGTGCTTGAAGCGGGCGATAACGATGCCGTGGTCCCGCCAATCCATCGCCGTCCCCGTCAGGCGTTGAAGTCGAGCCCCCAGGGCGAGAAGCGCTCCGGGTCGTCGCCCCATTTCTGGCGCACCTTGACGAAGATGAACAGGTGCACGCGGCGCTCCAGCATCGCCTCCAGATCGGCCGCGGCCTGCTCGCGCACCGCCTTGATGCGCGCGCCCTGGCGGCCGAGGACGATCCCCTTCTGGCTGTCGCGCTCGACGAACACCGTCTGCTGGATGCGCACGCTGCCGTCGTCGAAGGGCTGCCAGTCGTCGGTCTCGACGGTCAGCGCGTAGGGCAGCTCCTGGTGCAGCCGCTCGAACAGCTTCTCGCGGGTGATCTCGGCCGCGAACAGCCGGTCGTTCATGTCGGACAGCTGGTCCTCCGGGTAGAGCCAGGGTCCCTCGGGCACCGCCCGGGCGAGATGGCGCGCCAGATCGGCCACGCCGTCCCCGGTGCCGGCCGAAATCATGAAGGTCGCCTCGAAGGAGCAGGCCGCGTTGGCCTCGCGCGACAGCGCCAGCATGGCCTCGCGCCGCACCAGGTCGATCTTGTTGAGCGCCAGCACGCGGCGCGCCGCCGTCCCGGCGAGGGCGGCGAGGATACGCCCCGCCTCGTCGTCGAGCCCCCTTTTCGCATCGATCAGGAGCAGGCGGATATCGGCGTCGGCGGCGCCGGTCCAGGCGGCGGCGACCATCGCCCGGTCGAGACGGCGCCTCGGCGCGAAGATGCCCGGCGTGTCGACATAGACCAGCTGCGCCGCCCCGCAGGCGGCGACGCCGCTCACCCGGTGGCGGGTGGTCTGCGCCTTGGCGGTGACGATCGACACCTTGGCGCCCACCAGCCGGTTGGTCAGGGTCGACTTGCCGGCGTTGGGCGCGCCGATGACCGCGACGAAGCCGCAGCGCCGCGGGGCTTCCGGATCGGCGTCAGCCACCGGCGGCGGCCGTGATGTCGAGCAGGTCGCGGGCGGCGGCCTGTTCCGCGGCGCGCTTGGTTCCCGCGCTCGCGCGCACCGGCTCGAACCCATCGATGCGGGCCTCGACGGTCAGCACCGGCGCGTGCGGCGGGCCGTCGGTCGCCACCAGCGCGTAGGCCGGCAGCGGCAGCGCGCGCGCCTGCGCCCATTCCTGCAGCGCGGTCTTCGGGTCGGGCGGCGGCCGGTCGCCGATCATGGAGCCCCAGAACCAGGCCACCACCGCCATCGCCGCGTCATGGCCGCCGTCGCGGTAGACCGCCCCGATCACCGCCTCGCAGCTGTCCTCGACGACCGACGGCGGCAGCGCGTCGCGGTCGAAACCCCGGTCGATGCGGATGTGCCGGTGCAGCCCGATCTCGCGGCCGATCGCGGCCACGGTGTCGCCGCTGGCGAGCGTGGCGTGGCGGCGCGCGAGGTCGCCGGGGCCGTCGTCGGGATGCGCCCCGGCCAGCAGGGAAGCGAGCCCGAGCCCGAGCACCCGGTCGCCGAGGAATTCGAGCCTTTCGAGGGACGGGCGGTCGGTCCCGGCGGCGCTCGCGTGGGTCAGCGCCTCCTCGAGCAGGGCGCGGTCGGCGAAGCGATAGCCGAGCGCGGCTTCGATCTCCTGGAATGCGTCCTCGCCGGACAAGTCTATTCCACGGCGTCGAAGAAGCGCTTGAAACGGATCGTGTTCGGCCAGCGCCAGAATTCCCACACGCTGGCCGAGCCGTCGATCGAGAAGAACAGGATCTCGGCGCGGCCGACGAGGTTCTCGGCCGGCACGAAGCCGACGCCGCTCAGCACCCGGCTGTCGAGCGAGTTGTCCCGGTTGTCGCCCATCGCGAAGTAATGCCCCGCCGGCACGGCATAGACCGGCGTGTTGTCGAGCTGGCCCTGGTCGGTGTGCTCGAGGATGCGGTAGGTCCGGCCGCTCGGCAGGGTCTCGTCGAACTGCGCGGTGCGGTGCAGCCGGCCATGCGCGTCGATCTCGATGAAATCGACCACCCGGCGGCGCGCGACCCGCTCGCCGTTGATATGGAGCCGGCCGCCGCGCATCTGGATGCGGTCGCCCGGCAGGCCGACGATGCGCTTGATGTAGTCGGTCTTGTCGTCGGTCGGCAGCTTGAACACCGCGACGTCGCCGCGCTGGGGCTCCGACATCAGGATCCGCCCGGGGATCAAAGGCAGGCTGAGCGGCAGGGAATGCCGGCTGTAGCCGTAGGAATACTTGGAGACGAACAGATAGTCGCCGACCAGCAGCGTCGGCTTCATCGAGCCGGAGGGGATGTTGAAGGGCTCGAAGGCGACGGTGCGGACGGCGAGCGCGATCAGCACCGCATACACCACCGTCTTGACCGTATCCCAGAGCCTGCTCGATCTGCGCGTCGCCATCATCGCAACCCATCCCCGTCGCGGACCGCGGAAATCACCACCATCGCGTGCGCCAGCGGCGGCTCGTCGGTCATCGTGAGCTCGACCGTCGCGGTCATGCCGTCGGGGGTGAGCGCGACCAGCCGGTCGGCGGCGCCCCCGGTCAACGCCATCGAGGGCTTGCCGCCCGGCAGGTTGACGACCCCGAGATCGCGCCAGTAGACGCCGCGGCGCAAGCCGGTCCCGAGCGCCTTGGCGCAGGCCTCCTTGGCGGCGAAGCGCTTGGCGTAGCTCGCCGCCCTGCCGGCGCGGCGTTCCGAACGGCGCCGCTCGGTCTCGGTGAACACGCGCGCCAGAAAGCGCTCGCCGAAACGCTCCAGCGTCCGCTCGATACGCCGGATGTCGATCAGATCGGTGCCGATGCCGATGATCACGCCGGCGCGCTCGCGCGCTCGCCGCGCCGCGCCGCGTCCATCAGCTCCCGCATGCGCCGGATCGCCCGGTCGAGCCCGTCGAAGATCGCCTCGCCGATCAGGAAGTGACCGATATTGAGCTCGGCGAGGGTGGCGATGCGGGCGATGGGTCCGACCGTGTCGAAGGCGATGCCGTGCCCGGCATGGCATTCGAGCCCGAGCGCGGCGGCGTCGGCGGCCGCCGCCTCGAGGCGCGCGAGCTGGGCCGGAGCGTCCGCGGCGCCGGAACCGCAATAGGCGCCGGTGTGCAGCTCGACCACCGGCGCGCCGATCGCCGCGGCCGCCTCGATCTGCCGCGCCTCGGGCTCGATGAACAGCGAGACCCGGATTCCCCTGGCGGCGAGGGCGTCGACGAAACCGGCCAGCCGGTCGCGCCCGCCGGCGACGTCGAGCCCGCCCTCGGTGGTCCGCTCCTGGCGCCGCTCGGGCACGATGCAGGCGGCATGCGGGCAGTGGCGCAGCGCGATCCCCAGCATCTCGTCGGTCGCCGCCATCTCCAGGTTGAGCGGCAGCTCGATACCGGCGATCAGCCGTTCGATGTCGCCATCCGTCATGTGCCGGCGGTCCTCGCGGAGATGCGCGGTGATGCCGTCGGCGCCGGAAGCGGCGGCGAGGCGGGCGGGGGGGGCCGGGGCCGGGGGGGGGCGCGCCCAGGGGGGTGGGGGGGGCCCCCGCCGCGGGCGTTCCGGATGGTCGCCACGTGGTCGATATTCACTCCCAGTCGAAGACGTTCGGGCATCGCGGTCGGGCCGGCTTCAGTACAGGCTTCGGGCGCGCTCGACCGAGGTGACCGAGGGGGTCGCCCGGAGCGCTGCGATGATGTCGGTCAGGTGGCCGGAATCGGTGACCTCGATGTCGAGCACCATCTCGAAGAATTCGGGGGTCCGGTTGGTGAACCTCAGATTGTTGATGTTGCCGAGGTGGTTGCCGATCATCGTCGTCAGATTGCCCAGCGTCCCGGGCTCGTTCGAGACCACGATGGTGATCCGCCCGATATGGGAATCGGCGCCCAGGGTATCCAAATCCCAGGCGACGTCGAGCCATCTCTCGGGCGTCGCCTGGAAGCTTTCCAGGCCTTCGCAATCCATGGTGTGGATCGACACCCCCTTGCCCGCCGTGACGATGCCGACGATCCGGTCGCCCGGCAGCGGGTGGCAGCAATTGCCGTAATGCACCGCCATGCCGGGGATCAGGCCGCGGATCGGCACCGCCACGGTGTCGCCGGCCCCGTTCGCGCCCTTCCGGCGTTCGAAGGGCACCACGTTGTCGGCGGTCTCGTCCGCGTCGCCGCCCTTGGCGACCCGGCGGCCGCGCCGCGTCCGCGGCGCGATCGCCGCGATGACGTCGGTGGCGGTGATCAGCCCCTCGCCCACCGCGGCGTAGAGATCGTCCTCGGTCTTCACGTCGAAGCGGCCGAGAACCCGCTTGATCACCGCGGAGGACGGCTTGTAGCCGGCGTCGCGGTAGCCGGTCTGCAGGATCGCCTTGCCGAGCCGCAGGAACTCTTCGCGCCGTTCGCTGCGCACGAAGCGCCGGATCCGGGCGCGCGCCTTGCCGGTGACCACGATGTCCTCCCAGGCCGGCGTCGGCGTGCCGGTCTCGGAGGTGACGATCTCGACCTGGTCGCCGTTGTTGAGCTGGGTCCTGAGCGGCATCACGCGGCCGTTGATCCGCGCGCCGACGCAGCGGTCGCCGACCTCGGAATGGACGGCGTAGGCGAAATCGACCGGCGTCGCGCCGCGCGGCAGGGCGATGAGCTCGCCCGCCGGGGTGAAGCAGAACACCTGGTCCTGGTACATCTCCAGCTTGGTGTGCTCGAGGAACTCCTCGGGACCCGAGGCCTGTTCCAGGATGTCGAGCAGATGGCGCAGCCAGCGATATTGCCGCCCCTCGGTGCTCGCCTCGTCCTGCTTGTAGCTCCAATGCGCGGCGACGCCGTATTCGGCGATCCGGTGCATCTCCCGGGTGCGGATCTGGATCTCGATGCGGCGGTTCTCGGGCCCGATGACGCAGGTATGGAGCGACTGGTAGCCGTTCATCTTGGGCGTCGAGATGTAGTCGTTGAACTGGTCGGGGACCACGGCGTAGGCGGTGTGGATGATGCCGAGCGCGCGGTAGCAGTCCGCGACCGCGGCGACCACGACGCGGAACGCCATGACGTCCGACAGCTGGTCGAAGTCGATGTTCTTGCGCTGCATCTTGCGCCACACCGAGTAGGCGCGCTTGATGCGCCCCGACACCTCGGCGTCGAGCCCGCTGCCGGCCAGCACCGCGTCGAGCCGCTCGACGATGTGGGGGATCGACTCGCCGGATTTCTCGCGCAGATAGCCCAGCCGGTTGTCGATCGACGACGCGGCGTCGGGGTAGAGATGGACGAAGGCGAGCTCGGCGAGCTCGTCCTTGACCTCCTGCATGCCGATCCGTTCGGCGAGCGGCGCGTAGATCTCCATGGTCTCGGCGGCGATCCGCCGGCGCTTGGCCTGGGCGGGCACGTGTCGCAGCGTGCGCATGTTGTGCAGCCGGTCGGCCAGCTTGATCAACAGGACGCGGATGTCCTGCGAGCTGGCGAGCAGCAGCTTGCGGAAATTCTCGGCCTGCTGGGTGTCGTCCGACTGGAGCTCGAGCAGCGACAGCTTGGTCACCCCGTCGACCAGCCGGGCGACCTCGCCGCCGAAATGGGACTCGATCTCGGGCAGCGTGGCGACGGTGTCCTCCACCGTGTCGTGCAGCAGGCCGGTGACGATCGAGGCGCAGTCGAGCTTGAGTTCGGAGAGGATGCCGGCGACCTCGACGGGATGGGAGAAATAGGGATCGCCGGAATGCCGGGTCTGGCTGCCATGCGCCTTCATCGAGAACACGTAGGCGCGGTTCAGCGCATCCTCGTCCGCGGCCGGGTCGTAGGCCTTGACCCGCTCGACAAGCTCATATTGCCGGATCATCGGGCCGATCCATCGCCGTCCGCCGCCGCTCCGGCACCGTCATGCCCGCCGCCCCCGCCGGCCGATGCCGCGGCGCGGCGGCCGTCAGACGTCGTCCGGCGCCGGACCGTCCGCCTCGTTCATCGCCTCGGCCTCCGAGATGTCCTGGAAGGCGACCATCTGGGGCCCCGACTCGACGCTCTCGGCCGGCGTCGGCGCGGCCGCGTCGGCGCGGTGGAAGCCCATCCGGACGAAATCGCCGAACGCCTCCTCGGCCGCGAGGAAGGCGTCGCTCTCGTCGACCTGCTCCTCGACATCGACGTATTTCTGCAGGCTGCGGACCAGCGAGGACTCGATCTCCTCGCTATCGACGGTCTCGTCGGCGATCTCGCGCAGCGCCACCACCGGGTTCTTGTCGTTGTCGCGGTCGACGGTCAGCTCGGCCCCGATCGACAGCTCGCGCGAGCGCTGCGCCGCCACCATGACCAGCTGGAAGCGGTTCGGAATCTTTAGGATACAGTCCTCTACGGTAACCCGCGCCATCGCTGCTTCGCTCTCCAATATGGGTTGTCGCGCAAGATATAGGGCAATGCGCCGCGATTATCAAGCAAAATCAATAACATCGGGACCGCGTATCGGGGCCGTGGGGGAGCGGCTCGCAGCTTTGCCCGGGCGGCAGCGCGGCAACCAGCCGGGAGAGCGTCCGTCCGCTGCCGGGATGGCGCCAGCCGGGCGCGAGCTCGCCGAGCGGCAACAGCACGAAGGCGCGCTCGCCGAGCCGCGGATGCGGCAGCACCGGGCCGCCGCCCGACGGGCCGGGATCGCGGCACAGCCGGCCATAGGCGATCAGGTCGAGATCGATCGCCCGCGCCTCGTTGCGCGCCCGCCCGCGCCGCCGGAGCCGGTCCGCGACGGCATGCAGCGCCGCCAGCAGGCGGCCGGGCGGCAGCGCGGTCTCGATCCGCGCCACGCCGTTGACGAAGTCGGGCTGGTCGGAGGCGGGGACCGGGGCCGACCGGTACCAGCGCGACCGCGCCGCCACGGTCACCGGCTCCCGCGCCAGGGCGAGCAGGGCCCGCTCGCAGCTCTCCAGCGGCGATCCGCCCGCGCAGAGCGGCAAATTGGAGCCGATGGCGACGAAGATTCCGTCTTCGCCGGCCGCTAACGAAGTTGTGAACTCCCCATCGGGGAGCTTGCCCGTATCATCGGTCATCGCAGTATTGGCATGGCAACACGCAGAAAGAGAATAGTGCGAGAGATGTACAAGCACCGGTGCGGGGCGCTAGACTGGGCAAGCGATCGCCGTTGCTGGGCAGTGTCGGAAAGGTGGGCGCGAAACCCATGAAATTTCATCCGCAGGAACGCATTGCCATCTTCATCGACGGCTCGAATCTGTATTCGGCGGCCCGGGCGCTCGGCTTCGACATCGACTACAAGAGCCTGTTGGAGCTGTTTTCCGCCCAGGGCCGGCTGGTGCGGGCATTCTACTACACCGCCCTGGTGGAGGATCAGGAATATTCGCCGATCCGCCCGCTGGTCGACTGGCTGGACTATAACGGCTACACGCTGGTCACCAAGCCGACCAAGGAATTCACCGACGCGATGGGGCGCCGCAAGATCAAGGGCAACATGGACATCGAGCTCGCCATCGACGTGATGGAGATGGCCGAGAAGGTCGACCATATCGTCCTGTTCTCCGGCGACGGCGACTTCCGCCGGCTGATCGAGGCGGTCCAGCGCGAGGCGGTGCGGGTCAGCGTGGTGTCCACGCTGCGCTCCTCGCCGCCGATGGTCGCCGACGAGCTGCGCCGCCAGGCCGATTGCTTCATCGAATTGCAGGACCTCGCGCCGCAGATCGCGCGCGCCCCGCGCCAGACCGAGAGCCGCCACGCGGAGAGCCGCATGCCGACGCCGGCGCGGCCCGATTTGGACACCGTGGACGCCGACTGACCGGCCGCCGCCGGCAACCGATGGAGCCGAGCCAGCCGCCGCGGGATTGCGGGCTGTGCCCCCGCCTGGGCGAATTTCGCGAGCGCCACCGCGCCGCCGAGCCCGGCTGGCACAACGCGCCGGTCGCCTCCTTCGGCCCGCTCGATGCCCGCCTGCTCGTCGTCGGGCTGGCCCCGGGGCTGCGCGGCGCCAACCGGACCGGGCGCCCGTTCACCGGCGACTACGCGGGCGACCTGCTCTACGCCACCCTGCTCGATTTCGACTTCGCGACGGGACGCTACGACCGGCGCGCGGATGACGGTCTCGCCCTGGTCGATTGCCGGGTGACCAACGCGGTGCGCTGCGTGCCGCCGGAGAACCGGCCGCTGGGCGCCGAGGCGAACGCCTGCCGCCGGTTCCTGGCCGGCGAGATCGAGGCGATGCCGCGGCTCGCCGTCATCCTGGCGCTCGGCACCGTCGCCCATGCCTCGGTGGTCCGCGCGCTCGGCCGCCGGCTCGCCGACCTCAAATTCGGCCACGGCGCGATGCACCCGCTCGACGGCGGCCCGGTGCTCGCCGACAGCTACCACTGCTCGCGCTACAACCTGAATACCGGCCGGCTCACCGAAGCGATGTTCCACGCCGTCTTCGCGATCCTCCGGGAGACGCTCGACCGCGGCTAGCCGTGCATCTGTCGGTATGCGAGCAACGCGGTGAGAGTTGAACGCGCGTGCCAGACAATTGCCGAGCGGGCCGCGGGCGTGGCCGGACAGCATGAGCTTCGTCGCTTCGTCGACAAGCAGGTGAAACAGGGCGTGGCAGGTAGCGGACACGGCCCGGCGGAGGCTGGCCTGCGAGGGTCTCCTGGGCTCCTTCCGGGCGAGGAAGCGAGCCTGTTTCAGGAGATCCGCGTGCAGGGTCACCTGGCCTGCTCGATTTCGGATGCGGTGGGGAAGCGGACATAGACCAGGACGTGGGTGCCGGCTTCCTCGCGGACGCGTTCACGGATCATCCGACGGAGCAGGTGGCGGGTGTCGGCGTCGACGTCGTCATGGCTCAGAACGGCCCGAACCCAGACGGCGGGATCGTCGGTGGAATCGGGGCCGGTCCTGACCCGCCACTCGGATACCGGCGTCGGGAGCCGGGGGAGACGCAGCAGGGCCTGTTCGATCGACTGTGCCGAGATTTCCATTTGCATCGCCTCACCGAGGTTGTCGCCCCCGTCCACGATGCCGGCAGGGACACCGCGCAGCAGCCTCGGTCGGGAGCATGGTCGCGGCAATGTACGAATTCAATCGTCGGTAGTATCGCCGACCCCGGAGTCCCTGCCTCGCCTCGCCTCGGCGACAGCGCCACCCGGGCCGGGGGGCGTCCGCGTCGTGGTCGCCGCGCATCTTCCTGAAGCCCGCTCGCGCCGCACCGGCTTCCCGCGACAGCCGGCGAGCCGGCCCGGCCGGGTCAGTCCTTGCCGCGCAGCAGCCGCGCCTGCTGGCGCTGCCAGTCGCGCTTCTTCTCGGTCTGGCGCTTGTCGTACTGGCGCTTGCCGTGGGCCAGGCCGAGCTCGAGCTTGGCGATGCCGCGGTCGTTGAAATAGAGCCTGAGCGGCACCATGGTCGCGCCCTCGCGCTGCACCGCGCCGAGCAGGCGGTCGATCTGGCGGCGCTGCAACAAGAGCTTGCGCGGGCGCCTGGCGTCGTGCCCGGCGGGGCCCGCCTGCTCGTACTCGTCGATATGCGCGTTGACCAGGAAGATCTCGCGCTCGACCGGCCGCGCATAGGCTTCGGAGATGTTCGCCCGCCCGGCGCGCAGCGACTTCACCTCGCTGCCGGTCAGCTGGATCCCGGCCTCGAGCGAGGACTCGATCGAGTAGTTGCGTCGTGCCTTGCGGTTATCCGCCGCGACCCGGGTGGTCTCCCGCGCCATGCCGTCAATTGAGGAGCCCGGCGGAGCGCATCGCGTCTTCGACCGTGCGCCGGGAGCTGTCGGCGATCTCGCAGAGCGGCAGCCGGGTGTCGGGCAGGCACTTGCCGAGCAGGCTCGCGCCGTACTTCACCGGGCCCGGGCTGGTCTCGCAGAACAGGCCGGAATGGAGCGGCATCAGGCGCTCGTTGATGCGCTGGGCGGCGTCCACCTCGCTGTCCTGCCAGGCGCGGTGCATCTCCGACATGTCCTTGGGCGCGAGATTGGCGGTCACCGAGATGCAGCCGTCCCCGCCCTGGGCGAGGAAGCCGAGCTGGGTGACGTCCTCGCCGGAGAGCTGGCAGAAATCGGCCCCCGCCGCGAGCCGCTGCTGGGTGGCGCGCGACACGTCGGCGGTCGCGTCCTTCACGCCCACGATGTTGGGCAGCTCGGCGAGCCGGGCCATGGTCTCGACCGTCATGTCGACGATCGAGCGCCCGGGGATGTTGTAGATGACGATCGGCAGGTCGGCCGCGTCGTTGAGCGCCTTGTAGTGCCGGAAGAGCCCCTCCTGGGTGGGCTTGTTGTAATACGGCGTCACCACCAGCGCGGCGTCGGCGCCGGCCTCCTTGGCATGGCGCGTCAGCTCGACCGCCTCTTCGGTGCAGTTCGACCCGGTGCCGGCGATCACCGGCACCCGCCCTTTGGCGACGCCGATGCAGATCTCCGTCACCCGCCGGTGCTCTTCGTGGCTCAGCGTGGGCGACTCGCCCGTCGTGCCGCAGGGAACCACGGCGCTGGTGCCCTCTTCGATCTGCCAGTCGATGAACGCCTCGTAGGCCGCCTCGTCGACCGCGCCGTCCCGGAACGGGGTGATCAACGCGCAGATTGAGCCGTTGAACATCGTGACCTCCGGCGAGAGTTGGTCCGCCGCGCATGCGGGCGGATCGCTGACCGACAACCTACCCCCGGCCCGGGGGGCGGGCAAGCGGCGGCGGGGTCCCCGCCTACTCTTCATTTCGACCGGAGCCGTGCGCAGCACGGCGGCCCCCACGTCATTTCGACCGGAGCCGTGCGCAGCACGGCGGCCCCACGTCATTTCGACCGGAGCCGTGCGTCAGCACGGCGGCCCCCACGTCATTTCGACCGGAGCCGTGCGTCAGCACGGCGGCCCCCACGTCATTTCGACCGGAGCCGTGCGTCAGCACGGCGGCCCCCACGTCATTTCGACCGGAGCCGTGCGTCAGCACGGCGGAGTGGAGAAACCTCGTCCCCGTGGGGCAGGGAGGTTTCTCCACTCCGCGCCTGCGGCGCTCCGGTCGAAATGACGAGGAAGGGCAGGCGGGCGCGGGGTTTCTCCCCTTCGACAAGCTCAGGGCGGGCCACTCCGCTTCGCTCCGGCTGAATTGACGGGTGAGAAGCCGCCCTAGCCCCGGCGCCCGCGCTCGAGCTCGGCGATGCGCTGTTCGAGCTCCCTGATCCGGCGCTCGAGGGTTTCGCTGTCGCCCGCGCCGTCGTCGGCTTCCGGCTCGCGCCCGGCCAGCGCGGCGAGCGAGCGCTGGAACTCCTCGAGATTGCGTCGCGACAGATCGGCCATCCGGTCGAGCGCGGTGCCGGGGTCGAACATCTCCCCCATCTGCCGGGCGACGTTCTGCTGGTGGTCGGCGAAGGCCTCCATGCCGCGCTCCAGAAAGGCGGCGAGCTGCGGCCCCACCCCCTCGCTATAGGCCTTGAGCGCCTGGCGCAGATAGTCGTGCGGCAGCACGCTGTGCCCCCTGGTCTCCTCCTCGGCGAGGATCTGGGCGAGGACCGACGCGGTGATGTCGCGCCCGGTCTTCTCGTCGCGCACCACGAACAGCGCGCCCTCCTTCACCATCCGGTGCAGATCGTCGAGCCTGACGAAGGACGCGGTCGCCGTGTTGTAGAGCCGGCGGTTGGCGTATTTCTTGATGACGACCGGCGGGTCCTGCGCGTTCTGGTCGGCCACTTCGGGGGCTCCTCCCGGCGCCATTGTGGCACAGCGGGGCCCTGTTGTGACGCAAAATCCCGCTCTTTTTGTATCGCAAAAAAACACCTTGAAACCCGGCGGACTCTCGCTATATTCCCTTTTGCATCGCAAAATCATCCCATCGCCAGCCCAAGGAGAACCCGATGACCGCCGAAAAGCCCGCTCCCAAGAGCACCGCCAAGCCCGCCGCCGCGCCCCGCATCGAGCAGCAGGTCGAGATGGCCAAGACCGTCGGCGCCGCGAATCTCGACGCCATGGCCGAGGCCTCCGCCGTCGCGATCGACAGCGCCCAGGCCTGCATCGCCGAGATGGCGGACTATGCCCGCAACTCGGTCGCCAGCGGCTTCGACCTCGTCGAGCGCCTGTCCGCGGTCAAGACGCCGCAGGAATTCGTCGCCATCCAGATCGAGGCCGGCAAGGACTCGGTCAACCGCGCCGTCGCCCAGACCACCAAGATCAACCGGATGGTCGGCGACTCGATGATCAGGGCGTCCGCGCCGCTCAACGCGCGCGCCAACGAGACCATGGAAGTCCTGCTCAAGCCCTACGCCGCGTAGCGACCCGGCGCCGCCCACGCGGCGCCGACCCACGCGGCTCCGAAAGGTGGGCATGGCGGTCGTGCCATGCCCACTTTTTCATTCCGCCGCGACGGCATAGACTCCCCGTCGACCGGCACAGACAGGCGCCGAGCAGGGCGCGGAGAAGATGACGGACAAGGACGACGACAGCGGCGCCGTGGACGACCCGGTCGCCGCGCTCGGCAAGGCCATGGGCGCCGCGGCGCAGCAATGGCAGGAAAGCTGGTCGGGCTGGCTCGGCGCGGTGTCCGCCGGGAGCACGGACGACGCCCGCCCCGCCCCTGCCCCTGCCGTCAACGCCGACCCGGCGGCGATGCTGGAAGCCCAGATGGAGCTGTGGCGCGACTTCCAGGCGCTCTGGGCCTCGACCACCGCCCGCATGATGGGCGAGGAGGCGGCGCCGGTGATCGCGCCGGAGGCGGGGGACAACCGTTTCCGCGACGCCGAATGGTCGGACAACCCGGTCTTCGACTTCCTCAAGCAGTCCTATTTGCTCAACGCGCGCTGGCTGCGCCGCAGCCTCGCCGGGGTCGAGGGGCTCGACCGCGGCGAGGCGGAGAAGCTCGACTTCATGGGGCGCCAGATCGTCGATGCGTTCTCGCCCGCCAATTTCGCGCTGACCAACCCGGTGGTGCTGCGCGAAATGCGCGAGACCAGGGGCGAGAGCCTGATGCGGGGCATGCGCCAGCTCGCCGAGGACCTCAAGGACTCCGAGCACGGGCTGCGGCCCCGGCAGACCGACATGGACGCCTTCGAGGTCGGCGGCAACGTCGCCACCGCCCCCGGCGCGGTGGTCTACCAGAACGCGCTGATCCAGCTCATCCAGTACGAGCCGGCGAGCGAGACGGTGTACCGCAAGCCGCTGCTGATCGTGCCGCCCTGGATCAACAAGTTCTACATCCTCGATCTCCGGCCGGACAATTCCTTCATCCGCTGGGCGGTGGCGCGCGGCTACACGGTGTTCGTGATCTCCTGGGTCAACCCGGACGAGAGCCACGCTTCGCTCACCTTCGACGATTATCTGCGGGACGGCATCCTGGCCGCGCTCGACGCCGTCGAGCGGGCGACCGGCGAGCGCCAGGCGACCGCGATCGGCTACTGCATCGGCGGCACGCTGCTCTCGGCCGCGCTCGCCTATATGGACGCGGTCGGCGACGAGCGGATCGGGGCCGCGACGTTCTTCGCCGCGCAGGCGGATTTCGCGGACGCCGGCGAGCTTCGCATCTTCACCGACGAAGCCCATATGGAGGCGCTGGAAGCCCAGGTCCGCGAGCAGGGCTATCTCGACGCGGCCAACATGGCGGGGACGTTCAACGCGCTGCGCGCCAACGACCTGATCTGGCACTTCGTGATCAACAACTACCTGCTGGGCAAGGAGCCGCCGGCCTTCGACCTCTTGTTCTGGAACGCCGATTCGACCAACTTCCCGGCCGAGCTGTTCATCCAGTATCTGCGCAACATGTACCAGCAGAACAACCTCGCCCGCCCCGGCGGGTTCGAGCTGATGGGCCAGGCGATCGATCTCGGCCGGGTCGCGATCCCGACCTATATCCAGGCGTCCAAGGAGGACCACATCGCGCCCGCCGCCTCGGTGTTCAAGCTGACCCGGCTGTTCGGCGGGCAGAAGCGCTTCGTGCTCGCCGGCTCCGGCCATATCGCCGGCGTCGTCAACCCGCCGGAGAAGAAGAAGTACCAGCACTGGCTGGCCGACGGCGCGGCGGTCCACGAGGACTTCGAGTCCTGGTTCGCCGCCGCGGAGGAGCATCCGGGCTCCTGGTGGCCGGACTGGCATCGCTGGCAATCGCGCCGTTCGGGCAAGAAGATTCCCGCCCGCAGGCCCGGCGATGGCGGGCTGGCCGCGATCGAGCCGGCGCCCGGGTCCTACGTCAAGCGGCGCAGCTAGCGCGGCGCCGGGAGGAGAGCAGGCGATGAAGCTCAGCATCGATATCGACTGCACGCCCCAGGAAGCGCGGGCCTTTTTCGGCCTGCCCGATGTCGAGGGGCTGCAACAGGAAATGATGGCCGAGATCCAGGACCAGCTGCGCGCCCATGTCGCGGCGATGGATCCGGAGTCCCTGATGAAGACCTGGATGCCGATGGGCACCAAGGCCTTCGAGACCTTCCGGGACGCCTTCATGCAGGGCTTCCAGAAACGCCCGTCCGACTAGCGGCGCGGGCGTCCAGCAAAAGGATTTGCGATGGATTCGAACGACCGGCCGGCGGCCGACCCGATGCACGGCTATTACCTTGAGGATCTCGAGATCGGCATGTCCGCGATCTACGGACGCACCATCGCGGAGGGCGACGTGAGCCTGTTCGCCGGGCTCTGCGGCGACGACAACCCGCTCCACGTCCACGCGGAGTTCGCCTCCCGGAGCCGCTTCGAGGGCCGGGTGGTGCACGGCGCGCACACCGCGAGCCTGATCTCTGCCGTGCTCGGCACCCGCATGCCCGGCCCGGGCGCGATCTATCTCAGCCAGAACAGCCGCTTCCGGGCGCCGGTGCGGATCGGCGACACGGTGAACGTGCTGGCGACCGTCACCGGGATCGACCGCGGCAAGAACCAGGCCACCATCGCGACGGTGTGCAGCGTGGGCGAGACCGTGGTGATCGACGGCGAGGCCACGGTCTGGGTGCCGTCGCGCCCGCGGCAAGGGGCCGAGGCAGGGGGCAACGGCGATGGCCGCAAGCGGGTTTGACGATATCGGCGCCTGCGTCTTCGACGCCTACGGCACGCTGCTCGACTTCAACTCCGCGGTCGAGCGCCGGCGCGACCGGATCGGCGCGCGCGCCGACGAGATGTCGGCGCTGTGGCGGCAGAAGCAGCTGCAATACACCTGGCTGCGCAGCCTGATGGGCCGCTTCGTCGATTTCTGGCACGTCACCGGCGAGGCGCTCGAGTTCTCCATGAAGGAGGTCGGTCTCGACGATCCGGCGCTGCGGGCGGAGCTGATGCAGCTCTATCTCAGCCTCGACCCCTTCCCGGACGCGCGCGATTGCCTGGCGCGCGTCAAGCAGGCCGGGGCCAGGACGGCGATCCTCTCCAACGGCTCGATGACGATGCTGGTCGCGGCCGTCAAGAACGCCGGTCTCGACGACCTGGTCGACGCGATCTACTCGGTCGACCGGACGGAGATCTTCAAGCCCCACCACTCGGTCTACCAGATGCCGGTGGACGAGCTGAAGCTGCCGGCCCATCGGATCTGCTTCCTGTCGGCCAATGGCTGGGACGCGCATGGCGGGGCCGCGTTCGGCTTCCGCACCGCGTGGATCAACCGCGCCGGCCAGACGGCGGAAGTCCTGCCGGGCGACGTCCAGGCGGAGCTCTCCTCGCTCGCCGAGCTGCCCGCGCTGCTCGGTGCCTGACGCGGCCTATCGCGAGCGCCGCTTCGCCGCCCAGGACGGGCTGCAGCTCTATTTCCGCGACTACGGCGATCCCGACTCCGCCGCCACCCCGGTGCTCTGCCTCGGCGGGCTCACCCGCAACGCCAGGGATTTCGACGCGCTGGCGCGGCGGCTGGCGGGGGAACGCCGGGTGCTGTGCCTCGATTTGCGCGGCCGCGGCCGCTCGGACTACGACCCGGACTGGCGCAACTATGTTCCGGCGACCTATCTCAACGACATCGCCCATCTGCTCGCGGTCGCGGGCGTCCACCGGGTCGTCGTGGTCGGCACCTCGCTCGGCGGGGTGCTGGCGATGGCGATGGGCGCGGCCATGCCGTCCGCTTTGGCCGGGGCGGTGCTGAACGATATCGGCCCGGAAATCGAGCGCGGCGGGCTCGACCCCATCCTCTCCTATGTCCGCGTCGACCGGCCGCAGCCCGACTGGGAGAGCGCGGTGCGGACGATCCGGACGCTGCTGCCCGACCTGGCGTTCCAGGACGAGGCGATGTTCGAGGCGATGGCGCGCAACACCTGGCGCGAGGGCGGGGACGGGCTGCTCCATTTCGACTGGGACGTGAACATCGTCAGGCCGGCGCTGGCCGATGGCGGCGCGACCGCCGATCTGTGGCCGTTCTTCCGCGGGCTGCGCAGGGTCCCGCTGCTCGCCTTCCGCGGCGCGGCCTCGACGATATTGTCGGCCGACTGCTTCGCCCGGATGGCCGGCGAACGCCCCGACGCCGGCATGGTCACCGTGCCCCGCACCGGCCACGCGCCCACGCTCGGCGAGCCCGAATGCATCGCCGCGCTCGACGCCTTCCTGGGCCGGCTCTAGCCCGTCTGGCGCGGGGACGCGCCGGTCACTATAAAGGATGCTTTCTTGTCCCAGGCGAGGGAGGATCCGGGGTGGCGGAGATATACGTCGGCAAGCAGGAGGAGTTCGGCGAGCGCGATCGCAAGATCGTCGCCCAGGGCGATCTCGAGATCGGGATCTTCTTCGTGGGCGGGGCGTTCTACGCCTACGAGAACAACTGCGTCCACCAGGGCGGACCGGTCTGCCAGGGCAAGATCCTGGGCAAGGTCGAGGAGGTCCTCGGCGAGGACAAGACCTCGAAGGGGCTGCGCTTCTCCGAGACCGACATCCACATCGTCTGCCCGTGGCACGGCTACGAGTACAACCTCAAGACCGGACGCCACCCGGGCGACCGCAATGTCAGGCTCAGGCCCTATGACGTGAAGGTCGCCGACGGAGAGGTCTATGTCGTCGTCTGACGACGGCCGCGCGCCCGATCTGGGCGCGCTCGACACGGCGACCGAGACCGCGCTCGCGATCGCCGAGAAGGCGCTCGACGACGGCGCCACCGGGGCGATCCCGGACGAGATGGTGCAGCGCCTGCTGACCGCCGGCACGCGGCTGTTCGCCAACAAGGTGGAGATGGAGGACCGGGTGTTCCGCCCCTTCGTCGCCCCCGAATCGGCGACCGCGACCGATGTCGTGGTCACGGTGACCGAGATGCTGCACGCGGCCAATCTCAACACCTTCGACCTCGCGATGTGGTTCCGCCGGCCGCGGCCCGGCGCGGACGACTGAAGGAGCAGCGGAAGATGGACTCAGGGCTGGAGCCCCGCCGGGAGAACCCGGTCAGGCAGATCGACGTCTCGACCGACACGCGCGAGATCCTGGCCCGCGCCCGGCGCCAGGCGGACGAGCGCAAGTTCGACGATTTGTTCATCGTCGACATGGACTCGCACCACACCGAGAGCGAGTCCTGGGCCGACATCATCGCCTATCTCGACGACGAGGTGATCCGCGCCCAGGCGCTCGACTACCTGAAGAACCGGACCGGCACGCCGCCCTACGGGCTCAACGGCGACCTCGCGCTGCGCTACCAGGATTGCGGCGGGCGCATCCCGCACCAGGCGGCGCGCCGCGAGGAGGCGGGCGGCAACGGGCTGCACCGCGATGTGGTGCTGGCCAGGCGGGCCTACGAATCGATGTCGATCGACCGGCAGATCGTCTTCCCGACGCCGATGCTGTTCCTCGGCATGCACCCGCAATTCGACATGGAGCCGCTGCTCGGCAACGCCTACAACCGCTGGACCGTGGACGTGCTGCTGGCCCAGGACCCGAAGCTCAAGTCGATGGCCTTCCTGCCGTTCAACGACGCCGACGAGGCGCTCAGGACGGTCGAGGAGTTCGGCGACGCGCCCGGGGTCGTGGGCTTCATGGTCACCTCGGTGCGCAACAAGCCGGTGCATCACAACCGCTACATGAAGGTCTACCGCGCGCTCGAGGAGCGCGGCCTGCCGCTCGGCTTCCATGCCGGCTACTACTGGCAGGACCCCTCGATGATGCAGATCAACCGCTTCGCCTCGATGCACGCGCTGTCCTTCGTCTGGTGCAACGTGGTCCACTGCACCAACTGGGTGATGAACGGCCTGCCCGAGCGCTTCCCCGGCCTCCCCGTGGTGTGGATCGAGAGCGGGCTGTCATGGGTGCCGTGGCTGATGCAGCGCCTCGACCACACCTACATGATGCGCACCTCGGAGGCGCCGCTGCTGAAGCGCAAGCCGAGCGCGTACATGGCCGAGATGTACTACACCTCGCAGCCGCTGGAGACCGACAACCTCAAGGCGCTCGAGCTCACCTTCGAGATGACCCGGGCGAAGACCCAGCTGCTCTACGCGTCGGACTGGCCGCACTGGGATTTCGACCCGCCGGCGGTGATCTGGGACATCCCGTTCCTCGACGACGAGGCGCGCAAGAACATCCTCGGCCTCAACGCCAGGCGCATCTTCGACCTGGAGAAGTAGCGCCCGGGGCGGCCTAATGTTTCACGTGAAACATAGGTCAACAATGCTGACCTTTGCTTCACGTGAAACATTGTCCCGAAATGGTACTATTCGCGTCCCCCGGGGACGCGGGGTCGCCGCCGGCACGGGATCTCGCCGCCCGCCGGGGCCGGCCGGACATCGGCGATGGTCTCGAAGCTCAGCGACATCCTGAAGGACGGCAAGGCGGGCGGCGGCGTCGCCGCCGGGGTCGCGGATTACCAGCGCCGCCACGCCGATGCGGAGGGTCGCGAGGCGGACTACCGGGGCTATCAGAACGCCTATTACGACCTGGTCACCGATTTCTACGAATACGGCTGGGGCCGGTCCTTCCACTTCGCGCCGCGCGCCGCCGGCGAGAGCTTCGCCGCCTCGCTCGCCCGCCACGAGCACTATATCGCCCACCGGCTCGGCCTCGGCCCCGGCATGACGGCGGCCGATCTCGGCTGCGGCGTCGGCGGGCCGCTGATCGAGATCGCCCGCTTCTCGGGCGCCCGCATCGTCGGCGTCAACAACAACGCCCTGCAGCTCGACCGCGCCGCGAAGCGGGCCGAGGCGGCGGGGCTCGGCCACCTGGCGGGCTGGCTCGAATGCGACTTCATGACGGTCGATGCGCCGGACGCCTCGTTCGATGCCGCCTATTCGATCGAGGCGACGATCTGCGCGCCGGACAAGGTGAAGGTCTACGGCGAGGCGTTCCGCCTGCTCAGGCCGGGCGGGCGCCTGGCGGTCTACGAATACTGCATGACCGACCGGTTCGACGCCGCCGACCCCGGCCACCGGCGGCTGAAGGCCGAAATCGAGTATGGCGGCGCCCTGCCCGAAATCGCCCGGCCGCACGAGGTCGACGACGCGGTACGGCGGGCCGGGTTCGCGCTGACGGAGGCGCGCGACCTCGCCGCCGAGGCCCCGCCGGGCATCCCGTGGTACGAGCCGCTGGGCGGTTCGGGCCTGTCGTTCGCGAGACTGCGCAGCTCGGCCGCCGGGCGCCGGCTGACCCGCAATGCGCTCTGGCTGCTCGAACGGGCGCGGGTGGTGCCGCGCGGGACGACCGACGTATCGGGGCTCCTCAACCTCGCCGGCGCCGCCATCGCCGAAGCCGGCCGGCTCGGCATCTTCACCCCGATGTACTTCTTCCTGGCCCGCAAGCCGGAATAGGGCGCGCCCCCCTTCGTCACGGTCGGGCCCGGCCCGGTTCTTTCCGGTGCGGATCTTCGCCGCGGGCTCCGCTTTCCGCGCCCCGGATCGTCGCCCCGGACCGGTTCCGGGAGCAGCCGGTGGGGGCATCGACCGGTGGCACGGGCTGGCCGGGGCGGGCGGCCCGCCGGGTCGTTCGAGCCCCCGGATTGCGGCATGGCTGCAACGCCCGTCAAAGGATTTTTGTAAGACGGCTCCGACCCGGCCACGACGGCGTTGCAAGTTCCGCCGGGGCAGGCTACCTTTCTTCGACAGGGCAGCGCGGGGTTGTCCTCGACAAAATAATAATCGTTCGGGACTTGCCCTGTACTATCTGACTTCCGTTGAATACTAACATCTCAAACGCGGATATTTCTATTCCGCAAGAATAAATCTGCATGCGGGCGGGGAATGGCCAGCTTCGAAAAGACGGCGAACGCGTTGCGAGTCCGGCCGCCGGAAGGCCGCGGCAAGGGTCCGCGGACCGGCGCTTCGTGACCGCGGCAGACACCAGGATCGACTCGCGGATTTCCGCGCAATGGGCGCGGGTGCGCGGCGTGTTGCGGGCCGAGGTCGGCGATTCCTCCTATCGCAGCTGGCTGAAACCCCTGACCCTGGTCGCGGTGGACGGCAACGTGGTGCGCATCGCGACGCCGACGCGCTTCATGCGCGACTATGTCAGCGAGAACTTCGCCGGGCGCATACTGGAGCTGTGGACCGACGAGAACGAGGCGGTCACCTCGCTCGATGTCCAGATCCAGGCGGAACCGGCCAAGCGCGAACGCAAGCGGCTGGCGCCGGCGCAGCCCCGCGCGAAGGCGGCCAGGCCGCCCGGCCGCGCCTCCGGCAACGGCGCCGCTGCCGCCGAACCGGCCGCGCCGGCGAGCAACGAGGGGGAGATCGGCGGCCCGCTCGATCCGCGCTTCGTGTTCGGGAATTTCGTCGTCGGCAAGCCCAACGAGCTCGCCTACGCGGCGGCGCGGCGGGTCGCCGAGTCGCCGACGGCGACCTACAACCCGCTCTTCCTCTATGGCGGGGTCGGGCTCGGCAAGACCCATCTGATGCACGCCATCGGCTGGCACATCCGGGAACGCCATTCGAGCCGCCGGGTGGTCTATCTCTCGGCCGAGAAGTTCATGTACCAGTTCATCCGGGCGCTGCGCTTCCAGGACACCATGGCGTTCAAGGAGCAGTTCCGGTCGGTCGACGTGCTGATGATCGACGACGTCCAGTTCATCAACGGCAAGGAAAACACCCAGGAGGAATTCTTCCATACTTTCAACGACCTGGTCGGCAACAACCGGCAGGTGGTGGTGTCGGCGGACAAGTCTCCCTCCGACCTCGAGGGGATGGAGGAACGCCTGCGGTCGCGCCTCGGCTGGGGGCTGGTGGCGGACATCCACGCCACGACCTGCGAGCTCCGGGTGGGCATCCTGCAATCCAAGGCCGAGCATCTCGGCGTCGACATCCCGACCCGGGTGCTCGAATTCCTCGCCCACAAGATCACCACCTCGGTGCGCGAGCTCGAAGGCGCGCTCAACCGCATCGTCGCGCATTCGACGCTGGTCGGGCGCGACATCACGCTGGAGACCTGCCAGGAGGTGCTCCAGGACCTGCTGCGCGCGCATGAGCGCCGGGTGACGATCGAGGAGATCCAGAAGCGGGTGGCGGAGCACTTCAACATCCGCTTCGCCGACATGCATTCGGCCAGGCGCTCGCGCGCCGTGGCGCGGCCGCGCCAGGTGGCGATGTACCTGTCCAAGCAGCTCACCTCGCGCTCGCTGCCCGAGATCGGCCGCAAGTTCGGCGGGCGCGACCACACGACGGTCATGCACGCGGTGCGCAAGGTCGAGGAGCTGCGCCAGTCGGACGCCAGCTTCGACGAGGATGTCGAGCTCCTGAGGCGGATGCTCGAGGCGTGAGCCGGCCGCCGCTCGCGGGATCGGGACACGCCGTTTCGGACGGACCATTCTTCCCAGCGCGCCAACGGGTTGTGCTATAGTACCGGCGGTCCGCGCGGCGCTTCCCGCGGAGCGGCGCAAGCGCATCGAACGCCGCCCGCCGGAGCCGTTGGACGCGCCGCGCAGGGCAGGCGGTATTCCTCAGACGGGGTTCCCGGGACGATGAAGCTGACGATCGAACGCGAGAGGCTCTTGCGGTCGCTGCAGCACGCACAGGGCGTGATCGAGCGCCGGACGACGATACCGATCCTGTCGAACATACTGCTCAAGGCCGACGGCGGGACGCTGGCGCTGACCGCGACCGACATGGATATCGCCATCGTCGAGCGGGTGGAGTGCATGGTCGCCCAGCCCGGCGCCACCACGGTGCCGGCGCAGACGCTGTTCGACGTGGTGCGCAAGCTGCCCGACGGGGCCGAGCTCGAGATCGCCAGCGGCGGCGAGCAGAACCAGCTCGTGGTGCGCTGCGGGCGGTCGCGGATTTCGCTGGCCACCCTGCCGAGCGAGGACTTCCCGGCGATGACCGAGGGCGAGCTGCCGCACGGCTTCGCCATGGGCGCGAAGGCGCTGTGCGAGATCATCGACCGCACCCGCTTCGCGATGTCGTCCGAGGAGACCCGCTACTACCTCAACGGCATCTACATCCACCCCGCCAGGGAGGAGGACGAGCCCAAGCTGCGCATCGTCGCCACCGACGGCCACCGCCTGGCGCGGGTCGAGCTCAGCCTGCCCGACGGGGCGGACGAGATGCCCGGCGTGATCGTCCCGCGCAAGACGGTCGGCGAGATCCGCAAGCTGATCGACGACGCCGGCGAGGAAGAGGTCGCGATCACCCTGTCGGACACCAAGATCCGCGTCGAGATCGCCACCACCGTGCTGACCTCCAAGCTGATCGACGGCACCTTCCCGGATTACGACCGGGTGATCCCCTTCGCCAACGACAAGACGCTGCAGGTCGATCCGAGAAACTTCGCCAAGGCGGTCGACCTGGTCTCGACCATCGCGACGGAGAAGACCCGGGCGATCAAGCTCAGCCTCGACGACGGCTCGCTGGTGCTCTCGGCGTCCAGCCCGGATGCCGGCAGCGCCGAGGAACAGCTCGAGGTGGAGTATGCCGACGGTCCGCTCGAGATCGGCTTCAACTCGCGCTACCTGCTCGACATCGCGCAGCTCATCGGCGACGACGGCGCGCGGTTCATGCTCTCCGACGGGACCTCGCCGACCCTGGTGCGCGACAACGCGGACCCCGGCGCGCTGTACGTCCTGATGCCGATGCGGGTTTGACCCTTCGCGCGCGGCACGGGCGGGAGACTTCCGACACGGGGGCGGCGGCGATGCGCCCCAGGCTTGCCGTCAGACGGCTGACGATGACGAATTTTCGCAACTACGATTCCGCGCTGGTGAGCGTCGACCACCGCCCGGTCGTGCTGACCGGCGCGAACGGGGCGGGCAAGACCAACCTGCTGGAGGCGCTCTCCTTCCTGGTGCCGGGGCGCGGGCTGCGCCGGGCCGCGCTCGACGCGGTGGCGCGGCGCGGCGGGCCGGAGACCTGGTCGGTCGCCGCGGCGCTGGACGGCGCCGAGGGGCCGGTCGCGCTCGGCACCGGGCTGGTCGCCCCGGCGGACGAGGCGGGACGGCGGCGCGCGGTCCGCATCGACGGGGCGGATGCCGCCTCGCAGGCCGAGCTCGCGCGGCACGTGGCGATGAGCTGGCTCACCCCGGAGATGGACCGGCTGTTCGATGCCGGCGCCTCCGAGCGGCGGCGCTTCCTCGACCGCCTGGTGAGCGGCTTCGACCGCGACCACGCGGCGCGGATCGGCCGCTACGAGCGCGCGATGCGCGAGCGCAACCGGCTGCTCAAGGGCGCCGGGCCGCGCGGCGACGGCAGCTGGCTCGACGCGATCGAGACCGCGATGGCCGAGGCCGGGGTCGCGGTCGCCGCGGCGCGGCGCAGCCTGGTCGGGCGGCTCGGCGCCTATTGCCGGGAACCGGCGGGCGCGTTTCCCGCCGCCGCCATCGCCGTCGAGGGCACGGTGGAGGGGATGCTGGAGGGCGCGCCGGCGCTCGCCGTCGAGGACGCGCTGCGCGAGCGCCTCGCCGGCCTCCGGGGGGTGGACGGCGAGGCGGGGCGCGCGACCTTCGGCGTCCACCGCAGCGATCTCGCCTGCACCCATGTCGCCAGGAACTGCCCGGCGGCGCTGTGCTCGACCGGGGAGCAGAAGGCGCTGCTGGTCCGCATCGTGCTCGCCGCCGCCTCGTTGCAGGCCGCCGAGCGGGGCTCCGCGCCGATCCTGCTGCTCGACGAAATCGCCGCCCATCTCGACCGCGAGCGCCGCTCCGCCCTGTTCGACGCGGTGCTGGCGCTCGGGGTCCAGGCCTGGATGACCGGGACCGAGCCCGAGACCTTCGCCGCCCTCGGCGAGCGCGCCCAGCGCTTCGCGGTGGCCGACGGCGCCGTGGCCCCGCTCGCATGACCAGCCGGGAGAGAGGATGACCGAACCAGCGCAGACCACCGGGCCGGATTTCGCCGACGAGGCCTATGACGCCGGATCGATCAAGGTCCTCAAGGGGCTGGAGGCGGTGCGCAAGCGGCCCGGCATGTATATCGGCGACACCGACGACGGCTCGGGGCTGCACCACATGGTCTACGAGGTGGTCGACAACGCGATCGACGAGGCGCTGGCCGGCCATTGCTCGGCGATCGCCGTCACCCTGAACGGCGACGGCACGGTCACGGTGACCGATGACGGGCGCGGCATCCCGGTCGAGATGCACGAGGAAGGCATCTCGGCGGCCGAGGTGATCATGACCCAGCTCCATGCCGGGGGAAAGTTCGACCAGAATTCCTACAAGGTCTCGGGCGGGCTGCACGGCGTCGGCGTCTCGGTGGTCAACGCGCTCTCGGAATGGCTCGAGCTCAGGATCTGGCGCTCCGGCAGGGAGCATGCGATCCGCTTCGAGAACGGCGAGGCGACCGCCCCGCTGCAAGCGGTGGGCGATGCCGGCGGCAGGACCGGCACCGAGATCACCTTCAGCCCGTCCCCCGCGACCTTCAGCAACACCGCGTTCAGCCTGTCCATGCTGGAGCACCGGCTGCGCGAGCTCGCCTTCCTCAACTCGGGCATCCGGCTGGTGCTCACCGATGCCCGCGGCGTCGAGCCCAAGATCGTCGAGATGGCCTATGAGGGCGGCATCCGGGCCTTCGTCGAGTATCTCGACCGCGGCAAGACGCCGCTCTTCGATCCGCCGATCGCGATCCGCCGGGAGGCCGAGGGCATCGCCGTCGAGGCGGCGCTGCAATGGTCGGACAGCTACCACGAGACCATGCTCTGCTTCACCAACACCATCCCGCAGAGCGACGGCGGCACCCATCTCGCCGGCTTCCGCGGCGCGCTGACCCGGACCATCAACGGCTACGCGAGCGCCAGCGGCATCGCCAAGAAGGAAAAGGTGACGCTGAGCGGCGAGGACGCGCGCGAGGGGTTGAGCTGCGTGCTCTCGGTCAAGGTGCCGGACCCGAAATTCTCCTCCCAGACCAAGGACAAGCTGGTCTCGTCCGAGGTGCGCCCGGCGGTCGAGGGGGCGATCGGCGAGGCGCTCGGCAACTGGTTCGAGGAGCACCCGAAGGAGGCCAGGCGGATCGTCGCCAAGGTGGTCGAGGCCGCCGCCGCGCGCGAGGCGGCGCGCAAGGCGCGCGAGCTCACCCGGCGCAAGGGGGCGCTCGACATATCGTCGCTGCCCGGCAAGCTGGCCGATTGCCAGGAGCGCGACCCGGCGCGGTCCGAGCTGTTCATCGTCGAGGGGGATTCGGCGGGCGGCTCGGCCAAGCAGGCGCGCGACCGCGCCTTCCAGGCGATCCTGCCGCTGCGCGGCAAGATCCTCAACGTCGAGCGCGCGCGGTTCGACAAGATGCTCGGCTCGGCCGAGCTCGGCACGCTGATCGCCGCGCTCGGCACGGGGATCGGCGCCGACGATTTCGACATCGAGAAGCTGCGCTACCACAAGGTCATCGTGATGACCGACGCCGATGTCGACGGGAGCCACATCCGCACCCTGCTGCTGACCTTCTTCTTCCGCCAGATGCCGGCGCTGATCGAGCGCGGCCACCTCTATATCGCCCAGCCGCCGCTCTACCGCGCGCGCAAGGGCTCGGGCGGGGTCTATCTCAAGGACGACGGCGAGCTCGACGCCTATCTGGTCGAGGCGGGGTTGCGGGACTGCGTCCTCCAACTCCACTCCGGCGGGCAGGTCGCGGGCGAGGATCTGAGCGAACGGGTCGAGCAGGCGCTGCGGGCCAAGCGGCTGATGACGCCGATGATGCAGCGCCTCGCCAATACCGACGTGGCCGAGCAGGCGGCGATCCTCGGCGCCTTCCACCCGGAATTGCTGGAGGACGGCCAGGCGGAGGAGGTGGCGGCGGCGATCGCCCGGCGGCTCGACGGGCTGTCGGCGGAGAGCGAGCGGGGCTGGCGCTCGGAGACCGTCGCGGAGGGCGGCTTCGCCTTCGTCCGCACGCTGCGCGGGGTGGCCGAACGCCATGTCATCGACGGCGCGCTGATGCGCTCGAGCGACGCGCGGCGGCTCGACGAGATGGCGCTCGACCTGCAGGCGGTCTACTCGCGGCCCGCGACGCTGACATCCGGCGAGCGCGAATTCCGCATCACCGGGCCGATCAGGCTGGTCGACGCGGTGCTCGAGCTCGGCCGCAAGGGGCTCGCCGTGCAGCGCTACAAGGGGCTCGGCGAGATGAACCCGGACCAGCTGTGGGAGACCACGCTGGACCCCAACGCGCGCTCGCTGCTGCACGTCAAGGTGAGCCAGGCCCAGCAGGCCGGCAAGGTGTTCTCGACCCTGATGGGCGACGTGGTCGAGCCGAGGCGCGACTTCATCCAGTCGAACGCGCTCAACGTGGTCAATCTGGACGTCTGACGGAGGCCGCGCCGCGCTCGGCGAGGAGCTCGAAACGCCGCCCGAAGGCGGCGCACAGCAGAATGCCGGGGAGTTCCGGCGCGAGCGCGCGGTAGAACCGCCGCGCCCGCCGGTTGCTGCGGCGCACCGACCAGAACATCCAGCGCGCGCCGCGCCCCTGGCCGTGCGCGGCGAGGCCCTGCACCAGGGCGCGGCCGACGCCGCGGCGGCGGAATCCCTCGCGCACGTAGAGATCGGCGAGGTAGAGGCCGCGGCTCGCCGAATCGGTGTCGTAGCCCGGGTAGAAGATGGCGTAGCCCAAGAGCCCGTCCGCGGCTTCCGCGACCAGCGTATCGAAGGCCCGGTCGTCGCCGAACCCGTCGCTCCGGAAGCGCTCCGCGGTGAAGCCGCTCGCCCGGACGCCGTCCGCCCGGCCGAGCGCGCGCGCCATCGCCACCACCGCATCGCCGTCCCCGGGCCGCGCCGGCCGGACGACCAGCCCCCGGACCGGGTCCGCATCCCCGCCTCTCCGCCGTCGCAGCAGCCTCATGCCGCCCTCCTCACCCGGGCCCGGCGCTTTCGAGCGCCTCGGCAGCGGCGAGCCATGCGCCCTCGGCCGCCGCCTCTTCCCGTTTCGCCTCCGCCAGCTGCCGGCTGAGCGCCGCGATCCGGGCGCCGTCATCATGCCGGGCGGCCGCGGCGAGCCGGTCGTGCAGGCGGCGCTGGGCCTCGAGGGCCTCGGCGATCCGCCTCTCCGCCGCCTGAACCGCGTCGCGCAGGGGCTTCTGGCGGTCGCGCAGCGCCGCCGCCGCCCGGCGTTGGGCCTTGCGGCCCGAGACCTGCCGGGCGCCGTTCCGCGCCGGTCCCCGCGCGGCGCCGCCCAGGACCCCGGCCCGGTAGTCGGCGAGGTCGCCGTCATAGGGCCGCACCGTGCCGCCATCGACCAGCCACAGCCGGTCGGCCACGAGCTGGACGAGATGCATGTCGTGGGTGATCAGCACGACCGCGCCGCGCCAGGCCTGCAGCGCATCGACCAGCGCGCGCCGGCTCTCGATGTCGAGATGGTTGGTCGGCTCGTCGAGTACCAGCAATTGCGGCGCCCGGCTTGAGATCAGCGCGAGGTTGAGCCTGGCCTTCTCGCCGCCCGACAGCGCGGCGACCGGCAGATCCGCCTTCTCGCCGGAGAAGCCGAACCCGCCGAGGCGGGTGCGCAGGCGCTCGGGCGCGGCGTCGGGGAGGAGGCGGGCGAGGTGGGCGAACGCGGTGTCCCCGGGGCGGAGCGTGTCGATCTGGTGCTGCGCGAAATAGCCCACCCGGAGATCGCGCGCCCGCGTCACGACCCCGCGCTCGGCGGGCAGCATGTCCGCCAGCAGCTTCGCGAAGGTCGACTTGCCGTTGCCGTTGGCGCCGAGCAGCGCCACCCGCTCGTCGGGGTCGATCCTGAGGTCGAGACCCGCCAGCACGGGACGGCCCGGCCGGTAGCCGACCGCGACCTCGGCGAGCGTCATCAGCGGCGGGGCGAGCCCGTCGGGCTGCGGGAAGACGAGCTCCGCCGTCCGTTCGCCGGCCGCGCCCGGCTCCCCGCCGCGCCCCCCGCCCGCCCCTCCCCCGGCCGCGCCGGGCTGGTCGGCGAGCCGGGCCAGCGCCTTGACCCGACTCTGCGCCTGGCGCGCCTTGCTGGCGTTGTAGCGGAAGCGCTCGACGAAGCCCCGCAGCTGGCGGCGTTTCGCGTCGATGCGGT
>MKWU01001090.1_pt1 | contig 49074 bp, 33 predicted proteins | sample 809101 | NCBI WGS metagenome assembly MKWU01 (sample SAMN05860141, study PRJNA318959) | sponge metagenome | host: Aplysina aerophoba | place: Slovenia: Piran, Adriatic Sea, Gulf of Piran | collected 2013-05-07 | reverse complement strand
GAGAGTTGTCATGCATTCGCCACGGCAGAGTTCGGGCGTTGCAGTCGTACCATCGCAGCAGCACATCGCTGAGACAGACATCGCTGTCTCTCAATTGCGTGTCGTCCTTCAACTGTTTCGTCCGCAAGGCGCCGTCTCGATCAACAGGGCAACTGGAAAGCAGTTCCTGGTCAATTCAATCAGGCTGCACAACAAGCTTCAAGTCCACGTCCAAAACGTCAAGCGATGGCCTGCACATTGGGAACTGGGTGTGCTGTACGGAGTGATCTGCATGCTTTGCAAATGGGCATGGAGTGCACACACCAAGGTCGGAACTCGCCAATCGGGTTCACATTGTCGATTCTTCCCATTCCACGCGAGGAACAAAAAGAGAATGTTGAACAGGCACTGTTTTCCCGAACCTGCAAGGCAAGCCGAAACTGTGTGACAAGCAGCCTGTCGGTGGCGTATTGCGGTAGGAACGCAGGTTGCCCTGCGCCCCCCCCGCACAGATCCGCACGTGCCCGCTAAGGCATGCGGCTCCTCCGTTGGATGTTGACTGCAAAACCGCTGGTGTAGCAGCTTGCCGCACCTGATCCGCCGCATGTGACAGGCGAGCCCATTCCTGTGCATGGCGCCTGCTTTGGCGTTTCGAGTTCTCCTTCGGCCCGGCCCTTCGCTCCACCGGCTCCGCCGAGGCTCGCACCCCATTGTTCGCCGGCTTCGTCACTGCCATGGCCGAGTCTGACTTCTTCAAACCGTGTGTCATCGGTGTCGGAGCCTGCTCCTTTCCTTTGCAACCTGGTTCGAAGACCTCCCAGGTCCCGGTGTCGTGCTTGCATGCATGCGATGGTTCTTGGACGCCGCAGAGCCCGCCTGTCCTCACCAAATCGGACCGGCGCATGTTGCCTTCGACAGCAGGGACTGTCTCGGCGCTCTGGATGACCGAGTTTTCGGCGCTCAATGGCCTCGCCTGCATGTACCGCTGCCGACGCTTCGCCACTGCCCTCACGGACAGCAACGCACGGCTCGCGGGAAAGCTGGTGGTTAATCTTTCCTTTCTCGGGACTTTCACCCAAAACACATACACCGGTTAGCGTGGCGCACCATGCAGAAGCCCCTACGTGTTCCTACGTAGCTCTCCGTTCGATTCTGCAACTCGCCGCACGCCCCAGCTACTTGAAGCGTCCCACGTTCAATCGCCTATATATGACGGTCGAACGCAGCGGGGAATTTTCTGGAATATACTCAAATGGTACTCTTCCTTTATCATCACGGGCTGACGGGTCCGCTCCGGCATTCAGCAGAGCCTGCACGACAGCCGGCGCTTCGCTGAACGCAGCCGCAGCGTGAAGAGGGGTCCAACCGACCTCGTTGCGGGCATTCAGGTCCGCTCCGCCATTCAGCAAGACCTGCACGACTGCCGGCTCATCGCTGTAAGCAGCCGCATAGAGAAGAGGGGTCCAACCGATCTCGTTGCGGGCGTTCGGGTCCGCTCCGCCATTCAGCAAAACCACCACGACAACCGGCTCTCCGTTGAACGCAGCCGCAGAGTGAAGAGGGGTCCAGCCGTCCGCATTGCGCACATTCGGGTCCGCTCCGGCATTTAGCAAGAACTGTACAGCTATGTGGTTTGTCAGCGTTTCGTTGAACGCAGCCGCAAAGTGAAGAGGGGTCAGACCGTACTCGCCGCGGGCATTCAGGTCCGCTCCGGCATCCAGCAAGAACTGCACGACACCCGGCGTTTCGTTGAACGCAGCCGCAAAGTGAAGAGGGGTCAAACCGTCCTCGTCGCGGGCATTCGGATCCGATCCGGCATCAAGGCATCGCGCTACCGAAGTCGGCGTGGCGGGACGGAAAAAATCAAGAGAATTCCAGTTGTAGCAACTGTCTTGGCATGCAGAGAGCTGAAGCGCGATCAACAATGCGAGAAACGTGGCAACTGGAGCTGCCCTGATTGTGTGAGGTGTCAAGGTCATTGCAATGGTCTCCGGGCTCAACGCAGTCCGACTGCACTTTTGGTGGATCCTGACCTCCGCCTGGCGCGAACTGCAGGCCAAAACGGGTTGCACCATGCGTATCTTGTAGGCAATTCCGGTTCGCATGTCCAACCGCGACGTGTCCGACGGAGGCCGGACAATGCTGCAAAGGAGACGACAACAAGCACTTCAGGCTGCACCAACATAGCCGGATTGGTCACAACAGCGACACCACGGTACGCGTTGCGCGAGTTCCGCCTGCTACCGTTGCGAGAAGCAGCGTGCTCGACTTCGTGACGTTGCCGAACCGATGCCCTGTGGCGCGACATCAGCGCCTTTCTGTTGCTTCGAGCCGGCCTGCGGTTGAACACACCCAGCTTCCGCTCCCCATCTTGGTCGCCACCGGCCATGAACCTCCTGAGCCTTTTGCAAAACCATGGCTCGCATAGGTGCTCAACACGATGGTGAGTGCCAAGTTGCAGCGTCAAGGCCTTCTCAAGCTCTGAACATGTCGATTCGGTCCAAAATCACGACACTTCCTGCCACGCTCCGGAAGTCAGGACGCGCCTGACCCCACCGGTCCCAAGAAAGGAACAGGCGCTCCGAAGGACAGGTGAAGCAAGCATGCCTGCGTGCCTTGGCCTTAAGCGCCATGCGCTCCTTCTTCGCCTTGTCGCGGCGAGGGTTGGGCGCGATGATCGCCTTCTTGCCCGCTGCCGCACAGAAGTTCCGCATCGCCTTGGCCACAAAGGCCCGGGCCATGGCAACGCGGTCCTTCGGGGGTCGTCCGGTGTCGCAGCGGCGATTGATGTCCAGGCTCTCCAAGTCGACCCTTTCGAGCGCTGCCAGGAACAGCCTGCAGCGGCTTGAACCAATGGAGCTGCATTCAAGTTCGGGGATGAGAGTTGGTTGCAACATTGCGGGAAAGCGGCTGATGCAGACATCGTGCGTCATGGGGCGAACTCCAGTGTTGCATTCCGCTTGCATCCACTGACTTTTGCTCCCACGCCAACCGCTTTCCGAAAGACATTCCGGTTTTTCCGGACAGGCGCAGCCTAAACACGCACGTTTTGCAAGAGGATCAACGGCACAAACACGGGTCTTAGTTGCTGGCCCAATCAATTGTGCCTAACCCAGTTTGTCGAGCAACTCGAGCACTTCGTCGTCAATGTGTATCTCGTGGCATCGCTCGGGATATCCACCGGACCTGACATCCGCCGCGAATCTGCTGAACGCGTGTGTACGCATTTCTTGAAGCCGAGCTTCCTCGGCGGCCAGATTCGCATAGACTTTGGCGTGACGCGGAACATGCCCGACATTGGTTCCCAAGACATCGCAACTGAACAGGTATTGCGTGTCGCAAACCGCGCCGCAGCCCATCCCCTCGGTTATGAGCGATGTGTTTCGCGTAATGAAGTCCGCTACCGGAACCGGCACAAGCTCCATTTCGACCAAGCAGGCTCCGGCATTCTCAAGATCCTTGATCTTCTGCCAAAGCGCCCGCACTTCGACCTCGGTCTTTCCAACAGCCCGCACATTGGTCCAGGTGTGCCAGCGTGGCACGTAACCGACATGTCCACACACAGGAATGCCTTCCCTTGACATGGCTTCGACCAAGCGCATCGAGCCGGCAAAGTAGATTGCGCCAACTCCTCGCTCAAGGGCCGCAAATCCGTCACGAACTGCGATTTCCTCGGAAGCCATGTGGCCCTGTGGATAGCCTGCCTGGATGAAGACGTCCGGGGCCGCCGATCTGACTGCCTCCAGCCGTTCGTCCACCTCAAACGTGAACATTTCAATGCCGGCTTCCATTGCCGCTGCAGCCTCCAGCGCATTGTCCACATGCACGGTGCAAATCTGGCGAACCCCTTTCAGACTGCGAAGATCTGCGATTGTCGGCGGCCTGTTCATAGCGCCATCTCCCCAAAGTGTGCGGATGTCTCTTTCAATTTCCTGATTTCAAACGAGCGCAATGGGCTCAAATCAATATCTGAATGCGGCGCCCAACGACGCGGGTCGGGTATGTGGAGAGGTTGATGCAAACTGGCGGCAAAAGCGCCTCGCCGCTGCGGTAGTCGAATTCGCCGCCGTGCTTGGGACATTCTATGACATGATCGATGACCAATCCATCGGCGAGGTGCACTGATTCATGTGTGCACAGCCCGTCGGTGCAATGGAATTCGCTTTCAGGACTGCGATAGACGGCAAATGTGCGATCACCCCAGTCGAAGCGGACAACGTCCTCGATTTCAATGTCGTCTGCGGAACAGACGTCAACCCATTCAGTCAAAGTCTCTATACCCTTTGGCAGGAACTGTCTTCGGTTTGGAGCGGCAGGTCTTGGAGGCTAGGAACCGCTGCTCCCCTTTGCCGCCTTGGCTGCCATCTTCCGGCGACGCTGCTTCATCCTTTCCCTCATGCGTTCACCGGCCTCGGCGCTGCCGTCATGCCAGGTTCCAAACCATCGATCGAGTGGAATGGTTCCGTCGGCGTAGTTGACCTCGAAATACTTGTGGTGAAGATAATGCGCGAAGGCATGCGTGCCGATTGCCTTCTCATCGTCCACCTCCACCTGATCAAATCCGACATGACCAATGACGGCGCCGGTTCCGCTGATCTGAAGGTGATAGAGAAGCAAGAGCGGATGCGAAGGAAGCACAATGTGAATCAGCGTTCCCGACCAGTAGAGAAGGTGTTCAACCGGATGCATCGAAAGCGACGACCAGGGACTGGGATTTACGGAATTGTGATGAACCGAGTGAACGTGCTTGTAGAGGACAGGAACGTGAATGAGCCGGTGAATGCAGTAGAAGTGAAACTCGTGCACCAAAGGCAGCACAAGCGCAAAGGCGATCAGCCAAATCGGGTTGTCCCCGAAAGTGGCCCACAACCCGAAATCGTTGGCATAGCACCACAGGATCAGCGCTTCGTACATCGTCCAGATCGGCAACCCGGAACCGAACGTGCGAAGCGCGTTGTCGATGTTCTGCGACTTGAACCAGAAGACCCCCGAGGTCGTGTCGGCCGGAAATCTCTGATTGTACTTGAACCGAGCCCCTTGAGTCCGCTTGATGTAGAGTCGAAGCTCGATCGCTCCGTAAATGACAAGCACCAAGAGGGAGTTTCTGGCCAGCAGATACAGAATCCACCCCGGCGAAAGCTCCTGCATCACCTCCTTGTCCGGCGTCAGCGCCCACCAAAACAGGAGCGCCAGGGAAAGGAAAATGACGTTCCACGGCACAAAGTAGGACGGCAGCCAGGCGAGCAGCTTCCGCCAGCGAGGCGGAAACTCGAACAGCGGCGCCGTCTCCAGCCTGTCGTTTGGAGTCCAGTCGCCGCGCCTGTTCCTCGTTCCGTGTTTCAGATCATCCATTTGTAGCCTCCGAGGTTCGCTTGTGTGCCTGTGACTTGGCGTCTTGCACCGAATGCTGCGCGACGATTGCCGACAGTTCGGCATCGAGATCCGCGACTTCGGCCCCGCCAGCCATCAGACGCCGAATTTCGCCGGGGTTCAGGTCGACCTTGGAGCCGCTGCCAATCACTTCGCCCAAGGACAGGAACGTGTACCTGTCGGCGGTCAGCTGGGCGTGGATCTCGTTGTGCGTGATGAAGATGATGGCGATGTCCCCGCGTGCCCGCACCCTGAGAATGGACTTCAGGACTTCCAGCTGCTGTTTCTGACCAAGCGCCGACGTCGGCTCGTCAAGAATCAGCACGTTGGCGCCAAAGTAGATTGCCCGGGCGATTGCCAGCGATTGCCTCTGTCCGCCCGACAATGTTCCCACCGGCTGTTTTGCGTCGGAAAGCTCGATGCCGATCTTCGCCATTTCCTCGAGCGCCACCCTTGCCATCCTTCGATCGTCCAGCATGCCCAGCAGTTCGGGACCCTTGATCAGTTCTCGCCCCATGAAGAAATTGCGTGCCACCGTCATGAGGGGCGCAAGCGCCAGGTCCTGATAGACGGTGCCGATGCCGACGTCGGCGGCGTCCCGTGGAGACCGGAACTTCATCGGCTTGCCGCGCACGAGAATCTGTCCTTCGGTTTGCCGATGGACGCCGGCGAGGATCTTGATCAATGTGCTTTTGCCAGCGCCGTTGTCACCCAGCAGGGCATGGATTTCGCCGGGGTAGACATCGAAGTCAATGCCCCTCAGCGCGCTGAAGGCGCCGAAGTTCTTGCTGATGCGTTTTAGTTCGACAACAGGTTTCATGCCTGCCGGGTCTCCTTGGTTAGCGGTACAGTTCAAGTTCGGAAACGACTCCCTTCAGCGCAACCAGCCCAACAAGCACGACGCCGAGGCAGACCTGGTACGCGAATATGTTCACTCCGAGAATGATGAGGCCGTGCTTGAGAAGAAGCAGGGTCACCACGCCGAGCAGCGCGCCCCAAACCGTGCCGGATCCTCCAAGAAGAAGGCATCCGCCAATCACCACGGCGGCGATCGATTCAAGCTCCATTGCCGTTGCCGTGGTCGTTGAGACGGAGCTGAGACTTGCGGCAGTGATGATGCCGGCAAATCCGGCCAGTCCCGAACAGATGACAAACACCCAGGTCTTGATCGCTCCTGCGGGAACGCCGGTGGCGAGGGCCACGTCCGTATCGCCTCCGACCGCGTAGAGATGATTGCCGAAGCGAAACTTCGAAAGCATGACCGTGAACACGGCCACAAGCAATGCGCAGATCATGATGGAGTTGTGAAGGCCCAAAGTCTTTCCGCCCAACAGCGTGATGAACACGCTGCTTCGAATCTCGTCGTCTATGGTTACGGGAAATCCGTCGGTCACCCATTCCACCATTCCTCGATAGAAAAACAGAAAGCCCAGCGTGACGAGCAGCGATGGCAGTTTCAGGCGCCAGGTCAGGAGGCCGGTCAGGTAGCCGATCGCCGCGGCAAGTCCAAGAGACAGCAGGAGTGACAGTCCCGGCGGAATCGCTTCGTTCAGCAGCAGCACGAACACCATGCTGACAAACGCGTAGACCGAGCCCACCGACAGGTCGAACTCGCCGGACATGATCACCAATGCCTGCCCAATCACGACAATGCCGAGCCAGGATACATCGCGCAGGAGACTCGGAATGTTGTTGAACCATGACGCGCCTATGGTCAGGGCGAAAAACCCCGACAGGATGCAAATGCTTGCGATGGCGATCGCTTCGTTTCGAATCAGAAAAATTCTTGACATTGCCAGCCGCTTTCCGAATCCGGGGCGCCGGTTCTCAGGTTACGCTGTTGGCTGTGTTGACGCGGAGATGACCTGCGACACGATCAGGAATCCAATCAGCAGCGCTCCCACCAGACCGATGTACCACGAGGTTGGAGCTCCGAGCATCATGAGCCCGCCTTTCAGGCTTGAAAGCACGAACACTCCCAGAACCGGTCCCCAAATCGAGCCGGACCCGCCTCTCAACGTGCATCCGCCAATCACTGCCGCCGCTATCGCTTCCAATTCCAGCTTTATGCCGCTGGTCGAGTACACGGAGCCTTCCTGGAACAGCACGAGGATGCCGGACAGTCCGGCAAATGCACTGCAGACCATGAATGCCTTGATCTTTGTGGCCGCGGGAGAAATGCCGTTTGCAAGAGCAGCGCTGGCGTCCCCGCCCACGGCCAGCACATGGCTGCCGAACCTCGTCCTGGAAAGCACAATGGCGAGGATGACCGTGGCGACAAGCAGAACTATGAATGTGTTGTTGAGATCGAATGTCTTGGCCTTTGCCAGCAACACCAACGGATCCTTCCGAAACTCCCTTGGGATCGAAAGACTGAAACCCTGTGTGGAAATGTAGGCGATTCCCCGGAGCACGAACAGGGCGCCGAGGGTGACGATCATGGAGGGAACCTTGAAGTACACGGTGAAGACGCCCATGACCAGGCCGATGAGGCTGGATGCCGCCAGGGCGACAAGGAATGCAGGGGCGACGCCGAGCGTCAGAATGTCCATGGCCCATATGGCAACGAGGCCGGCCACAGCGAAGGTCGAACCAACCGACAGATCAATTTCTCCCGAAGACATCAGAAAGGCCTGTCCAATGGCGATTAGTCCCACCTGGGCCGTGACCCTGAACACGCTGGGGAGAGTTGACAGCCAGGCTCCGCCGGTGGAGATCGTGAAGAACAGCACGACCAGAATTGTGCCAATGACAACGCTGGTCTCGGGCCTGGCAAGCGCTGTTCTCCAAAACGACATTTGTTGATGCTCTGCAAATTGGTCCTGACGTCGGCGGCGCTTCCGGTGCATAGCCGCCGGGCGGGGGCGGACGGGCCGTTGCCGGCCCGCCAGTCAGCCAATTGTCGGACGCCTAGAACGGCGACAGATCGTAGTAGGTGTCTTCGCCAAGAACGCCGATTACCGTGGTCTTGATCGATTCCACATTGGTTTCATCGATTATGGCCGGGCCGGTAATGATCGGCCTTACCGGGAACATGCCGGTTTCCTTGTACTGGTAGAGCATCTCGTAGGCAAAGGGCGCCTGGATTGGGAATTGCTGCCCAAACGAGGCGTGGCACTTGCCTGCCAAAATGCACTCCAGCGATGTCGGTGCCTCGTCCGAGGTCAGAATTGCAACGTCCTCCCGACCCAGCTCCTCCAGCACGTCGACAGTCCACTTGTGCGTAAGGGCGCTTCCAAAGATGATGCTCAGATCCGGGTTAGACTGGACATAGGCTCGAATGACGTCCTTTGCCTTCTGCGGTTCCTCGCCAGTCGCCACCTTGTCGCTGACGACGCCTTCAGGCATTGCCTCGAAGAATCCATCGGCGCGCTGTTCCTGACCAGCGTGGCCGAGGTGGCTCATGAGATAGGCAACGCGTGTGGGCTGGACGGTGCGCAGCACGTGCCTGGCCATTACCTCGCCGACGATTTGCTCGTTGGCGCCAACCCAGGAAAGATAGAGGCCATCGAGCTTCTCATTGTCCTCAACGGAGGGTGGATGAGAGGTTACCGAAACAAACGGTATGCCCTTTTCGGCTGCCGAACGAAGACTTGGCAGCATCGCGTCGACCGAGGAGATGTGCATGGCAATGCCATCCGGATTGGCGTTGATGACCGTGTCCAGGAACTTGGCATGTTCGGCTGGATCATAGTTTTCCGGTCCCACATACTTGATTTCGACTTCCGGATGCGAAGCCATGTAGGCTTCGCCGGCTCGGATGTGGAACTGGACGTTTGCGTCGGTCATTCCCCAGAGCACATGGTAGAAAGTGTATTTTGTCTGTGCGTTGGCAACCGAAGCAACCGCAAGCGCCATGGCGGCGGCGATCGCAAGCGCAACACTCCGAGTCAATCTCATTTTGATCCTCCCTTGATGAAATCCCATTCAATTCAGCGCGTTGCCAGCGTCAGGCTCCGCAGCTTGAACCAATTTCACGTCGTGGAGCGGGACGCAGAACAACCGCCCGGGACAGCATTCAAGAATCTTGCCTTTGTGTCAATATGATTTAGAAGTTTGGGCGCTTGATGTCTCAAAAACGCTCACATATGAAGCATGGAAATCAGATGCGCGCCGTTCCTGATTTAATTTGAGATTGCCATCGGAGTTTCGGATCGAGTTTGAAAAACATGAGACGTGTAAGGATCGCAGACATTGTTCGAGAGTCCGGGTTTTCCCGGGCGACCGTGGACAGAGTTCTCAACAGCCGCAAGGGAGTTCACCCGCGCACCCGGGCCGTGATTGAGGCGGCATCCCGCTCGCTGCGTCATCGGCAGGAGACGCCGCCCAACGGCGGCATCGAATGCGACATCCTGTTCAGACTGGGCAGCGGAATGACCGGGCAGGTCAAGGCGGCGATAGAATCGATCGGCGGCGGCGATGTCAGGTTCTTCAACATGTACCAGCAGACCGAGGGCGCCATTGCAGCCAGGGTGCGGCGCCTGTGCGAAGACACTTCGCGCCCGCTTGTCCTTTGCGTGAAGGACACCGAGCGCTCGAGGATCCTGCTGACCGAGGCCCGCAAGCGTGGAAAGAAAGTCGTCGCGTTGATTTCGGACCTGCCTGAGGAGGCCCGGGATTCCTATGTCGGAATCGACAATCGGGCGGCGGGCAAGACTGCGGCGTTTCTGACCGGACGCACTTTCGGCGACAGGCCGACCAACGTTGGCGTTGTTCTTGGCGACTACGCCTTCAGGTGTCATGAAGATCGTGAAATCGGATTTCGGACCTGCCTGCGAGAGTACTTCCCCAGGCTTGCGCTCGCAGCCGAGGTGCAGGGCGAAGACAATCCCGACAGGACCTATCGGGCGGTGCTTGAGATGTTGGAGCAGCATCCGGCCATCGCCGCAATCTACAATCTAAGCGGCGGCAACGAGGGACTCGCCAGGGCGCTGGTTGAAACCGGCCGCAGGGACGACATGCTGGTGATTTCGCATGAGGTCAATTCCGTGACCATGCCTCTCATGCACAGCGGAACCCACGACTATCTGATTTCTCAGGACCCGCACCGTCTCATTTCCGAGGCATTCAGGGTGTTGCGCCAGTCCGCCGTCGACCATCGAACCGAGCGTGTGCTGCTGGACTATTCGATACACACGCCTTTCAACATTCCCTCATATGCAAGGCAATTCGGAATTGGCGAGTGGCGCCGGCCTTCGGCGGACACACCCTGAGTCCTGCAAGCCCGGTCGCTTCGCTCCATTCTCCGGCAAGTCCACCCGCAGCGTCTCTTGAGACGCCGATCATGGTTCGACTTGAAGCGCATTTCCCGGCTCGACGCGGCCCACCGGGCAACCAGCCGTGTAGATCGGCTTGCATAGTGCAAGCGAAACACAGCTCCCGTCTTGCCGGCCACGTCGACTGTCGGACTGGCGCAGGCGGGTTCCGAACCCTTCATGCCTACTGGCCACGCCTTCCTCCAAATCCCGCCGCCAGATCCTGGCGTTCGAGAACGCCGACCATGCCTTCATGTCCGCTTCCGACGAATGCCCCCTGGACAGTTCCGGCGTCTCCGCCGGTCCGAGTGAAGAAGTTCGACTCAACCTCAACCGTGTAGCGCAGGTCTCCGTCGTCCCACCTGTTGCCTTCAAAGTCTTCCAGGTCTGTGAACTCCAGTCGACCGTCAAGCGACTGGAGCGCGATGTCCAGCCGCGCTTCTCCCACAATCTTGGCCTCGTCGGGAGTGTAGCCCACAAGCGCGCCGCTCCACACAACCGTGCCGGAGATGGCTTCATTGTTCGCCAGATCCTGGCTGGGTTTCGGTCCGTAGGCCCACGGCTGAGGCAAACCGTTCGCAAACGCGGCGCCAAACCTGGCGGTTCCTCCCCGAACCTGGAATTCGCCCAACAGGTGCGCGGATGAAGAGCTCCATGATCCCAAGCTTTCCACGGTCAACTCACTGGGCTGAAGGCCTGTTGGAAGACGGTCATAGGCGGCGAAAAGTGCGTGCCGGTCAATGCCTTCAAACAGGAAGCTGTCGCCGTCCAGTTGGACCAGCGTGTCTGTGAGGACTGAATTGGGAAACTGGCTGCTGGGAATGTGTCCCAACATGCCCATTGCGTGCAGGATTTCATGAATCAGAACGGCAACCTTGTACCTGTCGCTGTCGAATTCTCCAGTGAATCCGCTTGTGTAAATTGTCACCTTGCCCCAAATCGCGCCTGCCTCCGCAACCCTGTACAGCTGCGTGTCCGGATCGACCTCGTCCACATACCAGAAATTTGCGCTCGCGGTGCCGAGGTTGTATTTGCCGTCACTTTCCGGAGGAGGTTCAGCGCTGAACGTTACGCCGATTCTGCCCTCCGCCTCGTAGGCATAGTCTGAGGCGATCCTCAAACGTTTGTCATGGGGCAGGGCTGTGTTGACAATCTTGACGGCGAATTCGGTCAGTTTCCTCTGTTTCTCGGTTGCGCTGCCTTCGATTTGAACCACAGGCGCTTGGTTGAACTTGACGAGTCCCGAATAAGAGTCGTAGGGAAGAACCTGATTCTCCAAGTACGCAACCACATCGGATGCGCTGCTGACGTCGTCGCTGGTTCCTTCCCTCAATGCGATGCCGTTGCGATTTCCGGCGTCCGAAAACGTGCCGCTTGGACGCGCGTTGTAACCTATGTGGTAACTTGTTGGCGTTGCGTAGACTGGCGAAGCTGGCACGGAGGTGGATTGAGCGCCTCCACTCTGCAGGACAACCGGCTGAAGCACCCCGATGACCGGCTGATCCTGGAAGTCTTCGCCATCTTCAGGATCGTCAGCCGGAGGAACTTCCGGTGCAGGCGAAGCGCCACCGCCACCGCCACCGCCACCGCCGCAACCGACCATTGCCAATGAAGTGACGAGGAAGACAATTGAGAGAAATCTGTGCAGCATGAGGTTTTTGTCCTTCGTCTCTTGAATGATCCTGACCGTTGCATGTCCGTACGGATTCCTGCCGACAAAGGCAAAGGCCCTGTCGCCTGGAAAGCCATCGCACTGCCAGAATGCATCATGGGTTGCTTGCCTGGTGTCGATCGGGCGGCAACCTTCCGGTTGAACGAAACGCGAGGACGCGAGCGCAAAACGGCATTGACTTGTCCTTCACAAGTCAGGACGCATTCGCTTTCCACACGGATCAAAGGTTGCACCGTTGACGACACGGCCGGAATGCAAGGTACCTGCCATGTTGATCGCCACTTGTGTGCCGTTTCGCCGAGCAGCCCTATCGGTCAGATCAGCGAGGGCCAGCGGCGCCCCTACCCGAAATCCGAAAGCGGCGGATGTGGTCTTTCCGACAAATCTGTTCTCATGCATGACGGGTTCGTTGCCGAGAGGAACTGCATCGATGTCGTCAAGAACGATTGACACTATCCGGTTTTCGCATCCATCGACCCGCATTCTCTTCAAAGCTGCACTGCCGATGAATTCCTTGCTCCAATCGACGGCAAAGCCAAGCCCTGCCTCCATCGGCGAAATGTCGCTGTCCAGTTCGTGGCCATACGCCAGAAACCTCTTCTCGATGCGCATGGATGTCTGCGCATGGAGTCCGGCCGGTTCTGCGCCGCAGGCGCGGATGGCGGCGTAGACGGCCTCGGCGGCGTCAGCCCGACAGCAGAGCTCCCAGCCAGCTTCACCGACATAGGAGAGGCGAACTGCGCGAACCTTGTGGCCTGCAATCATTGCCTCTCCCGACCGGAAATATCCCAGTCCATTCAGCGAGCCTGCTCCCACCGCCTCCGCAACGGTTGCCGCCCCTGGTCCCATAAGGCCGATGATGGCGAAGTCGCGTGACCGATCGACGACAGTCACGCGTTCCCGTTCAAGAAGGTGCCGATTCAGCCATGCCAAGTCCTTCTTTGTCGCCGTTGTTCCGACGAAGAGGCGGAAGCGGCTTTCGTCCAGGCGAATTGCCGTCAGGTCGCTTTCGATTCCGCCGCGGTCATTGAGCATGGACGTGTAGATCGCCCGTCCGGCTGGCCGGTTCATGCGGTTGCTGCAAACCCGCTCGAGAAAACTGCAGGCATCGGCGCCGGCGACCTCAATCTTTCCAAACGTGGACTGCTCGAACATGGCGACCCCTTTGTGGGCGGCAAGGACTTCCCGCCTGACCTGTTCGTTCCAGTCCGGCTGACCGAATCCCAGAACCGGCTCCTCATTCTTGCGAAAGTACAAGGGTCGTTCCCAAGCCCCCACCTGACCGAAATGCGCTCTTTCGCTCGTCCAGATCCGGTGAAGCGGAGTTGCCCGCAGATTGCGCGCACTCGTCCATTGTCTGCCGGGATAGGAGATCTCATAGTGCTTGCCGAGAACTTCCGGCACACGGGTCGTCAATGCACTCAGCGAATTGAATTCCGGCGCAAACCGCTTGGGGTCGGCTTCGTGCAGATCCACCGGCGGGTACCCATGTTCCACGCAGTGCGCGAGAGCCATGCCGGCGCCGCCTGCGGTGGCGACGCCGACCGAGTTCATGCCGCATCCAAGAAACAGCCCCTGCGTCTCGGCGGCCTCGCCCAGCAGGAACGAACCGTCGGGAGTGAAGCTTTCGGGACCATTGAGCAGCGTTCGGACCTCCGCGTGCTCAAGGGCCGGTATCCGGTGAATTGCGTTGAAGGTCATCGGCTCGAAGTGGTCCCAGTCCTCCTGCAGCAGCTGGAACGCGAAGTCGTCGCCCAACGTTCCTGGCGAGATTGGCTTGCCCTGCGGCTCGAAACAGCCAACGAGAAGCCCGCCTCCCTCGTCACGGATGTACAGATGGCCATCATGGTCCGACAGAGTGGGAAGGTGGCCAACGATGCCGTCAATCGGCTTGGTCAGCAAGTAGAAGTGTTCGCAGGCCAATGCCGGAATCTCAACACCGGCCATGGCGCCAGCCTCCCTGCTCCACAGTCCGGTGCACAGGGCGATCGCATCGCAACGGACATCTCCCCTCGTGGTTTCGACACCGACGACCCTGTTGCGCCTGGTCTTGATTCCGGTCACGGAAGTGTTCTCGTGAATGGCGGCCCCGCGCGATTTGGCGCCCTTGACCAGAGCTGCGCAAAGATCCGATGGGCCAACGCGGCCATCGTCGGGCGACCAGACGGCGCCCACGACGTCTTCGGCATTCATCAATGGCCAGCGTTCCTTTGCCTCGCCCGGGCTGATCGAATCGGCGCGCACGCCAAACAGATGGGCAAGCGCCTCCTGTCGCTTGATGTGGATCAAGCGATCGCTGTTCGTGGCGATGGAGAGCGAGCCCCTGTTGATCCAGCCCGTTTGCTGGCCGGTTTCCTCTTCCAGTCTGGAGTACAGATCGATCGAATGGCGAATGAGATGCGTCAGGTTCTTCGTCGAACGCAGCGCCCGCACCTGGGCTGCAGAGTGCCATGTCGTGCCCGAAGTCAGCTGATTCCTCTCAAGGAGGATTGAATCGGCAATTCCGTTCGCAGCCAGATGATACAGCGTCGAGCAGCCCATTATCCCGCCCCCAATGACGACGACGGAGGCGTGGTTCGGAAGACTTGTCATGGCTCAACCTGTCAACAATAGATTGCGCGAGTCGTAAACCGGGTCCGATGCAACGGTCGCGTCATGTGTTTGCAGCAGAACTTGCACCTTGAGAGCGGTGCCGGGCCCGATGCCTGTGCAGTCCAGCCAGCCGACCGCGATCATTCTGCCAGTTCGCCAGCCCATGCCACCGGAAGTGATGAATCCGACAAGCCGGCCGTCCTTCAGCACCGGTTCCGTGCCCCAGCACGGAGGAGCTGCCGGGTCCATTTGCAATGTCACAAGGCGCTTGGTTGGCGGCGTGTCTCTTTCGGCATCGACGGCCTCGCGGCCAACAAAGTTCCTGCCGGTGGAACAGAAACGCTGCATGCCCGCCGCATGCGGCGTGACCTCGGTGGTCAGTTCGGCGCCCCAGCTCCGATATCCCTTTTCCAGCCGCAACATCCCCATTGCGCGGCTTCCAACCATCGTCGGCCGCATGCCAGTCCGTCCGTCCGCAAGCGCATCGAACAGCGCCTTCTGACTGGGCACGTGGCATTGGAGTTCCCATCCGAGCTCGCCTGAATACGAAACCCGGACCGCCCTGCAGGCTGTGTTGCCAATTTCGACACGCCTTGACGTCATGAAGGGGAAATCGTCGAAGGCATTGCCGGACAGGCCATTCAGCAGGGTTCGGCTGTCGGGGCCGGCAACTCCGAGAATTGCAGTCTGCTCGGCAATGTTCTCGATTCGGACTTCGAATCCTTCGCTCAAATGTTCCAGCCAACGCTGGTAGAAGGCAATTCCCCGGGTTGCTCCAACGAGGCAGAACGTGTCGGATCCATGGTGGTCGATTGTCACGTCGGCGACAATTCCGCCGCGTTCGTTCAGCAACAGCGAAAGTGCAACCCTGCCCGGTTTCTCAGGCACGTTCGCCGAGGCGGCATGTTCAAGAAAGGCGCGGGCGTCGGGACCTGAAATCCGCAGTTTGCCGTATGTGGACATTTCCGTCAGTCCACACCCGGCGGCCAGAGCCTTCGCTTCATTGCCGACGTGCTCCCACCAGTTCGGACGGTGAAAGCTTGGTTCGTCCCTGGGCTCTACGCCGTCCGGCGCATACCAAAGCGGCACTTCCCAACCGTAGGCCTGCCCCATCACCGCGCCCCGCGCCAAAAGGTCGCCGTACAGCGGCGTGGTCTTCAGCGGTCGGCCGGATGTGCGTTCAAGGCCGGGATAGGCCACTTCGTACCGGACGGGCAGGATCTCGTAGGTTCGTTCGCGGGCGAAGTTTTCCGTCGTCCAGTCGCCGAACCTGGCGACATCGACAAAATGAAGGTCCAGTTCCGGCCGTCCTTCCAGTATCCACTGACTCATGGCCAGACCGATCCCGCCAGCCTGCGCGATTCCTCCGAGAAAGCCGCAGGCAACGAAGTAACCCGGCACGCCCGGCAGCGGGCCGACAATGGGCAGTCCGTCCGGGGAAAAGCTTATGGCGCCGTTGACGGTTCGCCTTATGCCAGCTGAATCGATTGCCGGAACGCGGTGACTGATGGCGTCCAGACTGTCCTCCAGTCGGTCGAGGTCGCTTTCAAAGAGCTCCTGGCTGAAACTCCACGGGGCAGGGCCGCCGTTCCAGGCGGCGCGGCAATTCCTCTCCCAGGGACCGAGCAGCAGTCCCTTGCCCTCCTGGCGCATGTAGTACTGGCTGTCGGTGTCCCGCACCACCGGCAGTTCATGGTCCAGAGCTGCGATTTCAGGCATTGCCTCGGTAATCAGGTACTGGTGTTCCATGTTGGTGACCGGAACTGTTGCCCCAACCATCGCGGCAACCTCACGGGCCCAGAATCCGGCGCAGTTTACGATCGTTTCGCACTCGAACTCTTCGTCGACCGTCGACAGGCGCCAACTTCCCGACGCAAGGCGACGGATGGCAACCACCTGGGCATTCGTCCTGATCCTGCCGCCCAGTTGCCGCGCGCCCGCCGCGAGGCCCATGGTCACCGAGTACGGGTCTACGTGGCCTTCCTCGGGATCCCATGCGCCTCCTTCGAGGTCCGAGACATTCAGGAGAGGGTGTTTCCGCTTGATATCCGCTGGCGAGACCAGTTCGTACTCGATTCCAAGGCTTCGGAACTTGCCGGCGAGGTGCCTGAACTCCACCATCCTTTCCCGGGACTGGGCAAGGAAGAAGCCGCCCACAACATGGGAATCGACCGGCTGTCCAACTTCCTCGTCAAGTCCGTCATAGAGCCTGAGCGAATAGGCTTGCAGCAGCGACAGATTCGCATGGACCGACTGCGCATGAACGTTTCCGGCAGCGTGCCAGGTCGCGCCCGCGGCAAGATCGCGTCTTTCAAGCAGCAGGACATCCCTTTCGCCAGCCTTGGCAAGGTGGTACAGAACCGACACGCCGACAATCCCGCCACCCACAACAATGATTCTTTTGGTATTTGCCATGGAAACGCACTTTCACATTGTCGACGGTTCGAACCGGGCATGTAATGCATGTTGCAAGAACATTCCATATGGGTTACAGTGCTTGCACTTCCGACCGGCTTTGGTGAATTGTCCATGCAGACAGCAACGGCATTGAATGTCCAGATAGCGGCAGCGTTCGAGGCAGGAGGCCCCGGAGTGTGGCCTTTCGCGATGTACGCGGCATGAAGTTCGGCAGCAATTGCCCAAGGTTGACGCAAGATTTCGGCCAGTGCGACAGGGAACGCCTGCGCCCTGCGTCGACAGCCGCGGAACCAATTGCTTCGGTGGAAGACACGAGTGCGTGGCGATTTGTGGAGCATGAGACCTTGGCTGCGTCAAGAGCCTTCAAAAACAGGTGCGCGCCCGGCAACGGAAGGGATCGGGCTGCGCGACGCGTGCTCAACGTCTGGGCAACGTCGTTCACCGCCAGGTATATTCAAATCTGCGCGATCTTTTCCTTGCGGCAGACTTGCGAACGGTGTATCGGCAGATCGAACTGCATGATTGCCAGGAGAAGAAGTGCATGACCGTGATTTGCGGCCTATGCATCCAAATGCCACAGCACAGGCACGGAAAGTTCACGGGAAACCGATCGTTCAAACGTATGGAGAAATTGACATGTACAGAATTGTAGCAAGGGCCAGCGCACTAGCGGCCGCGTTTTTCATGGGATTGGCGGCGCTGCCGGCAATGGCGGACACGCTCGACGACATTATCGAGCGTGGTGTGCTCGTGGTTGGCGTCAAGGCCGACTATGCGCCTTGGGGAATGCGAGATTCGGACGGCAATCTGGTCGGAATGGAACACGACATGATTGCGGACTTCGCAAGGCGCCTGAGCGAACACGCAGGAAAGCCCATCGAGGTCGAGAAAATAGTGGTTGTCGCGTCCAACCGCATGCAGTTCCTTGAGCAGGGCCAGACGGACATGTTCATTGCCACAATGTCCAACAAGCCCGACCGCCGCAAGGTCGTCGGCATTGTCCAGCCTGACTACTATTCGTCCGGCGTCGCTGTGCTTGCACACAAGGACTCGGGCATTGACGGCTGGGCATCGCTTGAAGGAAAGAAGATCTGCGGCATCCAGGGAGCTTGGTACAACAAGGACCATGGCCTCAAGAACGGCGCGGAAATCGTTGCGTTCAAGGGCGTCACCGAAGTGGAGAAGGCAGTTCTTGACGGCCGTTGCGTCGGATGGGTATACGATGACAGCGCATTCATTCCCCGCAAGGTTAACGAGCCCGAGAAATGGCAGGACTACGCAATCGGCACTCCAACAGTCGACGATGTCCCCTGGGGAGCGGCAGTGCGGCTTGAAGATCGTGAGGCCCCGCTTGGCAAGTTCCTGTCGGCGGCAATCATCGATTGGCACAAGTCCGGCCTCTTGATAGAGCTTGAGGCGAAGTGGGGGATCCCGGCAACGGCGTGGCTTGCAGAGATGCAGCAGAAGTGTCTCGCTGACGACCCGATCTGCAACGATGCATACGACGAAGGCGAATAGCCTTCACATGATTGACAGTCGGCCGACATCCTAGTCGGCCGGCGGTTGTATTCGCAAGGGAGGCGGTTGGGCTTTCAATGGAATTCGTTTGGGAATGGTTTTACTGGCTTTATGACGTCCACGGGATAAAGCTGACGATCTTCTACGACGAATGGGACCGAAACAGGTTCATTCGCGGCATGTGGACAACCTTCCACCTTTCGGCCTTGTCCATATTCCTCAGCATTGTCATAGGCGTAGCGGGCGCTTGGCTGCAAATGTCGAATCTCGTCTGGATGCGCAGGATTGTGCAGGCGTACATCCAGTTCTTCCGCAACACCCCACCACTCATTCAGCTCTACTTCTTCTATTTCGCGGTTGATGCAGCGCTTTCGCAATTGTTCGGGATAACCGGTGGCGTGCTGGGCAGCTATGGCTGGGCCGTGGTGTCGCTGTCGTTCTTCGCAGGCGCATTCAATGTCGAGATATTCCGCGCCGGCGTTGAATCGGTTCCAAGGTCCACGACCGAGGCGGCGGAAGCTCTTGGGTACACACGACTGCAGATCTACCGATATGTGACGCTTCCCCTCGCCTTCAGGGTCTGCCTGCCGTCTCTCAACAGCAACCTCATCAACCTGTTGAAGACGACAACGGTTGCATATGCAATCGCCGTTCCTGAAACTCTTTATGTCGCCAACCAGATCTGGTCGGACGAGTACAATGTCTTCGAGATGATGAACGTGGTCTGGATCGTCTACATCGTTTTTGTGGGCTTCCTGGTCTGGCTGATGCACAGATGGGAGAAGTCCATCAAGATACCGGGGTACGGAAATTGAACGTCCGGGGAACAAGCCGCCATGTCCATGGCGCCAAAACCGATCTTCCGGTCATCAAGCCGTTCGTCATTGGCAATGCCGGAGGACGCTACATCGAGGGAATGCTGGAATTCACGTTCCAGTGGCGGATTGGCGTTGCGCTGTTCCTGACGCTTGCCGGCTGGATGATGATTGACGCGGCCCATGCACAGGTCCAGGGAGATCCCGAGCAGACGATATTTCAGACATTGATCAAGTGGACCCCTCTGATGTTCTGGGGGCCTTCAGGCGAGTTTGGAGGTTTCATACTGAACATTGTCGTCAGCTTCATTTCGATGGCGCTGGGCACGTTCTTCGGTCTCTGGGTCGGAATTGGGCAGGTTTCGCCGAACAGGCACCTGCGCCGCTTCTGCTGGGCGATAACGCAGCTGTTCCGCAATTCGCCCTGGCTCGTGCTTCTTTTCTATTTCATGCTGCTGCTGCCGTTCTCGCTGCAGTTCGGCGACATCCGGGTCGACATCCCGGGATGGACGAAGGCGACGTTTGCCCTGTCGCTGCCGATCATGGCCAACGTTTCGGAAATCGTCAGGGGAGCGATCGCCTCGATACCGACCGGTCAGTGGGAATCCGCAGAAAGCCTTGCGTTTTCCCGAACCCAGACCATGTGGCGCGTCATTTTGCCACAATGCATCAAGCGGATGATTCCACCGTGGATGAACTGGTACTGCATCCTGACCATGTCGACGCCCCTCATTTCGATACTTGGCGTCAATGACGGGATGACCTTGACACAGAATGCACTTGCCGCCGAGGGACGCAGCGAATTCCTGATTCCGATGTACCTTTGGCTCATGCTTTGGTTCTTTGTCTACAGCTATCCGATTGCCATGTGGACACGGCGTCTTGAGCACAAGTTTGCCATTGAATCGTAGGAAGACTGCCATGAACAACTTGAATTGGGCATCCGATCAACCCATTGTTTCTCTGAAGAACGTGCACAAGTCGTTCGGCGATCTTGAAGTTCTCAAGGGTGTTAGCCTTGATGTCATGCAGGGCGAGGTGATTTGCATCATCGGACCGTCGGGTTCGGGAAAGTCCACGTTGATACGATGCATCAACGCGCTGAACGACATTCAGTCAGGCTCCATTACCGTTGAAGGCCAGGAGGTCCACGACCCCAAGCTGAACAAGCTTGAGCTGCGGAAGAAGGTGGGCATGGTTTTCCAGCAGTACAACCTGTTTCCGCACAAGACTGCGCTGGAAAACGTCATGATGGCGCCTGTGCTGGTGTTGAAGCAGAACAAGGACGACGTTGCCAGACTTGCCCAAACCTTGATCAGGAAAGTCCGGCTTGACGGCAAGGAGCACAACTATCCGGGGGAATTGTCCGGCGGTCAGCAGCAGCGGGTTGCCATAGCCAGGTCGCTGGCAATGAACCCGCAAGTCATGCTGTTCGACGAAGTGACGGCTGCGCTCGACCCCGAAACCGTCAAGGAAGTGCTTGTGACGATCAAGGATCTGGCCGCCGAAGGCATGACCTGCATCCTGGTCACTCACGAGATGGGTTTTGCCCGTGAAATCGCCGATCAGATATATTTCACCGACGGCGGAGTAATTGTTGAACACGGCCCACCGGAAACGTTTTTCTCCCGCGCCAAGGACCCGCGCACAAAGGAGTTCCTGAGTCAAATTCTTTGACGGTTCGGGGCTGACAGGTTTCCACGCCGTCGGCAGGCAGCTTCGCACAGGCTGAAGGGTTGCGTCCGGGATTGCCGGAAGTTCAGTCCAAGCAGCCGAACAACCCATCCACATCCACGCGTCCAATGCCCCGCAGTCCGGAGCGCAACGCGCATTGGCGGAAGATCCATTCTCGACCGCGTTTCAGGTCTGCGCGGGAAGGATGATGGCCAAGCCAAGTTGATGGACCTGGAAGCGTTCCAGTTTCCGAACCGACAGCCGTCTGCCTTGTTCGAGGACAATGTGGCCCTGCCCCTGCCGAAGATCGGTGTGCCGACAAATTCGGCATTGCCGTTTCCCGGCGTGTTGGGAGCAGCTGTGAAGGCAAGCCACAAATGGCGACAACTGTTCCATTGGAGATGTCGGACGGCCAGCTTCAGGATGTGCGAATTCCCACTTTGTCCTTCGGGCTGACAGAAATCAGAGGACCTTGACCATAGACAAGCGGAAATGCCGGCAGCGTTGCGGAACATTGTCCGTTCGATCATTGCTTGACTGCAGACGAAGCCTTGGCCTTGCCAAGGCGACTGAATGACAATTCAGGATCATCTTCGGGAACTCGGCAGCGATCGGGAAGAGATGTCCAGGTCGAAGTCGCAAGTCCACGACGAGGAGGATTCAGGACACGCTGGAGGATTTGGACGGTTTCACCGAGAGATCGCCTGCAGGTCGGCAATTCTTCGTTGGGGGATGTCGTTTTGGATTGGACCTAGACTTGGTCAAGGTCACTGCGAACTGCGCTGGGACGCATGAGCATCCAAGCATGGCTGCCTGGCCCAGGGGGGATCAAGCTGCCCCGCAGCCGTTGCGTTGCGGATCATTGTTTGCGGGATGAATGCAAGGGCTTGAAGGCTTCGGCTGACGATTGTCGGAGGATTGGGATTGCTCTTGGTTGAGCCCGCAGCGGCGGTGTCGCCGATGGCGGCGCTGCTGCGCCATTGGTTGGGATAGACCCGTCAAGCAGTGTTGCCATTGTCGAAATGCAGGCTGCTCCCACTCGAAGGGAAGCCAGTTCTGCATTGGGACGGCGTGCTGGGTCCGCTCCAAAGGGAGATTTGCCGCCGGAACTGTTTCAGATTTCATTGCAGCGCTGCCGAGACTTCAATCGCGCAGACGTCCGGCGTCCCGGCGCCTGCTCGCAGGGAACAGGCTGGACCCGGGACGCCGAATGGCAGGACTAGTTGTTTCTGTTCCGATCCCTGCGGCCCCTGCGGCCGTCGTCATCATCCCACTGTTCGTCCTGCGAGATGCTGCCGTCGCCGTCAGTGTCGAGTCTCTGCACGATGTCGCCAAATGGCCGATCGTATTCCTCTCGCGTTATGATGGCGTCGCCATCAGCGTCGAGCATCTGAAACACCCGCACAGTCATTGGCTGCGTGAATTCCTGCCACAGCTCCGAGAACTCGTCGAGGCTCAGGTTGCCGTCGCCGTTGGCGTCGTGGGCTTCAAGGCGTTCGATGCGAAACGCGTCGATTTCGGCTTGGGTGAGCGTGCCGTCTCCGTCCGCGTCAATCGTTTCGAACAGTCCCGCCGCTGACATGCCAAATGGACCGTCGTCGAAAAGATCCATTCCTCTGCCCTGACCGCCGAAGCCTCCGTGATCGGCCTGAGCCACGCCCGCCAGAGCTACACCGCCCAGCGCTGTAACGACACTGATGATGATCAGGTTGTTCGTCTTGTCCTTCATTGGTTCTCTCCTTCCTGGATTGATGTTGGCAGTCAATCAGGTAGGCAGGCACAGCAGCCAATCCAGTTGCCAATGCGGCCAATGTGTCGCCGATTGTGTCCGAGGCCTGACATGACACACTTTGTTACAATTCCTTTTGCGCAATCGTAGGGGACGCGCCTAAACTACTGCCATGGAAGATTCTCCACACATTCTCGTGGTTGACGACAATCGATCAATCCGCGAGCCGCTGGCGCGGTATCTGAAGCGTCATGACATGCGGGTAACGATGGCCGAGAGCGCGGCAGCTGCACGTCGAGCCTTGCGAACGGCTGCAATCGACCTTGTTGTGCTCGACATCATGATGCCGGGCGAGGATGGTCTTTCCGTTTGCAGGCATCTTCGTGAAACGTCTCAAATCCCGGTCATTCTTCTGACTGCGATGGCCGAGGAGACGGACAGGATTGTGGGCCTCGAAGTGGGTGCGGACGATTACGTCACAAAGCCCTTCAATCCCCGCGAGTTGCTGGCCCGCATCAAGGCTGTGATTCGGCGTTCACGGAGCCTGCCGCCGAACAGCGAGCTTGGACGGAAGCGATTGTACAGGTTCGACCGCTGGTCGCTTGACACTACCCGCCATGAACTCGTGGACGATGCCGGTGTGGTTACACCGCTTTCGACAGGCGAACAGCAACTGCTGGTTGCGCTGCTGGAGAGGCCGGGAATGGTGCTCTCCCGTGACCAGTTGCTTGATCTGACAAGAGGCCGTCGGGCCGCGCCATTCGACCGGGCTGTCGACAATCAGGTCAGTCGCCTGCGAAGGAAGATGGAACGCGATCCGAAGAATCCAAGACTTCTGGTCACCGTTTGGGGCGGAGGCTACCGATTCACGGGAGAGGTGGAGCGCAAATGAGACTGGTGCCCCGAAGCCTTGCCGGACAGCTCACAATGCTGTTGCTGCTCGCGCTGGCCGTCATGCAGGGCGTTGCCGCGGCATTGTTCGCCCTCGAGCGTGTCGAGGCGGTGCGCCATGCATATCGTGACAATGTCATCATCCGAACCGTAACTGTGATCAGGCTGCTTGAGGAAACTCCTTCCCCGCTGCACGAGGCCGTTGTTGTGGCTGCGAGCGCTCGGGTGACACAATATTGGCTGACCGAGGAGCCGGCGGTCGAGACGATTGGAACAGGCGAACAGGCTGCAGCCCTGGCAAGCGGTTTCGCCGTCGCGCTTGACGCCCTCCCTGAGCAAGTGAGGATTGCACCGCTTTGGACTCACTATGGTGACGAACATGACGAAGACTCGGGCCAACGTGGTTCCCATCGAGACCCGGAGGACCACGACGATCGAGAACGGCATTCGGACCGCCGCACTCTCGATTGGTTCACGGCATCGCTGGCCTTGCCGGATGGCCGCTGGCTAAATGTCGCCGTGGCGCCGCCGCGTGGATCGCCCTGGGGCCAGATGTTCTTGCTGGCCACCTTGCTGTCGGCGATAGGCATAGCGGTCGTGGCCGTTCTCATGGCGAGGCGCATCGCCAAGCCCATGCGCACATTGGCCGAGGCGGCAGGCCGGTTCGGAAAGGGCGAAGCGGTGGACAACCTGCGCGAAGCCGGACCGGCGGAAATGCGTCAAACACTGCGTGCGTTCAATCTCATGCGTGAACGGCTGGATCTCTACGTGCGAGATAGGACGGCCATGCTGGCGTCGATCTCGCACGATCTGAGGACGCCTATCACGAGCATCAGGCTTCTGTCGGAGTTTGTTGAGGACCGTGAGACGAAAGCCAGAATCGAGTCGGCGCTGGACGAAATGCAGCAGATGACGGATGACGCGCTCCTGTTCATCCGCGACGACATGCGAAGCGAACAGACGCGCAGGACTGACATGCGCGCACTGGTCGACAGCGTTGCGGCCGATCTTGAGGACATAGGACACGAAATTGAGGTTGAAGACGGAGACAGGGTCTTGCTCAACTGTCGGCCGATCTTGATGCGCCGCGCGTTGCGCAATCTGTTGGAGAATGCGGCCGTCTACGGAAGTCGAGCAAAGGCGCGGCTGGTTCGAGAAGATCGTCGGCTGCAAATAGTCATTGAGGATGAAGGCCCGGGCATTCCTGAAGCAGAACTGGAGCGCGTGCTTGAACCATTTGTGCGGCTTGACCAATCGCGCAGCCGCGAAACTGGTGGCTCCGGGCTGGGACTTGCCATTGCACGGACGATAGTGCGAAGTCACGGAGGCACGGTCAAGCTGGAAAACCGCGATGAGGGTGGCTTGCGGGCTACAGTTTCCCTGCCGGGCTTGGACGGCAAATGATCAAGCCGGAACAATTCGCCCGATGGCAGTGGGCTGGCTGCGTCGGGCAATCCGAATCCCAACGGGACGCATTCCGAGCGCCTGACCGTGCCGCAACGATGTAGGCTCAAACTGCTCTCTTGGGCTTCTTCGCTTGCCCTGTCGAACATGCTGCGTTCATCCCTGTCAAAGGCGCAGAGGATGTGGTCAAGTGTTTCACGTTGTTGACTTTAAGTGCGTAGAGCCATGCTTGCAGGACTTTGCTGGCAGTTGCCGCAAACCCACATTGACAGCGTGCGCCGTTGACGAAGAAAGTCATGTCGAACTTGCGTGGTTTTGCTGCACAATCTGGATTGAGGCGGAAGGGTTGGACAGGTAGACGTCCAGCCAAGTTTTTTGAACTCGCCACGACGGCCTTCATGACGTCAATTGCCTTCGGAAAGTTGCCTTTGCCTGCTGCATTGGCACCATTGATCGCCGCCGTCCTTGGAAGGCGAATCTTGCCTTGTCCCGACACATGCTCTCGAACTTGAACGTGAGATCCGTGCTCCCTCGCAGCGCTTGCAACCATGTTTAATTGCGACCTGTCCTTAAAGGACTTGAAGCTTGATACAGAAAGGACAGCGAGCGCCGGTTCATTCCAGCAATTGCAGCACGAATCTGTACGTCGTTGGGAAGAGCGCTTTGCAAATGCACATGTGTCCTGTTGCTGTCGTCTGTCGCCGTCAACTTTGCATTTGCGGACGCAATGAGCCGGAACTTGCTGTTGCGCCGCGCGATTGATAACCTATATGTACGACTTGCAGGCAGGCGAGTTGGCGGAATGGCTACGCAACGGATTGCAAATCCGTACCATACCGGTTCGAATCCGGTACTCGCCTCCAACTGCTCCTGTTCCGCAGTCAGCGGGAGTTGGGAATGACGCCCGCAAACTTCCGTTCATGCATCTTCAGCAAGGTCCGGTTGCAAGACCGGCGAGGTCTGGAACGAGTGATTTTCCTGCCATCCATCACCTGGCTGGCAGAAATGAAAACTCGAAATTGAACTGGCGCCTTGGATTTGTTTCTCGGTGATGTCAGCCAGCTCATGGTTGGTGTTCGCCGCTGGCGGGCGTTTTGCTCCGCGGCAACGCATTTTTGCAGGAGCCACTGAGCGGTCAAATGGCCATGCCGTGGATTCATGAACCAACTGGTCCGTTGCAACTCCCAATCCGTTTGATCTACTGCATTTGAAACAACCGAATTGGCTCGGGATGGCAACATGAACGAAATGCTGTGGCAGCCAGGGAAGGAACGCGTCCAGAAGGCGCAATTGACTGCATTCATGAAGCGGCTCAGTCGCGAAAGCGGCCGAACCCTAGGCGATTACGATGCGTTGTGGCGATTCTCCATTGCGGAGCAGGACACCTTCTGGAATGCGGTCTGGGACTTCTGTGGAGTGGTTGGAGAAAAGGGCTCAAGGATTGTTGAGCCTGGCCAGGACATCCTCACTGCAAGGTACTTTCCCGACGCTCGTCTGAACTACGCCGAGAACATCCTGAAGGCGCAGGGCAACAGGACGGCCATTGTGTTTTGCGGCGAAGACGGCAGTCACCGCGAGATGAGCCATGATGAACTGCGAAACGGCGTTGCCTGCATGCAGGAGGCAATGCGGCAGGATGGCATCGGGCCGGGCGACACTGTGGCCGGAGTGGTTGCGAATTTACCGGAAGCCATAGTCGCAATGCTCGCAACCGCCAGTCTTGGCGCAACCTGGTCCAGTTGCTCGCCCGACTTCGGAGTGGCCGGAATTGTCGACCGGCTCGGGCAGATTCGCCCTAAGCTGCTGTTTGCTACCGACGGTTACTTCTACGGTGGAAAGTGGTTCGACACACTGGCAACCTGCCGCAAGGTGGTTGCCGAAATTCCCGACATCAGCAGACTTGTTGTCAGCGCCTACAGCGGCAACGACCGTGATCTCGAAGACAGCGGCAGTCAGTTTGTTCCCTACGGGCGGTATCTGGCACGTGGCGCAGGTTCGGAGCTTTCCTTCGAACGCGTGTCCTTCAACACGCCGCTCTTCATTCTGTTTTCGTCCGGGACAACCGGACTTCCCAAATGCATTGTCCATTCGACCGGAGGGACATTGCTCCAGCACGTCAAGGAACAGAGACTGTGTTGCGACATCGGCGATGGGGACCGCCTGATGTACTTCACGACCTGTGGTTGGATGATGTGGAACTGGATGGTGAGCGCGTTGGCGTCAGGGGCTGCGCTTGTGCTTTTCGACGGCATGCCGATGCACCCCGAAGCCGACCGGCTTCCGCAACTGGTCGGAGAACAGAAGGCGACGCATTTTGGCGCGTCGGCAAAGTACTTCGACAGTTGCTCCAAGTTGAACCTGCGCCCCGGCCGGAAATTCAATCTCGACTCGCTGAGAACGATTTTTTCCACCGGTTCACCGCTGTCGATCGATTCCTTCCGTTACATTTACCGAGACTGGAAGTCGGATGTATGTCTGTCCTCCATCGCTGGCGGAACCGACATCCTGGGTTGCTTTGTCGGAGGCAGCCCCATCAGTCCGGTGTATGCAGGCCAGTGCCAGAAACGCATCCTCGGAATGGATGTCAGAGTGTTCGACAAGGACGGGAACTCGCTGCGGGGCAAGCCCGGTGAGCTTGTTTGCGCGTCTGCCCATCCAACAATTCCCGTTGGCTTTCTGAACGATCCGGGCGACAAGCGATTCAAGGCGGCGTACTTTGAGCGATTTCCGGGGGTGTGGCACCATGGCGACTGGGTTACCCTGACAGAGCAGGGAGGCATGACATTTCACGGCAGGTCCGATGCCACGCTCAATCCGGCAGGCGTCAGGATTGGAACTGCCGAGATATATCGACCGGTGGAAAGGCTTCAACAGGTGGTGGAAGCCTTGGTGGTTGCCCGCAGCCGCGGCAGCGACGTTGAAATCGTGCTCTTCGTCAGGCTGGTCGATGACTGCCGGCTGTCCGACGGGCTAATCGCGGAAATCAAGCGCAGCATTCGGTTGAACGCGTCGCCCAGACACGTTCCGGCCAAGGTCATAGCGGTGGCGGACATTCCCAGAACACGATCGGGAAAAATTGTCGAACTTGCCGTGCGAGAGGTCATTCATGGCCGGGAGGTCACCAATGTGCATGCCTTGGCCAATCCTGAAGCCCTGAACCTGTTCAGGAATCTCCCTGAATTGTCCGATGACGACGACGCTTGAAACTGGGGGATGCAGGCTGTCGTCCCCCAACGGTTCTCTCGCAATTGGAAAGAGTGGTGGGCGACCCTGGAATCGAACCAGGCGTGGGTCTCCCCGGCGGAGTTACAGTCCGCTGCCGCACCTTGCAGCCCGTCGCCCTTAATCACGGCGTCCCGAAACAGGCCACAGTCCGCGTGATCGCCGCAGCCCGTCCGAACAGTCCGGTCGGCCGTGCAGACGAGATTTCGACATGAATTCATGCCGAGGTCCCATTGACGGCCATTCGTCGAGTTGCGAATACTATTCAGTCTGTTGGCAAACGGCAAGTTGAATCCAGCATCCGGAGATCGAACTGTGCGCAAGTCAGGTCAGTCAAGGCATCCAGCGCATCCGAAACGGCGGCAACTTCGTTCTCGCGCCGCCATCCGGCGGCCGAAGTCCAATCACGCCTATTGGATGTTTGGAATTCATGCAGTTTCAGCGGCGCTTCTCAATCCCGCGCGCAGGAAGCACAGGCTTGTCGTCTCGAAGAACTGCTTCAGAAAGCTCCGGGCGGAGATCAAGTCGTCCGGACTGCGCCCGGAATTTGCAGAGGGAAGGAAGCTGACTGCAGTTATGGGCCAGGATTCCGTTCATCAGGGAGTGGCTCTCAAGGTATCGCCGCTGGAAGTCGTTTCGATTTCCTCGCTGCAGTCCATGGCCGGTGCACGGGCGCGGGTACTGTTGCTTGACAGGGTCAGCGACCCGCACAATGTCGGCGCAATTTTGAGGTCGGCGGATGCATTTGGGGCAATGGCGGTCGTCACAACGCGCCGCCATGCGCCACCCGAGACCGGAGTGTTGGCAAAGACGGCAAGCGGCGCGCTTGAACGCGTTCCCTATGTGCGCATCCCGAATCTTTCGGCAGCGCTGAAGCTGCTGAAGGAGGCTGAATTCAATCTCATTGGCCTGGATTCCGAAGCGGAAGAGGAATTGGCGTTGGTCGGAGAGCGCTTTCGTCAAGGACGCATCGCCCTTGTGCTTGGTTCCGAGGGACGCGGCCTGCGTCCATCAACCCAAGCCGTCTGCGATGGTTTGGCGTCGATTGCCTGCAATCCCAGCCTTGGTTCGCTCAACGTGTCCAATGCAGCGGCGATCGCGCTTTACGAAACGAGGATGCGGCAAACCGACCACGGCAGGTCCTGTTAGGGTCGCTGTGCGGGTGCGGAATTCGGCGGTTCATGCGGTCGGTCGGCGCACCTAACGCTGCGGGCCACTTGCCTGCATTCGATTGCGCCTGGCTTCGTGGCGACCCGGTTCGGTGCAGTGTGGCAACAGCCTGGGAGCGCATTGTGAACATCCAGGTTTCAATGCACTGTGGAGGATGTCTTCCTCCTCCTCCGCAAGACCAATGGAGGCGGCGAATTGACTTGCCTCCCGATGCCACCCAACATTCGGCGTTTCGTGACTGCGAAGTGCGAGACTGTTGACCAATGCCGGAAATCAGCCCAAGTCAGGGAGTTGAACTCCACCGAGCCAGTCAAGGCAGCCTCAAGAAGAACCACAGCATCACTCCGGGAAAAGGGACCATGGAACAATTGTTCAATTTGAAATGCTTGAAGGCATACAGTAAAGAGCCGTTGCGAAGCTATCGGCTCAGGCAAGTCACTCCTGGCGGCCTGTAGACGAGAATTCCAGTTTGTCCACTATGCTGATCAACTAATTTCACGGTACCGACGTTATGACCGAACAGGCGACATATGGCTTTGACACACTGCAGGTTCATGCCGGGTCCGCTCCGGATCCCGCAACTGGTGCACGCCAAACCCCAATTTATCAAACGACGGCCTACGTGTTTCGGGATTCGGAACACGCGGCGGCGCTCTTCAATCTTCAGGAAGTCGGCTACATTTACTCCCGTCTGACCAATCCAACGGTCATGGTGCTGCAAGCGAGAATTGCGGCTCTTGAGGGAGGAGCCGGCGCAGTTTGCTGTTCTTCCGGGCATGGCGCACAGATCATGGCGCTGTTTCCTCTGATGGAGCCTGGTTGCAACGTCGTTTCGTCCGATCGCCTTTATGGCGGCACCGTCACGCAGTTCAACCGAACAATCAATCGTTTCGGGTGGACGGCACGCTTCGTCGACACCGAAGATCCGGGCCAGGTTGCGGCAGCCATTGACGACGACACCCGCGCAATCTTTTGCGAGTCAATTGCCAATCCCGGGGGCTACATCACCGACATCGAGATGTTGGCCAGGATTGCCGACGATGCCGGAGTTCCACTGATTGTCGACAACACATCGGCGACACCATACCTGTGTCGACCGATCGAATACGGCGCCACCTTGGTCGTTCACTCGTTGACAAAGTACCTGACGGGCAACGGCACGGTGACCGGTGGCGCAATTGTCGATTCCGGACTGTTCGACTGGTCTGCCAGCGACAAGTTTCCCTCGCTCTCACAGCCTGAGCCTGCCTATCATGGATTGCGATTTCACGATACGTTCAAGGAATTGGCGTTCACCTTTCATGGAATTGCGGTAGGTTTGCGAGATCTTGGCATGACCATGAATCCACAGGGCGCCCATTATTCTCTGCTCGGCATCGAGACGCTTTCGCTGCGCATGCAGAAGCATGTGGAAAACGCGGTCGAGGTAGCCAGCTGGCTGGAGCGGGACGACAGGGTCAACAAGGTCACATATGCCGGCCTTCCGAGTTCTCCAAGCTACTCGCGGATGGACAAGTACTGCCCGCGTGGAGCTGGCGCACTGTTCACTTGTTCGCTCAAGGGCGGATATGACGCCTGCGTCAAGTTTGTGGACGGGTTGGAACTGTTCAGCCATGTGGCCAATCTTGGAGATGCAAGATCGCTGGTCATTCATTCGGCCTCAACGACGCACCGTCAGTTGACAGCCGAACAGCAGCGCGCGGCGGGCGCCGATCCCGATGTCGTCAGGTTGTCAATTGGGATTGAAGATGCCGACGACCTAATTGCGGATCTGGATCAGGCGTTGACCAAGGCCACTACGTAGGCGCTTTCGACACTTGGCTTCCCAAACTTCAGTGCAGGAGCCAATGAGCATGCCATCGCAAGGATAGCGAAGTCGGTGTGCTGCGGAACATGCATGTGCAGAGCTAAACTGGAAGAGCGGTAAACGGCAACCACCGTGTCGCCGAGGCCAAAGGCGGTTGGAGACACGAAGGCGGCAACTGCGCATATTGCGTCTGCCGGAGTCGCTGGCACGCATGGGCTTGGCGCGAACGCGACTTTTGCGGGGCTTGTGACCACGGGAGCTTCCCGCGACCGGTACTGCTGGGCGCTCACACGATCAGATAGACCGCGGCCGTCGACCCAATCGCAAAGGGAAAACTCGAACCGACTCGCAAGAGACCAAGAGAAGCGGACCAAAGGCCAAGGCCAAAGCGGTTGGATTGACCGTCGGTGCACCTCATTCCATCCAATTCGTTCTCGAATTCTCATCACTGGCTTCAACTGGAACGGAGACTGCTTTTGGCCCGATTCAAGGATGCGGAGAAGATTCTGAGCGCCGCCGAGCGCTGGAAAACGCAGTGTCTCCTGGGGCAGGGGTCGCTCTTTTCAGAGCGATCTCTCTGGACACCCAAGAACTTTGAAGACTTCCGCAGATTGTATGAGGGCCGTCCTCTCGACGAAGAAGAGATGTCCCTTGGGAATCTGAAGCAACAATTGGATCCTGACTCAATGAGGCTCGCGTGCCTTTGGGCGGAGATGGACTGGCTGTACAGGCTCGTCGTGAGTCCCAGTTGGCATTTGACCGAGAAGAAACGCGAAAACATTCGCGCAATCTGGCTTTGGTCGGGGGAGGAGTTCCCGGAGAGACACGAACTGCTCAGCGATCAAGTGCTGGGAGCCGGAGTTGCAAACCTGGGCACGGCCTTCTTTTCTCTCGAATGGATGGAGTATCGCTTCTTTGCATTTGCCATGCACGATTGGTTCTCGCAAGATCGTGTCTCTAGTGGACTTGCAAGCAAGCCTTGGGCGTTTGCGAAGTGGCTGGATTCCACGGAGGCCGCAGGCGACCGGGCATTCCGGCACGCGCTTCTCTTCCTGCTCTTCCCGGACGAGTTTGAGCCGATCCTCTCAAGCAGCGGCAAGAGAAAGATCGTAAAGAATCTCCTCATTGGAGAATCGTTCAAGACTCCTAATCTGGTGGCAGTGGATCGAGCCCTGCTTCAGATCCGCCGACACCTCGAAAGGGAAGAGTTTCCGAACGAGGAGATTCAATTCCACAGTTCACCGGTCAAAGAGCTCTGGATGGACCCTCCAAAGGTGGTTGACCCGAAAGTGAATTACGGCATAGAGGATGCTCAACAAGACCTCTTCATCCCCGTCGACCGTCTGGAACGCCTCATTGCTTCAATCAAGTTCCGCAAGAATCTCATAATTCAAGGTCCGCCGGGGACTGGAAAGACCTTTATCGCCAACCGGATCGCATGGTGCCTCGTTGGCCGAATGGATGATGATCCCATCGAGATGGTCCAGTTTCATCAGTCATATGCATACGAGGATTTCGTCGAAGGCTTCAGGCCCAACAGGGAGGGGAGCTTCGATCTGAAGCCAGGCGTCTTCCAGAGCTTCTGCGAACGTGCAAGAGCCTGCCCGACAACCCCTCACGTCTTCATCATTGACGAAATCAACCGCGGCAACCTTTCACGGATTTTCGGCGAACTGCTCATGTTGATCGAGCGCGACAAGCGGAGCAAGAAGTACGCCGTCGCGCTGACCTATTCGGAGAAGCGGTTCCACGTGCCCGAGAACGTCTTCATCCTGGGAATGATGAATACCGCCGACCGGTCCCTGGCTCTAGTTGACTACGCGCTTCGCAGACGTTTCGCATTTGAGATGCTGGAACCGGCCTACCGGACCGACTTCGGCAGGACGGCGTTCAAAAGCTTTCTAGTCGAGAAGCGGGGCGCGAGTACCAAGCTGGTCAGTCGCATCGCCGACCGGATGACCGAGCTCAACAAGACAATTCGCGACGACAAGGAACTCGGCCCCAGCTTTGAGATCGGCCACAGCTACTTCGTTCCAGACAAAGACGACAAGCCCTCGGAGGAATGGTACAAGCATGTTGTTCGCACCCAAATCGCTCCGCTGTTGCACGAGTGCTGGTTCGATGAGCCTGAGCGGGTTGAGAATGCTCTGGCAGGTCTCGACAGCAATCCCTGACCGTTGAAGAACATCCCGATCCTCAACATCTACTACCTCCTATGCTATGCTTGGGGACGCGTTCAGGAGCGGGACACCATACGCCTCGCCACTCTGGAAGACCTTTCGACAGTCCAGGACCTCCTCGGCAAAATGCTCGCGCACGGTGTCAATCACCTCATTCGGCGTGGCATCGACCGGGGATACGTGGAAAGACGGGAGGATCTGGCCGGAATTCGCGGCAAGCTGGCGGTAAGCGAGACGGCGAAGCGTGCATTGCGTTTGCACGGTCGAACGGCGTGCGACTTCGAGGAGCTATCGGTGGACATCCTGCCGAACCAAATCCTGCGAGCATCGTTGAATGGGCTGCAGGACCGTAGAATCAGACTTGACCGTACAGTGCGCGCAGATGTCAGTTCCGCGTACCGAAGGCTCGACGGCGTGTCACGAATCCGACTTGAGAGGAAGACCTTCGGTCAGGTTCAGCTGGGCGGAAACCGCCGTCTGTACCAATTCCTCCTCTCCGTTTGCAGGCTGCTCTACGAAAGCACTCTCGTCGACGAAACGACGGGTCAAACTTCATTCCGTGACTTCCGTCGTGACGAGGCCACCATGTGGGCGCTGTTCGAGGAATTCGTCGCTGGATTCTACGAGCGCGAACAACGTGTGTACGGCGTGAATCCAAGGGGTGGACGCCAAATCAAATGGTCGGATGCTTGTGCCGAGGACGAATTCAACCGGAGACGAATCCCCTCGATGTTTGCCGATGTGGTCCTGGAATCGGCCGAGCGCAGGATCATCCTCGACACGAAGTACTACAAGGACGCGCTGTCGCCCGGACGAGGGTCAGGGGCCGGCAAGCTAAAGTCCGAAAACCTGTACCAGCTGCTTGCATATCTGCGAAACCGGCAGGCAACGTGCCCGCAGGGAGGTCGACACGACGGCATTCTCCTATACCCCCAGGTGGACAACGAACCGCTAAGGGCCAGAATTCGCCTCGAAGGCTTCTGGATCCAGGCTCGGACGGTCAATCTTCACCAGGACTGGCGTCTGATACACAACGAGATGCTGGAGACCATCGGACTGTCGGGTCCCGACATAGCGCATGCCGAGTCCAACGTGGCTTGAAATCCAACGGCAAGCCAAAGATTCCAAGGCCGGAAGCGGCAAGTCTGGACTATGCCGACATTCCTTGGTGCGTCCAATGGCTGTCATCACGGCCACACAGGCATCCACGCCGGATCCCGAAGGCGCTCGAAGCATCAAAACAATATGGCTACCGGGACATTGAATTCTCGTGAGGAATTCAATTCGACAATTGCTACAGTTTTGGCATGGGCAGCCTGACAACGAAGAACCATGCTGAAGTGGACTGCCGATCGCGAGCAGGCTCTGGAACAGTTCACCTACTTTGGGAACGGTAGATGTTCTGAGCATCAACAAGGTCTTTGAAACAGACGCTTTCCTGACACTTGTCGCCGAGGTTGGCGGGGTTGGGGTGATTCTCTCCAATGCGAGCCGGAAAGTGTCACGAGAACACTCTGGAACCAAGGTGCCTGCTTCAGTCCGGAACGGGTCTGCGGCAAAATCTTCAGAGCATCACGGAGTTGCAACGAGAGACGCCAAGTGGTCTGGAAATCATCATGTCCCGCCGTGCTGCTTGCAGCAACGTGTTATTCGTTGAGAGGACCGCAAGAACATCAACTGTGTCCACAGATCAAGGTCGTACTCTGCCCGGCCTTCCGGGAAGTCGGCAGCGTTGGGTTTCAGGAACGAGAATAGATGCAAGTTGAAGTAGAGGGTGCGGTGCCATTGGACAAGTCATTGGACACAATGAAACTCCAAGTCCCATGAGCAAGAAATCTCATACAAGATGTGGCATCCTCCCACTATCCAATTGGTCGTACGCATCGAGGACAAGACGCTTGGTTCGGTACTCACCGAATGTTTCCACCTCTTTGCGTCGGAGTGTCGGAAACGAGGCACTGGGATCTTCAGGGTCGAGGATCCATTCCAAGTCAGCCCTGTCCAGACGATACATGTGCGCAAATATGGCGTCTAGTTCGCACTGTAGACGGTGGCGGCGATCAGCATTCCAAGCATAGGGTGGACCGATAAAGCCTAGTTCTTTGGCGAAACACTCAAGGTCATTGGCAGTGTAGGACAATCTAACTGCACGCGGCACGATCATTTCGACGAAACTAGGCAGATCGTATCGCACCCTATCCAAATAGGTTTCGGGGGGCAGGACCGGCAACTGTTCCACAATGTAGAAGTTCATGTTGGTGCCGCCTACCGAGAAACGTGCCGCCCAGTCTAGAGGCAGGCTGTTCATGTTTGCAAGAACAAGAGTGGAAGCAATTGCATTGGCCCTATCCCGATCAAACTCGACAATTGGAGCGCTGTTTCCTACTCCACTTCTAGGGAGAATTCCCGTCAGGAAAGTACGTTCATTCGTGGCGTTCGTAATACCTCGAAATGCTTGAAGCCACTTGGTGTAATCAATGTCCAATATTGGCGCCTTGTTGCTCACGGCAGTCCCGGGAATTATCGAGATGATTGAGGTTCTTTGGTTGGTTGGACTGGCAATGTCTCTGAAAACCATGAGCCAACTTGAAGCAGTGCTCCGGAGTCGCTCAGTCCAATGACAGGAATCATGGCCAGGATTCCAGTTCGGTTGTCGGTTGCACGTGTTATCCTTCTGAAAGCGAGCAGCGGGCCAACATGGCGAGTCGGTCGAGTAGTTTGTCCTGTCCTGTCCTGTCCTGTCCTGTCCTGTCCTGTCCTGTCCTGTCCTGTCCTGTCCTGTCCTGTCCTGTCCTGTCCACTGTTAGAGCAATTTTCGATTTGTCAAGTCGATTCTTTATTTCCTCCTCAGGGATCCAATACCGAGGCATGACTGTTGTGTTGGGATCCCCTTTTTCCTCCTCCGTCATGACACGTGCATGTCCTTTCTTGAGCTTTGGAGAGGAGACACCTTCGAACGTTGCAAATCGGTGATCGTATTGGTGGAAGAGTTTGGCCTCGTAAAGCGGAAGATATCTCTTCCCATTGCGTGTGAACACATTTCCATGGAAGTTCCAGCCTGCTTCTTCCAGCTGCCTTTGGGTGCGGAACAAATTGGAGTCATTTGACATGTCAAACATCCTCTTGAACGATATCCCCCAAGGGTTCGCCTCCGGCAGGCCACTTTGTGTCCTCCTCCAGAAGATTCCAGCGCGGCGGTACATCTTGCGTGCGATCTGCATGTCGCGACGCGTCCTGAAGACTGGGACTGTTCGGGTGTTTGGATTGAATATTCTTATATCCTCTGCCGAAAGCGCAAGAAGCCGTTCTTTCTCGCCAAGCTGCTCCACTCGGTGAAGGAAAAACGCGAATTGTGGCCTGGCACAAGGCCTGCCCTTTCCGTTCAGAGTGACCAGGCTGAATTTAATGCGCCGGTCCACATCTGGGAATATTCCTGCACTGTTCTCAAAATCATACAGGCTCGCAATTCGCTTTTCGGTAACAATATGCCTGAAGAATTCGCTGGTAGTCTTGTCGGTTGCTATGCCTGTCGGTACAACAAGACCTGCCATACCCCTCGGACTGACCAACTGCAGAAATATCTCGGTAAAGAGCGAGTATGTGTTGATGTCGCCCTTCCCCGTCAAAGGAAATCGTCCGCAGCTTCGGACAAAGGAACTGGTTGCTTCCACCGTACGTTTTGCTTCCCAAAAGTCAGCAAACAGGGCTTGGTCGGCAGCTGACGCTTGTACCTTCTTTAGCTTTCCTATCAGCCGGTCTCGTGCAGCTTTGTTCGGTGCCGATGCGATTCGCGGTGAACGATGCGCAAAGAACTCCTTTTCCTGAATCGTGATTCTTTCCCAAGGAGGGTTTCCAATTACAACATCGAAGCCCCCATCCTGCATGACTTCTGCAAATTCAATGTGCCAATGAAAGAAGTGGTGCTGGAGAGATAGACTTCCCGTCTCCATTGCGGTCCGAGGACGCTTTGGAATTCCCAGCCTGAGACGATTGAGGTCTTCGGTATGGGGAATCCAAGGTCTACTCTCGATGTTCTTGGGAGCGAAGTAGGCTCCAACAAACAGGTCGGCGCGCAACTTTTCCCGTACACTGGCGTCGTCCCTCTTGGAGGCTTTCCAAGCAGCGGATTTGCGTTCTATATCTTCGAGAGTGTCCTCCGACATGGTCTCCAAATTGGACGATTTTATCGCAACCTCAAAAACGCCTTCCTCGTCGAATAGACTCTGGCGCACGGATTTGCCCGCCTGAACATTTTCCCTTTTGAGGTTTCTGCATACGGTGCTGTCATCGCCGGTCAGCCTTTTGTAGGCTTCCGGAGGGATTCCTTCGGCCATGAGTTTCTCGGGGTTCAGCACTCCTACCAAACTGTTGCCATGTCGGATATGGGCGTTCAGGAAGGTCAAGGGTTTGCCGGGCTCGATGGTCTCAATCCACAATGCCGTCTTGCAAAGGTCCACCGCGAGAGAATTGAGATCGACACCGTATATGCAATGTTGGACTACTTCTCGCATTGCATGCTGTCTCGCCCGCGCGCCGGAAGCATCCGAGCTTGTGTCCAGTCGTACGATCTCTGCGGCCATGCGACGCGCAGCGGCTAGAAGAAAGTGTCCTGAGCCACAAGCTGGATCAAGTACCTTTAGTTTAAGGATAGCCTTACGGGGATTTTCGGGGCACTCAGCTACCGCGTCAGCCAGAACGGGTTCAAGAGCAGACTTGATCAATTCGTCCACCAATGTAGCCGGAGTATAATATGATCCGGTTGTCTTCCTTGTGCCGCCATTTTCATAGGCAAAGTTGAAAGAAGGGAGCGCGCGTTCAAGGTCTAACTGTGGTTGTAGTTCCAGAAGACTCTCGTAGACGGAACCGAGCTCTTCAGTTCCCATATCGCGGTAGTTTACTCGTGCAAGCACCTCATTTGAGCGAAAGAAAGAGACCCCGTATAAGGCATTCAGCAATCGTTCGTTTGAAATAAGCGCTGTATCCAGATCGGAACATTTCTCCGAGCGGAACAGTCCACCAAGAGCGGGAAGTCCAAGTGCCGGAGCGCCAATATTAAGGGCCCGGAACGTGATTTGTAGGCACGACCAGATGTCTGTGTGGTTGTCGTAGTGGCGGCGACGCAGCGCTCGCTCGCACAAACTCGAAATCGAGTATCCCTGTTTGTAAATCTGCCGTTGTTCTTCAGTTGCATTCGGTACATGCAGCAAGTCGCGCTCTTCTGCAGCAAAGAGAAACAGCAGGCGGTAAACCAGCCCCAAGAGTTGCTCGAAGTACTGCTGTAGGGAAAGCTCTCTCCTTTGCAGCGCGGCACGAAGCCTGTCGTTGTCCTTTTGCTGCAGAAAGCCGTTGCCCAGTTCCAGCAGCGCTTGCTTTACCCCTTTGCGGAGATCCTCTCGGATGCGTTCACCTGTCTTGTGCGCATTTGCGCGCCAGTCTTCAATAATGCACTCGTATGGCTTGCTGCCAGCTGGCTTGAAGCGACTGGCATGTGCAGTTAGCCACAGCACGGCAAAGTCGGGAAACAGTTCATCTGTGAACAGATGGTCGAGATTGGCCTCAATGTACCATGGGCGTGCCAAGCTCGGGTTGTCTCGCAGCACCCTAAGGATGGAGCCATTGGAGACAATTCCCCACAGGCAGGCATCCTCAGCATTGAGATACTCCTGCATCAATCCATGTGGTGTTTGCCTCCGTCCATCCTGACCGAAATGTGAATCGGCCTTGTCAAGATCGAAATTGGGTGTGGTAAGCAACAGGGGAACAGACTTGCCACAGGACAAGTGCGTGATCTTGAATTCGCGTTCACCAAGCATGGCAGGTTCAGCAGCGCTGAGATCATCAAAGCCAAGAATGGATTTCAGTAGCGGGACAAGCCATTCACCAACCATTTCCTGTTTGTCTTGGGTGCGGCTACGAGTCTTCTTGTCTGCGTATAGGTCTCCGGCGATGCGCCAGTAGCGGGCAAGCTCTTCCTTGAGCGCCAAGGATTTGGACAAGCCGTAATCCTTGCCTGTTTGTCTGGAGGCTTCAAGTGCAGATACTTCATGGAGAAACTCAGGAGGAAGCAAGTTTCCTTCTGTCCTGATGGCAGTAAAGCCATGTAGCCTTCTCTTCCGTGCCATCGATATCTCTCAAAAGCTCACTGTTGGTATGAGGACATACACACCGATCTTGTCCACCGGAAGCGCTGGTGTCACCTCGTATCGAAACCCCTTTGTGTCGCTGGCATCACGTATGCGACGGTGGTCCGCCAGCAAGTCTTTGGCGCGCTCGCGTGCAATGCTTTCGAAATGCGGTTCCAGTTTGCCAATTGAGCTGAGCGCCTGTTTGACAAATGCAATCTTCTGACCCTCTTCCATGTTCCTGCTGGGTTCAAGCGAGAGAAGAGACAGTGCCTTGTCTTCGGCAAGCAGTTCTGGAGCATCGTTTCCACGTACCGCGAGTCCCAGACATTCCTCTGCCAGCAGTGACTTCCAATGACTGAACCGTCTGTTGGACCCGCGGCGACTGATCTGAATTAGACAGCGTACGCGCAACAAGAAGAGCACCGTGCGAACATGAACGCCTTCGGTAAACATTGCGCTGGTCCGTGCCCCGATGTTGGGCAGGTCCAGGTCAAGAGCCTGCTCCGCAACGTAATCCGCGAGTGCCGAGACCAGTGGATGCGAACGATAAATGTACGTAACGCCTGCCGGCGCCGGGCGAGTGAATGTGATTTTTGCAGTCTTTTGAAGACCTATGCTGTTGAGGCGGGCGGCCAAGGGTGCTGGGAAGTGGCTAACAGGAAGAAGGCTAATTCCATTCCGCCTCTCAATGCCAGTGCCAATGCGTTCAGCGGCAACCCTGACAAAGCGCTCCACATCGTCTTGTCCGCCCAACACAGACATTGACTTCTGCCACTCTGGCAGAACTTGATCAGGCCGAAGCCTACGCTGTGCAAAGACCGTACGGGTTTTCAATATCTTTGCTGTCTGCCAGGAGTTTTCGACTTCGTGCTCGATCTCGCCGAAATCCATCAATGCCCGCCTGGTGGGAGCGGTGTCCCGTCTGCTGAGCAGGACTGCCTCCATAATGGCGTCGATCACCTTGTTGTTGGCGGGAAGGGGCACTGTGACACCAAGTTCCTTGCGGATCTTTTCAGCCTTTCGGAGTATCACGCGCAGAACAGCGCCGTCGACAGGATTGTCCTCTCCATAGAGCATCAGCGTACGGACGGTTTTGCTTGCCTGCCCGAAGCGGTCAGCGCGGCCTTCGCGCTGCTCGTGGCGTGTTGGGTTCCAGGAGAGGTCATAGTGGATGACGGCGTTGAATGCTTCTTGCAGGTTTACGCCTTCCGACAGGCAGTCGGTGGCTACAAGAACGGGAGTGACCCCTTCGTCGAGTTCTGCCAGCGACCCCACCTCTTCCTCGCGCTGACTCGGTGGCAACTTTCCGGTAACTACGGAAATGCGTGTAGACCTCCTTGGAAGCGCCTGCACCAATTCGTCTCCGACATAGTGTGCGGTTGCAATGAAGCGGCAGAAGACAACTGGCCTGAAACCGTTCTTGATGAGGTCCTTAACTTCTCTGATCAGGATCTTGAGTTTCGGATCTCTGACTCGACCGCGTAGCTTGTTGGCTTCATGTATGAGCTCCTCCAGCTTCGCTGCGTCCTTCTCGGCATCCAAGGTCCCTGCCGGCACGCCTTCGTTCTGAGTCAGAAAATCATCGGTTCCCTCGTCAAACACCGCCAAACTCGCGGCTTGGTCCAAGTTTCTGATTGTCGCCTGTTCGGTCTCGCCTTGGGTCGCCTGCAAACGCGTTCGCAAAGTCAGCGATGCTGCTGCAGGGCTTGATGAAACACACCTCAGCAATGCAAGCGCAGCCCACCATGACATGCGCTGCTCAAGCATTGAGCCATCCTCCGCTCGCTGAACCAATTCTCTTGCGTAGGCAAACACCCTCTCAAAGAAGCTTCCCCACTGGCCAGTGGACCGATACATGGCTTCTCGGCTTTCGCGCACCGGAAATCCAGCGCTGTCCCTCCACTCGGAAATGTCTCCCCGTCGCCGTTGAACAAAGTGCTTCGCCAGCTCGCTTCGCAGAGAGGACCTTTCGTTGCGGTCCTTCAAGTCAGCCAATTGGGCAAACTTAGGGTCCAGCAGCCCGAGCAGGTTGTGAAAGGCAGTTTCGTCTCCGGAGTGTGGCGTGGCGGTCAGGAACACCATTTGCCTTCGAGGTTCGCCTTCCGCCAAGCCCTTGAGAAGCTGATAGCGCTGGTGGCGGGTGTTGGTGTTCGACTGCACGCATGTGTGGATTTCATCCACGATTACGAACTCCGGGCAGGCCCTCAGAAAATCGTCCCGTCGCCGGTCCGACTTGATGTAGTCCAGAGACACCACAGTGTGCTGATACACTTCGAACACCGACTCGTTTGGCCTCAATCCTCGTTCGAGTCTTCTGGCCGTTCCGGTGCGAACGATTTCGGTGTCGATGGCAAACTTGTCTGCCAATTCCCTCTGCCACTGGTCGCACAGATGTGGCGGACAGATTACGGTGAAACGATCAATCTCCCCGCGATCAATGAGTTCACGCGCAATCAGCCCTGCCTCAATGGTCTTTCCGACACCCACATCGTCGGCAACCAGCAGCCTTATCGGATCAAGCTTGAGCGCCATCAAGAGAGGTACCAACTGGTAGACCCGGGGTTCGAAGTTCAGGTTGCCGAAGCTGCGAAATGGGCCGGCTCCGGCTCTCAGTTTCAGCCGAAGGGCGTCTCTCAGCAATAGCGCGGCTTGTTGCGAACCTGGCTTGTTGGGACATGGAGGGTCGAAGGAGGCTGGCGTGGGCGCCTCTTGTTCCAACGGAACATAGATGAGAGTCGCGTCCTCTTCTGTCCCACCGAGTGGTCTCACCTTCAGCAGGTCCGACCGTGTTTCGGGCAATACAACCCATTCACGTCTACGTGCCCTGACCAGATCTCCTGGCTTGAAGTGCATTGGCCTTTCCATTTCTACTCGGCAGCGCCTTCCGCATCATGCCCAAAAACCCAGGCGTATTTCCGAACGATGTCAGGCCATGAAGTCTTGTCTGTCGAAAATCGAACGACGGTAAATCCAGCGTCTTGAAGGCGCGAATCGATTTCCCTGTCAGCCTTCCTGCCGGCTTCTGTCAAGTGTGATGGTCCGTCAATGTAGACGAGAGTCTGTGATGACCTGTAGCCAAAGTCTGCACGGGTATTCAGGTCGGCCAGGTACGGTTGTCCCTTGTCGGGCAGGCGAAGGCTCCGTTTCCTCAGAAATTGGAGCCACTCCCTTTCGAGACTCGAAGTGCACATGTTCATCAATTCCTCCAAAGTGTCTCCGATGGCAGTGGAGGTACGGGAGCACACGTGCGTGGCCCTCGTCAGGCGACACAGAAAATCCAGCATTTCATCGTCTTGTCGGTCGATGCAGTCGTGGTCGGGCTGATTGTAGTAGCTCAGCAAACAGCGGTAGCAACCAGCTTCGCATTCAGCATGTTCGTTTTCCAGGTCGTCAATGCCGTCCCAGTTGCCGGACTTTGAAGTGTAGTGACAAGTTTCGAGAGCCCGGAGGGCAACCTGCCGCATGGCAGTTGGCTCCTTGGCGAGTCGGGTCAAGACGCCTGCGCCGCCTTCCGCTGCCTCGTAGAAGAGAATGGTTGTGCGATTGTCCCGGTCGGGCAGCGGTTCAGCGGCAAGTTCCGCCTCCTCCAACTGATGCTCTCGTTCAATGCCACGCTTGAGAGCATACTGCAACGAGACCATTGACTGGTCGGAAAGTTCTGCAATCGGTTGAACCATGAGAACATTGCGACTGTCTTCGACATAGGGAGTAATGCGTTCAATTGAACTTCCTTCCCCAACTTTGTCGTCTTCAGCATCGGTAGGGGCTTGGGAATCTTTCGTCCATTCTCCAGTGTTGGCGTCGACACTGAAGCCATAGATCGATTTGTTCCTGCGTCTCCGCCAGCCCAGATTGATGCGCCAAACAGTTGCAGCGGGACCATATGACAGTTGCAACAGGGTTTCGCCGTTCGCTGCCAGCGAAACTCGCTCGACACGGATTTTGTTGTCCTTTTCGGAGTGGCGCAGTGTCGTAATCATTTCGTAGCCCTGCCGTTGCCGCTCCTCCTCATCCGAAGTGATGCGGGTCGCACGGCGAGTGGAGACCTGCTCGATTCGATAGAGATTGGAGATCATGCGACCTCCTTCCAGCCGCTTGTCGCAACTCACACAGCGTTCGAACTCCATCTGATCCCAAAAGTGCCCGTAGCCGCATGACGGACAGATGCGAGCGCCTTGCTTCGAGAGTGTGGAAGTGGTGTCAACGTTCAATTCGTCCCGCACTGAAAGGATGATTCTCCGTACCCGATACGTGCTGCCTTCATGATAAATGATGGATTGCGGGCCGAACTCGGAGAGGCCGAGGAATCGCGGCCTGCTTAGGAATGAGTCGCGCGCTACACGCTGCCTGCGCCCAGGAATGTAGGCCATCAGCGGCAGGCGCGGAAAATTGTAGCCAGGCAAGAAGCCTTCGGAAGCAAGATAGCGGTAGGTGTAGAAGTCGGCGTAAAGGGCTCTTCCACTACCGAGAAGAACGTTTCGCTGCTTGAAGGCCTCGTCGTATCTGTCCTTGGCTTCCTTCCGCTTCTTTTCGGCTGCGACTGCGCTGGATATGATTTCGTTCGCGCTCTCCATCTGTCTCGCTGTCGCGCGATACAGTGAGCGCCAGCGTTCGAACGCCTTGTCAAATTGAAGTTTCGCTGCGTTGACTGTGTTGTCGAGCCAAGTTTCCGTGAACCAAGGGGCGGAAATCCCTGTGAGGTCGGATTCAAGGGATGCAAGCATGAACTGCGCCCGTCGCTTTGTCCGCGCAACAGCCCGAGGGCTGTCAATCTGCACGGCGGTGTCACTTGCAATTGGCAGTTCCTCGGGGCGCTCCATATCCAGAACGTCTCGAACGGAATTCCCAAGCTTGACACCAGTTTCGCAGAGCCACACCGCCTGCAGATGGCTGCAAATCAAATTCTCGTTGGCAAGGTCAATGGTAGGCGGATTGACAGCACCGGAAACCATGCGCGCCGGCTTTGAAAAGAAGTATTGGTCATGCGGTGATCTCGCAGCGCAGTAGGTAACCACCAAGGCTGGCTGGCCGCTGCGGCCTGCGCGCCCGCTTCGCTGCGCGTAGTTTGCCGGTGTTGGAGGTACGTTTCGCATATGGACTGTGTTGAGAGATGCAATGTCAACACCAAGTTCCATTGTTGGCGAGCAGAACAGAATTGGCAGACCATCTGGCTTCAAACCCTTGCGGAATTTTGCTTCACGTTCCCTGCGGGTTTCGGCATCGACCTGGGCGGTGTGCTCTCGCGCCTCAAACTTGAGAAGTAGACGATTGTCTCCCTCCAGCAGTCGAGACACGCTTTCATACAGCAGCCGGAAAAACTTGTGCGGGGAGCCGCCCTTCTCATCTTTGATGTCGTCGACACTGCGCCATTCAAGGACGGAACTGTTGATTCGGTATCCCCTTAGTCCCCCATTCAAATCTGTAGGTTCAACGTAACCATAGTTGGTCAATACGAGAAGAATGTCGTCGATGACCGAATTGTATACATCTTCGTCGAATTTTTCTGGGTACTCTGGGTTGTTCGCGCCCCAAACTGATTGTGATTTGAGCTTTCGTCCGAACACGGAACGATGGGAGATGTACACCTGGTTTTCAAAGGATCTTCCCTTGGGTCGCGGTCGCGGGACCATGAATGCGTGAGAGATCAGGCGCTCGTCTTCTGAAAGTCCCCAAGGTTCCTTAAGCAGGTTGAAGCTTCGATTGCGCCATTGTACTTGGGATTGAGGGTCGAGGTAAATCGTCTTGATGCACAAAGCCTTGCGCATGCGATCAAGAAGGTCTTCAACGATTTCCTGTCTCTTGCCTGGTCCGATGGAACTGAGAAGGCGGTGCCGCGTTCGCCACTCACCCTCATCATGGCAGCAACTATTCAGGTCCTCGTACTTGATGTTCAACAGTCCCAGTTGTTCAAGGTTGGGGCTTGTGATTCTCCAGCCTCGCTTGAGATCGAGGTAGAGCCGGTAGCCCAAGACGTCGTGGAGCGTTTCGAGAGTGTTTCGGGCTTTGGGACCCTTTGCCTCTGGGCTTGAAGAGTAATTCGAGGCGTCCAACTGCAGATTGTTGAGCACCTTCTGGGCCAGGACATCGTCCGTTAGGTAGCCGCTGGTCGTGCTGCCCATCGCGGCAAGCAGTGCTCCTCTAAGAAGCAGGACTTGAATGAAATCATTGAAGTGCCCGGCTTGGAGACTCGCATCTTGCCGGTTGTCAGTGAACGCAAGGAGTTTCTTGGTCTGTTCATCCAAGTCAGTTCCTGCGAGATGCATGAGAGAGGACAGCGCCAGCACGGACATTGCCGAACTGCGGCCTTCGCTCGACAAGCCTGAGAGCTTGCCAAGGTCACTGCGCATGCTGCCGTCGAAGTACGCGTCGCATTTGGGATTGAGACAAAATCGAAACGAACCTGGAATGAACCACCCATGCAGTCCCCTTTCCATGACACTGCCGAGTTCATCCACCTGAACCTCTATGGGATGGTAGCGCCGATAGTGGTACTTGAGCTGCGGCTTCCCATTTCGGAATTCCAGCCATACGTCCGGGAATTGATTCTCCAAGTCCCCGGGGTCGAATTTGTTCAGATGATCCGGCATCAAATAGCCGAACTGCACCTCGTCATCATCGTTCGAACGTTCCGTCAAGTCACGTGGCGAGAATGCTTCCGGCTTCCTGTCGACAAGGGTTGTCCAGACTGGGTAGTACTCCTGTCCACAACTGCGGCAAAAGCAGAGCCCGAATAGAGGCCGCTCCCGGTCACCTGGCTTGAACCTCTGCCCGTCAAGCGTCAGGTACCGCTCACCTGGAGCTTCCAAGGTGGAGAATACATTCCATGCACCGCTGAAGAACTGATGGAGGCGGAACGCAAAGAAGCCTGAATTGCTTTCATCGCTGCAATTGTGTGCAGCCAGAAGGAATTGCTTTAGAAACTTGTGGCACTTGTCGCGCTGGAGACCGCTGTCAGTTGAGAGTCTTTCTGACGCCTCAACAATGGTAAGCGGACGGGATACGCGTGTCAGCTTGCCGCCTTGATCCTCCAGTCCAAGGTTTTGCTCCACCCAAGCAGCTACAGGATGTTGAGAAAGCGATTCGTGGGTCGGGTTTGACGGCACGCCTGCATTGATGGATCTGCTCAAGTTCTGACCGTTTACCGAAACACTTGCTTTGGTAACGGGTTCGAGAGTCTCAGTGACGACGTTTGATTTCTTGACAGTGACCCCAAACAGCCGGCTGGCGAAGTTTGCAACGGCCGCGTTTTGATCTCTTGTCTCCCCCTTGGACACCATGGTTGCCGATGTGCCAATGCAAAGCAGGCGTTTTTCAAAGCGTTCTCTCACGCGCCGCACAAGCATGGCGACATCTGCGCCCTGTCTGCCACGATACGAGTGCAGTTCGTCCAAGACCAGGAATCGAAGCCCTTCAGCATGTTGCCGCACTGCCTTGTCCGTCTCCAGGAATCTTGTCATGATCAATTCAAGCATGACGTAGTTCGTCAGAAGGATGTCAGGAGGGTTCTTGGCTATTCGTTCCTTTTCTTCGTTCGATTCCTGGCCGGTGTAACGAGCGAATGTTACGGGCTCGCGGCCACTCTCGTAGCCACCCTCGACAAATTTCTTCAATTCGCCAAGTTGGCTGTTGCAAAGCGCGTTCATCGGATAAACGACGATGGCAGTGATGCCCTTGCAGGGTTCGCCCGCTTCCCTGCGGCGCAAGACGTCGTCCACAATTGGAATGAAATATCCGAGGGACTTGCCGGACCCAGTGCCCGTGGTCAGCACATAACTCTCGCGGCGATTGGCAATCGCAATGGCTTCAGCTTGGTGCTTGTGGAGACAAAGAGGGCGGCCATATCCATCATCAGCGGTCTTGATCCTGAAAATTCTCGCACACTCTTGGTTTAGCGTGCCTGCGGAAACCAGATCGTCGATCCAGCCGCCTTTCACAAACTTGGGATTCAACTGAATGAGCGGAGCAGGCCAAAAGCGCCCACCTTGGTAGGCTTCATCGACCGCCTGACGAATGTCCTCTGCCAGGATGGTTGTGAATCCTCGGGAAAAGCGCTCGTAATCCGAGATAATTGCATCGCGGAACGCAAATACATCCATCAGTTGCACTTCCTTCGGTCAGTGTTCGAACGCAGAATGTCCACGTCAATGATGAGCAAATGCTGGGCTGTTGCGTGGCCTGAATCACTTGGCATGAAGCGACTCTCTTGACAGTCGACGTCTAAGTTCACCAAGTTCATGGCCAATGACAGCCCATTGCTGACGCGGCATGCCGGAAGATGCAGGACAAATAGCCCAGGCTTGTCGCAACAATGCAGCCGGGTCGAAACCGCGACTGGGACCAATCGGATCGCTGCTCAAAGAAATCGGGAAACCACACAACTGCACTGCGATTTCTGGATGGGGAATTGGTGGTTTGGGCGTAAGCGGCAAGTGGTTTCCATTTCGTGCATATTCTTGGGGTACATTCTTGAGCCAAGTCTAATCCGTTTCATACCAGAAGTCATCGAAGACTTGAACAACTGCCTGGCAAGCGACGCGGGGTTGCTGTGCGGCGAATTCCGGCTGGGAGGGGGCCTGCCAGCCAACTTTCAACCTTCAAGACAGACCGACATTGCCATGCGAAGGAAGAAGCCCAGATTGAATGTCGCCGAATTTGCACAAGTGGAATTTCTTGGAAGCCGACCTAATGATCCCCAAACCGAAACTCGGTCAGCTTTGCGGACATTTGCCACACAGCCAAGCCGACGCATCGTCGGCACCAATTCCAGCAAGACCATGTTCACGTCAGCTGTTCCGTCGCAGTGCTGGATGTCGGTCCAATGTACGAGTGTCTTCAGAAAGCGCTTATGTTGACGACTATCTTTTGTCGTTTGCGACCGCTGATCTTCCAGGCTGTCGTGGACTTGGCCTCCCGAATCCACTAGCGAAGCGTTAAGCAATCATGCGGCTGCGAAGAATTGAGACTTGCTGCCTTCTGACCAGATGGGAGATGGGACGAGTGCATATTGCCTTCACAGGAACTGGCTTGCATCAATGCCGTTGTGGGACTTGATCATGATCATGTTGGGTTCCCGCAGGAGCGGGGTCTTCGTGATGCTGGGCGACAGGTTGATGGCAAGGGACGAATTGCCCCTGCGCGGGCGTTGCGACGGCACATTGAATTGGACGGGAGGTCGCTGATGCCGGCGGAAGCGGAAAGCACTGTGGAAGTCTCTCGCAAGGCGGCCGCGCTTGCGGGACAGCTTCTGGGCGAT